>Ga0210400_10001802_pt1 | contig 20887 bp, 42 predicted proteins | sample IncBWH26MmetaG_FD_155456 | JGI IMG/M metagenome (GOLD analysis project Ga0210400, IMG submission 155456) | Forest soil microbial communities from Barre Woods Harvard Forest LTER site, Petersham, Massachusetts, United States - Inc-BW-H-26-M | ecosystem: Environmental > Terrestrial > Soil >...
TGTGGAATCGATAGTCCTAGCAAACTAGGACATCTTCGGAGAACTCCGGCACGGCTTACCGCAAGGCTCTGACCAGCACGTTAACCATGATGACCAAGGAAGGTGCTGGTCAGGCGGTCCTTACATAACCTTGATCGTTTGCATGTGCAGATGCATGAGCCCATGACTGTCCACAGCCTGTGGACAATGACTGTTTCACGGGAAACGCCTACTGTCAAGAGTTGCCGGCGGCCAATCTCGTGTAAGCTCCATCACGCCGACGGTTCCACGTGAAACGAGGAAATACCAACCTACTCTCAGTAGGTTACCTGACAGTAACCTACTCGCAGTAACTTACCCTTCGGTAAGTTACTCCCGGTAAGTTGCGGATCTTGAGAATCGGACTACACTGAACAGTAACAGCCGGTCGAGCCCCCGTATCTGTCACAAGATCAACGCTCGGCCGGCTGTCCACCTCTCGAGAGGACGTGATGGATCAAGAATACTGCGGCAAGATCCGCTACCAGTCCCGCGCCGACGCGGCCCGCGCATCACTCACGATCACCCGCCGCGAGATCCGACGCAAACGACGCTACGACCCCTACTACTGCCCTATCTGCAACGCATGGCACCTCACAACCAGAAGGAAGAGAATCCCGTGACAGACTCCACCGCAGTTGAAGTGTTCGACCTTGACGACTGGATCCAGCGGAACCGTGGAATCCCCGTCCCCATCGTCAACATGGTCCGAGCACTCGAAATCGAAGCGACCATGGACACGGAGGGACCCAACCCCGCTGTGTACAACATCCTCTCCGCCATCCTCACCGCAGACACTGAGAATGACATTCTCGCTGCGGCACTGGCCGGTACCACATCCGGCAAGGATTTCGTCGATGTTCCGTTCCGTCTCCGTAAGGAAGACATTCAGTGGAAGGTGTCCGGAGGGCTCTACCGGACTCAGGGAGCTTTCCCGTTCTACGCCCTGTGCGAAGTGACGGAACTCCAGACCGGTGAGCGACGGGTCATCTCGTGCGGCGGTTCCACGTTCTGCGTCGTCATGTGGCGCTTCGCACAGACAGGTGTCTTCGACCCGTACTACGACGAAGGCGGATACCCGTTCATGCTCAAGTCAAAGCCCGCCGGCATCGGACAGGTTCTCATTCCCACGAAGTACTTCATCCCGGAACCGTCCCGTGCCTCCGCGAAGACGAAGGCGTAACGACCGTAAGGAACGTGTGCAGGGCTCTTGCGGTCACTGGTGTTACCGGTGGCCGCTTGTTTATGAACAAGTACTCTGCGAGCTCTGTGAGGATTGGGTAGACCCGTTGCAAGACGGTTTGCTACCTGGCGAAGTTCCCTTGTTTGACCTTCCTGGATAGGCGGTTAGTACATGGCGGGTAGGTGGAACCGGTTCCTTAACAAACTATTGGAACGCGGTAAGCACGCTGGACCAGAACCGCGAATGAATCGTGAACCGCAACCGGTTTCACCACCCGTCATCATTCTACCGCCCAATCCGTCCCCCGACACCCCCATAGCCATAGTCTACGGAGACGACTACTGGCAAGAACGCGCCGAAGAACTACTCCAATCCATGGACGTAGAATACTACTACGGCGTAGACCACTCACAACCGAATTGGCTAGGCGCGACGTACGAAGAATACATGGCACTCGGAGAACAGATAGGATGGCGCGAACTTGTCAGAAATCTTCTTCTCAAACAACGCATGCAAAACCTGTATTGGAATGACGCTCCGGGCGACCGCGATGAGGCCACTGACATGTGGCTAGAGACGGAGAATCAGCCGTTGCCGTACTGGTTCTGGTCCTATCATGGCATCTACGCCTGAAAGCCGGCGTCTCGCAGCGGATCGTGCGCGGCGATATCGTGAACGAAACAAAGGCGTCATTGCAGTCCGCGAGAAACAACGAAGCGAGTCGAAGAATGCTCACAAGAGGCAGGGTCGCATGTCGAAACCGTTCGTAGGAGTAGATGGGGAGGGGAGGAACCTTGACAATGGATACCACGCATATTTCATGCTCCGGGCGGGTGATCAAGTCCTGTGGCACAAGCCGTTCGACCAACGCTTACGGACGAACGACATACTTGAATTTCTCTCTGCACTGGATCCCCGAAACGAATACGTCTCATACTTTTTCGACTACGATGTCTGTAAAATCTTGGAAGACTTCACTTGGTCCAAGCTGGACAATTTGGTTCATCGGGAAAAGCGCCGGCGGGACAAGGGTGGATATTTTCCTGTGGACTGGGGTCCCTACCAAGTCGAATACTTCCCTCACAAAGAGTTCAAAGTCCGCAAGGAAGAAGGCCCTTGGATCACCATAAGCGACACCGGAACGTTCTTCCAATGCAAGTTCAGCGATACCCTCGACATGTGGAAAGTAGGCACCGATGAAGAACGCGCGTCGATCGAGGAAGGCAAGGCTCTGCGTGGTACGTTCGCCACAATCACGAACGAGTACGTAGACCGGTACAACGCCCTCGAATGCAAATTACTCGCAGAAGTCATGGAACAGTTCCGAGACATCTGCGTTGATCTGGGATACGTCCCACGTAAATGGCAGGGACCAGGACAGCTAGCGGAAGTCATGTTCAAACAGCACGGCATCCCCCGCAACAAAGACCTTCCCATCTTCGCAGGACCAGAAGTGGAGGTGAACGATGAGTTCCGTGCAATCATCGATGCCAACTACGGGGTCGGAGCCTATGGCCGGTACGCCTATTACGGCGGATGGTTTGAAGTCCCCATGGTCGGCTACACGCCGGCACCGGCTGTTCAGTGGGATATCAACTCCGCCTATCCGTCTGCCATGCTCCACCTTCCCTGCCTCGTACACGGTACCTGGGAACGTGTCACTGGCAGACGCGGACTATCTCAGGATGAGCTGTCTATCAACTTCGGAACCTTCACATGGGATTCGCGTGGAAAACGAACACTTCTTGCAGGATTGCCCGTACGCCGTCGCGACGGCTCTGTACACCATCCTCTTAACGGGCAAGGCTGGTACTGGTCTTTCGAAGTACGCTCGGCTATACACCAAGACTTCACCGCTTACGACTCATGGGTTTACACAAAGCATTGCGAGTGTGTGCCCTTTGAATTCGTGCGCGGTCTGTACAAGTATCGTAAATCGCTAGGCAAGTCTGCTAAGGGCTTGGTCCTCAAGCTCATCATGAACTCTCTCTATGGAAAGATGGTGCAGTCGATTGGAAACCCCACCTACTCAAACCCCATCTGGGGAAGCTTCCTCACCGCCTGGGTACGTACTGCCATGGCGAACGCGATCCATTCTCTGCCTGGTTGCCGCTCTCGCGAGTCCGCGATCCCGTGTGCATCTGATGTCTACATGGTGGCGACTGATGCGATTGTCACGCGAGATCACCCCTCCCTTGACGGACTCTTCGACGTCGGATCAGAGCTAGGGCAGTTCGAGAAGAAGGTGCATGACCATGGACTCTTCATCGTCCAACCCGGAGTCTACTTCGACCCCGTCGGAGACAATTCAGAAACCGTCTATAAAACCAGAGGAGTACCAAAGTCAAAAGTCGTCGAACACAGAAAAGCTTTCCTTCAAGGATTTGCTGAAATGGTACGAGCCCGGAATATCCGTGCGGGTGATGTACACCTACCCTACACGCTCTTCGTGGGTATCAAACAGTCCCTCATCCGACGCAACATGAAAATCTTGGGGAGTTTTCAAAACTATGTCGACACTGAAACCGGTGAAGTCGGTCGAAGAACTTCGTTCGAATGGCGGTCCAAGAGACGACCTGAACCTCTACCCGCTACGCGCGTGCATGCTGACGGGTCGGTGGACGCAATATGGACCCTGCCCTATTGGGGTCGTGAAAATGATGAGGGGAGGGATGTACCTCAAGGTATGCTCGTGCAAACCGTACCGTACAGTAAGGACATAGGCGGTCTGATGCGTAACGCCCTGTTGCGCGCGGCGTTCGAAGGTCAGCCGGATTGGAATCAGGTCCCGGAAATGGTGGAGGAATGATGACAGCGTCGAAACCGTTCACAGTAGGTCAGTTCAAGGAATTCGTCGGAGACATCTGCGCATGCGACGAATGTACCGGGCCGTACACGATCGTCATGTACGACAGTGACGGGAACTATCTCGGAACCGCCGGTGAAGTCGCATGGGACAGTGAGAAGAAAGAACTCCAATTCCACGGGATCAAGTACGACACCCGAGAAAAGGTGATCTTCTCTGATCGACATTCCGCCTAGATCGTGATACACTGACTTTGGTGGATCCTTCCGTCAACACGGGGGCGGAAGGACTCCCCGGAGCGGAACGGTCGAGGCGCCAGCACACTCCCAGAACGCTCCGGGAAAGAACCGCACACACGACCCCGTGTGCGGTTCTTTCTTTTGACCGAACGGGGAAGGCATGCCGACTCGCCGCATACTCGAACTCAGCATCATCGCCACCATCCTCACCATCAACGCCACGGGGACCGTGAAACTCTGGGCACGCAAAACCCTCGCACAACAGTCGCCCGGCACCCTCACACACGGAATCGCGGAAGTAGTGGTGAACGTTCTATGACCTCAACCGGATACGCCGATGCCGCAACCTCCGGAGTCGCAGCCGGCAAGCCCCAGCCGCAGACGTCCATCGAACCGGCCGGCGGACCGTTCATCCGGCACACGCAGCCCGGACGGCGCACCATCTACCTCACCGCCCCCACGTTCGGCGGAATCATCTCCCAGCCGACTGTCACCGCACCCGGCTACCACGAGGCGTACCGGCTGCGCATCATCTCCACCACGGCGGGCGGAACCGGCGGAGTCATCGCCGCAACAGCCGGCGGACAAGACGCACCGACGTCCCTCGTGCAGCTCATGCAGGTCAAGGACGCGTTCGGCACGCCACTCATCACCGCGCCCGGCTATGAGGCGCTGAACTTGATCCCCATGTTCTCCGGTCAGTTCGGCACCGACGAGACGCAGGGAATCCAGAACCTTCCCTCGTGGTCCGGTATCACGGCGGCATCCGGTGCGTTCACGTTCGCGTCACAGCTCCCATTCGAGTTCGCCAAGGCCTACGGTGTCATCTCCGGTGCCAACGCGTCACTTCTGCCGACCATTCAGGCGAACCTTGCGCCGGTCGGAACCCTGTTCTCCACTCCCCCGTCCGTCACCCCCACCTTGCAGTTCAAGGTGGAATCGGACTTCTACTGGCTTCCCGAAGGCGTCGCGGTCGAACCGCCCGGTATCGGAACCACCTGCCAGTGGGTGTACCAGCCGTGCAACCCGGTCATCCCGTCCAACTCCGTCACCACCGTGCAGCTTCCCCGACTCGGCGGATACCTGTCGGTCATCATCGCTGAACTCCGGGACTCCACCGGCGCCCGCGTGGACGCGTGGCCGGCGCAGCTCCGCATCTACCTCGACGGCGTACCGCTGATCGACACGGACATCAACACCCTGTACGACGACATGGCAATCTCCGCGATGATCGGCGGAGGCACTGCGGGCGGACAGACCACTGCCTCCACCCCGCAGACCCCCCGTCCCGCCGGTGTCATCTGCATCAGCCGTAAGACGTCCCTGGCACAACGGCACTTCGGACTTCTCGACACGGGTGAGGAATTCCTCTCCACCAACCCCGGCACGCAGATCGAATTCGCGGGCGCGCCGTGGGGGACGATCTCCAACTCTCCCGCCACCCTGAACGTCATCGTAGGGCAGATCGTTCCGTCTGGCGCTCTCATCCAGGGTCTTCCGGAAGTGTGATCTGATGGCGAATCAGAGCGCAGTTCAAGCTACGACAGCACTTCCCGGTACAGCGGCTGAAACAGCTATCGTCAATACGCCGCTGGGGACGTTCAACAATCCCGGTGGGCAAGGCAATCTCGTCGGCGGGACCGCAGTGGTCACCACCGGTACCGGTGCGACGGCGGTAGTTCTCCGAGTGCGTCAAGGCGTCGGAACCGGCGGTACTCTCGTCGGAACTTTCACAGTGCCGCAAGCCGCCAGCACGGTCGCCTCGATTCCGTACGACTTCCTCGACAGTTCAGCGCTCGCGTTGAACAGCGGAGCGGCCGGATTGCAGTACACCCTGACGATCTCGCAGACCGGTGGTACCGGAGCCGGCACTGTCACCGCTGTCCTGTACAGCCAACCGAGTACACCGGCATCGTGAGGTAGACCATGTCAGGTATGAATCTTCAAACCTCGCTACGGGCAGGCGCGTCATACACGCCGCTCACACCCGCCGCTGCACAACCGCCGTCCGCTTCCCGATCCAGCATCGGACAGCTCGCGTACGGCGTCAACGGATCCGGAGGCGACACGTCCGGACCCAAGACCGCCGGCTACGGCACGGTCCTCACCGGACTCGCATCCGGTGCACTGCTCGTCTTCCTCTGGTACTCGCTTCCTCGCTAGGAAAGGAAATCGCAATGGATGGAAAGTTCTGGTGGGGCGTGATCGTGGGAGTCGGCGGGACGTGGGCGTTCCACCGCTTCGTCAAGCCCATGCCGAGTGCGGCGAAGTGACATGCGTGTCACCGGACTGTGGTCTCTGGCCGGCGCCGTGGTACTCGGCGTCATCCTCGCAGACCTGATCGCCAACCCGACCGGTACCACGGCAGCCGCGAACGGTGTCGTCGGCATCGAGAAGCCCGGCTTCAACGCCCTGTTGGGCAAGTCGTCCTGACCACGAACGGATAGGAGTGACGTGCGCTACACCGTCAACGCGCCCACCGGCACGGGACACCGGTATCTCGGTTCCGCGCTCACTCCGCCCTTGACACGACCCTCCATCGGGTACGCGTCACGCGGACGGGTCAGCGGGCATCCGGGCACTCTGCGTATCCCGATGCCTGCCCCGCCCGCACTGCACAGCGGCGTCAACGATCTGGTGAATGTCGGCATCTCCCGCACCTCCGACGCGCCACCGTTCTTCCTGCCGTCCGTCTACTATGAGAACGGTAACGCGTACGGCGACCACGAACACGCTCCGGTGTCCACACGCTCCGACAACCAGATGCCGGTACCCGCGCTGCGCCCTGCGAACGTGCTCGTGTTCGACCCGTACCGTGCACGGCTCGGCGGGCAGCGGCAGGTGGTACAGCCACAGGTCGTGCAAAGGTGGCTCGGTATGAGGGGAACTCCGAATGGCTGAGTCCACCGGCGTCCCGGCACCGTCGAAGAAGGTTCTCGGGCTGCCCCCGAAGTACGTTCTTCCGGCAGCGGTCGGTTTCGGCTTGGCCGCGATCCTGTACTACCGGTACAAGAAGAACAAGGCGGCAGCGGCGGCAGCCGCGTCCGGTGCTTCCACGGCGGCAGCGTCCGGTGCGTCCACGGTGACTCCGACCACGACCGACCAGACCGCTGGCATCGCCACCGACCAGTACGAATCACTTCTCGCCCTGGTACGGGACTTGCAGGGGAACATCTCCAGCGAACCGGTGTCGGTGACCGGACCGCCCGGACCACCCGGACCGGCCGGCACACCAGCTTCCCCGCCTCCACCTGTCCCACCATCGCCACCGGTCACGACCCCGCCACCGGTTCAGGGACCCCCCGCGCCGGCTCCGCCTCCGGTGCACCGGCCGATGTGGCATTTCGTGTCGGTTCCCGGTCTCGGCACGTATTCGCTGAATGACATCGCACGGTGGAACAGCACCACACCGGCTGCGATCATCGCGGAGACTCGCAAGACGGAACCGTCGGACGTCGCCAACTATCTGGCGAAGAACAACATGAACTTGCCGTTGCCGCGCGGCACATTCTGGGCGACCCCGGTATTCAGTTAGAGAGGACAGGACGTGTCTCAACTCGCACAGCGCATCTCCGCACCGACCGCACCCGACCTCTCATTCGTCGGACGGTACAACACCCCTGCTGAGATACCGAACTTCCGCATCCAGATCACACCAGATGCCGTGGTGTATGAGGACTTGCAGCCGCTCATCGCCGCAGACGGGGCGCCAATCGCCGCAACCGGACCAGGCACCTGGGGACAGTTGTACGCGGCGGGAAGGACGTACTGATGCTGACGAGAGGACACTTCGCACCGGCGTATTCGTCGCAAGTCCCGCCACCGGTCATCAGACCAGGGGTCGTCAAAGTCGAATCGCACAAGGGGATACCGCAGACATGGGCAGTGTCCCGTCCGACAGCCGCGCCGTCGCCGCACGGGGCACCCCTGTACCTGGGACTGTCGCCGTACCAGTACGCCCCGCACAACCATCTGGTTCGCGGCACCGGATTCGAACTCGGAATGGCCGTTCCCAAGTTGGAGGCGGACCCGTCCGACCCGACGACTTGGCAGCGCCCATATCGGTTCTCCTGACATGGATGCCGATACCCGCAGAGAACTCGACCGCATATGGACATCACTGGATGTGGCCGCGAAAGGCGCGGTAACACTCGGAGAACTCGGTGTCAAAGTGGACAGCATCATGAAATGGTTGGAGCGATCCGACAGGAACCGCCGGTGGGCAGTGGCACAGACCGTCACCATCCTTGCCGCAGCCGGCGCAGACATCGCAGCACACGTCTTCAAATAAGGACAGGACAATGACTGATTCACCGCAGTTCCTTCCCCCGCCGGTCGCTCCGGGAACCGCTCAGCAAGTGTTCACGCAGCCCACTCCCCCGATCGCGCCGTCCGTTCCGACCGAAGGACTCGCGGCGGAACTCGTCTCCAAGGGAGTCGTGCCCGAACAGGTGGACTACGCCGCGACACTGGCGGAACTCCAGCGTCAGCTTGCGCAGACACAGCTTCAAATGCAGTCCATGCTGGCAGAGCGAGGCATCCCCGCAGACCCGGTCGAAGCAGCGGTCAAGAATCTCACCGACCACATCAACGCCCGCGCGGCACAGCTCCCGATGGCGGACTTCTCCGAAGTGCAGAAGCTTCTCACCAACCTCCCGACCGACACGGCACAGGTCACCCCGACGCATTCCGAACTACTCATGACCACCGTGCACGAACTCGTGGACATGCTGAAGCACGCGGACCTCGGATACGTGCGTGCACTCGCGACAGCGGTTCATAAGGAAGTCCTCAAGGCACGGGTCTAGCGCATGGCTGAGATTCCCGCTGTCGGAACCGATGCGGCGATCGCGTTCATGGTGTCCGCCGGACTCGTCTATGAGATCATCGCTGCTGCCTGTTCCTCACCGCAGACTACGGAGATCAATGCGGCGAAACGTTCCGGCACGCTCATGAAATGGGTGTACATGGGACTCGGGCAGGCTGCGCTGTTCGTCGGAGTCGCAGCGGTCCTGTCGCCGCGTCCGCGCGCCGTCGTCGCCGGCGGAGGCTTGGCAGCGGCGCTGATGCTCGCGCAGTACCAGCACGCGAAGCAGGCCGGCTTGAAGAACACGGCACCGGGAACGGAGACGTACTGACATGCTCGCTGTCGGACTCGCACTTGTATGGGCCGGATACACCATCGGCCTGTACGGCTACATCCTTGTCAAAGGATATGATGTGAGCTTCAAACAACTGTTCGTCGGACCCGCTACCGCATGGCCGCCTCACGTTCCGGTGACCCAATGATGGGCGGACTAGTTCTGGCATGGCTCACCGGACTCGGACTGTACGTGTACCGGCAGCAGAAGTACATGAAGGATGCCGACGGGAAACCGGTACACGCCCCGCCGCAGCCCGGAGACATCGTCAAAGTCTCCGGAGTTTTCGCGTTACTCGCGCTACTCGCTGAGATACCCGACGCTCGACAGCTCGCGATACTCTTGGCATGGGGATTCGACATTGCAGCAGTCATGAAACTCGCCACTGTGCCCAAGGGTTATGCTGTGGGCAGTGCTCCGTGGCCGCCTCCCATCGCGCCGAACAATGTCGTGTTCCCCAACGGCGTCGCCTCGACTCCGAGTGCGGCTCCGACTCCCACTCAGACGCCGGCGGGCGGAGGACGTCCCCCGTTGACCGCATGAAAGGCGTCCCATGGCCTGGTCTATCTTCACAGACGGCGGAGGCGATAGCGTAGCCGTAGGTTGGGCGAAACAGTTGCTTCAGATGATCGGTGCACCGGTCACTCCTGAGAACACTGAATTCGTATACCAGTGGGAGAAATCCGAAGGCGGAGGCGGAAAGTTCAATCCCCTCAATCAAGGTGTGGTATATGGGCACCCGGAACTCACCACCACCGGAGAACAATACGGAGGCGGAGCGGCCGACTATGCTTCGTGGCAGGCCGGACTCACCGGCGCCACCGACTACCTGAACACACCCGGACCGGACAACTATCCCGCCATCCGTGACGCGCTCCGCGCCAACAACCCTCAGGCCGCACGACAGGCGCTGTTCCAATCCGGTTGGGCAGCATCCCATTACGGCTACGGCTCCAATTGGGCCAGCGTCCCGCTGCCCGGTAACGCTTCCACCATCACACCGCTGGATCCCGGCAGCGCCGGTGGAACCAACGCTGTTCCTGTGTCGAATCCGTGTTCTTCCGTCGGACTTCCCGGCAGTGCGATGCGCAAGGCGTGCGAGAAGGTGTACGGCATGGTGCCGGCGTCGCCCTCGACAGGGTCGGATGCGTGTATCTGGTCTCTGTTCGGACAGTGTTTCTTCTCCAAGACGAATGTGCGCGCCATGGCGGGCGCTGCACTTCTCGGGGCGGGAGGGGTCGTGACACTGGTCGGTACCGTGGTTGTCATGCGTTACGGTTTGGAGCGGACGAATGCCGTTCAGAATCTCAGTCGCATACCCGGTATGAGCCCTGTCGCCAGGCGTCTGTCATGAGAACCGATTATCTGGAACGAATCGGCACGGCTACGTTCGATGTCAACGGCCAGGCTTCGGTGTCATTGGGTCCGGATGGTCCGAACCAGTATTGGACTCCCAAGCTCATCCACGTGTCTACCCGTATCAATACCGGCTTCAGCAGTTTGGGCACCGTTGCCGTTATCCCCCCGACATGCAGGGTCTATCACAACAAAGACTCTCTGATCAAGGTAACATCCAATTTCGGTCTGGCAGGCGCGCAAATCGATGCCACGGTCAACGGGTACAATGACACGTCCGGATTGATCAGCGGTACCGTGTTACAGTTCGGAGAATCCATAACAGCTATATGGACCGGCGGTTACACCGGTGACATAGCTGTTCTGAACATCTACGGCGAATCGTCCGACACTCCCCCGGCCGTGGGCAAGTCGATTCCTGAAGTGGCCGGACCGCCGTTCAGCTATCAGATTCCACCCGGTAACCCGGATTGGCCTTACGCGAGAGCGTTCAATATCCAGGCCATGAACATTGCGAATCCCGGACCGGGTAATAACGCAGTGATTATCGCTGCCCAACCGTTATATACGATTTACTTGCACTCCATGGAATGGACTTGGAACACGTCTAATAGCGGCAGCGACGGGCAGTACGAGGATACCATTGGTGTCAAAGTACTATTCGACAACGCCGCTAACATCAATGCCCGATACATGGATTTCAAAGGCGCGCCGTTATCTTTCGGCACGGGTTTTCGATGGCATCAAAACGGTCCTACAGTAGCCGGTACAAATTTCATTAACGGGTCGGTGACTTATTCATTGTCTACCCAAGTCGTTTAGGATGTGATACCATGAGTGATATGGATGAGATTCCCGAGACCACAGACGGAACCGAGACCGAACCCGTCAAGAAAGAATGCGCATTCTGTGAGAAAGTCGCGGCCGTTCTCGGACTGTTCATCGGCGGATTTGTGGCATTCGTCGGCATCGATCTCCTCACCAAAGGCAGGCTCTCCCGCATGGTGAACCGCAGCGGGAATGCCACGGAGGATGAAGACGAATGACCGAGACAGAGGTAGAACCGTCCGGGGCGTTCTTCGACATCGCCGCCAAACTGTCCCTGTCTCTGAACGGCTTCACAGAAGAGATGCGGAAGCAGCGGGAACAGGACGTCCTCAAGGAACAGCACCGGCTGGCGAATCAGCCCAATTACATTCCGTTCACGGGCAGCGCATTCCTGAATGCAGCGTCGGCGGGTATCGTCGACTTCGGCACCCCGCAAGACGGACGCGTCTGGACCGTACGGCAGCTCATCTCGGCGGAAGGCGGTCAGGAGAACAACCCTGTCGAAGGCAACACCGCGATGGGCACAGTGACGTTCGCAGCCGGTGCCACGGCGAGTGTGTCCCCACCGTTCTTCACCAGGTACGTGACCGGTTTCGATGTGACCGTATCGGCCGCTACCGCCGGCGCTCCCATCTCCACAGTGACTCTGTCGGGTGTGGCAGGCGGTCCGATCACGTGGACGATTCAGCAGGAGACCACCGCCGGTCAGACACTGAGTATCCGTTTTCCCGGCAAGGGTCTTCTGCCGTTCGGCAATCCCACTCTGTCGATCAACACTACGGCAGGGGGCGGTTCGGGTGTGCTCACCATTTACGGTTTGCAGACCGGTTCTCCCGCGCAGGTCAATTGGTATGTGGGGGCGGTCATGCCGACTATCACGGCCGGCGGCGTGAGTAATCCGGTGACGTCTCAGTGGAAGTGGCAGCATGAGGTGTTGCCGCGTATCGACAATTTCACGTCGGATGTGATCCAGGTGAAGGCGCGTGAGCACCTGTTCGCTATCATCACGTCAGGTATCCCGAACGAGACCATCGTGTGCAACGGTACGGTGTTGGATGAGCCGTTGAAGTCCGCGCGTCCGATCAGGATCACGTGATGGCTGAAGAATCGGAAGACACCGTGAAAGACGAGACCATGCGGCAACTCGTCATCCTGGTCTTCTCCCTGGCGGGCACGGCGCTGACGATGTTCATCTTCAAGGCGTCCACGGATTCGACATTCCTCCCGCGTTGGCGCATGAAGACGTACAACAAGTTGCAACGATACGCGGAGAAGCAGACCGCGTACTGGTGGGACAAGGCTCTGTCCGCCCGTGACGCGTACGACAGGGAGAAGAACTGATGCTCACCATGTACGACGCTGCCATACCGCAGTCGGGCATGCCTCAGTTCGATGTGGTAGCCGGCTACATCGGCAGTCCCGGAGCAACCCCGCATGTCTGGTCTCAAGCGGATTGGGATTCGCAGGCGCCGAAGTACCGTCTTCCCATCTATGTCCCGTCATGGTGGCGCACCGGCGTGTGGAATGCGACTGCGGACGCGAATGAGGCATGGACAGCTCTGCAAAAAGCCGGGGTTCCTGTGTCGAAAGTCATGGCTATCGACTTCGAAACACAGGTCAATCCGAACTACGTGTCTACCCTTGTTCAGAGTCTCATGGGACGCGGGTATTACACGCTGATGTACGGTTCCACGTCGAGTCTGTTCCTGAATCCCGCCGGCACCATGGGGTACTGGGTGGCAGACCCGACCGGAACCCCGCACTTGTACAACCATCCAAACGTGGTCGCGACACAATACGGACAGAACCAGTCCGGCGGACACGACTACGACCTGAACGTCATGGACGATTTCATGACCGGACTCCTCTGGGGAGGACCCGTGGCACTCCAGATCCCGCCCAACATCTCGGTCAAGTGGCCTGAGCTTGCAGGAGAATTTCCGCCCAACGCGCCATACACGAGTGATACCGCACTCATCTGGGGAGACGCCGGCGCGCGCGCAGCCGCTCTGTATGCGTTGCAGGCTCGTGATGCGATCCTGCATCTGACGCAGATGGTGCAGGCGGAACCGCAGATCGACGTGAACGCATTGGCCGCTGCACTCGCGCCGCATCTGGCGAACGGTGCGACTCCGGACCAGGTGGCCGCTGCGGTGGTCGCGCATCTCGGAGCGGACCTCTCGCATGGGTGACGAATCCATGACGGCACGGCAGGTACTCGACTCGATTGACAACCGGGTCAGTGACATCGAAAAGAAACTAGAAGATTTCGCGGACAATGCCGGGATGATACTCGACGAACTTCTAGCAGCTACCCGTGAGGCGAAAGAACTTCTCGACAACTCTCCCGCCATCCGATTCCAAAGGAATCTTGCAGCGAAAAGAGCCGCGCGTGCCAAGCCATGACCTGTCGCACGAAGCGCGCATGGAGGCAGCGTCCAAAGGCGAGGCTCTGCCGGACGGTTCTTATCCGACGCGTGACTGTGAAGAGCTGAAGCACGCTGTGGAGGCGTACGGGCAGGAGACCGGTTCGAAACCCGAACTGAAGCGGTATCTGATCCGCCGTTCTGTCGCACTCGGGTGTACCGAGCATATTCCGGACGATTGGGAATTGGAGGTAGAGCATGCCTGATCCGACTACTCCCTCGACAGAGTCGGATGGTGACAAGCTCACCATGGGGTCTCTGAAGAAGATGATTCAGGACACCGTGGCGGAGATCGTGCCCGGTCTGATCGGTTCCGTGAAGCCTCCGACTCCTGCCGGTCCTGCGCCGGCTACGGATGTGCCGGCGGATATCGCGGCTCAGGTACGTGTTCAGGTGGAGCGGATCCGTAAGCAGGAGGAGAAGCAGAAGACTGAGGCTCAGGTGCTTGCTGACATCGCGGCGTTGAAGGATGCTAAGCCTGCCGAGAAGGTTCCTGTGCAGCGGTCGAAGCTTCACAAGGTGATGGGTTGGGGTGACCCGGCGGAATGAAACTCGCGATTCCTCGTTCGAATGGTTCAGGTCTTCTCAAGTCCCGGTGCAACGTGTACGGCGGTGAGCAGTCCACGGTGCGGATGCTCGGCGGTCTGGGCCGTCAGCCGACGACACGGTTCTTCTGCCCGGAGGAGTCGGTGGGACGGTTCCAGATGAAGTGTCCGCACGGGCATGTCGGTCAGATCATGCCGCTGTGCAACAAGCATTACATGCAGTACCGGAACGCGGTATCGTTCTGTCCGGCGTGCAATGCTCCGGGAATGGTCGGTCACAAATGCCGTATCGCGTTGTTCCACCTATCATGAGAGGCGTCTGACATGGCGAACAATCATGACGTCCGCGTGTGGGCACGCGAGAAAGGCGGATTCGAAGACCTCTCAGACTCCGGACCTTTGCCTACCGAAGTCAAACAGGCTTACGCGGCATACGAGGCTGAACTCATCCCCTCCGACGGGCCGGCGGAGGTACGTCCCCAGGTCAAGAAACCGACCATGGCGGACCGGATGCGGGAGACCGTGCAGCGTCCACAGCGTAAGCCCGCACAGCGTGTGCGCAAGGCTGCGGCGAAGCCGGCGCGTCCGCGTAGCAGCATCTCCGGTATCCTGTCGTTCGCGTGGGACACGTTGGCATCGGTGGTCGAAGTGGTGTCTCCGCCTACCGCGTACATCATGGAGTTTCAGGCGCCGGTGGCGGGTGAGATCCTTGAAGAATCGGTGAAGAACACTCTCGTGGACCGGGTGTTGCAGCCTATCGCCCGTGTCGAGGGTCAGGCGAAGACTGCCGGCGCATTGATCGGTCCGCCGTTGATGGTCGCCATGTTGCAGGCGCGCCCGGATCTGCACAAGCATATCGTGCCACGTCTGCGGAATTCGCTGATGTCGTGGATGGACGTCGCGGGTCCGAAGGTTCAGGCGTTGAAGGAACGCAATGAGCAGTTCGAGAAGCTGTACGGCACGGACGTCAATGAGATCATTGACGGTCTGATGGCGTTCTTCCAAGCTCCCCCGACTGATCCGAACATGACGCTGTGACTGTCGACGCGTTGCGGGATGAGACCACGAAGGTTGTCGCGCTCTCGTGGAATCTGTTCCTGTCCTGGTTCGGTGACGTGTGGCATGTCGGTCACCATATCGCCGTGGTGGGGCCGACGGGTGAAGGTAAGACGACGTTCGTCGTTCCGCTGTTGAAGATGCGGAAATGGGTTCTCGCGCTGGACCCGAAGGGTGAGGATGAGACGCTGGCGTTGTCGGGGTTCTTCCGGGTGGAGAAGTTCCCGCTCCCTTCTCGGATCTTGCAGGATATCGCGGAGGGGAAGCCGGCGCGTCTGATCATCGGTGGAGCTTCCGACAGCGAGGAAGCGGACCAGTACCTCAAAGCACTGATGCATAAAGCCATTCAGATGTGTCGGGAACAGGGCGGGTGGACGATCTACGCTGACGAGTTCCAGGTGTTGGCGGATCAGCGGATGTACGGTCTGGGCAAGCCTATCGAGCGGTTGCAGATCACGGCGCGGGGTAAGAAGACGTCGGTGATCGCGGCGTTTCAGGCGATGGCATGGGTTCCGAAGTCTGCAACGCGGCAGGCGACGTGGACGGTGATTCTGCCGACACGGGATTTCGCTATGATCAAGGCGGTTGCGGAATCGATGGGGCGGGATTGGAAAGATCTTGTGAGGGCGGTGAAGGAGCTGCCGTCCTTCTTCATGATCATCATTCCGAAGTCGCCTCTTGCTCCGATGGTGATCGTGCATCCGCCGAAACTCATGTAAGGTTCTCGGAGAACTCGCTTGACAACTCCACTGCGCTGAGTAGAGTGAGTGTTGTAAGGGAAGTTCAAACGAGAAGAGGACCAGACGATGTTCAACACGGAAACCGGCGTCGCGAATACGCAGCTCATCGAAGTCGAGTCGAACTCCGACCGGACGATCTACGCGGTAAAATACCAGAACAAGTACATCGGTGAAGTGACCGCGTGGGCTGGCAACGCGGCGTTCGGTGTGGACTGGACCACCGATGAGACCGGCGACAACTGCCCTGTGCTGTACAGTGACACGCTGTCGTATTCGAGTGCCAAGCAAGCCGTGTCGGTACTGATCGAACGCTATCAGCACGACGTCGTCATGCAGGTGTGCGCCGGCGCGACACCGCGTATCTACATCTTCAAGGCCGCTCCACAGGGCGCCTGGTACGCAACGCGACTCGGCTGCGGAACGATGCCGCTGCGACGCCTCTGCAAAGCTCAGACTCACGATGAGGCTCTGGCCTACGCACTGAAGTACGTCAAGGCCTGAACAGTGTAAGGGCCAGGGTGCCTTCGGGCATGGTGTGATAAGTGACCCTGGGAGCCGGAGATATGGTACCCGGCACCGTATCGGCAACTTCAACGGAAGGCAGTAGCATGACTCAGAGCAAGGGTATCAAGATCGTCGATCCGGCGGACGACTCCCTGGACTTCGAAGACCTCAAGGCCGTCCCCGGAGACCCGACGGACATCATGTTCTCCGACAACCCGAGTCCCGAAGTCCCCGTTGCGGACGACAAGTGGACGCGTGCCGTGATGCAGCGCACGCAGGCGACCGGGCCGGCGCGGGTGTCGGTGGAGCAGAAGGTGCCGGACATCCTGCGCGCACTGGTCGAGGCGTCGCATGAGAATCATGTGGCGAACGGCCGTCCGATGCCGGAAGACCTGCCGTTCGACACGGTGGAGGACGCGGCTGAGTTCATGAAGATCGTGCGGTGGTATGCGGCGAACCGCCCGTCCGGCAAGATCTCGGTGCGGGTGCACACGCTGAAAGACAATCCGACGAAGGTGCGGTTCTCGGCGAAGCCGTACGCGGGTCGTGCGCCGAAGACGCCGGCGTGATGGAAGAGATCCGGGCGGACGGGCTGTTGCAGCTTCAGGCTTCGATGCAGGATTTGGCGGGTCCGCTTCGTCCCCGTGAGGATGCGGAAGAGGTTCGCGCAAATTACCATCGCGCGGAGGCTCTGTTCGCGGAGTGGTCTACCCCTCAGATTTTCGCGCTACATCGTATGGCGTTCGCGATGATGATGACGCGCGGTATCGATGAGCCGCATGCGATGCCGGGATACTGTTTGTGCAACGTGTCCCGGCAGCTTTCCGAACAGTGGCGCCTGTATATCGGGAATGGGTGAGATGATGGGGTCTGAGACGATCAGTGTGACGATGCCGTACCTTTGGTGGCGCGGCCTCATGCTGATGATCGGTGCCGGCGCGCCGATGGCGCACAGCCTGATTCTGAAGGAACTCGGAAAGGCCATGTTCGACGGCCGTTCGCGTGAGTCGGATGAGTTTACGGTGACGATGCCTGAGGCTGTGTGGCAGCGGTTGGTGTCGAAGTGTGCGGTGTCGGAGAATGCGGCGTATGTGTTGGTGTCACGTTCGCTGCGGAAGGCGTTGCGGGAGCAGTCGGGTCGTGATTTCGTGGCGGAGAATCTGGTTCGGGTGTCGTTGGAGGCGTTGTGAGCCGATTCAAGAAAGCGATGATTGTCCTGTTCGTGTTGGATGTCATCTTGTCGGTTCTGGATGTGCTGATCGCGTGCGGCCGGCTGGATGAGTGGTGGCGTGATCGGTATGAGCGGAAGTATTTCGAAAAGAAAGTGATGTTCGATGAGTAAGGCATACCGTGTAATGCTGGAGTGCGGACACTGGTTCACAGAATGGCGACCGGATAAGTTCAAAGCTCCGATTGATGGTGAGAAGCGTTCATGCGGCGCACCACTTCATTATCCTGTGGAGAATCCGAACAAGTGGCGCGCTCTGTATCAGCGCGTCGAGGAACAGGATCACTGATGAGCACTGGTGAGATGTCGCTGAGTGCGCAGTTGCAGCGTCTTGAACGCAGAGTGTCTGACTTATCAAAGTTGGTGGAAACTCTACGTTTGGATCATGAACGATTGTTGTTCTGGATGGCAGATCAGAGTGATGGAGTAGTGCATAGTAACGTCGCATGCCCGTCGCAAAAACGTGCTCCACACATGTGGAATGAACGTTGCAGTGGATAACAATGATTTCCGTCTGATGATGCATCATCTTCGTGAGGTGACCGCATTGACGGGGCCTGGTGTGATGCCGAGGTTGGTGTTGGCTCCATGGCAGCCGATGGTTCAGGTGGAGTGGGAGTTTTGATGGAATTCGTAGACGGGAAAGAATGCTGGTTTCCGGAATGCGAATGCAACATGAACGTCTCGCGACCTCAGTGTTGCGAAGAGGAATGGACTCCGCTTGAAGGGTCGGACGCGTATTTGCAGGAGTTCGATCCGATGTGGACACCGTTCAATTTGCTGTTGGGTGTCGCGGGTACGTGGGCGTATCACAAGATGAAGGAGAACGGACATGACATACCGCCGTGACCAGCGGAAAGCCGCGATCAAGCGAGAACGCGAACAAGAACAAGTCCAAGAACCAGAGCCGGAAGACGCACCGGAAATCGACTACCTCCAAAGCCGAACCGACCCAACCACGGCGATGCGCCGGCATTCCCCATATCAGGCGGGAGGCAGGCTGTGAGCCCGTCTACCCCGTGACCTGAGGATCAGAAGGGTTGGGAGAAACGATACGAAGAGGAGTCGAACCTTCCGCTGCGGGAAGAGAAATCGAAGGATGAGGAGAAGGATCAGGATGGAGACAAGACCGAGAAGTGAGTGCGGCAAGCGTGTCGGATCTGGTCGGACTCGTGACCGGCAGCATTCTGACAGGGTCTATTCTCGCCCTAGGCGAGTACTTCACACGTCCGAAGCGGTGACGCGCATGGGCTGGCGGTATTCGGCGGGTGTGGCGGGGTTCACGATCGGGATGCTGTTGACGCAGCGGGGACGATGATGCCGGCGTTCCGACTGGACTTTACAGCTCACGGAAGCTGTCAGCAGAACGGCTGTCAGATCGTGATGGCGAATCAGATTCTCGGGCAGGCTCAGAAAGCGATGGAGCAGGCTCGGGTCATGGAGGAACGCACTCAGGCGATCCTCAACAGGCAAGGGAAGAAGGAGATGACTGTGTCAGCGGCGTTGTGGTGTGATCAGGGCGGGCATGCGTTCTCGGAGCGTGATCCGGAACGGCAGGAGTTCACGCGTGCTTCATACGATGCGGACGGGCATCGGGTAGAGTCGGTGTTCTCGGTGTGCGGACCGTGCGGTGAGAAGTCGGGGTTTCGTACGGCGCCGGCTCTGGCGCCTCCGGATGAAACACGGTAGACTCTGAACTACAGAGAGACCTACAACGGAAGGACCAGGGGTCATGTCCAAAATCACACTCAAGATGTTGGAAGAAGCAGGAGCTTGTTCTGATCAACGTGCACTGTTCGGGAAAGAATTCCCGGACGGGGTCACGCCCACCCGTGAGATCTGCGTGCGATACGCGGACGCCTTCGACTGGAGATGGTGTCGCGACTACCTACTCCGCACCCCGGAAACGTACGACGCGGCGATGGCCGAACCGCAGAAGGCGTACGACGCGGCGATGGCCGAACCGCAGAAGGCGTACGACGCGGCGATGGCCGAAGCGCGGAAGGCGTACGACGCGGCGACAGCCGAACCGGAGAAGGCGTACGACGCGGCGATGGCCGAAGCGGAGAAGGCGTACGACGCGGCGATGGCCGAAGCGCGGAAGGCGTACGACGCGGCGATGGCCGAACCGCGGAAGGCGTACGACGCGGCGATGGCCGAAGCGGAGAAGGCGTACGACGCGGCGACAGCCGAACCGGAGAAGGCGTACCACGCGGCGATGGCCGAAGCGCGGAAGGCGTACCGCGCGGCGACAGCCGAACCGCAGAAGGCGTACGACGCGGCGACAGCCGAACCGCAGAAGGCGTACCACGCGGCGATGGCCGAAGCGCGGAAGGCGTACGACGCGGCGACAGCCGAACCGCAGAAGGCGTACCGCGCGGCGATGGCCGAAGCGTTCGCGGATGCGTGGTTGGCTGAGAACTGAGTGGTGAACGGAAGCCCCTTCCCGACTGGCGTCGGGAAGGGGCTTTGTGGTCATGCGTTCAGTGAGCGTGATCCGGAATGGAGACTACACGGAGCCGGCCGCTGACAGCTCTTGACACAGACCGTTTTCCGTGAAACAGTCGCTATCCACAGACTGTGGATAACTACCCACAGTGATATGACCAAGGTTATCCCTCCCCATGTAAGGACCGCCTGACCAGCACCTTCCTTGGTCATCATGGTTAACGTGCTGGTCAGAGCCTTGCGGTAAGCCGTGCCGGAGTTCTCCGAAGATGTCCTAGTTTGCTAGGACTATCGATTCCACACCGCTTCTGACCTGGCCTCGGAGATAGATGCGTGTGCATGGAGCGTGACGTAGCCGTGTATGTCCCC
>Ga0210400_10001804_pt1 | contig 20885 bp, 20 predicted proteins | sample IncBWH26MmetaG_FD_155456 | JGI IMG/M metagenome (GOLD analysis project Ga0210400, IMG submission 155456) | Forest soil microbial communities from Barre Woods Harvard Forest LTER site, Petersham, Massachusetts, United States - Inc-BW-H-26-M | ecosystem: Environmental > Terrestrial > Soil >...
CAAGATCGAAGTGTTGGATGCCGGCGATTCGGCGCTGCTGCGCGGCGAACAGATGGATCGCGGCAGACTGCTCGATGTCATTGCCAAGCAGAAGACCGAAGGCAAGCACCAGTCGACCTGGGAGCCTCTGTTGTTGGGGATAACCAAGGCGTCGTTGGCGACGGAATCCTTCATTTCCGCGGCATCGTTCCAAGAGACCACCCGCGTCCTCACCGAGGCTGCGGTACGGGGCTTGAAGGACGACCTGCGCGGCCTGAAGGAAAACGTCATCGTGGGACGTCTCATCCCCGCGGGTACCGGCTTCGCTTATCATGCGCGGCGTCGACGTGCCTCGGACGACAGCCGACGCCGCAGTTTCATGGATGTGAGCGGCGGAATGGGCGACTCGGACGACGCAGTGCCGGCGGGGGATACGGAGGCCGCGGAATAGGACAATTTAGAGCAAAAAGAAGTATTTAAAAAAAATGTGGCCTCGGACTGTTGTGGTTCGAGGCCTTTTTTATGGTGCCGCTAGGAACGCAAACGTGCCGGACAGCTTCCGGAAAGAGTTTCCGCGACGTTCACGCGCGCAATCGCGACCGTGCGCCGTCAAGCTCGCTGAATCAGCCACAGTTGCCGCGAGCGCGCCTGCACTTTGCCATCGGCGTCGAAGATCGCCGTCCCGGCGTGGAGCTTGCGGCCGTCCTGCGCGATAGGCCAACCGATCACCGTATATCGCTGGCCTGGCTGAAGCGCATGATGAATCACGGCGGTCATGCGCGCGGTGATGATGGGCGTCCCCGCCGGCAGCCGACGCATCCAAGCGATGCCCGCCGAACAATCCAGAGCCGCCCAGGTCGCCTCGACCGAGAGTTGACCGCCGGCGTCTGCCAGTAAAGGCGCTGTCCAACTCGTGGCCACCATCCCATCATCTCCCACGGGTCCCGGCACGATGCGCAGCCCATCGCTGCGCGCCAAACCACAGCCGAAACAGCGCGCGTACGGTGCGTTTGGTTGCTGCTGACTCGTCTTCTGCGCAATAACGCCGGCGGCTTCCGCCTCTTCCCAGTCCGGCGCATGGGGCACGTCCAATTCCAATGAAGCCATGCCGGCTTCCGCTATGAGAGTACCGTCGTGCTCCAATGTGACGGTGCCCTCGTCGTGCCGGCGAACCAGCATCGGCACAGCCAGCGGTGCGGGTGCACGCAGCGAGACCGATACCGGCCCCGTGCCCAGCAAGCGCGCCAAGCTACCCGCCACCCAACCACCGTTGCCGCTGGTATCCGGGCCGTTGTAGCGCGGATCGATGATGAGTTCATCGATGCGTCTGGATCGAGTGTCGCGGGTCATCTGCCGGGTCTCCGCCGCGTTAATCCGACCGTCGGTATACCTGTAATCATGACTCGAAATCCAGGCCAGGGTGAGGGCGATTGGCATTCTTGGCTCGAGCGTTTCAACCGGCGCGCCGCCCCTGTGATGTATTGCTCGGATTCCCCTGCGCCTGTGTGCTCAAATTCGAGCCTTTCCAAATTGCGTTCCACGTCAAAGGAGTGATATGGACAGTTCCGCCAAATCGCCGTGTGTGGGCAATTGCTGCCTGGGCGACGACCTCACTTGCCTCGGCTGCTTTCGATCATTGGAGGAGATCAAAGAATGGGGGGTTGTCGATGATCATCGGCGCCGCATCATTCTGCGGAACGCCCAACGGCGAAAACAGGTGGCATTCTGCGCGACAAAGACAGAGGCGTGATTCGGATCACGTTTTTATCCGTCGGCGCCATTATTCTTGTCGCATGCTGTTTCTTTCCGCCTTCGCCCGCTTGATCCCCCGTGAGCCCGAGCCCAATGACTTGCTCGCGCAATCGCACGCAGCCTTGGGACACTTGGGATTGACCATCATCGCGATCGTCTTTGTGCTCGTCACCTTCTGGAAGAGCTAGGCCCCGCCAATAGTAAGCCGGGAAGATCGCGCATTCGCTCAAACGTGTGATGCGCGCCCGCCTCGATGAGGCGCTGTCCTGGGGTCAGCGCGCAATAGCCGAACACCGTCATTCCCGCCGCAACGCCGGCCGCGACGCCGGTGGGCGTGTCTTCAATGACGGCGCAGGCCGAGGGGATGACCCCTTGTCGACGCGCGGCATACAAGAACACGTCGGGGAAGGGCTTGCTGTTCGCAACCTCCGTGACGCTGTACATTCTTCCCAGAAATTGCGGCAGTAGACCGGTAATCCCAAGAGTCGTCTGCATCTTTTCGTGCGTGCCGCTCGAGGCAACGCAGAAAGGCACACGCATCGCGGCCAGCACCGTCTCGATATCCGCGACCGCCTTCAATTCCGATTGCAATGCCGCGCCGACTCGGCTTTGGAACTGCCGGACGAACGCGTCGGGAACCGGCCGTCCCAACAACTCTGTCACGATCGCCAGGCATTGCGGCATGGAGCGTCCGACAAATTGCTCGAACACATCCTCGAGCGGCATCGCAATCCCGACTTCATTGAGCATTTGTGCGAATACCCGATTGGTGATCAATTCGCTGTCCACCAGCACGCCGTCGCAATCGAAAATCACCAGATCGAATTTCTTGTTACTCACCTAACCGCCGCGCGTCGTAAGTTAAAGAGGTGCACCAGGCGTGTCGGCATCCGGCGACATGCGCGGTTCGTGCTCATGAAAAGGTTCAAACCAAACGAAATCTATTTTCAATCGTTGAAGCGCGGCTCGGCAAGTGCTGCGCGCAAGGCGAATTACGGCATAAATAGCAAATGTTCTGTGAAATCAGGCATTGCATTTTGGTTTTCTCAATAGTTTAATGGGGTTACAGATCTGCGTCGTTGAGGTCAGGGCAGGGTGGTTCGAACCTGTGAGGGCCGATAACAAGAAGAATAGCGGGCGCATGCCGCGCCGCGCGGACTCCATCGAGGCGCCGCCGACGCAGCGATCCCGGCGAATTCCCAAGTTGCATCTCACGCTGGTCACGGCCGCGCACTGAGCTGCGCGGTACACCATGTATCGCAGACAGCGAGTCATGATCTCCTCTGCCGTCGCGGCATTGACCGGTTCGGTTGTGCTGTTCACATCGATTCTGTGGATCTCGTGGAAGGAATCACTTACATCGGAGGAAGCCTACGCCGGCGGTTTGGCGACGGCGCTCGGCAAGACTGCTGAGCGCATGATCCTCGACACGCGAGACATGCTGGGTCGGTTCAATGATCTTCCAGCGCCGCGCTGCTCGCCGGAACACGTACGAGCGATGCAGAACGCCGGCGTTTCTCTTCCCTATGTCCGCGCGATCGGCTACTGGCGAGCCAACGAGAGGCTTTGCGGTATCGGCTTTCTGTCGCAAGATGGGCTCAAGCCCGCCCATGCGGACCGGATCTACGACAACGGCGTCGTCGCCTGGTGGCCAAGTTCGCAGACGGAAGTGGGCGGGACGAAGATGTTTCTGATGCGTTATGGCGATCACGATGCCGCCATCGACCCGCGGATGCTCCTCGAGCTCGGCCCCACACAAGACCGTAAAGCTGTCCTGTGGGTAGAGCGCCTGCGCATGTCCGCAGTGCCCTTGGACGTGGTGCTCCCGGTTCCGGAATCGCTGGCGCTTGGCGTCACCGTCGATCACATGCAGGGAGTCGTTTTTTCGCGCTTTGCTCAGAACTCGATTCTGCCGATCGAGGTCGTTGCCAGTGAACCGCTCAGCCGCGTAGTGATCCGGCACGCGCAGACGCTATTGACGGGCGCCGGCCTCGGTCTGCTCATGGTTGGCCTTTGGTGCTATTTCGTCCTGCGCTTTTCCCGCTACGAGCTCAGTATGGCGGCCCAGCTGCGCAAGGCGTTGGCCGCGGGCGAGATTTACGTGGAATACCAGCCGGTCGTGGACATGATGTCCGGATACTGCGTCGGGGCGGAGGCTTTGGCGCGCTGGGAGCTCGATGACCATGAGTCCATCAGTCCTGCAACCTTCATCCCCGTTGCCGAGCAGGCCGGACTGATCCAGGAGGTGACCATAGCGGTATTGAGGCGGGCGGTCCGCGATATGCGGGAGCTTCTGCTCGAGCATCCCGATTTGAGCATAAATCTGAATCTCTCTCCCGACGATCTCAAGAGCGATAGGTTCGGTAACGAGCTGAAAGCTTGCCTGGCGGAGGCCAATCTTTCGGCCTCGACGATCAAGCTCGAGATCACCGAGCGCGCACTGGTCAACACTGAAACGTCGCGTTCGCTGATCCGCGACCTTCGCAGCCGTGGCCATCAAATCGCCATCGATGACTTCGGAACCGGTTACTCGAGTCTCTCGTACCTGCAGTCCTTCGAACTGGATGTCCTGAAGATCGACAAGGCCTTCGTCGATGCAATCGGAACGGAGGCGGCGACGAGTCAGGTCATTGTTCATGTCATCGAGATGGCCAAGTCGCTTGGCTTGGATACGGTTGCGGAAGGCGTAACGACGCCACAGCACGTCGCGTGGCTCGTCGAGCACGGTGTCGAACTCGGCCAAGGATTTCTGTTCAGCAAACCACTCTCGGTAGGAGACTTCCATGAGTTCTTTGCAGCCCACCGGAAGCGTAAACTTGTTGCAGCCTGACCCGAAACATGTACGGGTGCATCGACCCGCCGCGTATTTGGATTGCCGCGGCCTGGGCGTGCGCGCACTGGTGGTCGCAGCCGCGCTCTTCGTACTTGGAGGCTGCTCCACGTGGCAGCGCTGGACCACCCACAGACCGCCGGTCGCGCCCCAGACTGCAGCGCCCGACCACCCTCAGGTGAAAACGGCCCCCGCGGCCGGAGCGCCGGGCGGTGAAGTCGTGCCACATCAAACGCCGGCGGCCGCAACCACCATCGCTTCAGTACACGTTGCGGCGGCATCGGAAACGCGGCCTTACGCCAATGCCTCGGTCAGGAAGGCGCTTGGCAGCGGAGGCCGCAACGCGCTCGGACCGACTGACGTGGGCTACTACATGGATGTCTTGCAGGGGCGGCTGACGCAGGAAATCGGCAAAGATGGGCGCATCGAGCGCCGCGGCGACAGCATCGTGCTATTGCTCCCCACGGGCTTCGACTTCGACAGCTCGCAGTTGAATCCGGCGGGGCGGCAAATGATGCGGGCGCTTAGTGGAATCTTGGTGGAATACCGGCTCACCGTCGTCTCGGTGCAGATTCGCGGCATTGATTCGGGCGTGCACGGCGCAAATTCGCTGCTTGCCAGCGATCGCGCCGAAGCGTTTTCGAAATATCTCGCGGAGGCCGGCATCGCCGGTAGGCGCATCGCCACAGCCGGGGAGGGATCGAAGCTTCCAGCGATACCGGGGGTCGGCGATCAGCCGGACGGCATACGGGTTGAGTTGCAACTCAGTCCGATCGTGGCGGCGGCCAACTGACAACCTGTCCCGGCCCGGTTCATGCCACCGCAATGCCACCGTATGGGCCCCCACGCCTGTGGACCCCGTGATTTCCGGTTAGCATGTCGAGTCACTTGGGGGAGTTGGGCATATGCTTCGATGGGCTGCGATGAGCATCGTGCTGATGGCCGGTTGCGCCGAGGCTGCCGAATCGCCTGCTTACACCCCCAAGCAACTTGCCGCTCTGCCGGTGAGCGACTGGATCACGAACGGCGGGAATATCCATAACCAGCGCTTTTCCCCGCTGACGGAAATCACGGCAAACAACGTCGCAACGTTGAAAGCTGAATGGCAGACGCACTTGAACGGTTCAGGCGTTGGGCCGCCGTTCTCCGGCGAGGCGCAGCCCATCATCGAGAATGGCGTGATCTATGTCCCAACCGGCGCGGACGATGTGTTTGCCATCGACGCCGGCACCGGCAAGCAGCTTTGGGTTTACCAAGCGCACCTGGAAAAAACCATTTCGACGGTGTGCTGCGGTTGGACCAGCCGCGGCGTCGCGATCGGCGAGGGAAAAATTTTCCTGGGCAGGCTGGACGGCGCGATTGTCGCGTTGGATCAGCGGACCGGCAAGCAGCTGTGGTCCGTACAGGCGGAGCGCTGGCAGGACGGATTCACCATCACGAGCGCGCCGCTCTACTACGATGGGATGATTATCACCGGGTTTGCCGGCGGCGAGCTCGCCGCCCGAGGCCGCGTTCGGGCATTCAGCGCGAAGAATGGCAAGGCTCTGTGGACCTTCTACACCGTGCCCGGACCCGGGGAGGTGGGTCACGAGAGCTGGCCGCAGGACAGTGCCATTTGGCGCTACGGCGGCGCCATGGTGTGGCAAACGCCCGCCGTCGACGCGAAGCACGGCCTGATTTATTTCTCGACCGGCAATGCCGCGCCGGATTTCAATGGCAGCTTGCGCAAGGGCGACAACCTGTTCTCGGTTTCCATCGTCGCCATCGAGGCCAGGACGGGCAAATACCGCTGGCACTTTCAGCAGGTGCATCACGACCTGTGGGATTATGATTCTCCGAGCCCCGTGGTCCTGTTTGATTTGGAATACAACGGCCAACTTCGCGAGGCGATCGCCGAAATCGGCAAGACCGGATGGGTCTATATTCTTGACCGCGTGACCGGCAAGCCGCTGATCGGCATCGACGAGAAACCGGTCGCGCAGGAGATTCGCCAGAACACGGCGGCGACGCAGCCCTTCCCCGTGGGCGATGCAGTCGTGCCGCATGCCATCGACATTCCGCCGGCCGGATTTCGACTGGTCAATGGCGGGCAGATTTTCACCGCTTACTGGGACCAGGCGGTGGTCGCCAAGCCGGGTCCGTGGGGCGGCACGAATTGGCCGCCGAGCTCCTACGATCCGCGCCAGGGTTATCTCTTTGTCTGCGCGAACGATCAGATGGGCCGGTTTCTGGTCGGCGCTTCCCAGGAGCCCAAGCCCGGGAGCGGCTACACCCAAGGATTGTTCGGCTTTGCGGACATCCCGCTCAATGGAATTTTTGCCGCTGTCGACATGCGGACCAACAAGATCGTCTGGCGCCAACGCTGGAAGGACAGCTGTTACAGCGGCTCGACGGCCACGGCAGGCGACTTGGTGTTCACCGGCCGCAACGACGGCCGCTTCGTCGCGCTCGATTCCCGCAACGGCGACGTTCTCTGGGAGTTTCAGACCGGCGCAGGCGTCAACGCCACGGCCAGCGTGTTTCAGTTTCGCGGTCATGAAAAAGTCGCGATCGTCTCCGCGGGGAACACCTTTGCGGGTAGCCCGGCAGGCGACAGTCTTTGGTTGTTTTCATTGGACGGCCGCCTGCCGCCCTCCGATCCGCCGCAGGCGCTCGCCGCGCGAGCGACCGCCGTTTCTCTGATTGGCGGCAACGTCTCGGCGGGCGCGCTGGTTTACGCTCAAGTGTGCGCCGCGTGCCATGGGGAAGAGGGCAAGGGGGGCCACGGCGGCGGCCCGAATATCACCAAAGTCAACGCGCTCGAGCTGGTGGCAAACACCGTGATTTCCGGCAAGAACAACATGCCGCCATTTGCCGCCGCGCTGACGTTTGCCCAGGTCCGGGATGTTTCTGCCTATGTCGCCACGCAGCTGGGAAAATAGGCATTGCGCTATCTGTGGATCATTCTTTGATGCCGCCGCCGCTGCAGATTGTTCGCAGATCCTCGTTTAAACGCTCGCCTTGGAAGAACGGCGGCGGCATCACGCATGAGGCGGTCCGTGTGCCCGCAACCGGGGACCCATTTCTTTGGCGGGTCAGTGTGGCGCAAATCGATTCGTCGGGCCCCTTTTCGGATTTCGCCGGATACGATCGCCGGATGGTGCTGCTGCAAGGGCCAGGAATCGAGCTCACGCACGGCAACGGGCAACGCCGGGTGCTTCGAAACGTGGGTGATTGCGTCGAGTTCGCCGGTGCCCTACCCACGCACTGCGAGCTGCTCGGAGGGCCCTGCGTGGATCTCAATCTGATGGTGGCGGAGTCGTTGCCGTCCACTGCGCGCGTCGAGCGATTGGTCGAGGGACTCATCGCGACGGCGGATGGCGAAACGACTTTGATTTTTGGGATCGAGTCCCCCATATCGCTCGAGAGTGATGGCGGCGAAACGGTGAGGCTCGAGCCGTGGGATTTGGCCGTGCTGTCACGGGGCAGCGCCCGCTTTGACAATATGACCCCGGACGGGCGATCAGCGCCGGGCGCAGTATTTATTGCGACGATTACTCAGTAAAATCGGAGATTCATGGCCGCCAACCCGCAACCACCGCCCAGCGTTCCACTGGAAGATCTTCGCCGGGCAATCAGAGAGCACGGCGCGTGGCCCGAGGATCGTGCCGTGCAGCGCTTGTTGCACAGCCTGGAACTCACCGGCGGCGCGCGGCATCGCGCCGTCGCGCTGGCCATGAAGCTGGTCGAAGGGGCCCGCGCGCGCCGCGACGAACGTCCGTTCCTCGATGCGTTCCTGCAGGAATTCGGCTTGTCCAATCAAGAGGGCATTGCACTCATGTGCATTGCCGAAGCGCTGCTGCGCATTCCCGATGATGTGACGGCGGATCGATTGATCGCAGAGAAACTCAGCACAGGCGACTGGTCGGCGCATTCAGGGCAATCGGAGTCCTTGTTCGTCAACGCCTCGACCTGGGGATTGATGCTCACGGGCGGCATTCTCGATTTGGATCCCTCCATCAAGACCGATGCCGGCGGCTGGATGCGCAAACTGACGCGCAAGGCGGGCGAACCCTTGGTACGGCTCGCGGTGCGCCGGGCCATGAAAATCATCGGCGGCGAGTTCGTGGTGGGACGCAGCATCGAGGAGGCGCTGGCGCGCAGCGCGCGCGAATCGGAAGTGGGCTTGTGTTCCTTCGACATGTTGGGCGAGGGAGCGCGAACGCTGCAAGATGCCGCTCGTTACCTGAAGTCCTACCAGCATGCCATCGACGTCATCGGGTCAACCGCCGCGGGACGTGCGATTCACGATGTGTCCAGCATTTCCATCAAGCTCTCGGCCTTGGAGCCCCGCTACAGCCTGTTGCAGCACGAGCGGGTCATGCAACGGCTGGTACCTCAGGTGCAAGAGCTCGCGCGCCAAGCGGCGCGCCTCGGCATTCAACTGACCATCGATGCGGAGGAAGCGGATCGGCTTGATCTGTCGCTGGACATCATCGAGGCCCTCGCGAAGGATCCGGCCACCAAGGAATGGCCGGGGCTCGGGCTCGCGGTGCAAGCCTACGGCAAGCGCGCCTTGGACGTGATCGATTGGGTTGCGGGCACCGCCGCGCAGTACGGCCGCCGCATGACGGTACGCTTGGTGAAAGGCGCCTATTGGGACTCCGAGATCAAGCGCGCCCAGGAACGGGGTCTTGACGGCTATCCGGTTTACACCCGCAAAGTGACCACCGATGTGTCCTATCTGGCTTGCGTGGGACGCCTTTTCAAACACAACGACCTGATCTATTCGCAGTTCGCGACGCATAACGCCCACAGCATTGCCGCGGTGCTGGAGATGGCACCGCCGAACGCGAACTTTGAGTTTCAGCGGCTGCATGGCATGGGCCGGCTGCTGTACGCCGAGGCGGCGCGTCAAGTCGCCAATTTCCCACGGGTGCGCGTGTACGCCCCGGTGGGAGAGCACAAGGATTTGCTCGCCTATCTCGTGCGGCGGCTTCTCGAGAACGGCGCCAACACCTCCTTCGTCAATCGCTTCATGGATGAGCAGGTTCCGGTGGCAGAAATCGTCCGCGATCCCATCTCGGAGCTCGAGCGTTTGGAGTCCTATGCGCATGCACGTCTGCCGGTTCCCGCCGCTTTGTATTCGGATCGGCGCAATTCCCGCGGGATCGATCTCGGCGATCCCCGCGAGCTGCACGCGTTGCGGGCGGAGATCTCGGTTCTGCGCTCCAAGAAGCCCGGCGATCCCTTGAGCGCCGGCCCGATCATCAATGGTGAATTGCGCAAGGGTGACGCACGTCCGGTCACCAACCCGGCGGATCGGCGCGAGCAGGTCGGTACGACCCGCGATGCCACGCCGGACGAGATCAAGTTGGCGTTCGATGCCGGTGCCGCGGCGCAGCCGGCATGGGACTCGAGCGGCGGCGATGCACGCGCGGATCTCCTGGAAAAGGCTTCGGACATGCTGGAGTCCGATCGCGCTACGTTCCACGAACTCTTGGTGCGCGAAGCGGGAAAAACCATTGCCGACGCCATCGCAGAGGTGCGCGAGGCGGTCGATTATTGCCGCTACTATGCGTTGCGGGCGCGCAAGCAATTCGCAAACCCGGAGCGGCTCGAGGGCCCCACGGGCGAGATGAACGAGCTGATGCTGCAAGGGCGCGGTGTCTTTGCCTGCATCAGCCCGTGGAACTTCCCGCTGGCGATATTTGCCGGTCAAGTGACCGCAGCGCTCGCGGCGGGAAACGCCGTCGTCGCCAAGCCGGCGGAACCGACGCCGTTGATTGCCGCGCGGTTTATTCGCCTCCTGCACACGGCCGGAGTTCCGCCGCAAGCTCTGCACCTGGTGCCCACGCCGGGACGGCTGTTCGGCGAAGTGGCGCTGGCGCATCCGGCGCTCGCCGGGGTGGCGATGACCGGTTCGACCGCTACCGCGCTGACCATCAATCGCGCCATGGCCGGACGCGGCGGCATTATCGTCCCGCTGATCGCCGAAACCGGCGGCTTGAACGCGATGATCGTGGATTCGACCGCGCTGCCCGAGCAGGTGGTCGACGATGTGGTGAGCTCGGCATTCATGAGCGCCGGACAGCGCTGCTCCGCGCTGCGGCTGTTGTTCCTGCAGGAGGAAATTGCCGACACGGTGCTGGAAATGATCGCGGGAGCCATGGATGAACTGCTCATCGGCGATCCATCCGATCTGCAGACTGACGTGGGCCCGGTCATCAACGCGAGCGCCCGGGACGGGTTGGCGCAGCACGTGGATCGAATGCGCAAGGAGGCGCGCATCGTGAAAGCCTGTGGGCTGGGTGAAGCGCACTCGCACGGCAGCTTCTTTGCGCCGCATCTCATCGAGCTCGATGCCGCCAGCCAACTGACTCACGAAGAATTCGGACCGATACTACATGTCGTTCGGTACCGATCGAGCGAGATACTCCAGGTGTTGCAGGCCATTCGCGACAGTCACTTTGGCCTGACGCTGGGCGTCCAGACCCGCTTGGAGTCGTTCTGGCGGCAGGTATTCGCGGCTACGTCGATCGGCAATACCTACGTCAATCGCAATATGATCGGCGCGGTCGTGGGCGTACAACCCTTCGGCGGCAATGGTCTATCCGGCACCGGTCCCAAAGCGGGCGGCCCGCATTACCTGACGCGGTTCGCGAATGAACGTACGCTGACGGTCAATACCACGGCCACGGGCGGCAACGCGGCACTGCTCAACCTTGGTAACTAGCGCCAGCCCGCCTTCCTACTTTCGGCTGGTCCCCGGCGACGTGAATGGCTTCTTAGGCCTGGCCGTCGACAATTTATCGGTTCTTGGATTGCTGGCCGCCGTGCTGATCGGCGCCTACGGGGTTCCCGCGGAGATTGTCTTCGGCAAGATGTTTCCGGGAACGGCGCTGGGCGTGCTGGTGGGGGACTTGGTTTACACCGGGTTGGCTGTCCGACTGGCGCGCAGCACCGGCCGCAGCGACGTCACCGCCATGCCGTTCGGCTTGGACACGCCGTCCACCATCGGGATGGCGCTGCTGGTGTTAGGTCCTGCCTTTGCCAAGTTTCGCGCTGCCGGTCTTGACCCGGCCGCAGCCGGACTTCAAACCTGGTATCTCGGCATGGCGGCAACGGTCGCCATGGGAGTCTTGAAGCTGCTGTTGTCCTTTGCCGGCAGGACGGTGCGGCGAGCGATTCCCATGGCGGGACTCTTAGGCTCGCTGGCCGGCATCGCGCTGACCTTGATCGGGTTCTTTCCCATGGTGGAGCTGCTGCAATTTCCGATGGTCGGCATGCTCAGTTTGGGTCTCGTTCTATACGCCTTGGTGGCGAAAGGAGCAGTGCCGTTTCGAATGCCGGGCGTGCTCTTTGCGGTCATCGTCGGGACTTTGCTTTACTACGGAGCAGGGCACTTCGGCTTTCTCGGGATGCAAATTCCCGCGCCCACCATGCCGATCGTACGTTTGGCGTTTCCGCATCCCGACCCCGGCATTCTCCAGGGCTTCGCCGGGCTCGGCGATTATCTGCCGCTGATCATTCCTTTCGCGCTGTTGACGGTCGTGGGTGGCGTGAACAACACCGAGAGCGCGCGCGTCGCCGGCGACGATTACGACGTGCGCAGCATCTTGTTGGCGGAAGCAGCGGCCACGCTGCTCGCGGGACTGGCGGGCGGCGTGGCGCAGACCACGCCATACATCGGACATCCGGCGTTCAAGGAAATGGGCGCGCGCTCCGGCTATACCTTGCTCACCGGGGTCTTCGTGGGCGTCGGCGGAATGCTGGGATTCTTGGCTAGCCTGATCGAGTTGGTGCCGCTCGCCGCGCTCGCGCCGGTACTGGTGTTCCTCGCGCTGAATATCACCGCGCAGGCCTTCAGCGCGGTGCCGGCGCGCCATGCCGTCGCGGTCGCAATCAGTTTTTTCCCGTCGATCGCGCGCCTGCTGACCATTGAGTTGAGCGATCCAAAATTCGTCTCGCCGCAGAAATTCGCGGCGCTGATGAGTGCGCCCGAACATGGCCTGCCGGCATTGAGCGTCATCGTGGCGTTGGGCAACGGCTTCATCATTACGGCGACGATTTGGGCGGCGTTCGTGGTTGAAATGACCGAACGCAGGCTGCGATCCGCCGCCCTGTATTTGGCGGTGGGCGGGTCTCTGTGCTTTTTTGGGATCATTCACTCGGTGCGCCTCGACGGCAGCGCCTATGTGCTTTTGCAATTGAGCGGCGGCGCGCGCGATGTTGCGGTCCAATTCTGCGCATCCTACTTCGTGCTGGCCGCTGCCTTGTTGTTGCTGTCGCTGCAGCGCCAGCGGGCGGCCGGCGAGCGCTAAAAGGGCTGGCGGTGAAAACGGGGCATGGATCGGAGTAAAATGAGTTCCATGATCGATTATCAGACCGACCGGAACTCATTGGTTGAACTCGGGGAGAGAGAGCATCCCATCTACGCGGCCAACCAGCCATTTTCCCATATCGTGATCGATGATTTTTTCGATCCAAAGGCCTTGCAAGAGGTCCTGGACGAGGTTACCGCCGTTGATCGAACCAAACGCTACGCCAAGTTTCTCGATCGCGAGACCGATCACAACAAGTTCGCGTTTTTTCCCGATGTGGTAGGGCCGCATACGGCCCGGCTGGCGCAGTATCTTAATTCCGGGCCGTTCCTCGCCTACATGGAGAACCTAACCGGAATTCCAAACTTGATCGCCGACCCTTCATTCTTTGGCGGCGGCATACACTTGATCGAGAACGGCGGCTATCTCGAGGTGCACGCCGATTTCAATCACCTCAAGAAGTACAACCTGGAGCGGCGCATCAACCTGTTGCTGTACCTGAATCAGGACTGGAAAGATGAATATGCCGGGGAGCTGGAATTGTGGGATCGCCCGACCATGACGAAGCGCAAGGCGGTCGCTCCTCTGTTCAATCGGACCGTGATTTTTTCGACCGTGAAGGAAGCGCTGCACGGACATCCGACGCCTTTGAACACGCCGCCCGGCGTGGCCAGGCGATCGCTGGCGCTGTATTACTACACCAATACCTGGGAGCCGGCAGTTCAGGCTCACACGACCCTTTACTATATTTCCCAAAAACACAAAGTGAAACTGAGAGTGTCCAGGCTCGTGCGCGGCTTCATTCTCGATCTGATCCCGCCCATCTTTCGCAAGACATTCCGAGCGGTCAAACGAGCCATCAAAGGTGAGAAACTGTCGGAGCTCTGGAATTAGAGCGGCCACGTCCGGAGGGGTGCCTTGATTAGTTTTACGTCCCATAACATCCGCTTGGACGATGGCACCCATACCAAACCGGATGCAGGTCCGTCGATGGAATTTCATCCGTGGTTTCTCGCGGCAAAGCGCATCATCGACGTGACATTTCCGGGCGACAAGACGCACCTCAGCCTGGCCGATCTTGGATGCCTCGAAGGGGGCTATACCGTTGAATTCGCGAGGCTGGGGCTGCAGGCACTCGGACTCGATGTTCGCGAATCGAATATCGAGGTTTGCCGATATGTGCAATCGAGGACAGCGCTGCCCAACATGAATTTCGTGCGCGACGATGTTTGGAACATCGCCAATTACGGCTCATTCGACGTGGTTTTCTGCTGTGGTCTGTTTTATCATCTCGATCGGCCGAGGGCGTTTCTCGACACATTGTCCGGCGTCACCAAGCGGCTGTTGATACTTCAAACTCATTTCGCGGAAGCTGGAGATTCTCCCAGTTTCATCCGTCCGAGGCGTCTGCGCCGCGCCATCTCGCGGATCATTCCCTTGAAAAATACCGGAACGACCACGCACAAATTGTCGAGATTGACCCGTCACGAAGGAATGCCGGGCCGATGGTTCCCGGAATTCCGCAGCGATAGGGCGTTTCGCGATCGCGAGAATCGCCGCTGGGCATCCTGGGACAACCGCAAATCATTCCTGATTCAGAGAGAATATCTGTTGCAGGCGATTCGCGACTCGGGATTCGATGTCGTCATGGAACAGTTCGACGGCCTCGGTTCGGACATCGCGTTTGAAATGACCAAGGGAAGCTATCGGACGTCGGGACGAAGTACCTTTATCGCAGTCAAGACGTCTTTCTTGAACACCGCGGATCGAGACGTACAACAGGGGCCGCCGGCGGCATTGCGCCGGGCTTGACCTGCAAGCAGCGTCCGATTGCTTCGGACCGCCAAGATCAAGAGCGTCCGGCTTCCTCCCAATGGGACCCCAGGGACTTCAGGGACGAGCGTATTTGCTTGATTCCAATGGCATTTCCGATTTTGATCTGCCAGCTGAAAAGCCTCGCGAATTTGCTGAACGTATAGAACAAGTCCTTATATTCCTGCTTGCGGCCGTTTGCGAGGTACGCAATCTTCAAGGCATCGCAGACGATGGCCATCGGCAACTTGTACAGGCGAGCGCGCGCGGCGAATGGATCGCGGACACGCGCCACGAAGCCGGATTCTCGCGCCAGAATCCAAGTTGCGATGCGTTCCATGATGAATATTTTCATCGGCACTTCGCGGCGACGCCGGTATCGCGTCGCCTTGCGAAGTTCGGCGCCCAATGGATCGGTGGTTGACTCGGCGATCGAGAACAATTGCTCGGTAGCCCCGAGCCAGACCCTCCAGAAGCGGGGTTTGGCGATGATGTAATTCGAATAGACTTCGTTTCGCGAACAAGTAATCAAATCGTTCAGGTCGGTCGGAGATCCGATGCGCTTGAAGAACGCCGTAGCAACATCCAAGAGACCGGGATGCAGACTCTCCCCATACTGAAACGTGTTCAAGTAGTACGCCGCTTGGTGAATGCTTTGGCTCAACAGCACGACGTCTGTGGTCTTGGTATCGAGATTCACGAACGCATGCGCGGCGGCCGCGCTGAGGTTTGTCTTGAGTTTGAATTTCGGCGACAGAAAGCCGTAGAAGGATTCTTCGTCCAAAGGCTCCTTTAGAAGAAATTGTCTGATCGGCCAGTATTCAAACCAATCCGGTCTTTCATTCGCGGAGTTGTCGAGGACGAGGAAACCGGGGTCTAGAGCTGCAGGCGTCGTGTAGTGATTCAAGATTTGGTAAATGAATACTTTCGTCATGGCGCAATCGCTCTTGGATGTGTCATTATTTCATAGTGCATCCTGCATTGTGGCCTCTGTTTTCTGCTAAGCACAAAATCCATTGGGGCTTAGTTCCCCGGCCCCACTACGCCTATTGCATGTACCAAGGGGCCCGACTGGCCAAGCTGCTTGGAATTCCGCGAATCAGCGTGCTGGAGTTTGGCGTTGCCGGCGGGAACGGCCTGGTCGTGATCGAGCGGCACGCCCGCTGGATCCAACGTGAACTGGGTGTCGGGCTGGAAATTTACGGATTCGATACCGGGGAGGGTCTACCCGAGCCGGTCGATTATCGGGATCTTCCCTACGGGTGGAAGGCCGGGTTCTTCAAAATGGACCGAGCCGCGCTCGAGCGAAGACTGCAATCTAGCCGGCTGGTCATTGGACAAGTGCGGGATACAGGTCGAACTTTTTTCGAGCAGTACAACCCCGCTCCCATCGGCTGCGTATTTCACGATCTTGATTTCTACTCGTCAACCCGAGATGCCTTGACGATCCTCGAGACTCGATCGGAACGCCTTCTGCCGAGAATATTTCACTATTTTGACGACATCATCGGTACGGATCTCATGCTGCAAAACGAATTCGTAGGCCAACGCCGGGCAATACTGGAATTCAATGAGTTTCACGCCGACAGAAAAATTGCCGGTTGTCCCCAGTTCCTTCATCGCAAGACCCGCAAGAAATGGCACCATCAAATATATGTCTTTCATGATTTCTTGCATCCGCAATACAATCAATTTATCGACGTCGACGACCAGCAATTGCCGCTTGGTTCGTGATATCGACTTTGTCGCATGAGCGCTCCGAGGCAAGTGGCAACGCCACAAGTAGGAGTCGGAGTCGTCATCGTACGAGACGGCAAGGTGTTGTTGGGTCTTCGCCGAGGCTCGCACGGTTCAGGCTCGTGGGCGCTTCCAGGAGGACACCTTGAGTGGGGTGAAACAGTTGAGAATTGTGCCCGCCGCGAAGTCAAAGAGGAAACGGGACTGCATCTTGATGTTGTGAGCCAAGGTCCTTACACGAACGATGTCATGGCCGCGGAGGGCAAGCACTACGTCACCTGTTTTGTCGAGTCCACCGCCTTGGATGGCGAGGCGCAGGTCATGGAACCGACAAAGTGCGAGCGCTGGGCGTGGTTCGCCTGGTCGGCCATGCCGGAGAAACTGTTTCAACCGTTGAAGACGTTAGCTCAAAGCGGATATGTTCCCAGGAATGCGGCCTAACGAATGAGCGGACTGCGTATGCGCCACCTTCGTCGTCTAATTAATCGTTAGAGCTCAATCCACTTATGCCTCCATACGAAATCACATGCGACAAATCCCGCCTCGACATAGGGGCGATTCACGGCTTTCTGACGCAGTCTTACTGGTCTCCCGGCATTCCACGCGCCGTCGTCGAACGCGCGATTGACAATTCCCTGTGTTTTGGCGTTTTTTATGAGGGTAAACAGATTGGCTTTGCTCGTGCCATAACGGACAAAGCAACGTTCGCATACCTTGCCGACGTGTACGTCTTGCCAGAGCACCGCGGCAAAGGGGTTTCCCTCCGCGTCCTGGAAAATATAATCCGACATCCGGATCTGCGGGGCCTTCGTCGAATGTTGCTGGCCACTCGAGACGCGCACTCTTTATACGAGAAGTTCGGGTTCAAGCCACTGGCCGCCCCTGAACGGATAATGGAAATTCACAATCCAGACGTCTACGGTAGGCCGCCTCTGCTCTAACAATCGGTTCGAGCGATCGCGTTGGCGGGCTCGTTTCGAACTCACCCGCGAATTTTGGCGGCGAGCGCTTGGCGCTCGTCTTCCTTGAGATCCCAGTGCCAATCATGGCATTCCGCGTAGGCGCGGATAGGGACTCCTGTCTCGAGAGACTTTTTTATTTCCGTGACGCTCAAGGCGCAAGTCCATTCCGTGTTGCAGATGGGGCAGAGCACGGGGAATTTCAGTAGGCGTTCGGTCATGGCAGCAGTCTCCTTTCACGCGGGCCTTACTTCGGCCTGGTGCAGGAATTCTAGTAGCAATTGGTTGACCTGTTGCGGTTGTTCCTCGGCGAGCGAGTGGCCGGCGCCATTGACGAGATGGACTCCTAATAGGCGCGTGCAGGCGCCGTGTTGCATGGCTTCGAATGCACCGGGGGATTGATAGACGCCCCAGTCGCTCGCGCCGGCTATGAAGCAGGCGGGGACATCAAGGGTGCGGCCGGAGAAGGCGTTCAAGTCGCCGGCAACTTCGAAGATGCGATAGGAATTGAGGCCGCCTTGGAAGCCGGTGCGGGAGTACTCGGTGGCGTACACCTGTAAATCCTGCTCAGTCATCCATTTGCAGGCGGCGATTTGTTCCTTAGTGGGCATGTGCGCGGCCATGGTTTCGGCGACGGTCTTGTTCAGGTCCATTACGTAGTACGCGGGCAGTTTCTCGAGCTCCGAGGCGGCCCAAGATTTCAAGCGGAAAGGTTTGTTTTCCTTCCAGTCTGCGCTCTTGAAGTAGAACTGCGCCCGCAGAAGATCATGGACTCCTTGCGGGGCGTGCCACATATCGTCATTGGCGCCGCGGGTGGCCAGATACCGGCGGTAGTGTTTGCGGGGGCGAGGCAATGCCTCCAAGCCCTTTCCCATATCGGTATGGTTGGAGGATTTTGGATGTTCCGAGGTGTTGAGGGGTAGATCGTCTGGTCCGTCGAACGGAGTGCTCATGAGCACAACGGATTGAAAAATGTCGGGACGTATCAAGCCGCACCAGGCGGCGGTCGGTGCGCCCCAGTCGTGGCCGATGACGGCCGCTGCCTTGTCGACCCCGAGAGCGCGCAGCAATCCAATCACGTCGCTGACGCGATTCAAAAGTGCGTAGGGTTGAATGTCGTCGACGAATTTGACCGGTGTGGCTACGCTCCGCCCATAGCCGCGAAGGTCGGGTGCGATGACGTGGAAGCCGGCTTGGGCCAACGGTGGCAGTTGGTTTCTCCAGGTGTAGGCGAGTTCGGGGAAGCCATGCAGGAGAATCAGGCAGGGTCGCTTGCCCTCGAATCCGGCCTCGAGGATGTGCATCTTGACGCCGTTGTTGTTGTCGATGATGCGAGAGCGGATGCCCAAGGCAAGACTGTCCTGGCCATAGAGGACGTTGGTGTTGCGTTGAGGTGTGGTGGAGGCCGGAATGGCCCCGCCTCGAATTGGCAGGGCGCTCAAGGCCGTGAGCAAGGACAGGAATTCGCGGCGGGTCGGGGATAAAGTCTGCACGGCGTCACTCACCTGCGCCGGTGTTCGATCGGCAAAGGAAATTCTAGTCGCAGTAGTAGGGGAAAGCGAAGTCTCTACCGCATCCCGCTTAGGAGCGGAATGTATTCCGGGCTGTCAGCCCGAGATGAGATCGCCGATCAGCGCTTCGATCTCGTGCGGATCAAACGGTTTGATGATGGCACGCACATTGCTGCCCCAATTTTCGAGTCCGAAATCCAGCGCATAGCCGGACGCCAGGATGATCGGCAGGCGGGGCTTCAGCTTTAAGAGGCTGCGCGCGAGATCGATGCCCGACATGACCGGCAAACTGACATCGGTGATGACGACGTCGAAGGCGCCCTTGCGAAATTCCTCGAGTGCTTCTTCGGCGCTGGCGCACGCGACGATTTCCCGCTCATCCTGAGCCATCAATTCGGCGGTCACTTCGCGCACCACGGCATTGTCCTCAACATAGAGAATTTTCAAGGGTTGCGTATCGTCAGTGGAATTTGATTCGGCGGGCGCGTTTGCATGAGACCAGTTGACCACGAACCCCTGGCCGTTTCATTCGGTTCCAGGACCCATCGACCGTAGGACACGTCTTAAGCAAATTGCTATCAGTGAATTCCTACACGGCTTTACGTCCAGACACCATTTTCCTGGCTGCGGCGCGCGGCCAGCATCGTGTGAATATGCTTGGCGGCCTCCATGGAGGGTTGCAGCGTGAAACATCGGTTAAATACCTGGGCGGTGGTGCTGGCGGCCGGCGATGGAAGCAGACTGCAGGGTCTGACAAGAAACGAGCGCGGCATCACCATACCGAAGCAATTCTGCTCGTTGCAAGGGGGCCCCTGTCTCTTGCAGGAAGCCTTGCAAAGAGCCGCGGCGGTTGCACCGTTGTCGCGCATCTGCAGCGTCGTTTCAGAGCGGCATCGGCAATGGTGGATGCCGATCTTAAGTTACCTGCCTGAGCAGAACGTCATTGCACAGCCTCTGAACAGAGGTACTGCCTACGGCATTTTGCTGCCGCTGCTACGAATCTGCGAACGGGATCCGGACGCAATCGTGGTCTTGTTGCCGGCCGATCATTATTTGCGCGACGAGGCAGTCATGACGTTCTCGTTGCGCCGCGCCGCAGAGCTGGCGAATGCCGATCGCGGTTCGATTTACCTTTTGGGTGTCGAGCCGGACGAGCCCGATACGGAGCTGGGCTATATTTTGCCGGCATCCAGAGAGCGCGACGCCGCCGTCGGCGTGTTGCGCTTCGTCGAGAAGCCGAACGAGATTCGAGCGCGGGTGCTGCTCGATCAAGGCGCGCTGTGGAATGTTTTCATCATGGCCGCTTCGGTACGCACTCTGCTCGGCCTGTTTGATTCCCGGTACGCGCCGACCATTGCCGCGATGCGCGGCTTCGAGGGCGCCGACCTGGAAGGCCTCTACGAGCAGTTGAGCAGCGTGGACTTTTCCCGCGATGTGCTCGAGGGCAAGGAACCGATGCTCAGGGTGCTTACCGTACCGCACTGCGGCTGGACCGATCTGGGCACACCGGAGAGAGTCGGAGCGATCTTAGATCGATTGCAAGGCGGTGCCACCGTAGCGGCGAGTCGGGATTACTTCCCGGCGCACGTGAGTCTCGCCGATCAATATCTGCGCATGCATCGAGCCCGCGCGCATCGCGAGATCAGAATTTAACCGCGGTCAGCGCGTCGAAAAGACTGCTGCCGGGATTTTTTTTGCAGTCGGCCATGAGCGAGGACTCAAAGCTCTTGAGAGCATCCGGGTCAAACTGGTGACTGCCGGATTTCGCAACCGCGAAACCAAACAACCACATCATGATGGTATCCGCGCTCTCATGGTCCGATTGGACGAGTTCCAAGTGACGTGATGCGAAGGTCTGGCATTCCAACGTGGTCAAGTCCATCGGGTTCTTGGTGTCGGGCTTGATCTTGGCGAGTGCGTCCAGCAAGGTCTCGGTGGGATTATTTTTGCATTCCGCGTCCAGCGCAAATCCAAAGCCGGCCAGGGCATCTCCGTACATGAC
>Ga0210400_10001805_pt1 | contig 20884 bp, 22 predicted proteins | sample IncBWH26MmetaG_FD_155456 | JGI IMG/M metagenome (GOLD analysis project Ga0210400, IMG submission 155456) | Forest soil microbial communities from Barre Woods Harvard Forest LTER site, Petersham, Massachusetts, United States - Inc-BW-H-26-M | ecosystem: Environmental > Terrestrial > Soil >...
TAAGCTGGATCGCCTAGAGGTTGGCCGCCACTTAGCCACATTCCCGAAACACTTTGCTCGACGCGAATGTGTTCCAACTCTTCTTTAGTGACGAAAATGCCTGTGCCCTTCATGACTCACCACCGTTGCTGATCAGGTTAAGTTCCGGGTGTTCCTTCCGAATCTCGGTAAGCCGATCCTGCGCCTGGGTGAGTTGCTTTTGAAGCCCGCGCATTTCAGCCTGCCGCTCGCTGAGTTGGTAAAGCTCCTCGATTGAGCGCAAGAGGTTTTGCTTATGGTCTTCCACGAGCTGCTCGGCTTGGCCTTGCAACTGTTTGGCGGCTACCTGTGCATCCTCGCCATCGGTCAATGTCGCTTCCATTGTGACCTCGGGTCGCAGATTTGAGTATTGCTCATGCGGGTGATTAAATGTCCTGCCCGCTGTGACTTTGATTGTTGTGATGTTCATGGCTTGATATCCTGTAACGCCGCATTAACCGCCGCCACATTGCGCCGTCTCCCATTGGCAGCCTTCGGTTTTGCCGCTCGAGGTTTACGCGTTGCCAGGATGCCGATCAGCGCATCCTTGTTGTTGATGATGAAGGCGGCGATTTCGCTGCGGAGGTCATGCTCTTGCTTGCTGTCGGTAGTTACGCCACCGACACTGCTCATAGCCGACCAGCCCTTCATCAGCACTTCGATTTCATGTTTCTGCGCATCGCCGTGGGTCAGGAACACTTGTCCGTCGCTGGTTTGGAACGCTTTGGTTTTGTTTATTGGCATTCTCCTCCTTGGGTTTTGGTTTGTTCAATCTGTTTTGCTTCGGTTTTTGACTCGAACCCGTCGCAATTTTGCAGCCACACGGGGTCGAAATTAGCTGGCCACATAAACCAGCCACTCCGCACTCCTTGAGGATGAGCTTTGACGTTTAGCTTTTGGGCGGCAGCTCTAAAACGTCCTGTGAGCATTTGGGCCATAGCACCAAACGGATTGTCGTCTTTTTTGCCGAGGAGTGGATGATTGCAGCAGGAATGCGCATCCCCGGGAATCTCCCCGCGGTATTTGCATTCATAACAGTTGGCTTTCATTGGCAGGTTTTGGTTTTGTTCAATCATCTGCAAAATTCGCGGCGGGATTTTGAGAAACAGCTTCGCGGCCAAGCGGCCAATCCCAAACTGTTGCGTTTAGAAATCCTCCAGAAAATACGCGGGCCTTGTTCTGGTCTTTTGTGTAGAGCGGCCCCCCCCCCGTCACATGTGGTAACTTTCTCGACAAATGACTCGTCAGATCGACGAAGTATGAATCGCTGTCGTGTTTGCAAATTGGCTTGGTGAAAGTCGAAATCAATTAGGGTGCGCGTGCACATAATCCCCTTTGGGTTTTCAAAAACTGCCGGGTTGTTCTCGGCAACCCGGCATCGGTTTTGGTTCTACGTTCGACGCATGCGAGCGCGCCCACATTAAGCCGATAAATGCTAAAAGGATTGCGGCGAACTTCATGCGGCGACTTGGTTTACGGGCAGTTTGAAAGTCAGTTGGCAACTGGCCACTTGCAGATTTGTTCAAGCTTAAGAGCGGCGAAACTGGACAAGCTCCGCCGCTCCAAAGTCGCAAGTTCCGACAGTTTCACTTTAACGTCCATCGGAACACGTATTCCGATATATGCGGTTGGAAAGGTTGTGATTACCTCATTGCTGCCTCCTTTTTCGCGGTTGCTTTTTCGTTTCACGATTTGCTTTTTACAACGGAACGAAAAACAACGCAACATTTATTTCTGTCACTGATTTCTGAACGGAATGAAAACGACTGATTTTACAGGCTGGAACCGATTACAAACAAACTCCGCACCCCGCGGCAAACACCCTCTTGCGGTTCGGATGGACAGGCTTTAGGTTCCGGCATGACACGAGGCACCATATTCTGGATAATAATGATAATTTTGTTCATTATTGCCGTGGGCACGTACTGGGGCCATCCTCCGCAGACGTTCGGACCCGCCGTTAAGTAAAGCTCACCGGATTCCAAATACGCAAACCGCCGTTTGTGTCCCGACAAACACCTTGCCGTTGCAGACTGTCGGTACACTAAATTTCACTGGCGGCGGCAAAATGTCGCCACTGTTGTACAGATCCCGCGACAGGTCCAAGGCATCGTACGCCCACAGCACTGCGTGACCGGCTGGCCAGCTACCCGACTGGATAATCCACACGATTGCATTGGTCGTGCCATCGGCGCTCACGCTTGTCGTTCCTCCGGGGTTATCAAATACCAGACCTGATTTAGAAACAACCCTTGAGATTGCTCCGTTCGTAATCGAGAAGCACTTGAGGTAATCCCTGGAGGCCCCGTAATAGAGGGCAGGTCGCTTGCCGGAAGTGTCGCTGGTACGCCCGTCGAGGTAAAGCGGCTGGGCAAACACGTAGCCGTCCACCGGATAGGAGTAGAGCAAGCCAAAGTTGGTGCCGCTGACGCCGGCCACTGTCAGGATAGTCTCGTTTGTATTCGCCCCGGTCCTGGCATTGTCGTTGTGATAAGTCAGGACTGAGACTGGCGCTGGCCCTGGGATTACTGTCGGAGTTGGCTGAGTGACCGACTTGCAGCCGACTATGGCGACGAGACAGAGAGGGAGAAGCCGTTTGAAGGACACAGCTATTGCCTAGAAAACTGACCCGGCATCGGTGGCGGCTGAAAACCGGGCAGCGGCGGCGGGTTGGTATGCCAGGACCTCGGCGCATTGGTGTCCAGCATGACCAAGCTCGAACTCATCGGCGTCGGGTTGGTTCTGAAATAGATGACGGCTGTAATCCGCTGGCGCTCCACGTTGGTTCCAATCGCGCTGTCGATCCACTCAAACTGTCGGACCCCGTCCTCAATTCTTACGCTGCCGGTCAACATCGAGTTGGTGAAAACAATCGTATTGGTCACAGGCGGGAGCGCAAATGCGACCGGCGGCAGTGTATTGGTCGGCTGAGTCGCCCAAAGTTGCAGGAGCAGTGTTAAAAAAAGGTTTGTGTTCATTGGCCGTCCCCGTATTTGTCAGCCGCGTCCCTGATAGTTGGATATCCCTTGGCCGCAAGCTCCTGGTCAATCTTTTCGATGTTCTTCAGCTCACGCTCCGCAATTACGGCGCCTTCATCCATCATGGATTTGCCTCTGGCATATTCCTGTAAGTGGGTCTGCCGACGCTGGCGAAGCAATGATTCTTCGGTGTTCATATCGAAACCTTAGCCAGTTCGCCTTGCTTCTTCAACGCGCCCCGGAGCCTGCGCTTCAGGTTGCTGACCTCGCGGTTGAACTCCGTCCTTACACGCAGTGATGCCCAGACAATCAGATTCGAGTCTCCCAACCGCTCGTTGGCAATGGCGAGCCGGTTGGTCAACTCGGTGATTTCGGCATCGACGTTGCGGGTCATTTTTGCGGCAAATGGTTTCTCCTGATTTGATTTCTGTTGTTTCAACGTCAATGACGGCGTATTCTTTTGGGTCATTTTGTGACACAGGAAATTTTTGTATCGGAAGATGATTCGGCTTGGTTGAGTTATCATTTCAAGCTTTCCAGCCAAGCAACACAGACTGCTGCTACTTGGACTGCTGCTACTTGGATTAGTTCGGTTTTAAGTTGTTCAATTTCTCCCTCCGCCATGGCCTTGCCTACTTCACCTATTTCTTCGATAAGGACTGGCAGTTTTGACAAGTTTGGAATGTCTTATTCGGCGATCCAGCCGCGCAGGCCGGGGCCTGAGTCGGAAGCGAAGTTTCCCCAGGTCATACAACCGGCTTGATTGCTGGCGCTGGTGTCGGAGTTACCGGGTCCGGTTCAACTGTCCACGACAGCGGAATAACTCCCGCTTTGGCAGCAGCCCAATGCGCGTCCACATAAGCGTGAAGGATGTTTTGAGTATCCAGGCTTATCAAACCATTGCTGAACAAAGCCGTGATCCAAGCCTTCCCGGCGGTCACAATCGCTTCGATTTGCGGTGCCGCTGAAATTGCCGCGAGGATTCCTTGTAAGATTTGTCCTAATATTCCTGCTCCTAAAACTGGCATAAGTTACGCTCCTTTCGGTAATGCCGCTTGCGCGGCGGTTGCGATTTGCTGAATTTTGGCCAGCACGGCTTGAACTCCTGCCAGATTGGTCGGCACCGGATTAGCGATGTACGCCGCTCGCGCTGTTAGATAATCAAGGTTAAATTGCACAGCCTGTGGCCTAATGCCGTCCAGGGTGTGCTTAATTGTCGGGGATAGGCTCCACAGAAATGTTCTATTTTGGCGTTCACTCGTGAACACTGCATCGATTGTAGAATAAGCCAGTCGATACGCCGAGTCCGCGATAAAAAGCGGAAGGTCAGGCGCAGGACTAAGCACGACATTGGTTGTCAGCACGCCACCGCTGTCCGCAGTAACCGTTGTGTTGGTCGTGATGTCGGAGTAGGCCCCGCCGGGAGCCAAGGTTGCCTTGCAGCCAACCCAGGCGAGAGATGCGGCAAGCAACAGTGCCGCGCTGATTTGTTTGATTCTGTTCATAATTTTGATTTTACGGTGTTCCAGGTGGTTTAGCGACAGGAATCGGTTCTGGCAATGGCGGTGGCGGTACCGCTGCGGGAGTAATTGGGATCTTGCGCAAGACGCTGGTATCTCCAGATTCAATCGCATTTGGCACAATGTTGGATCGAAGTTGGAGTTCTGCAATTTGGGCCTGGGACTCAGTGTGGGATTGAGCGCTTGCGCTAGCATCCCCCGCAAACATCAGGCCGAGCCCGGCTAGGATTGAGGTGAGGGAAACTGTCCATGTGTTTTCGTCCGCGTGTCCCAGTCTGACCGCGAAAACCAAGTGGACGACTGATCCGATTATGATGGTTAGACCAGCCGCAGTCGTTTTCCAATTTTGCAACAAGTTTTTCATGGTTTTTTTGTGAGGAAGAACATTACGATTGAAAGCATACTCCCAAAAGCAGCAAGTCCAACAGTAATCACCAAGCCGATCATCCAGTTATTTTGAGCCAGATCCTCCCGACGCTGACCTTTGCCCCCCGTGGTGCTGGATAGGATGTCTTTTACGGTGTCGCGCCACTCATTAGCGCCTTTCTTGTATTCCGCAAGAGATTCGGCATTGAAAGCGCTGACCTTTTCCACCGCCGCAAAAGCTGCACGAACAGCTTCTTTATTGGCTGCCTCTCCCTGAGCGTAGCGCTTCTCCCGCTCCGCTTCAATTTTGTCTCTGGACTCGAACTCTCTCATGACCAGACTCTTGAAACCGTCGAACTCGGCGACGATCTCTCGAATTGTTGGCTCATGTGTACGACCATTTACGGAGTGAGTTCTTGGTTCGCTCATTTATAAAGCTTAAGCAATAATTGACGGAAGAGAAACCCAAACACACCTGAGATCGCGCACAGAATCCAAATGTGCGCACGCCACATGAAATTCACCTTCGTAACAAGGCCATCCTTTCCGTGCCTTCCGAAAAGCACCGCTTCGATGAGCGCGATCCTCGCCAGGATTCCCGGGGCATCGGTTTCGCCTTGAATGAGCAGGATAAGCTGATCCAGCTTTTTCGAGTTATCAAAGCTAAGCGCACGGTGTTCATCGGTCATAGGTTTTGTGCAGGCATTTTAAGATGGTATCACGGTGATCCGATGTTTGATTTTCCGATGTTAGATTGGCCGATGCTGGCTGCTGTCGTCGAGGCCGCTGTCACGGTCAAGGTTGCCGTGCTGCTCAAAACGCTGCTCACCGAATTGCTGACGAGCACCTGGGAGTTGAGCCCGTTATCCCCAAGCTGACAGTTGACGCGCGCGTAGGTCGGCGAATCCGTTCCAACTGGCGACCCGTTGAACGTCCAGTAATAGTGAATTGTCGCTGTCCCGGTTGCCGTCACCGTGAAAGTCGCAGTCTGCCCGGCCACGACGGTCTGGGGTTGTGGCTGGGCGGTGATAAGAGGGTCGCTGACGGGCGCCGAAAAGCTGCCTGCACTTCCTAGCACCAGTTGAGGGCTTGAATAGATTGCGTTGACTTCTCCGCCTGAGAGTGCTCGGCCGTAAATCCTGATGTCTCCCATCTTGCCGCCAGCCCATCCGTTGTTGGGGCCGTTCGGAGGCGTAGGAGTGTCGGGATTGTTATGGTGCCAGCAGCCTACAGCAACCCAGTGATTGAGGCTGTCTACCGAAAGGAACGGCACCCCTCCGACCGTGTTGGTCTCGAACGGCTGGCCGTTGTAATAACCCACGCATGTTAAATTAGTTCCATCGCTTGCCCCAGTAACCGTCAGCATTGCCTCGTTGGTTTGGCTTAGGTTTCCACCGCCCACTGTGTCATCTGGGAAAACTATGGCGTTGATGTCCGTGCTGTTTGTCCAAAGCGTTAGGTAAACCCGAGAATCCTGATTTCGGAAGAATCTTCCCGATGCTCCGCCCAGCGGCGGATTCTCTCCGAAACCCCAATCCAGAATTGAACTCGTGAATCCGCTGTTGGTGTCCCAAAATGTTCTGGCGCTGAATGTGAAATTGCTTAGTATGGTGAAGTTTGTGTAATTGGTTATCGCCAGATATGGGCCCAGCTCGAAGCCGAATCCATCCGGGTAGGCCTTGCCCCAGAACCCGCAAGCTAGACCGCTGACCGGCAGCGTGCTCAGAAGGACTTGGTTGGTCGTATTCAGATTAAACGCTGTATTTGTCCATCCTGAGTCGTCATTCACGCTGTTGGTGATGCTCGATTGTTGAGCGAAGGTTCCCCAGTAGAGCAACGACGGGTCAAGGTTGCCCAGCGCCCCGATACTGTTTCCGCGAGGCATGCCGTTCATGTCGAGATTGATCCCCGGAGCGATAGCGGACAAGGCTGCCAGGTTCGTTCCAAACCCAAAGGCATTTGTATCAGTCGTCAGCAAACGGAAATTCCAGTTTGTTGCGTTGACAAAGGCGGGTGAGTTTGTGCGGTTGTGCTTAAACACCGTGCCTGAGTTTAGCGCGATGGCGTCGGCGTAAAGCCCCGCACCATATTGAATCTGCCTGCACGGCCCGCCAAACAGATTGAAGTCGAAAATGTTATTAGCGTTGTCGCTGACGCTCGGTGGGAAAGAACCCATGTTGTAAACTGTGTCGCTTGAATTGCCATCGTCTGGAGTCAAAACTAGATCGTTCGCAGTTATCCAGTTGGTCATACCGAATCCCTGGTTGGCTGTGGCCACCATGGAGGGATCAACAACTTTATAACTCGTGTTGTTGGCGATTATGACATTCGTGAATGTAATGAATCCAGTCTGCTCGGAGCAGGTGAACTCGAACCCGCCTGCGGCGTCCTGAAAGAATCCAGGCCCCATGTAGGCGAGATTGTTGTAGTAAAAGAAATTATAGTTCGGGTTTAATCCGTGAGTATTTGCGTAAATGTAGCTCGCATTGATGCCCCAGAAGATATTTGCGTAAATGCGCTGATTGTTCGGCGAACACGCAAGCCCATTGCCGTGTTCTGTTCCGGGGTATTTAGTCGGACCGCAAATGTTCCGGTAGAAATCCATCGATCCACCTCGCATAATGCCGCCGTTGTAGTTGGCTAGCACGCAGTCATGCACCGAGAAGTCCCCGAACTTGAATTGCCCGAAACTGGGGCTAAAGGCATAATCCGTCGCGTCGTGAACGTAGCAGAATCCGATTTCAGCATTGGTGTAGAAGTTGTCAGCGTTGAGTAGGATCCCGCTCGCCTTGGAACCAAGAGGAATCACGTTGCCAAGGTTAGTGTATAGGAAACCAGCTCCTCTAATTTCAATGCCGCGAAGCTGGAACCCGTTTGCACCCGAACTGCACGAGATCGCCGCACCGAAGTTCGTCAAAAGATGCCAATTTATATTATTGGTTATGTTGTATGGAGTAAGCCCGATCCATGTCAGGTTTGTGTCGATTCTCCCCTCAAAGACGAGATAGGGATTTGAATTTGCATCGATGCCTCCGCCATGACAAATCAAAGGGCCGCTGTGGCCTGCCTCTCGGGAGGACATGAAAATGATTGGACTTCCGGACTGTCCGGACTTAGAGGCGATAATGTCGCCGGGGGTGTAGTCGCCTCCTCCAATGTGCACCGTGCTGCCCGCGCTCAACGCAACCCAATTTATTGTCTCCGGAGTGGTCCAGGCGCTAGCCCAGTTCGTTCCAGAGTTGTTTCCGCCGGACCCCGAGATTTGGTCTATGAAGAAATTCGTTATCCCTGCCGGGATGATCGGCGGGAGCCGTCTGACAGCCACAATGAAGGCTGATTTGCCCAATGAGTTTGTTGCGCTCGCCCGGTAAAAGTAATTGGTTCCAGGGCTTAAATTGTGGTCGTCATAGTAGCTGTTTCCTCCGACAAACTGGACCGGACCGTAATAAGATTGCTCGATGGGCTGCGCAACTAAGATGGGGCTTGCCGTCGTCACAGTCGTCCACGTATTGCTGTCCGTGCTGCGCTCCACCAGGAAGCCGGTCTCGGTCAGGCAGTTGTCGTCCAACTTAAACTCCAATACTGTGGGGGCATTGAACCCAGTGTCGCTTTGGTTGACGGTGTAAACCTTGAAATGCCATGGAGGAGGCGGAACGGCGTTCGGAGCCAGGCTGATTGGACCCCACCGCTCATTGACAACTGACCGCGTGCTATTGGTTGAGTTAACCAAGCGGATCTGGAATGAGTAAGTGACGCCCGCCAGAAAATTGCTGCTGACGATGATATTGGTGTTTAGATTGGCCCCGATCGTGTTCGGGATTAAAATCGTAGAGAATGTGGAAAAGCCGTTTGTACTGACCTCTAGGGCGTAGTTTGTACAGTAGGGAATGTTCGCACCGGCCTCGGTTCCATTGGCTGTGAAATAAATATTGATGGTGCCTGTGTTCGTGCTGAAGAACACGTATTGACTAGGAGGCTCCAAGGCCGATATGGAAATGGCCGACGTGAACGCGGAACTTGTCCCGTTATAGAGCGACTGCACACGGTATTGATAGGTGAGCCCGATTGGTATTTCCTCTCCCGCAGTCGAGTTCCCTGGAGGTTGGGTCACGATGGTTGACCATGTGCTCCCGCCGTCCGTAGAATGCTGCACGAGGTTCGAGCTTGCCAGCCCCGTGTTGTCGTTCCAGCCGATCACGATGGAAACGGTCTGTCGCGAGAACTGCCAAGAGAAGTCGTTGCCGACCGTGTGCAGGTTTGTGGGTGCGTTGAGGCCGAACGCCGATGAGGCTACCAAAATAAGGCTTGATGCGGCAAGCGGTCGCAGTATATTGCGCAGTATGAAATCGATTCCAGTTGTAACCGGACTCTTGCTTTTGTGTTCAATGCTGCAAGGCATTGAAATTATAAATCTTACGAATCGCGTCAGCGTGATTGAGCGTTCCCGAGGTCGAAAGTTTGAAGTGCCGAGGCTCGACCTGCATGGACGTGATCTTTTTCTAACCAATGATGCCGGCACAGTGTACCAATACTTCGCGCAATACCTGAATAAATATGCAGCAGGAGAAACTAACATTGTGAGAGTGTTCACGGGCTCACCGCCATGGCTTAGGAGATTGACCTTAACCAACTGGTGCGCTTCGGATATTCCGTGGGTAGGGTTACGTAGGTGGAGTGAGCCGGAGTCCGTGATATTCCATCGAGACGATTCCTGTCCAGTCTGGACGGGTTCGGATGGCCTGTTGGTCTTTACCAACTCCGAAGCACAAATCGTCATCCCATTCAAACACCAATGAAAAATCCCCACGCCGTCGCACTTGGCCGCCTCGGAGGCCGAGCCGGAACCGGCAAATCGAAACGCCGAAAGGTAACTTCTGAACAGGCACGCAAGGCGGCGCAGGCAAGATGGAATAAGCGTCGTCATTGAGTCTTGAACGTCGCTATGATGCCGCCCCAATCAACTGTCGGGCCACCGCCGATGGTGAAAGTCCCGTTGATTGAGGCTCCATATTGCTGCACGTAGTCTGCGAGAATCGCGTTGCCGTCCGTCGTATCGCTAAACCATGGAAGCGCTACGGTCGGGCCGCTGCCTCCAGATCGCACGGCAAATTCAATAGCAATTTCTCTTGGCTGGCTGGTTGTCACCGGACCAACCGTCACGGTCTGGGTCGCGAGCGTGGTTGTATTCGTGCCGACGGCCACAACGTCCACGGGGAGTGTGAGCACTGTCCCCTTGAACTCGGACAGATAGCAGATTTTAAGGGCGCTACCGCTGAATGTTGGCGTGACCGTTGAGAATCCCCCGTTCGTCGCGTAGTAAAGGAAAAGCTGCTTCGCCCCGGTCGTTGTGTAGAGGAGGTTGGTTATTTTGGTCCAGCTCACCGCGGAGCCATTATTTGCAATCGAGCTAATTGTTTCCGAAGCCGAGGTGTCCAGAATACCCAGCACCGTCAGGTTGGTCGCTGCCGTCGTTGCGCCGAGGGTAGTCGTGCAGGTTGTAGCGCTTGCGTTGGCGTTGGCCCCTTGAACAAAAGTCCTACTTAGGAAATTGGTTTCCGCAAGGGACGCCCCGGCTGTGCTTAGGATGTTTGTGAATTTGGAGATGGTGTAAATCTTTTGAGCCACCGCGAGGTTAGTCACGTTTATGGAGTGAACGAAATTTGAGGCCAGCGTGTACTCTGGGATTGTCACCGTGTAAGTTCCGGGCGCTGTGCCATATTGAATCACGCCCCACGAATTGATGTCTGTGTAGTAAGTCAGGTTTGCGGTGTTGGCGTTGGTTTGGTTGAATATCGGGCCAGGTGTCAAAATCGGAGCGTTGAGATCTGCTGGTGAATTCAACACTCCGCCCTCGAAATTGTCTCCGGTGATAGGCAAAAAATACTCGCGGCTGTTGCTCTTCATCGTGTCCAGTCCGACCGCCCCACGAAAATCATTTGCGCCGCCTGTCAGATCCCAAGCTCCAGCCACACCGTTGGTCATGACCAAAAGTCCGACTTTCGTGAATGTTGCCCAGTCCGATTGCGCGGTGTATCCGTATGCCGTCTGCCACGGAGAGACGTTTGCATATCCGCTGCCGTAACCGATGTAATCCCGACCTCCCCAGTTGTAGCGCCATGGGTCGGCGACGGTGCCATGGTCGTAAGTGTTTACTGCCCCAAAAGCGATGAAAGGATTTGACGCAAAGTTGGTCCATGGCCCCTCTGGGTGCGTAGCGGTAGCGTAATAAACCTGCTCGGAAGGACCTCCGGTATCGTACATGTAGAGCATCCTCAGCAGATTGGTATTCACCGCATCCTGGAACACGTAAGGCTCTAGAACTCGATGACCCACCGCCGAACCATTGGTCCTGATGACGGGCAGTGGATTTACGTCCGTGAAGTTATACGGGACGCTGTTGGAATAAACGACGATGTTGCTCTCAGACGTGCCGTACCCGATAAACAGATACCAAGTGCCATTTACGGCCCACTTCAACAGGCAGGGGCTAACGCTGCCGTCGCGGTTGATCGGGTTGGAGTTGTATCCCCATAGCGTCGGGTCTTTCGGATCGACGTTATTTGTGTAAAGGACGACCCCCTGCTTCGTGGACGTTCCGGAACCGCATAAAACGAAGTTTCCTGAAACCGAATCAAAAACCGCGTTCTCGGGGAAGAATGCGCCAAGTCCACCTGGTCGAGCGATTGGGTTGCCAGCGTTCCGCACGAAGATATTTGTGGGCGGCAGACCAGACACAGAGGCGACAAATGGAGAATTCTGAGTCCATGGTGCGAACAGGACGCGTGAAGATTGCGCCAGGAGCGCGAGCGGAATCAACACCAGAACCACACAGACAAGCTTCCTCATGGCATCGTGATGTTGCCCTGCTGTACGTTGGTGCAGGTTCCGAACACCGATAAATGATGAAGGTAAAGCAGGTTCGATATTGAGTATTGCGGCGCCGTGTTGTTCACCGCGATTTGAACCGTCACGCTCCTTCCTGGGTATGGGCTTCCTCCGATGACCAACCCAGGAATCTGAGTGTTGGTTGTCCAGTAGGTTGAGACGCCAACCGTGTCCACGCGGTTCGTTACAGTAACCGCTGTTCCTAATGCGCTCCCGAAAGTGGACGCGCTAGCCGTCACCACATTGGTCGTCTTGGTGTTGAAATTGGTTCCGCCGCAGAACCATGGCTCGACCGTGATAGGAGTGCCGTCGTAATTGTAAGGCAGCGGAAACACCACAAACAGATTGGTCCCGGCCGTCGTTACCTGCCACATCATGCGGGAAGGTCCGGCGCCTTGGATGGACGTCGAAGTGTTGCTGGGGGTGTTCGTCACGTAGGACATCGTGCCGCTGTCTGCTGGAATAAGTGCGAAGCCGGGAATGTCGATTCGCCAGACACCGCCCGTGAGTGTGTTGGCGTTCAAGTTACTAAACGATCCGCCGTTTCCGGTCGGAGGGAGTGCGAAGCTATTGTTTCCGGTGAACACGTTATTTCCCGCCAGAGTCGCCACCCCTGCCGCGCTACCATCAGCAAGTGTCACCAATTCCCCTGTAGAAGGCACAATCACCGCCGAGTTTCCAGCCCCGGCACTTGTGTTCGTGAAATAGTAAGTCGCATTGTTGCTGAGAGCCCCAGAGAGAGAATTTGTGTAATTAACTGTTAACCCCGTGAGGAGCGTACTGATCGCCACGCGGTCTTGCAGTACAAAGGCTGTCCCGCCAGCCTGATCCGCCATCAGGTCCATGGACGCAACGCCCGCAACAGAAGCAGTGATTAGGGCGATGGTAGCGTCGATAAGCTGTATCGAACCAGAACTGTTCGTGTATCGTGTGTTAACGATGAAATTCGTAGGTGTGATTGTGTTAGGGATACTGACATTTGTTCCAGCCACCCAGGACAAAATTCCCGAACCATTGTCGAAAAGATTTCCTCCGGTTTGGGTTGCCGGCCATGTATAGGCGATGCCGTTGATCGTTAACGAAGAACCGCTGTCCGTGATGCTTCCGGCCGTCACAGAACCTGGGGTATTGACAGCATTCGTCACCGCGCCGCCTGTCAGGGCGGGCCCTAAAATATTTGTCCACCAGTTGCCGTTGTAGTCTGTCAAGTCAGACTTGAGTTGGGCCGAAGAGTAAGTTGCAAATCCAGGGTTGGGGTAGGTCCCGCTAAGCCGACCTCCAGCGGTGCCAGTTGGGGGAGCGCCACCTGCCGTTGTGGCAAACGTCGCGTTCGCAACGAAGGCTGGGGAATTCGTGGAATTAATCACATCTTGTAAGTAAGCAACCCTGGACCCCACGGAGTTTGTCTCTGCTCCAGAGGTGACAAGGCCAGTGAAAGTGCCGCCCTGAGCAGTTACCCCATTGGAAGCTGTCAAAGAAACCGCAGTAACATTACCGGAGAAAGCACTGTTAGAATTGACCGAACCTCCGACTTGCATAGACGTTCCAGAAAAAGTGACATTAACACCGTTAGATCCTCCAATGCCACCGATGTTGGTAGGGTAGGAGTTGAGACTTACAGCACTTCCAGAAACAAAAATGTTTGTGGATGGTGTTGGGTTTGCCCCACCGGCAGCGGTCAGGGCGCCCCCGACAATCGACATATTGGCTCCCATGGTGAGGGCGGTAGCGGTGCCACCGCCCGCCCCTATTCCAAGGACTGTATTTGCGGCAAGACTTGGCATTTGTAAAATGTTGAGTGTGCCGCTGTCCACCAGAGAAGCCGACAGGTGCGCAATGCTGACTACGGTACTTCCACCTGATCCCGTAATCACAAACTGCGTATTATTGAAATTGCTTGTGTCCGGAGCCGCTCCGATCGCAAAGAGAACGATCAACCCAAGCGCTACAGTGACGCCAAGCCATTTATTAAAGGTTTTCATACCCAAGGTCCTGCTGGAGTTGTCCAAGTGTAAATCGGTTTATTCGGACTAATCGCTAGTGCGGCTATCAGAGGATTTGGAGGAGTGAGCGCCTCGGTGTTGGGGTTGTTCGTGTAAGAAACAAGCTGGCTGGCACCGCCGCCACCACCTGCTGCTAAAATGGCGTTTAATAAATAAAGGGCTATGTCAGGCTTTCGCCCATCGGCCACTCCCCTGAAGCCGATCGAAGCCACACTGAGCTGATTAGGTGTCATATTGTTTCCAGCAATTTTTTGAAGCAGATAGAGAACAGCGTCCATCTTCCTACCTGGGGCTATGCCCATGAATCCAACAGACGCCACAGAGAGGCTTTCTGGGGTATTCGGCACTTTATTTTGCTCCCTTCCGGGTTATTCGGGCGTGCCCAGGGTATTTAACTGGCATTTGAGGAATGCCAGCACCCCGCGGGTCTGCTCCTTGCCCAGACACTTCCCGGTGAGGCATTTGGCCTTGGCCAATAGCGCATGCGGATCGGCGCTGATGATGGCGCCGTCCTCAAGGGCGTTGAGAATATCAATGTAGAGCCCGATCCTCTCCAGAGTGTCTTCGCTCTGTTTCTGCCAAAGCTTGCTGTCCTGCAACAGGCCGGTGAGGTTATTGGTGTAATCAATTCCGCCAACGGCCTTGAGCGCGTTGACGCGCACGTAAATATCAATGGCGGCGCGGTCTGAAACCGACACACAGCTATCCGAAAGGCACGCCGAGGCGACTTTGAGTCCGTTCAAATCACATGAAAAATCAGCTACTGGCATAATGTTTACTCGCTTTCAGGCATGGCTTTATCAAACCCATCAGACCACCCCATGCGATGGTCGCCGTTTTGGTTTTCTCCTTCGCCGTCGGTGTAGATGCAGGCTTGGATGTCGCCACTTTCCGAATCGACATCCATCACCTCAAGTTCAATTTTGTCGCCCTTTTTGTAGCGCTTTCCGGGTGGCAATGAGGCTTTGTCCAGGAAAACGGAGGTTGCTTCGTGTTCCTTTTCTGGCGTTCCGGTGACTGCCGGGGTCTGGTCGCTTTGGAGAAGAGAGTCCTCGGCCGCCCCGCTAATGGCTGGTTCGTCTAAAGGCATAAGTTATTTCCGGTTTGCCTGCTGATTCGGGCCGGGCCAACCCAATAGCCCGACCCGAACTCAACAACTGAACCAAAATTAGGACGAGAGCGAATTGCAGACAGGGTTGGAATCGCTCAGGTTCTGAATCACGTAATTGGTGTTCACGCTGCAAGCCGGGTTGTCGGTGACGCACCCAGGATCGCGCTGATGCAGGATGCAACGGGTCAACTCGGGCCGCTCGGCCTTGATGGCGGCCGCGAAGTCAGACCAGAGCAAGCCCTGGTTGCCGCGCTTATTGTCCACCGTGCAGGTGGTGCCGGTGACTGGATCTTTGACCACCAGGGTCTTGTCGCGCATTCCGCCCAGGAAGTTCCATTTGCCGCCCTGATCGCGGGTGAGGAAAGGCATCTCGGGGTGGACGCTCGCCATTTCAATCGTGAGCCGGCGCATGGCTTCCGGGTGCCAGATTTGGGAGAGCTGGTAGGGTGCCAGGATGTATTCCTTGGCCACCGTGGGCTCCAAACCAACCGTTGTGGGAGTATTGACCCAAGGCCACACCCGGCGCAACACGCCGCTGCCGACCGGGGTTTCGTAGAACCGGGCTGGGTAATTGTCCCAGGCCACTCCGAAGTTGCCGATGGCGCGCGAGAAGCCGTACTTGAAGAGTTCGCCGCCCTGCATGAAGTCGGTGAACTTGTACATGCTCACCAGATGCGGGTTGAACTGGATAAGCTGTTGCGTGCTAATCGGGTCGGTGATGAGCTTGAACATGCCGTTGGCGACATATTTGCTCTTGAAATAGCCCTCAAGCTGCAACGGCTCGTAAAAGCGCTGCAAATACTCGATGGAAAGAGTCGAGGTTGGCGCGTTGCCAGCTCCCAGGGCGATGGTAAGCAGGTTGCCGGTGAAGGTGCTCGGCGTGATGGGAACAATCGTCATCGCCTGGCCGCAGATGTAGAGATTGGTATTGAACAGCGCCGAGGAGCTTCGCAGCCAGTCCGACCACACCATTTTGGTGATGAGCTTGAGCCCCTTGATAATCATCCCCATCTGCTCTTTGGCCTTGGCCCGGGTGTTAATCTGGTCAAAGCACAAAAGATTGGTGGTGTAGGCTTGGCGAAACTCGTTGTAGGTCTGCCGCGTGGAGCCCCAGCCAACGGAGATTTCGGTTGGAGCGCAGGCGCCGGCCACGCAGTTGGAAAGCTGAACATCGAACACCTGCCAGGCTTGCGAGAGGTCGGGCGCGCCGATGTGCAGGCGGTCCCAGACGTGCTCGGTGCCGGTCGAGGGTTCCCATTGCCCGGTCATCATCTGGCCGATCCAGGCGTCGTCGGTAGGGAAGAAATCCGCTAAAATGTCTTCGTCAAAATGCGGGGCTCTGTCAAACAAAAAATCAAAATACGATCCACATGACCAAGGAAGCGCCATACATTAACTTTCTTAAATTTGTAAGTGCGTTGAGCACTTTGGTTACTATCTGGAATTTTATTGAGGGTGGCGAAATCCTCTTCGCGGGCCACACTGTCATGCGGTCGAGTCCGCTTCTGAAAGCTCGATGTGGATACGCTGCGCTTCTCGCAGGATTTCCACTTACTCAAACAAGACCATTAAAAAAAGTTCTTGTCAAAAGTTATTTGAGTATCTCGTGTAGTTGCAAGTCCTGCGGTAAAAAACTCCGCAGATTTCCCAGTCAAATTCTCAGGCAAGTGTTCTGCTCAAAGGCGTGCAGGCGTCTTGGGATCGAGAAAAGGATTTGGCCAAAAGTGGATGCCTCTGGAGGAGTCGATGCTTGCCACCCTTTTACGGGAGCGAGAACTAGAGACGGCTATGGAATACTGGAGTGGCGTGGCGAGTTTAGAGCTCATCGGATTGCCTTTATTTTATCGAATGGAAGAGATTACAAAATCCCAAATGGGATGTGCGTTCTTCATAAATGCAATAATCCAGCCCGCCGTGGAAATGTCCAGAATCTTGCCCAAAAACACGGAGTTAGCATCGCCTGCATTAGGGATTGCTGGAGGCGAAAAACTTATCCGGCAAACTAAGTCACCCGTTCGTCAAAATCTTGTTGCCAGTTCTTGCTCTTGCCATCCGGTGCTTTTCCGTTCGGAAGGACTTTGCCCGGTCCCGAACCCCGTATCTGCGCCAGTTCTTCCTTTAGCGTCTTATTTTCGGTGCGCAGTTTGATGACTTCGGCCTTGAGCGGCGTGAAAACCGACGTCCGCATGTGCACTTGGGCGTCCAGAATGGCGCTTTGCTGCGGGGTTAGCCCCTGGCGATCGCTAAAGGCCAGATCGGCGATCCCTCTGCCTTTGGACAACGATTCGTTCCATTCAGTGTCGCCTTCGCGCTCGCCGAACCAGTCCGGGTACTTTTGGGCCAGTGATTCAACGGCGGTGTTGAACATCTGGTCGCGGGCCTCCTGTTGGAGCTTATGCTGGGCTGTCTGCTGCTGTTCGTACTGGGTCGCGTTGCCTTTGTTGGCTTCAACGGCGTCCATTGCTGACTTGGCCGCGTTCTTTATTGCCTGCCGGTGCTGAAGGACGATCATCGCCTGATCGCCAAACTTTTGCTTGGCCAAGCGCGTGGCCGGGCCGAGGGGCAACTGGTAAATCTCGTCAAAGTCCGCGGGCGTGGCCTCGCGCTCAACAAATTCAATGGGATGGCCTTGCTCATCCAGTTGGCTGCCCTTCTTGGGTTCGCTGACCAGAAGTTCCTTCACGTCGCCATAGGCTTGTTTCACCGCATTCTGGTAAGGCTGCTCGTATTTGGTGCGGTACTCCTCGCTGCGCTCGTAGCGGGTAAGCCGGGCCTCGTTCTCGTAGCGCTGGATCTTCTCATTGGCTGCCGCAAGCTGTTGGGACAGCGCCGAAGAATCTTTCTGAGGGTCGGTTTTAATCCTCTGCAACTCGGCTTCAAGCTGAGCCGCCTTGGATTGAAACTGGCGGGCTTTGGCTCCGGCCTCCTCAGCGAACTTCCGCAAGCGTGTCCCGGTAGCGACCTGGGGCGGGGTAAACTCGTCGGAGGGCTTGGGTTCCGGCTTCGGCGGCTCCGGCTTGGTATCGGTCTTTGGGAGGAACTTGCCGGTAACGGGATCTTTGGCCGGCGCTCCTTTGCCGTCATCTGGCTTGGGCTCTGGCGTCGGGCTCGGGGCCGGCGCTGGACTTGGTGCCGGAGTCGGGCTGGGCGTGGGCGACGGTGAAGGCGCAGGCACGTCCAAGTCGCTAAAGTGACTGTCGAAATCGCTTACGCTCGGGGGTTGTGCGGCTGGGGGCGTTGTTGGGCTCGGCGCGGCGGCTGGAGTTGCAGGAGGTTCAAGTGTTGCTGGCATAATCTATTTCTTGTGTTCGGGAGGTTTATCGGTGGTTCTCGGCGGCACAACCGTCGCAATGGATTTGTAAGGCGTCACCGTGGGCGTTTCGTCTCTTTCACCCATGTTCAGGAAGCGCTGGATGAATTTCTTGGCCCCGGACATCTCCTCGGCGGTCGGGTTGTCGGAGATGGAGAACTGGGTGAGGGCCAGGGCCAGCGCGATCTGCATCGTGGAACTGTGCGCCATGGTGCCGAAGAGCTTTACGTTGTCGTCGCTGGCTTGGAACATCTGCTTTGGGCTTAGTGTGACCATCGGATGAATATGGGCGGTTGGATTAGTTCAGGTCAACTCATCTTGCGCCGGTAATGGGGCAGGGAGTGATGTTGTTTGTGTTCGCGTGAGGCTGACAGTCCGGCCGCCACGGCAATCTTGTCGGCCTTCTTTTTGCCGAACTTGTGAAGGTTGCGTCGGTAGCTTGGGCCGTGATGGAGTTCGCGGATGTTTTCGCTGGCGTTTGAACCGAGTGGCATAGGATTTAGAATTGCAGGAACTGACGTGCCTTGTCTTTATCTTGGAAACCATTTGGTTGCTGTGGTTGCTGCGCCGGATTCTGCTGCTTGTTCCAACGGTCAACAGAGTTTTTGATGTCGTTGACGATGAACGAGCCCTTCGCGCCTGGAAACTCCTTCACGATCTGCTGTAAAAACTGAGGGGAAGTTAGCAAGAGCGAGATATTTCCAGGCTGTGCGTTTTTAGGAACACTGCTCAGCCATTGGCGCAGCGGAGGGCGAGTGATCATACTCGCCACGATCCAATCCTTGGTTGCCTCGTACAGATAGCGGAATGGTCCGTGACGGGTCAGGTTGGCAATCTGCATGCCAGCCGCCAACCCTCCAGCCGAAGCAAATGATTGTTCCTTCTGCTGAATCCCGGCTTGCAGGTAAATATACTGCTCCAAGTCCTTGAAAATCCGAGGACCAACAACAGCCTTTAGTTTCTGGCGAAATACAGGGTCCTCGATTTGCTTGAAAACCGAAGTGCCGGAAACAATACGGGTCGGATCGTCCGAAAGCAGTTTTCCGATGTCCTCGGGTTGCGCGGCACGAGAAGCATTTCGGAAAACTTTTTCAATGGTCTTTGCCCGGACATCCTGAGTGAGTTGCGGGTTGCTTTGAATGGCTCGCATCACCTGCTGCATGTCGCTGGGCTTGGCCGCGTCCAAAAACCGATTCACAAACTCGACAGGATTGATATTCGCCTTGCCTAAGTTGCCAGATTTTAGCAATCCGAAAATCTGGTTCTGATAGAGTTCGTCGCGTTTTCGCTCTGCGTCGATGAGCACTTGTAGGGCCTTCGCGGTCGGAGATCGCGACTTCAGTACGTTTTGGAGTTGTTGCGCGTCGATCTTGTCTCCCGGCTTGTAATCCAAAAATTTTGCTTCACGAAATAGCTCGTTAAGTTTACCGCCCATCATGTCATCGGCTACAGAAGGCGCATCTGTTCGCAGCCTTGTCAGGTTTTGTGTCAGCTTCTTGGGATCGATCAGCCGATCGCCGTCAATCCTGCTGTCGTTTACGATCTTATCGAGCATGGCTCGCTTGAGTTTAGAAAACTCTGGAGACTGTTCCCCGAGAGTTTCCTTCATCAGATTGTAGCGCTCAATGGCTGGCCCACCTGAAAACACCCTTGAAATCACTTCGGCGTCAGAAATATGCCCAGCCTCATCAGGATTTCTAAATAGTTCAGTTAATCCAATGCGGTTAAACGGTATGACTTTCTCTTTGTAAAATTGGTTTGCCGCTGCGAGGGCCTTTTTCAAATCACTTTGAGGCAGTGCGGAAATGCCTTCGTCAATCGCTTGCGTTATGGATTTTCCGATGTCGGCAAGGTAGTGCGTTCCCAGCCCGGGCACCCCCTCTCCTTTTGAAATATCGTCGTACACTTCACGGCGCATTTGCTGCAAGTCGGACAGCGAAAACTTGGCATCTTCCAGGCTCACAACTCGCTGTAACCTGGACAGCACATTCGGAGGAACAAATTCTTTCAAAACCTCTTCGCCTTTTGCCGTTCTGGTCAACGGCGACCCGGTTGGTCCAAGAACCCCAGTAGGGACTTGGGTGCTTGATTCTGGTGATGGTAATTTTTTTAAGATGTCACGAAACCGTTCCTGCAACGGTTCCGCGTCAAAAACCTTGCCTTCCCCACCCGGCGCCGCACGAACCGCCGCATAGAGCCTATCCGCCTCGGCCTTGGCGGCATCTCTCTTCGCCGTAACCGCATCGCGCACAATCTTCCCGGTTTCCTCTTGAAAAGCTTGTCGCTCGGGCGTGGTAACTCCACCGATGATATTCTCGATGTTTTGGGTACCGACACGGCCAACAGTTTTGGCCGCTTGGCTCACTGCCTCTTCGGCTGGAGTGATCTTTTGCATTAATGCGTCAATCATTTGCCGACCCAGCGGCTCGTCTCCCATAGGAGTCTTGCCCATCATGGTCTGTTGGATTTGGCGCAATGCCTGTTCTTGTTCTCCTTTCAGTTCCTTGAACGGAGTGCCGCCGCCGGGAAGTTTCTCCATGTATGATTCCGTGCGAGACAGAATTGGAGCACCTGTGCTTTCCCCGGCCGTCAACGGAACCTCGGTTGCATATTTGGGGCTGGACGCGAAATAATCCTGGGCGCCGATCATACTTTTCTGGACTGGGCCGCGGCTGGAAGCGAACGGTGAACGC
>Ga0210400_10001806_pt1 | contig 20870 bp, 24 predicted proteins | sample IncBWH26MmetaG_FD_155456 | JGI IMG/M metagenome (GOLD analysis project Ga0210400, IMG submission 155456) | Forest soil microbial communities from Barre Woods Harvard Forest LTER site, Petersham, Massachusetts, United States - Inc-BW-H-26-M | ecosystem: Environmental > Terrestrial > Soil >...
ACCGAATAAACGACCTCATTCCCTGCAAGCTGCGCGGTGATAAATGCCCCGTCTTCCGGCAGTTCTTGATAGATGAATTTCACCTTCCTGCCGTCTTCAAGTGTTTTGATCCACTCTTGGTCTGGCATTTTCGGTAGTGGGCTACTTTGATTTTGTCGGCTGTTTTAATATCACAAAGACGCGCCCATGAGCATCTGGAGTCGGCGATGGGAAAGCCGCTACTACTTCCCATCCACCACCACCTAGATCATTCAACTGGCCTTCAAGATTTTCGATCGGCTGGCCGAATACTATTTCTTCGATACAGTATTTCCACTTCATGCGTTTACCTCGCACCACCCGCGCAGCGGCTTGGTTCACTTCCTCTTTCCGGGCGGATTTGGCCATGCGTGGTTTCGCCATTTCTTGTCTGACGTCGGCGAGTATCGCTTTGTCGGGATTCTTGCTTAGACATGCACCCATGCCCTGGGTAGCAGTTCACTTCTAGTCGCTACGGAACAAATCGGCTAGTTCACAAACCTGCCGCGGTTCCAGAATCCTTTTCCCTAGTTTTGGAACCCTCCAGGGTGACCGGATAAATAGTTCCGACCCGGACTCCCGTTTCGGCGGCGATACGCTTCCACCCTACTCCTTGCGCGCGCCGAGCGGCAACCCTTTTCGTGTCCAGAATCTTGCGCGGGCCGTCCAAGACGTTTGCCCTTTGCCGTGGCATTTCGCAGTCGCGCCTTGACGCGTTCCACGATCAGTGAGCGCTCTAGTTCGGCCTTGGCACAGAGGACCGTAAAGACAGCCAGCCTCGGTGAATCCGGTATTCTCCATTACCGTTGATCCTCCCGCCGCTCCCATCCGGTTGGGATCGCCCATTCAACGTTACCCTTACGGTGACGAACATCAGCGGCAAAGAAATCTACATGGAATCCAACAGAAGCCAAGATGCAAAATATACGGACTTCACCTATTTGCTCGCAAAGGATGGCCGTGAGGTTGAAACGACGTTGTTTCACACGAAGATTTCAGGGAGAAATCGGCCAGACGATCCCCCAGAAGTGTGGAATGGCAGTTCAATTGTACTTCCTCATCCGCCCGGAACGATATTCGTAATGCCGATAGACCTGAAGCGGCTTTATGAGATTAAGGAACCTGGCGTGTATACGCTGGATGTTAGCCGCTTCGATGAGGACAGCAAAACGATGGTTCGTTCCAAGACTTTGACTCTGAAGATCGTGCCATAGGGAAACGGGCTAGACTCAATCTATTGTTCCTTAACCATCTCTCGCGGATTCTTATCTTCGCGTAGCGCCACGAATTTGGAATGCCGCAGCCTGTCTCCCTCCGAGCACTTGAGGACTGGATTCAGGCTGAAAAAGAAGTGAAGGACGATTTTGCTCGGAACCCATACATCGCTTCACGCGGCCAGCGCATAGTTTTTATACTGTCTTGATGAGATCGGTGGGTTTTACGCGGCGACTCTGCCAAAATCACTCGTTACACAGTGCTGGCAACGTGTTCTCCAAACAGAGTAGCTTCGGCCCAGTGCGGGCACGGGCATGCTAGGTTATCGCTCGGACTACTCGACGGCGATCTTGGTGCCCCGCTGGCCGGCGTTGGACAGGTGCTCGATGCGGCTATCGATGACGGCACGAATTCCCTTCAGGAATTCGATCCGGGAATTGGTGAAGTGTTCCCGCACCTTGGGAGACACACCGAAGGCTTCCCGGAACTGGTTCACAATTTCGCGGCAGAGGCAGCGCTCTTGAATACGAGTTTGGGTCGCATTCTGCTGAGTTCCTTCTTGTTCGCTCATTGTGCCTCCTTCATTTCGACCGTGAGAATCCGATTTTCGAGCCGTGCTCGACCCGGTACCAGTGTGGTCATCGAGCGGGGCAAGCCGATATGGCGTCGCAGCGTGCCGACCTCGACGACTAGTTCGTCGCCTTTCTTGAACAACCCGATATCGCCCTTGGCCGCGAACGGTAGACGGAGACGCACTTCGTACACACCGTCCCGTTTCCCGAACGCGTAAGGTTTCTCAGTCTGGGTCACTGCGGACGGGTCTTCCCCCTCAGCATACAGCACTTTGGCGAGATCCTGCAGCCGCTGTTTGCCCAACACCTCGTGAGCGAACAGGGGCACACGCCTCACAGGCACGGGCGCAAAGTACTCCTCAAGCTCGCGCGATACATTGTTCTGGGAGCTCTGCCACTCGTTGAACCATGCATCTTGGATCTCCGGCGGCAGGACGCGGTTGACGATGACATTGTCCACTATTAATCCATGCAGCGAAAAATACACAAACGCACGCTGCGTCTCGCGAAGGACCATCTTCTCTGGATTGGTGACCAGCCGTACGGAGGTGGTGCGTGGATCCTCCAGGATTTCGTCAACGCCTTCTAGTTTCTCGAAGAGATCACGGATATTTGCGAAATAACTGTCGGTGGGCAGTTCAAACGGGGCGACGCGATTGGCAATCGGACGCACGGCTTTAAGCAAGTTCCGCTGGAACGGAAAGATATGCTTCATGTACCAGTCCAGCGTGGTGGGCATGCTAATGAAACGCATGGATTCAGCAGTCGGCGCTGCATCGAGTACGACGACGTCGTATAGGTTCTCGCGGCGATATTGGTTGATGTACATCATCGCGCTGAGCTCTTCCATGCCCGGCAGAATGGCCAATTCTTCCGCTTCTACGTCGCTGATGCCCGTGGTACGCAATACCGAAATGACATAGGAGGAAATCTGCTGCCAGTGGCGCTTGACCTCTTTCTGAATGTTCAGTTCAAAAATGGACACGCCGTCCTGAATCGGAAACGGATCCGAAGTCTGGAGCTGAAATAGCTCGACATCCAGATCGAACGAATCTGCCAGGCTGTGAGCGGGATCAATGCTCATGACCAGGGTGCGGTAACCCAGCTCGGCTAGTCGCAAGCCTGTTGCCGCCGCGATGCTCGTTTTGCCTACGCCGCCTTTGCCACTGAACAACAAAATCCTCATACGCTCATTGTACGCGAACGGCATGCCCAGGGTCCCTTGGTTAAGTAGCTTGCGCCCTAATCTCCCCCAGCGCTTTTTCGCAGATACTAAACGCGTTTTATCTCAAGCTCTCACGCAAACTGGACGGGTGTTGAAAACTGGTCCGTTGTATTGGAACCATTAAGGTACTCTACAGGAATTCGCATGCCTGCTGACAAGTCCGAAATTCTTCAGGGGCACTCTCAATTTGATGGTCTTGAAGACCCTCGACGCCATTGAGCGAAAATCAGATGGCAATAGCAAATAAAACGATCGCCCTGGAACCATGTCCGTCCGGATGGCTTCATACAACGCCTCAGCCGTAACTTCGACGGTGTGAGCTATGCCCTCCAGGTCTTGGATCGTGACGCGACAGGATTCGGACGGCCATAAAACGTAGCATGGTTCGCCTTTTCTTCGCTATAGCAGGCGACAGATATGGACGTGGTTGTTCGGACGGCGTCAGGGCACTTTAATGGGTTCCTCAGATCACGCGCGTGAGGCGCTTGACGGCGACGAGAAAAATGGCGAGAATATGGCGAGATTAATGGCGAGGTTAATGGCGAGGTTGTGACGAGAAAGTCTGCGGTTGTGGCGAGATTGACGGCGAGAATATGGCGAGAAAATACATCCACGAACTTGTTGATTGGCCTGGATTTAGTTGGGATTCAAAAACTCTTGCCCCATTGCTCTCTGGAGTCAGATTGCGCCAAGGGTTGTTGCTCGGCAGAATGCGGGGCTACGGCTTTGCTTCACAGTGGACCGCAACCCTAAAGGTGCTTACGGAAGAAACGATTAAGTCCAGCGCGATCGAAGGGGTAGTGCTTGATCCAGAGAATGTCCGCTCGTCTCTCGCTCGCAGGCTTGGATTGGAGGTCGCAGGACTCAAGGTCCACAAGGATCGCTATGTCGATGGTGTCGTTGAGATGATGTTGGACGCGACGCAGAAATTCAAGGAGCCGCTGACAAAGGAACGCCTATTCGACTGGCATGCGGATCTGTTTCCCGGAGTGCGCAGGACCGGCGACAAATTTCGGGTAGGCGCCTGGCGAGACGACAGCCAGGGTCCGATGCAGGTGGTGTCAGGACCAATCGGCCGCCACAAGATTCACTATGTTGCACCTATGGCTGCCCGAATCGAGAGCGAGGTCGGAAAGTTTCTCAGGTGGTTGGACGGCAACGAGCAGGAAGACCCGTTGTTGAAGGCCGCAATCGCACACCTGTGGTTCGTGACGATCCATCCTTTTGAGGACGGTAACGGAAGAATTGGAAGAGCAATCGCGGAGATGTGCTTAGCCAGATCGGACGGCAGTGCTCAGCGTTTCTACAGCATGTCATCGCAAATTCTTGAAGAACGAAAGGGCTATTACGACGTTCTTGAGAAGACACAGACTGGATCGTTGGACATCACGGAATGGCTGACTTGGCTTCTTGGGTGCTTGGATCGAGCCATCGAACAATCGAGTCGAATCTCAGACAGGGCTCTGGAAAAGGAATTGTTCTGGCAGGACTTGAAGAAAAGGAAGGTCTCCTTGAATGACCGGCAGAAGAAAGTCCTGAATAAACTGTTCAGTGGATTCGAGGGAAAGCTAACCAGAGAGAAGTGGATGAAAATAACGAAGGCTTCTTCGCGAACTGCACTTCGAGATATCGAAGAGCTGATCGCCGCAGGTGTCATTGAACAAGAAGAGGCCGGAGGAAGAAGCACTTCCTACCGGCTAAAGAGAACTGCAACAATCAGCGGACAGGATCAGTAGATACTCCAACCCTTCGGTTCTTACCCGAAGAATCGTGGCACTGCAAAATATTATTCAGCAGGATTTGCTAGGTTACAGCCCGCACAAAACGCGCATACAATTGGCGTCCTGTAGGTGTCCTTGAATTGCCGTATAGAATTTTGGCGAAGCACAGGGGTTCATCCCGGCTGACGGGCAAGCATGAGACGAATATCTGTGGCGAATCTGCCGCCAGCCCAAAAACTACCAAGCTGTGGACGATGATTTACCAGAGATATTTTGGCGGAAGCCGGAGGCAGGTCACTGGGAAGATTTTCTGAATGCCGCCGCGTTACCCAGTGCTCCTGAACTCTCCAGCGGGTGAAATGGTTCCCATCGGGCGAGCTTGAGGGCCATTCAGGGCGTCAAAGAGGTTATTCCGGGCGACCTGATAATTCTCCCGCGCTTCGTATTCCAATCTCCTCTATTCAACGATCTCCAGCCTTTTTTCCATAGGCACCGGGAACTTAACCTCGGTAAGAAGGTGGAATGTTTGATGGGTTTCATGAACGTAGGCATCGAACGCAACACGCGCATCCTGCCATAAACGGCCCCAATGTTTGCTGTCCATGTTCACGTCCAGAGGGTATTGCTGGGTGGCTCCATTTTCACACTGCGAAATCGCGCAGCAACAAAAGTTTTGATCTTCCCCGATTATCAGCCAACCCCGGCAGTTAATGCTAATAGGTGGATTTCGGGGATTTCCGAACGATTCATTTGCGTAAAAAGGGTATTCTGGGCGACCTGAAATCGTTCCCTCGCCCCATTCTCTATCCCCCGCTGATTGAGGATTTCAACGCGCTTTTCGACGGATACCGGGAACTTGAGGTCGCTGATAAGTTGGAAGGTATCGTTCGCTTTGGCTATGTAATCTTGGTAGGCAACCCGCGCTTGTTGCCACAACGTTCCCCATTCTTCTTCGTTCATGGACTTCCTGGATGTACGTCCAAATTCAGATTTCTGGCCGGGGCAATAGGGCCATCTTACGCCGATGAAATCCGACAGCAACAACAATTTTCCCTGACTCCCTTGGGGGAACCGTGGCGTGGCTCTGTGGATGGAGTTGCGCCACAAACTTTTATCGAACGGAACCCACAATGCAAATGATCGAGATTATTAGTGACGTAGCCTAAGCAAAAGGAACTACCGGCCCTGAGAGAGTTGAGCCCTAACCGACGGAACGTTTGCGCAAGGGCCATCAATGACTTGGCGTCTACGCTTGAAGAATTGCTCCTGCAGCCGTGGATTCCTCGATCACTGGATGGAATGAATGGTGCGGTGCTGAAGGTGATTCAAAACATAGAGGAGCTTGAGAATGCGATTGCGGAAGCTGGACCGCCTGTGCTCGAAAGAAAGTTGCCGGATGAGATGTTGAGATTCAACGTGGCATTGCTGGACCTCGCCGCCTTGCGGTTTACACTCAAAACGTTACTTGAAGCCGCTACAGCATTGCTGATGGCGAACCCACCGAAGTCAACGCACGGAGTGAATTGAGCAACATGGGTGTAACGAAAAAGCTCCCCGTCAGAAAGAAATCGTCTACGCAATCTCCCGCAAAATACAGAACGAAAACCTCGCGGTCGAGGATATTGTGAAACTCACCAATCAGGCCCTTGAGGTTTCCAGACTACTCCAGAAAGCGGATCGCACAGCGCCCAAAAAGAAGAAACCCAGCTTAGCCGAATTGTTTGGTGAAAAGAAAGACGGGTGACGCATGTGGCCTTGGGCAGCAGGGCGTACTGGATAGCCAAGCTGTTGAAACGATGCGTGCAATGTGGAACATCAGCCCGCCGCGAGATCTTCACGATGCCGAAACGCGCCCATCTCATCATTTTTTCAATCCGGTCGAGAGCAATGTCCGCGAATCCCCGCGATGTGTAACGCAGTTCCTGTTCTACGAGTCCTACAGATCACCAGTCTAACGGAGGGAAACATGGCCCTTGATGCCGAACATCCCATGTGTCCGAGGCACGAAAGTGAAATGGTTCCGAATCCCGTCGAGCCGCTCGATGTAGCTCTCCCATTGGAGGTGGTTCTTCCTCAGGGCGTCAAAGTGTTCCGGTGCCCGATCCCGAATTGCTTAATTTTTTATGCCACGGGTGCGCTGCAAGGTTTCTACACTCTTCAATCAAATGGTGAGCTTGTTCCATACCTGAAGAGAGCTAGTGCGTAGGACGTTGTAACGCGCCAACGATAGAGCGAATCAAAGCCAATGTCCCCGGAAAAGAGGTCCCTTGACTCAGCCAAACACGGGGACGCCTCCGTGTCCTGAACACGCCACTCCGATGGTTCCGCATGAATTTCAAACGTGGGAAATCAATCGGCCAGTTGAAAGCGGATGCGGATTCCGATGCCCAAACTTGACGTGTCCGATTGTGTTTATCGAAGGAGATGATGAGGGCTTCTACACGCTGGAGCCAAATGGCGAGGTTACGCCGTATCCCTGACATCGCTCTCATCACAATGTTTTTGATGATTCCGCGCCACGTAACTTCCACGCATGAGCATTAGTAGGTCCTCAGACAGACGGGCGCTGTTCAACCCTGTCCCTCGCCAAAATGACGACCGACCTTGAAATCAACAGCTTGCGCAGAGGCCTGTAACATCGTTAAAGGGGTGAAGCTCAGTACTCCGCCTGAGTTTTGGCGAGGGGCAAGATGTGACGGATTGATTTGAGATGCGGCGAGATGCGCCAAGTTGAATGAGAGGTCCCCACAGCAGTCCCCACAGTTGACTATTCCGAATTTTCGCACTCCCGTCCTTACCGACAATCCGACGCAAAAATGATTCGAGGACCTGATTGCGGGCGAGCAATCGCTGTTCAATTTGTGCGGTCAGTGCGAGCGTCGGCATGATATTTCCTGGAAGCTTCGGAGCAGGCAGCCCGCGAAAGAGTTCCCCGACAGCGAATCCTAACTACAACCGCCCTGCAAGAATTGACCATACTCCTTATTGGATGAGTCTCACAGCTCGATTGACGGCACCTAATACTGGCCTGCTCTGCCCATCTGAATGCCTTGGGAAAGGCTAGGGGACGCTCTGGGGAAGATCCGCATAACTCTTTTTCCAGAGAGCTTCAAGCGAAAGCGAACCATTTGCGAATTCCTGCGCGCTGGCTACGGTGCTAGCGACAAGCCCGCCATCCGCCGAATCAAAAATGACGACGATTCCGTCAACCGGATTTGTCGACGTCGCGGACGCGCCTGGAAATTTGCGAAAGAGCGACGCTGCAAATTCGAGCTTCGAGGTTGCTGGTGTTTCCTTGGATTCACTCGAGGCCGGCTGCACTGTGTAGATTCGCACCGTTTTCCCGCGCAGAGGCTCCCAATCTCCCGGAAACGTGTTCGTTTCCTCGCGCGTCACGCGAAAGAGCTCTTCCTTCTCACCGGAAGCCGACGTGTTCGGAGATTTCGGGCGCGCGGCAATAGCATCCGGTAATTCCAAACCGCTTCTGCGGAGATAGCCACGCGAGGCGCCGGAAATCTGCACGTGAATCCACTCGCCTTCGGCGTCAAGGAATTCGAACTCGTCGCCAGCCGCGGCGGCAAACAGAACGCGAGATCCGACTCCTGGTTTGGCGAGAACTGGCGTACCAGATTTCCTTACCACCACCAGATTCGCCGGATGCACCTGGTTGTGTTGAATGTCCTGCAAGCTTTGCAGTTCTTGATTGAGCTGTTGCGCGCGTTTTTCTTCCGCTTCGCGCCGGATGCGCAAAGGCGCAATCTCATCTCCGCCGGAACCGGCAGCCACTTCCGCGGAACCTGGTGCGCTCCTCCCGGAAGACATGGGACTCGGGCCCGAACCGCCGGACAGATCGAGTTTCGGCCTGGGGGCTTGCACACTCGACCGTGCGACGCCGATGCGCTTTCCGCCGAGCTTGTCGCTAAGCCGGTCGAGCAAATCCAATTCCAGCCTGCCATTTGACGGCAAAACCTGATATCCGGATTTGGATGGATCGCGATCTGCGTACCAGGCGGTGATTTTCGCCTCCACTCGAACGATTGTGGTATTGGACGTATCTGCCAGGACGTCGATTGAGAACTGGTAAAAAGCTCGCTCATACTGGCTGAGAGGCTGATCACCTAGCGCGACAAAACCATCTACGACCGGCAGTTTCTGTCCGGCGTATGCCTGCATATCCTTGAGGGTTGATTCCACTTCTTCTTTCGGCTTCGGGAAGGTACGCGCGTAGGGCACCGCCTGTCCGAAAGCCGTTGGCGTAATCCAAATGCCAAGTAAAATGCCCAGTGCACCCGACGTAAGAACGCGTAAGCTCAGAGCCGAAGTCTTCACGGCAGAGGTTCCAACGCGTCGAGGGGTAACCAGCCACGTTGCGATTGTGGCGTTTCCACGCCCAGCCAGTGGGGGGTGACGATCACAACCACCACCTCCGTATATGCCGCCAGCTCGGCTATGTTAGCCGCGGAAAGAAAAGGCGCAGCCCTCAAATGGGCGCCAGGAGCCTTCACACGGCGTTCCACTTCGTGGCGAAGCGCGTCTATGCGGTGCTCCAGATTCTGCGCCGAGCTCTGCGCTGTCGCCAAGCGGCCGCTTTCGTCCTCCCGTTGGCGAAGCAAACTTTGCTGCGCGAGCTCAATGCTCTCGCGGTGACGTTGCGCATCTGCAGCCTCCTGTTGTGCTAATTGAATCGCTTGCAGCCGCTCCTGGATGGCTTTGTACTCGCTGCTTTCCACAGTTCCATCTGATGCGTGCGCCACGCGGTGCGCTTTCTCGACAAATATGGCGTCAATGCGCAAGCGCGTACGTTCAGGGCTGACGCTTGTGAGCACATACCGAACGGCGACAGTGCCCATATCCGCGCTCTCTCGAAAATGGCGGGGCGCAATGGCTTCCGTTCGCACCTTGTAGAAAACCTTGCCAGGGCCGTCCCACCGCTCAAAGAGCGGGGTAGACGCCACTGTAACTGCCCCATTCAGCGTTTTGTCACGGTCGAACATAGTGGTGCCGCGAATCGTCTGATCATGCACGATCTCTTGCAAGACCTGTAGAACGTCGTCGTACGAGGCCGCAAACTCCATAGCCAGCCCGGGGCTAGGCACATCGTGCTCTCTGGGTCGCGCTGATGTCTCATCTCCGCAGAAGAGTGACACAACCGCAAGCAGTACACCGACTTTCTTCATAAACTCCTTCGAACACGACACATGTATGGCACGACTCGCTTCCCGCGGATTTTGTCTTACTCCCCAGTCTGCGGAAGTTCTTTCGTACCCGCGCGGCACAAATGTGTCAATCCAAAAATGTTTCTACAGCCTAGTACTTGCTTACCAAACCCGAGATATGGGAAAAAATTTTGCAGAAAAATAACAAAGTGCTTGCATTAGTTTTTTTGTAGGAGTAGATTCTGCTCGGTTCAGGGACTTTGGGGAAATTTTTTCTCGATCTTTATTGAGAAAGAACGAGAGATCAATTTCTCCGGGCTGTGTAGTCGGAGTGTAAAACACCGCGCTTCTGCCGGACTCATTACGGCGTATGCCGTATGTGTGTGTCCGGGCCCTCCCTGTTCCGTCAATCCGTGATGATCATTGCTACGCGATGTTTGAGTTGTGACGTCCTGGAGGCGGTATGTTCAAGGTCGCATCGCAGCTAGTGAAGCAAAGGCTTTCCTGGCTGCCTTCCTCGTTTGTGTTCGGGTTTCTGTTCTTCGCCTTCGTTCTTGCTGACACTCGTTCCGCCGTCGCAATTCCGCCGCCATCCCTTCACGTACGCGCTCTGCCCGCATTCGCCCGCAAATATGGAATGCCTTGCTCGTCATGCCATGAAGCATGGCCCAAATTGAGTCCATTCGGCCAATCGTTCAAGGACAACGGCTACCAGATGATGAATGATCGGGATGCTCCGATTTTTCAGCAAGCTGCGTATTGGCCGGTGACGTTTCGAATCACGCCAATCTGGCATCGTGAAAGCACCAACCGCGTGGCTGTCGATAATCCAGCGGGCCCGGTCGGGACGCAGATGGAGTCGAAAGTCACCACGGACGGGTTTGATTGGACGGGCTTGGATTTTCACACGGCCGGTACGTTGGCGAAGAATATTTCATTCTACGTGCTCCCCTCTTCCGACAACACCGGAGCATTCCACTTCGAATCCGTCTGGGCGCGTATCGACAACATACTGGGAAGCAGTTGGCTTAACTTCAAGCTCGGCAAGTTTGAGCTGGACAACCTGCTTTCGGAAAAGCGCATTCTGACGCTCTCCAACAATGGCGGTTTATACCAGAACTATCACTTTCAACCGATCGGTGAGAACACCGGACTCTTTAAATTTGGAATCGGAGACAATCAAGACGGCATCGAACTGATGGGTCACTCGAAGGATGACCGGACCCGTTATTCGATCTCGTTGCTTAGCTCCAATGACGGGCAGCCTGGTCTGCCAACGGGCCGCGAATACAACACGTTCGTGACCGCCAGCCAGGCTTTCCAGCTTGGCAAGCTGGGATTGCAGCGCGTGGGGGCATTTGGCTACTTCGGACAAGCTCCGACGTACTTTCAATTCAATCAGACGGCCATAACGGTTGTTGGGCAAGATATAGGTGGGAACAATGTCACATCAACAACAACGAATCCCGTGCTGGGGACCGGAATCGGGAACAAGGGCTTTTATCGCGCCGGCCTCATCGGCATGTGGTACTTCAACAAGCTGGACGTTACCTCAATGTATTTCCATGGATGGGACAGTGCATTCCTTGGAACGGGCACGGCGGCAAACACCGCACTGCCGGCGGGAGCTCAAGCTCCGACTTGGAACGGCGGCTTGTTCGAAACGCACTACACGTTGAATCCGCAGCTCATTCTCATCAACCGTTACGAGCTGATTCGCATGTCACGTCAGCCGTTGGCATCCAATCCGTCGAATCTCAGCAATATCGATTCGCTGGTCTTCGGCTACCGGTATTACCCATTTATCTCCAGCCGCGCTGGTTTCGCGTTTCACAATGAATACGCGATTGTCCGTCAGCGAGGAGCAGCGCCTCTCAGTGGTGCCGACCTCACGAGCAGCAGTTTGTTGCTTGGCTTTGACTTCGCGTTCTAAGGTGACTCAATGCGCAAAATGAATACCAGATCGATGCGGGTTTTCCTGGCTGTTGCAGTGATCTTGCTCCTCCCGGCGGCCCTCCCGGCGCAGAATATGGAGTCTCATATCGGGAAGCTGACCGGACATGCCAATACTGGCAAACAGCTCTACTTCCGCTACTGTTGGGGATGCCACGGCTTCCGCGGCGATGGCGGCGGCGAGAATTGGCTCCCTACAGGCAACTATCCTACTGAACCCTACATGAATATCCAGCCACGAAATTTTGACGCGGCGGTCTTTAAGTGCCGGTCGACGCCGACCGGCACTTTACCTCTGGACCAAGACCTTTATAACTCCGTCGGTCGCGGCTTCGTCATGACCAACATGCCGTCATGGATCACGCTGACGAATCAGCAGCGCGCCGATCTCGTAGCCTTCATCAAGAGTTTTTCGCCGCGCTTCAAAAATGAAAAGGCAGGTGATCCCATTAACGTTCCCGCAGAGCCCAAGCTCACCGTCGAATCGATCAAGCACGGCCAGGAACTCTTTCAAAAGCTGGAATGCTGGAAGTGCCACGGTCCCGAAGGGCGCGGCGATGGCCCATCTGCTTCGACCCTCACCGATAGCAATGATCAGCCTATTCGCCCCTACAATTTCGCCGTGGGTTCGCGCTTTAAGTGCGGCGTGACCAACCACGACCTCTACAAGATTTTCATGACTGGTCTCGACGGCACGCCAATGCCGTCCTTCGCCGACGTCATCAAGCCGGAAGAAGCATGGGACCTGGTGCATTTCCTGCGCACGCTGCAAGTAACTCACAAGAGCCCAGAGCTAGCGTTGTGGGAGTCCACCAAGGAAGGCGCCGAGCAAATCGCCTCCAGAAAAGTCTACGGCACACCGACTGGTTCCGGTATCAAGCAGTAGCGTCACGGATGAGATGAATTCGATCAAGGAGCAATGTTCATGCGAGCAAAAGTAATCTCAATAACAGCAGCGTTGGCGCTGATTTTCGCCGCCGCTCTGCTGCATGCCCGGGCGGGTGGTGGGACGATCAGCGGAAAGGTCACATACGAAGGGACGCCAGCAAAACCGAAACCTATAGACATGTCCAAGGAGCCGAGCTGCGCGAAGCAGCACACAACTCCCATCACGACGGAGACGGTGGTCACTGGCCCTAACAATACCCTTGAAAACGTCGTCGTATATATCTCAGCCGGTGCTCCCGACGATTCTCCACCGAGCGAGCCCGCAACCTTTGATCAAAAAGGGTGCCAATACATCCCACACGTCCTCGCCTTTCAAGTGAATCAACAACTCAAAGTTGTCAACGACGACCAGACCTCGCACAATATTCATCCGCTCGCCAAAGTAAATCGCGAATGGAACAAGTCGCAGCCTCCCGGCACGCCGCCAATCATCGACAAGTACGATAAGCCCGAGTTCATTCCCGTGAAGTGCAATGTGCATCCCTGGATGCATGGCACCTTCGCGGTCCTGAAGAATTCGCATCATGCCATTTCGGGCGAGGATGGCGGCTTCAGTCTGCCAAATCTACCCGCCGGCAAATACACCGTTACTGCGTGGCACGAGTCCTATGGCGAGCAGACGCAGGAAGTGACCATTTCAGGCAGCGAGACTAAGACCATAAACTTCGTCTTCAAAGCCAAGCCGTACTAGCTGAGAGCGCCGCGCTTGAATCGCGGCGCAACGTGGTTGGAGGCATAACGCATGGGAAAACTATTCGGCGTCGTTCTCGCGATCATCGCGATCGCCTCTGCGTACCCTATCGTCGCGCACTGGTACGTTCAGCCTGTCGACATCTCCACGCACGGCCACGCCATCGACGAACAGCTCGCCGACACCATGGCCGAAGCTGGTCTTTCCTTCCTGGCCGCTCAGTTACTCCTCGGCTTCTTTGTGTGGAGGTTCTCCCAGCGTAAGCCTGGCTCCCGGGTTTGGAACATCCCCGGCGGCGCGACTTTGATGGTCGCTGCCGCCTTCATCCTGGTCGGCACGGAAATTCTCGCCCTCGGCGTTCTCGGGCAAAAAGCCTGGGCCAATGTCTACTTCGTTCCTCCTAAGCCCGATGCCATGCAGGTTCAGGCGCAAGCCGGCCAATTCGCTTTCTATTTCCGCTACCCCGGCGTCGATGGAAAATTCGGACCGCTGCATCCCGACAAAATTGACGAAGGCAATTCGAATTTCTTCGGCCTCGACCCTGCGAATGACGTCGAGTCTCGCGACGACATCGTCTCCGCGGAGCTTGATGTGCCGGTTAACCGGGAAATTCAGCTGCTCATGCACGCCAAGGATGTCGGACATTCCTTCTACGTCCGCGAGTTGCGCATACAGCAGGACTTTGTCCCTGGCCTGGACCTTGCGGTCCACTTTACGCCGACACAAACCGGCAAATACGAAATCGTCTGCACGCAACTCTGCGGACTTGGGCATTACAACATGAAGGCTTATCTTAACGTGCTGTCTCAGGAAGATTTCGATAAATGGATGAAACAAAAAATTTCGGAGCAGTAGAGTCAGTCGAAGCCAATTTTACCGCCGCCCGGAGCGACCGCCATAAGAAGGCTGCGCCCTTTTTATGGTGTCACGTAAGCGCAACTTCTTCTCACAAGGGGTGAGAAAATGGAACAGACACTGCCACAGCCCGCACACGTTCACGCCCCGCCCGAGGGCTTCATTAGCAAGTACGTATTCAGCCTTGACCATAAGGTGATCGGCAAACAGTATTACGGGCTCGCGTTGATTGCCGTCTTCACCGGCATGATTCTGTCCTGGCTCATGCGCTTTCATCTCGTCTGGCCAAACGCGAAAATTGTTGGGCTCGATCTGATCTCCAAGACCGGTGCTCCCGGCGGTGTCATCACTCCCGAATATTATCTCTCGCTCCTCACCATGCACGGCACGCTCATGGTTTTCTTCGTGCTGACGAACGCGCCCTTTGCCGGTTTCGGCAACTACTTCCTGCCCATACAAATTGGCGCCGAAGATATGGCTTTCCCGCGCTTCAACATGATGTCTTTCTGGACCACCGCCGCCGCTTTCCTAGTCCTCGTTCTCGCCTTTTTCATTCCGGACGGTCCTCCGATATCCGGGTGGACAGCCTATGCTCCTCTCAGCGCGGTGGGTAGTGACGCCGGTCCTGGGCTCGGTTGGGGACAAAATCTATGGGCCATATCCATTGGGCTTTTCTGTATCGGCCAGTTACTCGGCTCGCTCAATTTCATCGCCACGACCCTCGATCTGCGTACCAAGGGCATGACTCTGATGCGCATGCCGATATGCACCTGGGCATGGTTCATCACTTCCTGCATCGGTTTGCTCGCATTCGCCGTGTTGCTTCCGGCTTGCCTGCTTCTGATTCTTGACCGCATGGCGGGTACAAGCTTCTTCATCCCGTCCGGCCTCGTCATCAGCGACCGCCTTCAGAATCACGCCGGCGGCTCGCCTTTGCTCTGGCAGCACCTCTTCTGGTTTTTCGGCCATCCCGAAGTCTACATAGCCATTCTTCCGGCAATGGGAATCGTCTCGCATGTGCTGGTCACCAGCATGCGCAAGCCGCTCCTCAGCGCAAAAGTCATCATCTACTCGATGATTTCGATCGGGTTCCTCAGCTACATGGTTTGGGGACACCACATGTTCGTCAGCGGCATGAATCCTTTCTCGTCGCTGCTCTTCTCCTTCCCCACTCTGACGATCACCATTCCCGCCACGATCCTGACGCTGATCTGGCTGGGCAGCCTCTATGGCGCCAACATACGGATCACGTCGGCTTCCCTCTTCGCGTTAGGGTTCGTGTCCATGTTCGTCAGTGGTGGTGTCAGCGGGTTTTTCCTGGCGCAGCCCTCGATCGATATCTATCTTCACGCCACGTATTTCGTCGTCGGCCATTTCCATATGGTCATGGGCGTGGCCGCCATTTTCGGCATTTTGTCAGGCACGTATTTCTGGTTCCCCAAAATGACGGGCCGCATGATGAATGAAGGTCTCGGCAAGCTTCACTTCTGGTTCACGTTCATCGGCACGTACTGCATTTTCATGCCGTTCCACTATTTGGGCCTGGTGGGCAACGTGCGCCGCTACGCTTCTTTCATCGACGACTTCATGCCCGCGCTCATGCCGGTGCACCGGTTTATAACCATCGCCGCTTTAATCACCGGCGCCGCGCAATTCATTTTTCTCTACAACCTTATTCATAGCCGGTTCTACGGCAAGCCCGCTCCCGCTAATCCCTGGGACGGAACTTCGCTTGAGTGGAGCATTCCGTCTCCGCCGCCCTGGAACAATTTTGGCGGCAAGCACCCAATTGTCTATCACGATGCCCACCAGTACGGCGTCAAGGGTGAAAAAGGGGATTTCGTAATGCAGGATTCGCCGGAAGCGATTATCGGATAAGGAAGCAATCAGATCATGTCTGCTACAACCATCGTCACGACCGCCGTACCGAAAATTCCAGCGCCCACGCGCGTAGCTGGCCACGTTGAGGCCTCTCGCAGCGGAATCTGGGTAGGCATTTTCGCCATCATCATGTCCTTCGCCGCCTTGACCAGCGCGCTCTTGGTGCGCCAAGGCTCCGGCGAGTGGTCGCACATTGTTGTTCCATCCATTCTGTACGCCAATACCGCTATATTGCTGCTAAGCAGCTTCACAATGGAAATGTCGCGCCGCGCGCTCGCAAGGTCCGCCGGTGTTTCTGCCTGGCTCGCCACAACCTTGCTTCTGGGTTTGTCGTTTGTGGCCGGACAATACTTAGCGTGGCGCCACTTGGCCTCCCAAGGCCTTTATCTGGCCACCAATCCAAACAGTTCGTTTCTCTACGTCTTCACCGGAATGCACGCGCTGCATCTTCTCGGGGGGATCGCAGTGCTTGTCTATTTGCTAGGGCGTGTCATCGGGGGCCACGCCTCTATTCGTCACCACCTTCTCGATAACACCGCTGTCTACTGGCATTTCATGGGTGGTCTCTGGCTTTATTTGCTTTTTGTGATTAGCACCAGGCTCTGAGTCCAAGGGGAACAAACGTGAGCGAAACTGAATTAGCCATGCACGGTCACGGTGCCGAGTTGGCGGAGGGTTCTCCTTACCACATCCCCTCGCGCAAGCTCACCATGTGGCTGTTTATCATCTCGGACGCCATTACATTTGGCGCTCTCCTCTTCGGTTACGGGTATCTGCGCACCGCGAGCAGTGACTGGCCGACGCCTTTCAAGTTTAATCCTAGCATTCTCAATGTCATGATCATGACCGTTGTGCTGATCACCAGCAGCCTGACCATGCTTGGAGCTGTGGACTCAGCCAAAGTTGGCGACAAAGCCAAAACCAGGCGCTTTCTTTGGTCCACCATTCTCCTCGGCGCCATCTTCGCCGGTCTTCACATCCGAGAATGGTTCGGTTTGATCGACGAAGGTGTTCGCCTGTTTCAAAACCCCTGGGGCTCTCCTTTGTTTGGCGCGACGTTTTTCGCGATCACGGGCCTGCATCTTCTGCATGTTGTATCCGGTATCGTGGCGTTAGCAGTCATTTCGCGCGGCTTCTCCCGTGGCTGGCTCACGCCTGGTCACGTTGAAACCACCGGGCTTTATTGGCACTTCGTGGACTTAGTGTGGATGTTTGTGGTGCCCCTAGTCTACTTGCTTAATATTTCTAAGTAGCGATTGAATATTTCTCAGTAAGGACGGAGACAAGAATGGCTGGTTCTTCAGCATCAAAAAACGTCATTGGCAAGTATCTGCCAGCGTACTTTGTTTTGCTAGGCATTGCCGCTCTGGAGATTTTCCTCGCCTACCAGCATTTTTCGATCGGCTCGCTTCTCGCTATCCTTCTTGCGCTTGCGGTTTGCGGCGGGGCGCTCGCGGTAATGTACTTCATGCATCTGGCCGAAGAGCGTCGCAGCCTCTTCTTGACGCTAATTCCTGCCACGATTTTTGTTCTGCTGATGATGAACATGATCTGGTCGGACAGCTTCCGCCTGCTGCACATGAAGCCATTTCCGCACTAGTGGCCTACTTGACGGCCGCTGAGAAAGTGACATACTCGCCCTGAGGGGATCCCAAATGAGCCACAGTGGCCAGGCCAAAACAAGCCGGTTGGCACGCGTGCTCAGCCTTATCGCTGGGCTTCTGGTGCCTAGCCTTCTCTTCGCTCAAAATTGTGCTTTGTGCTACACGCAAGCGGCTAGCGCCGGACACCGTGTCATTCAAGCCCTGCGAAGCGGCATCCTGATGTTGATCGCGCCCCCTATGTTCATTTGCATCGCCATCGCCATCATGGCCTACCGGAAACGCAACCAATTCAATAGCGCCGAATAATTTGATGTAGTGCCTTACGTGATCATCCCAACAATTTGTCCTAATTAGGGTAGGTCCAAATCCAAAGCGTAAATTTCCGTTCCTCCCCGTTCGATCATTATGTAGAGCGAGCCGTCGCGAGCCACGCCGCTGAATAGACATTGCGCTGCACTGCCCCGCAGTGTCGTCGCAAATCCTGAAATGCGGTCCACTTTTTTCGTGACGACGTCCGCCCGAAATACGGATTCTTCATCGTCCAGTTGATCTTGAAAATAAATGGAGTCACTGTCGGAGGACCAATAAGGTGACTGTAAAAGCCCTCCGGAAGCGATCGAAGACCAGGCTTCTTTGTGCATGTCATAAAGGACGAGGCGCCGCTTTGAGCTATCTGGTGCGACAATATAGCGGCCGTCGGGAGACCAGCGGGGGTCGCTCAGCTCCTTTGAATCAGGCAACTCCTTTAACACGCCGGTTGTGGGCTCGAGGAGAAACAGCGCATATTGCGGGTGACTCTTCTGATTTCGCATGCTGGCAACAATACGGTAGCCGTCCGGTGACCAGTCCGCATTCAAACCTTCCCACCCTTTGGGCAGAACCGGCCGCAGCGAGCCCCCATCTGCTGAAAGGATATAGATCTGCCGAGGTTGGCCCGCGCGCACTCCGGTAAACAGAATCTGTTCACCCTTCGGCGACCATCGCGGGGACGAACCTTCGAGCGGGGGATTGGTCAGACGAATCCGCTGAGACCCGTCCGTACGACTTCGCCACAATGAACCGTCGGGCCGATCACAATAGACAACCATTTGGCCATCCGGCGATACGCTTGCCTCAGTAGCGTTTGCATCAACGCTCAAGCCGGAGAAACGAAGACTTCGTGGCGCAACTTGCTCAAGCTCACGATGTGAACGAAAGCTGAAAGCGAAAATTCGTGACCCTGTTTCCGTAGGGATAGCCACATGCAGCGAGTCTGGCCCGCTCGTCAGTGGAACCGGGCCGTGGTGGGAACGCCGAAACCAGCTCCAGGCATCTCGCATGGCCCACAAGTTACAGTCGTATCGCTCGCAGCCGGAGAAAAGAAAGTATTTGCCGTCGGCGGTCCAGTTACCCGCGGCCTGCCGCGCAGGCGTTCCATTTGCAAGTATCGTATGCAAACCGCTGCCATCAGCCGACATCTCCCACAAAGATTCATTGCCGTATTCGCCCGCGTCCACGGCAAGCCGTATTCTTTCTCCGTCAGGCGACCAGGCCGGTGCTTCAGGACGTCCGTTAGTTTGAGCAAGCTCACGAAGCTGCGTGCCATCACGATGAACGGAGTAAAGACTTCGGCTGCGCACGAAAACGATCTGCGCGCCATCTGGCGACCACGCGGGATCGTGGCCGATGGCCTGACCCAGGCGGCGCGGCTCGCCACCCTGTACGGGCCACAGCCACAGCGGCATCTCGTCATCGTGCCGCGTAAACTGGCCGATTAAAAATTGCGAGTGATCGGGAGAAATCGCAAACAAGCGCGTATTTTCAAATGGCGCAGCCATCCTTTCTGCGTTGCCTCCCTCGACGGAAGTCTGCATCAAGTTCCAGTGACCGCCATCGCGCTGGAGAAAGAAAATCCGAGTTCCATCGGATACGATGCCGCCCCATTCGTCAATGCGGCCCCCATTCGTAATTCTTGTCGTGCGTTGCACGCTGGGTCGCGGCACCGGGTATACGATAAAAAAAAGCAGCCACGATCCGAACAAAATCGCAATCGTAAGAAGCATCGTGTCGAACCAGCGCTGCGTTCGCTCCGCGCGTTGGCGATCCCAATAGGCTTCCGTCGCCGCTTCCCGGAATTCTGGGTGCACTTGCAGGCGCAACTCTATCGAGCTGCCCACCTTGTTGAATGCGGGAAAGTGAGTAGTCCCCCTCACGTCCCCCGGGCTTGGAATGACGTGCACCGGAGCCAGAAAGCGATAACCCTGGCGGGGCACCGTTTCTATAAACCGAGGGTTCTCTGCGTCGTCTTGAAGCGCGGCACGCAGCTTCTTGAGCGCCGCATTAAGGCTTCCCTCAAAGTTGACATGGGTCCCCTTCGGCCAAAGGGCTTCGCAAAGTTGCTCTCTTTTGACGATTTCACCGTTTTGCTGAAGGAGCATTGCCAGGATGCGAAACGGCTGTTCCTGGACCTTGATGCGAATCCCTTGGCGGCTCAAGGTGGAGCGGGCCAAGTCCACCTCGAACAAGCCAAATCGAACGATTACACCCGAATCGACACTCGTATTGAAGTCCAACGCAACGGCACCCCGAAATGCTTGTGCCAGACGATACCACAATTGTGTTGATAGAAGCTAGAAATGGTTCATGTGAACACTTATTCGATTGAATCCACATAGCTTAATGGTTCATACTATTTTCAGCCTTAGTTCCTTTGACCTGCCGAGAGCTATCAGGCTAAGTGAACCGGAAGGCACCGATGCCATTTTGGGCCACGCTCAATCGTTGGCCTAGTTAGGCTATCGGAGTTGATTTTTGGGGGTTTTGGGAAAGAACTCCTTCCCAAAGTCTCTGAACCATCGGAACGCCCGGGTCCGAGTCCCTGAACCGGATCGAGCAAGTCATCGGACGCGGGCGCTCCGATTCCTATCGGTTTCCTCCCGAGCTTACTTCCCCACCTAAAGGACTATCGTGGTTGATGATTACGGTCCTGTAGCTCGTCAAAGCTCTGGCCGGCTTTGAAATCAATGACATAGCAGCCCTCCCGCCACTGCTC
>Ga0210400_10001807_pt1 | contig 20867 bp, 14 predicted proteins | sample IncBWH26MmetaG_FD_155456 | JGI IMG/M metagenome (GOLD analysis project Ga0210400, IMG submission 155456) | Forest soil microbial communities from Barre Woods Harvard Forest LTER site, Petersham, Massachusetts, United States - Inc-BW-H-26-M | ecosystem: Environmental > Terrestrial > Soil >...
GCATTATGGCGCTTGTGAACCAGAAACAGGCGACCGCTACGACTCCTGCTCCGCGTCAAGGGAACGCGAACTACGTGCTGTACGCCCTGGCGAAGAAAGCGGGCGCGAGCTGCAACTCCAGCGTGTCAGAAGCTGCGGGATGCGTTTTCAACGACGTAACAAAGGGGAATAGCTTCTTGCCCACCGGTTTGCCCGGCGTCGGAACAAACAGCGTCCCCTGCCAGGGAGGTTCACTCAACTGCAGTGTCAGTGTAGCTGGCAACACAGGTGTGCTCGTCGATCCTAGCCACACGACAACCGAGGCTTGGACCGCTACCACTGGCTATGACATGACCACCGGTTTGGGAACGGTCAATGCCAACAATTTGGCGATAAATTGGGGCAGCGTTTCAACAATTCCGACGACCACGACATTGACCCTTTCGCCGACCACAGGAATTACCCACGGCACCGGCGAAAGTGTAACCGTCGGCATTACCGTGAAACCGAATACGGGAACGGGTGTGCCTGCTGGCGACGTCTCCCTAATTGCGACTCCCATCCCGGCCGATGGCACAACGCGGGGCCTTGATCAATTCACGCTGGTCAACGCAGCGATCAGCGGAACGAAAACCCACAGCCTCCCCGGCGGCACCTATAACGTTTCAGCGCATTACGCTGGAGACGGAATCAATGCGCCGAGTGATTCAATGCCGGTTCAGGTATCGGTCACAAAGGAAAGCAGCCAGACCTTCATTTGGGTCGCGGCAATCGATTCCAACGGGAATTCAATTCCCGGCAACGCCACTTCGCTTACTTACGGGTCCCAATACATCATTCGAATGTATGTCACAGATAAAAACGGAGCTGCAACCATGGCCGGCCCCCCGAGCCCGACCTGCTACAGCGAGAATCTTCTGACCTGTCCAACAGGAATTATTTCGCTTACCGCTGACGGTTCACCCATCAACGGCGGGGCTTTTGCTCTGAATAACCAGGGATATACGCGAGACCTCGTTCCAGCATTGATGGGCGGAACATACCCGCTCATAGCGAGCTACCTTGGCGACGCCAGCTATTCTACGAGTACCTCGGCGACGGCTACCCTGACCATAAATCCGGCGCCCACCTCACAGCAGTGGGTTAATTACCCTAGCTTCGGAGTGGTTGGGCAGCAGTTTCCGCTTGCGATTGCCATCGGCACCGGTGTTGCAGGAGTCAGTCCAACGGGCACAGTCACCTTTTATGATGGAAACACTCCCTTGCCGGGCACTGTAACGTATAACGCGCAAGGTCAGGGCTCCAATGTCGTGCTTTACGCCAACTTAACGACAAGCATTTCCACCGGTGGAAGCCACACGCTCTCCGCGAAATACAGCGGGGACGCCAACTACGGACCATCGACGACCAGTCCCGTCACCATTGTTGTGAAATATCCGACCTTGCTAGGGCAAAGCGAGAGCGCAACCAACATTAATTATGGGCAGAGTGTCACCGTGACCGCAATCGTGACGGGCAACAGCAAGGGCCCTGCGTTGGCGGGACAGGTGCAGTTCTTTGGTACAACCACTCCAATCAATGGACCAGTGACTACCGCGTCGAGCACCGATGCAAGCGGGAACCCCATCCTAAAGGCGACTGTATCTACGACCCCACAGTACTCCGAACAAATCTCCGTGAGTTACAACGGCGACCCAAATTATACCTACGTCACTACAACAGGTGACTTCGTTACCGTGAACATTCCCGATTTTAGCATCTCGCCCAACAATGGTTTTAGCCTGACTGTTACTGCGGGGCAGTCCACCACGACGAACATAACTGTCATGCCTTTAAGTCAGACTCCTAGTACCGTTGCTCTTAATTTTAATGGAGGTACCCAGGCACTATCCGGCTATTCGTTAACAGCCGCTCCCCAAACCCTAAACTTAAATGGTGCACCGCTTACCGCTGTCATTACGCTGGCGCCGTCGTCGCAGGGAACTGCGGCCACCGCCGCGCGATCCTCCACCAAACGTTCAAGTCATATAGTCCTCGGACGAACCGGCTGGTGGACTATTAGCGGTGCGGCGGCGTTGGCGATGGCTCTTCTTCTCGGAATTTTTGACAGGAAACCCAGATACCGCATTGCATTCGCGCTGGGTCTCGTCTGTGCATTTAGCTTCGCGCTCGGTTGTGGTGGAGGTGCGGGAGGCGGAGGGGGTGGCGGGGGCGGAGGTCCAGTGCCCACTTCAGTCATGCTCACAACTTCAAACGCTAAAGTGGCTTCTGGCGTTGCTCCTATTTTCACCGCGACCGTGACTTCGACGAAGCCAGTCTCGGGAACTATTACCTTTTTTGCGGGAAACAACGCCTTTTCTGGACCGGTCCCGCTGACGAATGGCCAAGCTCAATTCTCGAGTCTCACTTTTCAGCCCGGTGTGTACCAATTCACCGCAACTTATAGCGGCGATGGGAATAATCAGGCATCGACATCGCCTCCACTCCTGCAAATATTCACCGGTACTGTATTCAATCAGCTCACTGCGCAGACCGGTGGCCTGACCCACGCGGTCCCCGTGAATCTCACGCTTCAATAGAAAGTCAGGTGCCCCGGCCCTCGGTGCCGGTTTTGCAGCCGGGGCTCTTGACTTTTCCCTATCTCAGCTCACTCATACACCTGCTTACACTGAGCACCGAAGGGCTATTTCTCTCCATCCAAACCACTTAAAGTAATCCTTGACTAACTGTACCGATATGCAATAATTGCTTTGTTGCACGGGCTCCGATCTTTGTGCCTGCCTCCCATGTCCGCCCGCCAGGTAGTCCTTCTAACCCCTCCCCGATATTCCCATCTGGGAGCGTTGCTTTCTCGCCAACACCCCGCCCGCCTAAATCCTTTAGCTGCAACACATACGCAACCACCCCCTAAGTGCTGCAAACAAACGACTTACGCGATCCATAACTCCTTCAGATGCAACACTTACGAAAAAGCGGGGCGGGGGGCTATGGATTACCCTGCTTCGATGCTCAGAGGCGAAGCGTCTACAACGCCCAATCCCGCCAAGCCAAAGGAATCTCGCCGCGACGGGGGCACGTTTTCCACAAACGTCCTAGTACATCCGTACCTCGCAAAATTGAATCGTTTTTGTACCCGGAGTCCTATTGTTCCCTGGGCCCCACCCGGATACACTCTTCCTTCGACTAGGAGGACTTCCTTGACTGGCTCCGAACGCCGCACCACCCAGCGCTTTTCCATGCGGCTGCCGCTTACCGTCCGTTGGACTACGGGAGCGGCGGTTGGTGAGACCAGCACCGAGTCCCGGGACGTCAGCTCCCGCGGTGTCTACTTCTTCCTGCAAAAAGACGTGAAGGAAGGCTCACCTGTAGAAATTCTTCTGACCCTGCCCAACGAGATCACCCTGGCAGGCCCCGTCCGCGTACGCTGCCTCGGCCGCGTCCAGCGCACCGAGTCCCGCGACGAAGGCGCCGTCGGCGTCGTTGCCGCCATCGAGCGCTACGAATTCCTGCGCGGTGGCGAAGACGATAAATAAAGGTTTCTGAGGAAGGGAAGTCCCCCGCTTCCTCATCTTGCAGGATCTGCGAACGATTCGTTTTCACCAGCTTTCTTGCAGGAGTTTTGAACAGTTTGATGGCGGCGCGTTTTTTGCAGGATTCTGAAGCGATCTGCTTCTGACGAGTTTCTTGCTCGCTCACTGCGGAGGCGGGCAGGATAAGCCGGGGTACCTTGGCCCCTCAGCGAAGCGCCCCGGCTAAGTTTTTTTCTTCACGTTTTTTCGTTTTGCTTTCCACGCGATTTTTCGAAACGCTCGCACACAATTTTCCACAGTTTTTTCCTGAAACAATTTTCGCATCCCGATTTGTCCCGCGCGCACCAGGTTCGAACGGCGTGAAAACTTCCCCCCACTGAAACCGAACGCAGGAATCGCTCACGGGCTGGTTGGCCCGTTACCTCTGCGCGTCCTGTACTTTCGGGCAGGCGATTTTCACAGGCTGTCTGGGAGAGGATGGAACCGGCCCGCATTCATCCAGCTTGCTCGGGGGAACCGTTCGAATCCGGCGTGATGCAAAGTGGCCTGCCAAAACGCAGTGGTGATGCGCTTGAGAAGGCGCAAGAGTGAGCCCAAGGGCGGGGGAAACGTTCGAAATGGCACTGGAATTAGAAGATTTCAAGAAAGAAGTTTCGAAAGGCGATAACGCCACGGGAGAAATTCCGAGTGCGGAAGAATCCATCGGAATTTCGCTGCTGGAGCTTGCGGAAATTCTGGATCAGCACAAGATCTGGGTGGAATCGGGCGGAGATACCGGCGCGAAAGCGGACCTCAGCGGCGTGAATCTTTCGAAAGCGGACCTTACGGGCGTCAATTTACAGGGCGCCCACTTGCACAGGACAAACCTGGTAGGCGCGGATCTTTCGATGGCAAATCTGCGCGGAGCGAGCCTGGTGCGCGCAGACATGCGCAACGCGAACCTGCTGGGCACGGAACTCCGCGGCGCAAATTTGATGGGCGCGAACGCGTATGGCGCGGACGGGCTGTGGTTCGGGCGGCTGGGCGGGACGAATCTTTTTGATGCGGTGCTGCCGGAATCGATTTCGGCGGTGGACAGTTCGAAAGCGATCGGGGACGCAACGAAAGTGGCGCGCGTGTTTTATTTTTTGACGGTGGGACTCAGCCTCGTCTGCTGCTTGCTGATTGCTTTCACGACGGATTTGAGGTTGTTGCTGAATTCGTCCGCTCTTCCGTTTTCTCGCCTGACCACTATTCTTCCCATGAGTGGGCTTTACCTGGGCGGACCGCTGGTTTTGCTAGTGCTCTCGCTACGTTTTCATTTTCTACTGTTGCGATTGTGGGGAAGCATGGCGGCGCTTCCGGCGGTTTTTCCGGATGGGCAGACGCTGGAGCGGGACGGGCCGTGGTACCTGATGGGGCTGGTGCGGCGGCATTTCCGGTGGCAAGGCGACACGAAATCGCCGATGACGGCATTCGAAACGGTGCTGTCGACGGTGTTGGCATACTGGATTGTCCCTGCGACGTTGTTCCTTTTCTGGGTGCGCTATCTGGCGCGCCAGGATTTCCGCGGAACGTTGCTGCACGTCGTTTTGATTACAGCGTCGGTGGCGTCGGCAACGTGCCTGCCTTTCGTGGTTTCACGCGTGCTGCGGCCGGGTGATCTGCGGCTTCCTAAATCGAAAAATATTCTCCGGCTGGTGCTGCAGACGTTACGTTCGGCGCTGGCGGTGTGTTGCATCCTGTTTCTGTTCTCGATTGGCGTGAATCGCGGGCTGCCTTACGACCGAAGCGCCGGGACGGCTGATAGTCCGGGAGATGTGCGCCGGTGGGCTTCGCTGGTTTTCCAGTCGATTGGGTACCGGCCGTATGCGGATTTAACGGAAGCGACGCTTTCATCGGCGCCGCCGCGCGGAACGGCGTGGACGGAGGAAACGGTCGAAGGAATTACAGGGGCGCGGCTGAATCAAATGAACATGCGATTCGCCCGCGCGTACAAGGCATTTCTGATCAACGCGAAATTGTGGCGCGTGAACTTGGAAGGTGCGTATCTGTCCGAAGCGGACCTGCGGGGAGCGAATCTTCGCGAAGCGCTGCTACGCAACGCAGTTCTCGATCGCGCTCAGGTAGCGCACGCGGTGCTGGTGTCGGCGAACGCCACGGGGGCAAATTTTGCGGCGGCCGACATGCGGTTTGTGGATCTTTCCTATGGAAATTTCGAAAATGCGGTGCTTTCGAACGCGAAAGTTTCCGGCGCGTCGCTCTATGCGGTGAATTTGCGGAATGCGCAACTGTTGCGGACGGATCTATCGCGCACGGACATGCGCGACACGAAACTGGAGCACGCGGTGCTTTCTTTCGCAAATCTGGAGCAGACGGATTTGTCGTCTGCGAAACTTTCCGACGCGAACCTAACGGGCGCGCAGCTCAAAGGAACGATCTTGCTGGATGCCGACCTTACAAGAACAGACCTGCGCGGAGCTTACCTGACCGGGGCGATCTTGCGCGGAGTGATATTCGATGGAGCGAACCTGGCAGGCGCGGATTTGCGGGGCGCTTCCGGAATCACGGCGCAACAGGTTTGTTCCGGATCGCACGGGCGCGCAGCGATGATGGATCCCGATCTCGCTGCGGAAGTTCTACTCCGCTGCGCTTCTTCACAGTAGCTGACCTTCAGAACGATCAAAACCGGATACGCGGCCGAGAAAGCCGCCAAGAACGGCAATCGGGGCGAAATCGAGTGTTGCAAAAGTTCAGCTTGAAGTGAACGCCCGAAGTGGCGGCGGTGTCTGGATAAATGAAGGCGCGAAATGCGCGCGCTTCAAGGAGAACCGCCGCCATGAAAAAAATAGTATTCGTATTTGCTTTGCTCACCGTTGTCCTCTTGAGCTGTGACGGAGCGAGCGCACAGAAACCGGTACCCAAATCCGCACCGACCGTAGCGACACCCGACCTGACGAAACTAAACATCGGAAAAATACTGCAACAACTGGAGGCGACAAACGTTCAACCGAACGACCAGGAAACCTCGCCGTTGCAGGTAGTGGCGGAGTTTCTGCAATTGCGGCCGGGTCAGGTGAGCGAGATGGGGCAATTGCTCCAGGCACGGCAATCAACGCTGGTGCCGCTCTTTCAAACAGCGCAGGCGCTGATCCAGCAACTGGGCACGCTGTTGAGCTCAGGTGGAAACCCGGCGCAAGTGGGAGCATTGGTGATCCAGATCCACGGATTGCAACACCAAATGGGGCAGGTGCAACAGGCCTTTCTCACGCAATTTACGGGCATGCTTGACGCCGAACAACTGCAAAAACTACAAGCCGTGCAGATTGCGGCTCAATTGCAACCGATACTTCCGGCTTTCCAACCAATTTTTCTCTTCTAATTAGCTAGTAAGGCGCGTGGCCGGACGCGGGCGACAGTGCCGCCCGCCATCCGCCCCTTACCAGTCGTTCGAATTGCCCACGGCGCACAGCAACCAGACATGATATTTTTCTGAACGTGGGGCCGGAGTGCGGTGTCTATATGTAAAGGGGCAGAAGAAGCGTGACAGGCGCGTGCGTGAATGCGTTGATTGCCAGAGCGGAAGCGCAAGATGCCGGGGCAGGATTTGACCAGCGCATCGCTGAGAACCAGCGGCGTGTTTTTCAGATTGCCTACAGCGTCCTTGGAAATTCCGCGGACGCGGAAGATGTGGCCCAGGAAGCGTTTTTGCAGGCGTACCAGAAACTTGATTCGCTGCGGGACGCGGAGAAATTCCGGGCGTGGGTAAACCGGATCGTGTTCCGGCTGGCACTGAATCGCCGGAGAGGCTACCGGAGACGCCTGGTGCGAGATTCGGCCTGGCAGATTACGGAAACAGCGACGATGGTTGATGGAGCAAGAGACGCCGAACATCGGGTGATGCTGGACAGGATGCGGAAAGAAATTGAAAGCTTGCCAGAGAAATTTCGCAGCGTGCTGCAGCTATCGCTGGCGGAGGAGATGGACGCGACGGACGTAGGCGCGGTGCTGGGGATTCCGGCGGGGACGGTGAGGTCGAGAGTGCACACGGCGCGGAAGCTTTTATTGGAAGTGATGAAATGAAGAATGATTGCAAAGAATGGAAGGATCGGCTGTTGGAGACGGCCCTGACGGGAACAGCGCCAAAGGGTCTCGAAGAACATTTGCAAAGCTGCGCGGACTGTGGCGCGGAACTAAAGGAGCTTCGGGCGCGCCGGGCGCAACTGGACATGCTGCTGCCGCTAGTGGCCCAAGGAGCGGAGCCGTCGGGGGATTTCCGAGCGCGGGTGCTTGCTGCGGCGGAGAGAGCGAGAGAAGGGAAGCACGCGAGGCCTTGGCGAGTGTGGACGCTGGCGGGGGCTACCGGTGTGATTCTAGTGGCGCTTGTAGCGGGGCTGACCTTACAGAAAAAAAATGGAGGAGTGGTGCCGCAAGACGAGCTCGCTTCCGCGCAGAAGCTGGCGGAATGGCGGGCGCCAAGCGACAGCCTGCTGCGGACTCCGGGGCAGGAATTGTTGAAGAGCACGCCGAAACTCGGCAATTCGTATTTGCAGCTTCCGGTGAAGACGGATGAGGAGGAGTGAAAATGAGAAGGGGAATACTTTGCCTGTGCGCGACGTTTCTTCTGGCGGCGGGAGCGGCGCACGCGCAGCAACCGGATCAGGATCCCATTGGGCAGAGTTTCTTTGCGCCGGAGCTGGTGATTCAGCACCAGGAAGCCATCGGGCTGAGCGCGGAACAAAAAGAGTATTTCAAGACGGAAATCCGCCAGGCGCAGCTGAAGTTCACGGAATTGCAGTGGAAGCTGCAGGATGAGATGGAGAAGCTGGTAGGGCTGGTCAAGCAACCGCGTGTGGACGAGCAGCAGGTGCTTGCGCAGCTGGAAAAAGTTCTTGCCGCAGAACGGGAAATCAAGAGGGAACAGGTGACGTTGCTGGTGCGCATCAAGAACAAATTGACGCCGGAGCAGCAGGGAAAGCTCGCGGAGCTACGAAGCAAACCAGCGAGCAAGTAGAAAGGAACGGCTCATCTTAGGGAGCGTGCGAGGCTAGTAATTCAACGAAGAGAGGCTGGGCGAGCGAGAGTCAGTTGCGGGCTGGGCTTCTTCGCCGAAGCGCTTGAAGACTCGCGGCTTACCTTGAGGTGGCCGACGTTGCGACCTGAGGTCGCGCCGAAGTCCAGCTCCGCCGCACAACTTCGCGGAAGCTGAAAATCACGGATTACGAATTACCAGAGGAGCCTTGCAAATACGGAATTCGCCCAGGAGGCGAGTGCCCGTGCCGACCGTTTCCACCTGGCAATGTCCGGTTTTTCACGCTTACGCGTATCATAGGTGCCAGAAAGCCGCGGAGGCGCCAGCAATGAGCAACGGGATGAAAGAACGACTGACGAGTCCCTTGATCCGGGAGAACGGGAAGCATCGTGCGGCGAGCTGGGACGAGGCGCTAGACCGGGTGGCAGCGGGATTTCGCGCGGAGATCGAAAAACACGGCGCGCACGCGTTCGGAATGTTCAGCTGTTCGAAAACCACGAATGAATTGAATTACGTGGCGCAAAAGTTCGCGCGAACGGTGATGGGCACGAATAACATCGACAGCTGCAACCGGACTTGACATGCGCCGAGCGTCGCCGGTCTGGCGGCGGTTTTTGGGGCGGGAGGCGGGACGAGCTCGTACCGCGAAGTGGAAGAGGCGGAAGTGGTCCTGCTGTGGGGTTCGAACGCGCGGGATACACATCCGATCTTTTTTCATCATGTGCTGAAAGGAGTTCGAAACGGGGCGAAGCTCTACGTGGTGGATCCACGACGCACGAGTTCGGCGCAATGGGCGGATGTGTGGCTGGGACTCGACGTGGGCAGCGACATTTCGCTGGCCAATGCCATGGGGAGAGAAATTATTGTTTCCGGCCTGGCGAATCAGGCGTTCATCGGACATGCGACGAGCGGATTCGAGACGTACCGCGAGTGCGTGGAGAAATATACGCTGGAGAGAGCCGAAGGCGAGACTGGCGTTCCCGCAGAAGTGATCCGGCACACGGCGCATGCCTATGCGAAGGCCAAACGCGCGCAGATTTGCTGGACGCTGGGAATCACGGAACATCACAATGCGGTGGACAACGTTGTGGCGCTGATCAATCTGGCGCTGCTTACCGGACACGTTGGGAGATATGGCAGTGGCGTAAATCCGCTGCGCGGGCAGAACAACGTGCAGGGCGGCGGGGACATGGGTGCGATTCCGGACCGCTTGCCCGGTTTCCAACATGTGGAGAATGCCGAACTGCGCGCGAAATTCGAAAGCGCATGGGGCGTGAAGATTGCGCCGAAGCGCGGGTGGCATTTGAGCGCGATGTTCGAAGCCATGGAGCGCGGGGAATTGACGACGCTCTATGTGCTTGGAGAAAACCCCGTGGATTCGGAGGCGGACCGGCATCGCGCAGTGAGGCTGCTCGAGGGGTTGAAATTCATGGTAGTGCAGGATCTTTTTTACACGAAGACCGCGGAAATGGCGGATGTGGTCCTGCCCGGGTCAGCCGGATGGTGCGAGACGGAAGGAACGGTGACGAGCAGCGAACGGCGTGTGCAGCGCGTGCGCGCAGCAGTACCTCTGCCCAAAGGCGTGCTGGATGACATCGAGATTGTTTTTCAACTTGCGCGACGGTTCGGGCATGAGTGGGGTGAAGCGCATGCCGAGAATATCTGGAACGAAGTGCGGCAGTTGAGCCCCATGCACGCGGGCATGAGTTACAGAAGATTGGAAGAACTTGGCGGGATTCAATGGCCGTGCTACGACGAAACGCATCCGGGTGAACTGTATTTGCACAGCCGGTTGTGGCAGGAACCGTTGATCGGTCCGCGCGCGCCATTCCATACAGTGGAATTCGAACCGCCGGTTGACGAATTGAACGAGCAGTATCCCATTCGGCTGACGACGGGCCGTCATTTGGATTCGTTCAACACGGGAGCGCAAAGCGAGCGATATCCGTCCCCCCTGCGGCGCGATGCCACGATCGACCTTTCACCGGAAGACGGAGAGCGTTACCGCGTGAGGGAGGGTGAAAGAGTGCGCGTCAGTTCGCGCCGCGGATCGGTGGTCGCGCCGGTGCGTTTCGATCCGGGATTGCGGCCCGGATTAGCGTTTCTTTCCGTACATTTTCACGAGCAGGTGGCGACCAACGAGCTCACGATTGACGCAGTGGATCCCAAGTCCGGCACATCGGAATTCAAGGCCACAGCGATTCGCATCGAGAAATGCGTGGACAACTGAGTGGACCTGCACCTGACGAACGCGAAACCAAGCAGTGAGGAAAGATCCGCGGTCGACGAGTTGCTGGGTAAACCGGAGTCCAGCTGGGAGGGCGGAGCGCGGCAGATCGAACGCGACGGGCGAGCGGCGTTCGGTGGAGAGGCAACGCGCTCGCGACGCCATCTTCTGCTTCCGGTACTGCATGCGATTCAACAGCGAATCGGTTGGATCAGCGCCGGTGCGCTGAATTACACGTCGGTGCGATTGGACGTGGCGCCCGCCGAAGCGCACGGCGTTGCTTCGTTTTATGGAATGTTTTCGCTGTCACCGCGGCCTGCGGTGATAGCGCACGTGTGCGACGACATTGCGTGCATGACGCGCGGCGCCGGCGCGCTGTGCGCAGAATTGGAAGAGAAACTTGGGCCGGCGGGAGCGCCGTGCCTCGAGGGACAGGCGAGCTGGCAGCGCAGCGCGTGCCTGGGGATGTGTGAGCGAGGGCCGGCATCGTTGGTAACGGCGGCGGGGAAAACGCCGCGAGAGCGTGTCATCGCCCCCGGGACATCGAAGGATATCGTTTCCGCGGTAGAAGATGCTGTGAGGGGCAAACTGCCTGCCGAGGCAGACACGCTGAATACCAAACTTTCCGTTCCGCAGGCGGACCAGGCGCAACTGCGGCTTTTGCGGCGCGTTGGGCAGCTCGATGCGAAAAGTCTTGACGACTATCGCCGCGCCGGCGGATACGAAGCGCTGCGACGCGCGTTCGAATGGGGCGCCGAGCGCGTCATTCGCGAAGTGATCGATTCGAAACTGCTGGGGCGCGGAGGCGCGGCGTTCCCCACGGGAAAGAAATGGGAAGCCGTGCATTTGCAGCGGCATCTCGGCCGCGCACATTACGTGATCTGCAACGCGGATGAATCGGAGCCGGGCACGTTCAAAGATCGCATCATGATGGAGGGCGATCCCTTCGCGGTGCTCGAGGGGATGACCATCGCCGCGTTTGCGGTGGGCGCACAGAAGGGTTTCATTTATGTTCGCGGAGAGTATCCGCTGGCGACGGAGCGGCTGAATCACGCGATCAAGGCGGCTCGAGCGCGAAAGCTGCTGGGAGATAACATTCTGGGCAGCGGGTTTGGTTTTGATGTCGAAGTCCGGCGCGGGGCGGGAGCTTATATTTGCGGGGAAGAGACGGCGCTATTCAATTCGATCGAAGGATACCGCGGCGAGCCGCGCAACAAGCCGCCGTTTCCGACGGAGTCCGGATTGTTCCGCGCGCCGACGGTGGTGAACAACGTGGAGACGTTGATCAATATTCCGGAAATTATTCTGGGCGGCGGCGCGGCATACGCGAAGATCGGCGTGGGGAATTCCACAGGGTACAGACTGTTCTGTGTTTCCGGACACGTGGTTCGGCCGGGCGTGTACGAAACGCCGTACGGGCCCACACTGCGGCAGGTGATTGACATGGCGGGAGGCGTGGGAGGAACCGGAAGACTACAAGCGGTGCTGCTGGGTGGAGCGGCCGGAAGCTTTGTCTCTGCGGGGGAACTGGACACTCCCTTGACGTTTGAAGGGACGCGCACGATCGGGGCGACGCTAGGCTCGGGAGTCTTGATGCTGTTTGATGATTCGATGGATTTGAAACAAGTGCTGCTGCGGATAGCGGCGTTTTTTCGGAGCGAGACCTGCGGGCAATGCGTGCCGTGCCGAGTCGGCACCGTTCGACAAGAGGAGGCACTGCAGCGGCTGGTGAGGCGGCAAACGATTGGGTCGGTCTCCGAAGAGAAGAAGACGCTGCAGGAGATTGCTCAAGCGATGCGCGATGCCTCGATCTGCGGTCTGGGGCAAACGGCGTCTGGCGCGATTCTTTCGGCGATGAATCGATGGAGCTTATTTTCATGAGCGAGCAGGCCCCAGGACCCTCTTCACTGCTGCCTGTGCCGCGAGCCCCGGTACCGCAAATTCCCACAGCCGTCACCCGCCGCGAGATTCAACTCACGATCGATGGCAATCGCATAGCAGTTCCGGAAGGCGCGACGATCCTGGAGGCGACGCGAGAACTTGGCATCGAGACTCCGACGCTTTGTTTTCTCGAGACGCTCACTCCAGTGAACGCGTGCCGCATATGCGTGGTGGAAGTGGAAGGCTCACGCACGCTCGTTCCCGCGTGCTCTCGAAAAGCCGAAGCGGGCATGATCGTACAAACGGAATCGGAGCGCGTGCGGCTGGCCCGGCGGCTGGTGCTGGAGTTCCTAGCGTCGTCCGTGGACGTTTCGACCACGCCGGCGATGTGCGAGTACATGCAACGCTATGACGCGCGGCCAGAACGATTCGGTGATCGCGCTGAAACGGTCAAGCAGCCGCCAAAGATCGATAACGAACTATATATGCGGGACTACTCGAAGTGCATCCTTTGTTACAAGTGCGTGGAAGCTTGCGGCGTGGATGCGCAGAATACGTTTGCGATTGGCGTGGCGGGACGCGGCTTTTCCGCGCATATTTCCACGGAGTTTGATATTCCGTTGCCGGAATCCGCGTGCGTCTATTGCGGGAACTGCATCGGCGTATGTCCCACGGGCGCGCTGATGTTCAAGACCGAATACGACATGCGTGCGGCGGGCATCTGGAACGAAGCGCAACAGACGCGCACGGAGACGATCTGCCCCTACTGCGGCGTAGGATGCGAGCTGACGGTTCACGGGCAAGAAGGGCAAATCGTGAAAGTGAGTTCGCCGCTGGATCATTCGGTCACGCAAGGAAATCTCTGCATCAAGGGACGCTTCGGGTGGCAGTTCACACAGATTCGCGAGAAGGGAATCGAGGCTTCGCCACGGAAGCCGCTGGCTTCTTCCATGTAGCGAGAAAAGTAAAAACGAGACTATCTAAAACTGTCGCCACGCTGATTTTTGTCTTCTGAGAACCCCGACAGCCTGCTTGCATTTTGCCTGATAGGCCTGGCGGTTTGCCGGGCTGTGCTTAGGCCTCTTCGCCGAAGCGCTTGATATCTTCGGGGCCTTCCTTGAGGGGGGCGGCGTTGCGGCCCTGGACGAGCTCGCGGATTTGCTCGACGATGTCGGGATTGGCGAGGGTGGTGATGTCGCCGGTGTCCATGTGATTGGAAATGGCGGCTAAGACGCGGCGCATGATTTTTCCGGAGCGCGTTTTGGGCATGTCCGGGACGATGTGAATGGTTTTGGGGCGGGCGATTTTGCCGATCATGGTTTCGATGGTGGAGATGACTTTGTCCTGAATGGCTTTGGTGGTCGGGACGCCGGGCTTCAGGGAGATGTAGACGACGGGGACGCGACCTTTGACTTCGTCGACGGCGGGAACGACGGCAGCTTCGGCTATTTCGGGAATAGTGAGGCATGCCGATTCGACTTCCTTGGTGCCGAGGCGGTGGCCGGCGACGTTGATGACGTCGTCGACGCGGCCGAGAATGCGGTAGTAGCCGTCGGCGGGAAGCATGGCGCCGTCGGCGGCGTAGTAGGGCCAGTCGCGCCAGTCTTTGCTCTTGGGATTCTTGTTGTACTTTTTGTAGTACTGATTGACGAAGCGCTGGGGATCGCCCCAGATGGTCTGCATAATCCCGGGCCAGGGATTGCGAATGCAGATGTTGCCGGCGTGCCCCGAACCCGCTTTCACTTCTTTTCCTACCTCGTCCCAAATGACCGGATAGATGCCGAGCGCTGCGGGACCAGCGCTGCCGGGCTTCATGAGATCGAGCGCGGGCTTGGTGGTGCAGAGGAAGCCGCCGGTTTCGGTTTGCCACCAGGTGTCGACGATGACGGCTTCGCCTTTGCCGACGACTTGGTGATACCACTTCCAGACTTCAGGCTCGATGGGTTCGCCGACGGTGGTCATGTGCTTGAAGTGGTAGTTGTAATTTCGTGGCTCGTCGCCGCCGGCTTTGCGGAGCATTCGAATGGCGGTGGGCGAAGTGTGGAAGATGTTGACGTCGAGGCGTTCGGCGATGCGCCAGGGGCGGCCGGCGTCGGGGAACTGGGGGACGCCTTCGTAGAGGACGCTGGTAGCGCCGAGCGCCATCGGGCCGTAGACGATGTAGGAGTGGCCGGTGATCCAGCCGATATCGGCCATGCACCAGTAGACGTCCTCGGGATGAATGTCCTGATAATACTTTGCGGTGCCGGTGACGTAGGCGAGATAGCCGCCGGTACGATGCTGGCAGCCCTTGGGTTTGCCGGTGGTGCCGCTGGTGTACATGAGGAAGAGCGGAGCTTCGGCGTCCTGTGAGACGGGCTCAACGGTTTGGCCGCGATAGTCTTTGAGGACATCGTTAATGAAGAAGTCGCGGCCTGCGACTACGGGCGAATCGGAAGTGAATCTTCCGGGATAGCGCTGCCAGACGAGAACTTTTTCGATGGGCTGGCCTTCTTTGGTGGCGGTGTGCACGGCGATATCGGCGCTGGCTTTGTGGTCAACCCATTTTCCGTTGCGATGATAGCCGTCGGCGTAGATGAGGACGCGGCTGCCGGAATCGGCGGCGCGCAGGCCGCAGGCTTCTCCGCTGAAGCCGCCGAAAACGACGGAGTGGACGACGCCGAGGCGCGCGCAGGCGAGCATGGTGATGGGCAGCTCGGGAATCATTGGCATGTGGATGGTGACGCGGTCGCCGGTCTTGAGTCCGGCGAAATCGCGGAGCATGGCGGCGACTTCATTGACGCGCTTGTAGAGTTCCTGGTAGGTGATGACGGTGGCGGATTCGGCCTCGGGCTCAGGGACGAAGATGAGCGCGGCTTTGTTTTTGTATTTGGCGAGATGGCGGTCGACGCAGTTGTAGCAAGCGTTGAGCTTGCCGCCGACGAACCATTTCCAAAAGGGCGGGTTGCTGGTGTCGAGCGTTTTGCGCCAAGGCTTGTCCCAGTCGAGGAGATTGGCGTAGTTGTCGAAACATCCGGGGAAATGGTTTTCGCTGAATTTTTTGACGAAGGCGGGATCGGCGAGATTGGCTTGGGCGATGAATTTCTTGGAGGGGCGGAAGTATTCTTCCTCTTTCCAGTGGACGGCGATTTGCGCTTCGGTGAGTTTGCTTTTGCCCTTGGAGGTATTCGGTTTTGCTTGCTGGCGTGCTTTGGCCACGGCGGCAACTCCCTTTGGAAGATCGATTTCGGTTGTGACGCTACGTTGTGATGCTACAACGAGGGACAGCCTGGTACGGGCAAGCTCGCAGGCTACGTTTGCACGGAGCTTGCCCGCCAAAAATGATGCTCCCGCGCAGGCGCGCGAGTCAATCGGCGCGAGGATGTTATTTCATGCCGCCGACTTCGTCCCAGATCTTGGTGCCGTGGGTTTCCTTAAGCACCAAACTACCTACCACGAAGGTCACCGAGGCGACAATCATCGGGTAGTAGAGGCCGGCGAGAATATTGCCGGTCGCCGCGCAGCTCCATAAGCCAATGAGCGGCAAGAGGCCGCCAAAGACGCCGTTGCCAATGTGATAGGGAAGCGAAAGCGACGTATAGCGGATCTTTGCCGGGAAAGCCTCCACGAGATAAGCGGCGATAGGGCCGTAGACCATGCAAACGTAAATCACCTGGATGAAAACCAGAAAAACCAGCATGGGAACGTTGGGGTTGGGAGCTTCTTTCGCGGGGACTTGCGCGTTGGTGGCGGGGTCCACGGTCATGGGAATCAGAGCGGTCGCGCCGGTAACTTTATTCTTTGTGGATTTCACAGTGACAATGTCGTTGCCCGCAGCCTTCTGCATCGCTTTGTAGATTGGAATATAGGTAACGACGCCGAGCAGGCAGGCACCCATCATTAGCCACTTGCGGCCGATCTTATCGGAGAGCGCGCCAAACACGGTGAAGAAGGGCATGGCGCAGAGCAAAGCGATGGCAATGATGATGTTGGCTGTTTTGGTATTCACCTTGAGGATGGTTTGAAGATAGAAGAGTGCGTAAAACTGCCCGGTGTACCAGACGACGCCCTGGCCGGCAGTGGCGCCGAAGAGCGAGATGAGGACGCGCTTGAGATTCTCCCATTTGCCAAAAGCATCTTTGAGCGGCTGAGCTGAGGTCATGCCCGCGCTCTTGATAGAAGTGAAGATCGGCGATTCCTTCATCTTCAGGCGGATGTAGAGCGAGATGGTGACCAGGATGATAGAAATCAGGAAGGGAACGCGCCAGCCCCATGCGCTGAAGTCCTCCTTACTCATCGATTGCTGGGTGAGCAGGATCACGATTAGGGAGACGAAGAGGCCAAGTGTAGCGGTGATCTGAATGAAGCTGGTGTAGAAGCCGCGTTTTTTATCGGGAACGTGCTCGGCGACGTAAACCGCTGCACCGCCGTACTCGCCTCCGAGGGCCAAGCCTTGCAGCACCCGAATGAGAATCAGAGTGATCGGGGAAAACCAGCCGGCCGTGCTATAGACCGGGAGGAGGCCGATCAAAAACGTTGCGCCGCCCATGATCGTGAGCGTCACCAGAAAGGCATATTTACGGCCGACTAAATCGCCGATGCGGCCGAAGAACAGCGCGCCGAACGGGCGCACGAGAAAGCCTACCGCGAACGTCGCCAGATAGGCGATGTAGGCAAAGGTATCGTTTCCGGGTGGATAGAATTTGAGGGCGAGCACTGCGGCGAGGCTGCCAAAAATATAGAAGTCGTACCACTCGATCATTGTGCCAACACTGGAGGCAAAAATAACTCGCCAAATGCTGTACTCAGCCGTTCCACCCGCCGGGATCGCGTCTGCTCGACTGGCCATGCTTCCTCCTGTTGAACTTCGACCTGGGTCCCGGAGTGCGCCAGCGACGGATCGTCTGCTGGGACGACGTCCGGAGCACACCTGTACCGTCTTGGCTACTCCTTCCTCTTGAATCCCCCCTGTGGCTCGCGGTAAGGGATGCGAGCCAGGTCTTCAGTGGTGGAAGGGCTCTGGAATGCCCCGTTCATATACGCGTATGGGTGCGTTGTCAAGAATGAGTTGTGTATGGGCGCGAACAGCAAAGCATGGGTCTTGGTGGAGCAATGAGCGGCAAACGTGATAAAACTCAGGCTTGAATCCACACACTGCCATTTTTCTGTTTTTGGCCGGAGCTCTCGGAGGAGCGATCAACGCGGTCGCCGGCGGCGGGAGCTTTGTGTCTTTCCCCGCGTTACTTTTTACGGGTGTGTCGGCGGTTCCCGCGAATGCGACGAACACGCTTGCGTTGTGGGTGGGGACGACGCTGAGCGGTGGAGCTTATCGTGAGAAATTGAGAATTCCGCCGCGGGTCATGATTCCGCTGGTGATTACGAGCGTTATCGGTGGGCTGGCGGGGGCTTTTCTTTTGATCAAGACGCCGGCGCAGACATTTCTGCACGTGCTTCCCTGGCTGTTGCTGGGGGCGACGCTGCTGTTTGCGTTTGGCAAGCATTTGACGGGGCGGATTTCGGCGGGAATCACTCAGGATGCAAGCAACAAGGCGGTTGCGGTCGCTTCGTTGTATGAAACAGTGGTCGCGGTGTACGGCGGATATTTTGGCGGCGGGGTCGGGATCATGAATCTGGCGATGCTGGCGGCGCTGGGCATGACGGACATTTACGCGATGAATAAGTTGAAGGTGATCCTCGGCGGGGTGATCAATGGAGTTGCAACGGTGACATTTGTTGCTACCGGTGTGATCGTTTGGCCTCAGGCCATTGTGATGACGGCAGGATCGATTCTGGGTGGCTACTCGAGCGCCCATTATTCTCAAAAAGTGCCGCAGGCTTGGGTGAAGGCATTTGTGATTCTCGTTGGGACGGCCATGACGATTTATTTCTTCCTTCGTGCGTATCGATGAGTTCCTCCGAGCAGCTGACGCCAAATCAGATACGAGGGTTCTGGGCTTCGTGGGGAGGCTGGACTCTCGACGGAATGGATTCGTTCATCTACGCGCTGGTGCTGGTGCCATCGCTGCGGGATCTTCTGCCGCGTTCCGGAATTGCGGCGACAAAAGAGAACATTGGATTTTACGGGGGATTGCTCTTCGCACTTTTTTTAATGGGATGGGGACTGGCGTTTCTTTGGGGGCCGGTCGGAGACAAGTTCGGACGTGTGCGCACGCTGATGCTGACGGTCGTTTGGTATTCGGTGTTCACGTTTCTCAGCGCGGTGGTGATAAACGTCTGGCAGCTTGCGGTGCTGCGGCTGCTTGCGGGAATCGGAATCGGCGGCGAGTGGGCGATGGGCGGGACGTTCGTGGCGGAAGAGTGGCCGGAGAGCCGGCGGCGCGCGGGCGCGAGCTATATGCACACCGGGTACTATGTGGGAATTTTTCTGGCGGCGCTGGCGAACTACGAGATCGGGAGTCACTTCGGGCACAACGGTTGGCGAGTGATGTTCGCCGTCGGAGGATTGCCGGCACTGCTGCTGGCCTGGGTGCGCCACGGCGTGACGGAACCGGCACGCTGGAAGCAGAAGGAAGGCGTCGTGCGTTCGTGGCAGATCTGGCGACCGTTCGCGGCGCTTTTTTCGAATGCGTGGCGGCGAAGGACAATTCTGAATTCGCTCTACATGCTCGCCTCCATTTGCGGATTGTGGGCGGGAACGGTTTACGTTCCCGCGGCGGTGACGGCGCTGGCGGAGGCGGCCGGACGCGTGGGGCCGCAAGCGGCGCAGCTTGCTTCGCGTGCGACGATGCTGGTGGCGTTTGCGACGATTCTTGGGTGCCTGGCGATGCCGTGGCTGGCTGAAAAATTTGGGAGGCGCGGAGCGCTGGGATTGTATTTTTCGTTGATGACAGTTTTTATCGCGCTGACCTTCGGGAAAATCTTTTATCTTGGCGTTTCGGCGCTTCCGTGGTTTTTCGTTTGCTTGTTTTTTCTCGGATTTGGCGGGGCCAACTTTGCGGTCTACACATTATGGTTGCCGGAACAGTATCCAACGGAGTGCCGCGCGAGCGCGTTTGCGTTCTGCACTTCATTTGCGCGATTTGGCGGGGCGGGAATTACGTTTCTTGTCGGCGCGGGCGTGCAGCATTATGGGTCGCTGGGAATTCCGGTGGCGCTGACGTCCATTGCATTCGCGATCGGCCTGCTGCTGATTCCACTTGGAGTCGAAACGCGTGGCCAGAGCCTTCGCGCCTGAGCGCGTTCGCTATTTCAGTAGATTTCCTGGCGTGATTCCGCGGATGGAGGCGTCAAGCAGTTGAATGGTGTGCAGGACGGGAGTTGGGTGACCGTTCCGTGCGAGAGAAGATTGAAGCTGGAGCACGCAGCCGGGATTTCCCGTCGCGACGACGTCGGCTCTCAAAGGCGCAATGAGATTGGCTTTGCGGTCGCCGATGGCGTTGGCTGCATCGGGCTGAACGAGATTGTAAATTCCCGCAGAGCCGCAGCAGATGGCGGCTTCCGGGATTTCGGCGAGTTGCAGATCTGGAATTTTTGCTAGAAGTGCGCGAGGCTGCGAGCGAACTCCCTGGGCATGCTGCAGGTGGCAGGAATCGTGGAAGGCCACGCGCAATTTGAGGGGATGGCGCTGGGCGCGCGGTTCGAAACTGGTGAGGACTTCACTGATGTCCTTGCATTTCGCGGCGAATGTTTTTGCGCGCTCGGCGTAGGCAGGATCGTCGCGCAATAGGTGGCCGTATTCCTTTACGTTCGAGCCGCAGCCGGCAGCGTTGGTGACGATGGCGTCGACGTTGGCGCGTTCGAACGCGTCGATGGTTTTCTTTGCCAGCTCCAACGCGGCCGCTTCTTCGCCCGCGTGGACGAGGATCGCGCCGCAGCAGGTCTGCGCCTGCGGGGCGACGACTTCGCAGCCCTCGGCGGCTAGAACGCGCGCCGTTGCCGCGTTCACCTGCGGGAAAAATTCGCGCTGGACACAGCCGAGGAGCAAACCCACGCGGCGGCGCTTTTCGCCTACTGCCGCGGTGATCTCTGCGATTGCTTCGTTTGGGCCGAGCCTGGGGAGCAGCGCCTCCATTACCTGTATTTTCTTTGGAAGGAGGTTCAGGATGCCGGAAGCGCGCACGACGGCTTGTAAACCTGATTTTTGATAGACAAGCATCGGAAGGCGGAGCCGCTCCAGTCGTTCCGGACGGGTAAAAGTCTCGAATAGAAAACGGCGGTGACGTTTTTCGCCGGGCGACCGTTGGGTGTTCCTTTCGATTTGCGCGCGCGTGGCTTCAATGAGTTTTCCGTAGTCGACGCC
>Ga0210400_10001808_pt1 | contig 20854 bp, 14 predicted proteins | sample IncBWH26MmetaG_FD_155456 | JGI IMG/M metagenome (GOLD analysis project Ga0210400, IMG submission 155456) | Forest soil microbial communities from Barre Woods Harvard Forest LTER site, Petersham, Massachusetts, United States - Inc-BW-H-26-M | ecosystem: Environmental > Terrestrial > Soil >...
ATCGGAGTCGGGATGCGATCCGTCGTATCCCTGCAATACCAGCGCGTGGGCTTTGGCTTCCTCTTTACTCTTGCACTCGATGAAGTCGACTATGTCGGGATGGTCGATGTTGAGGATGACCATCTTCGCTGCTCTGCGCGTCTTGCCTCCGGACTTGATTACTCCGGCGAAGGCGTCGAAGCCTTTCATGAAGCTTAGCGGGCCGCTGGCCGTGCCTCCGCCGCTGAGAACTTCGGTGGAAGAGCGCAGCGGGGAGAGATTGGTGCCGGTGCCGGATCCCCACTTGAAGAGCATGCCTTCGGTCTTGGCCAGGGTGAGGATGGAGTCTAGCGAATCCTTCACCGAATTGATGAAGCAGGCGGAGCACTGCGGGCGGGTGTATCCGGTTGCGCCGAATTCTACCTGGTTGGTGGTGAAATTCCAGTGCCAGTTGGTGGCATCGGATTTGGGCTCGACTCGTTCGCAGCCCACGTTGAACCAGACGGGCGAGTTGAAGGCCACGTGCTGGCGGATTAGCAGGTGGACTAGTTCGTCGTGGAAGGTGGCGGCATCTTCGGAGGAGCGGAAGTATCCGTCTTTCATGCCCCAGTCGCGAATGGTTTCGGCTACTCTTGCTACCAGTTGACGCACTCCGGTCTCGCGCTCGTCGGTGCCGATCTGTCCGTGGAGATATTTCGAGGCGACGATGTTGGTCGCGGTCATGGACCAGTCCTTAGGGACTTCGACGTTCTTCTGCTCGAAGATCATGCCTCCCTGGGAGTCGGTGATCTGAGCGTTGCGGAACTCCCACTCGACTTCGGCGTAGGGGGAGACACCGGGCTTCGTGAAGAAGCGGCGGAAGGTTAGCCCTTGGGCCTTCGTCTTCTTGTTGACGGCGGTATTGCCGGCAGCGGATTGTGCATTGATTTGGTCGCGCACTTGGGGCATTTCCTTCTCCTAAATTAGATGATGGCAAGAGGTTTCAAAGTTTCATAGTTCCAAGGCTTAAAAGTTGAAATCGACATCTTTCAAAATACTGATTCCACAGCACTTATTAGTACCTAGAACGCTCAAGATGCCCGACGGCGACGGGGCCAGACGGCTGCTTCAGCTTTCCGTCACCCAGCCCCTAAAGGGGTCTTAATTTTCGAAGAGCTAGCGGTATCGCTGAAGCGATACCCTGACACAAACCTTTCGTTTTCAGCGACTACGAAGCCTTAGCTTTTGAGCGACCTGCAAAGAAGCAGGTCGCCGCGGCCCTGGAGACTTGGGCAAGCCCGGTCTCTACGGACAAATTTCCTGCGCGCCTTTTCGGTAATTGTGCTCTGGGAGTGCGGTGGTAAGCGTCGACTCAGCAGGGCGGATCGTTTGGAGTGAATTCGGTCGGGCCAATTGGAGATCGCCGGGGGATTCGATCCCATGACGGACAAAAGAGGCGGCAACCAGCGCGATTAAGGCTTCCATCGGGGCTCCTATAGCGATTCCAAAGTTGCTGGGACCGCAGGCACAACAAACACTAATCCGATCTAATTCGTTGATGAATCCCCCGAGGGGCGCCTGACCGGGGCCAGCCCGGGGGAGTCACCGCTAATTTCCATCCACTTCGGGGGGACGGTGCCCGTGAAGGGAGAGACGCGAAGTCACCTCAACTTTGAGTCTCGCTCCTAAGGTTTATCGTCTTAGATCCCCTCTAAGGGATCTGCAAAAAGTGCTCTGGGATGCTTAACGTACTCCCGTATATGGTGCCTGTCAAGAGAGAAACACAACATCTGGTAGCCCGAAAGTGTTAAGGGTACCGAGTTGGGAAAATTGGGGAAGCCAGGGTTTCAAAGTTTGCTGGTTTCGGGGTCAGAGCCCGTGCATGGGACCTTGAAACACTGGAACCTTTGTGCTAATTCCGGTCCCCCTTCAGGCGACGGCGTGAGCGCGAAGTTGTGGCGAGGCGCGGGTCACGGGCCGGTTTAGGACGCTCGGTGCTCCGTCGCTGTTAACTCCGGCCCGGACTCCGGATTGGAATCTTGTTTGAAACTCGGGAATGGGAGATTGGAGTTCCATGGGCGCGAGAGGCACGTAGATGTCTTCGAAGAGAGCTTGAGTGGTGATACATCTTATTCCGGCAGAGGTCTCGACGAGGTAATCGCCGGGCTGGCCGGATTGTTCGCGGCCAAGAGCGTCTGTAAAAACGAGGGGTTCGGTAAGTTGACGAGCGCGCACCAAAAAACGGGTGCAGTAGACAGTCCATTGGCTTTCAAGATTCATAGTGCTTTCTTTCACCCCACCCAGTTAGTGTTTCTGGTTTTGACCGAACGCGGCTGTCGCTCGGCAGAATGCTTGCTTCAAGTGGAGCGACTGTACGCGCAGAAAAGGGGCGGGTCAATTACATAAGAATTGTGCAACGGTGGAATTTCCGTTTGCGGGTTCGATGCGATGAATCCGGATCAAGCAAGGGTCGAGGGTAACGGCGGTTGGCGTACGAGCGGCGGGGTTTGAGCGGCGGGCGGAAAATTGCGGTGGACGCTGCTGCGTTCGGCGACCGGAATTTGCACAACGAGTGCACAGGTTAAGAACAGTTGTGAGTTCCACTTCTCAGCGGGTTTGGGGCGATTGTGAAAATGAAGAGTTGCTTGCAGCGCGGAGACATTTGATTTTCCAGGACGAGCCGACGGAAAAAGCAACTAACCCGGTTCTGAGCGTCAACCCCCAAGTGGGATAATGTTTTCCTGCAAGGAGGTCTCGAATGGGCAGTGTGGCTCTTCTGCAATCCCTGAAGGAAAGTATTCTTGGGCAAGCGAACGTGAAGACGATCTACGGCGAACCTGTCTCGGCACACGGAAAGACGATCATCCCAGTGGCAAAGATAATGTATGGCTACGGCGCTGGTGCGGGCACCGGAGGCGTGGGCGATACGAGTGCTCGAGGCGAAGGCGGTGGTGGCGGCGGCGGAGTACGAGCTGTCCCCGTGGGCGTTATCGAGGTGAGCGACCAGCAGACCCGTTTCGTCCCGATTACGGATCGAAAGAAGCTGATCGGGGCTCTGCTGGCGGGGATTGGATTTGGTATGTGGGTGGGGTGGCGCAGACTTCGCCGACATTGATGCGGGGGCGCGCTGTAGATGACGGCGCAAAAGCGCAGCCGTGGCGCTTGAGCGAGCTTCGCTCGCTGGACAGCCGAGGGCGGCTGTCCCTACGTGATTTTTTCCGCAGGACTTTCGGTATGCCTGAAGGCATACCCTGATACGAACCCGTGTTCTTCAGCAGCTGGTGCCGAGCTGCGCTCGGCTTGGACGGGCGGGGCGCCCGTCCCCACACGAGCCCGTCTCCACACCAGCGTCCCTACACTGAGCAATGATCAGTTGCAGCCTTGGCCGTCCGTGATGCTGGTCAAGACTCCGGTGTTGGCGGTGATGCTTCGGCTGTAGCAGTATCCGGTGGAGTTTGAGCTGAAATAATTTTGCGCGCTCGTTTGGTTCTGGTTGCCGGTGATGTGGAAGCTGGCGTCGAAGTCGAGTGTGTCGGTGGGCGCCACGCGGTTTTGAATCAGGCTGAAGAACGTTGCCTGCCCGTTGTGGCGCGCTTCCTCGTCTCGCTCGTAGTACTGGTCGATGGTGGTGGCCTGGGTTCCGGAGCCGTCGGGGTTGAAGAGCAGAGTGATGTTAAGCTTCAGCGGCCAGCTATCCTGGACGGTGTTGGTGAAATTGCCGCCAGCCTTATGGGTGGTCACGACGGAGTGAATGGTCGTGGTCTGGTTGATGTCCTGCTCATAGATCGCGGGCTGGATTTTGAAATACTGGAGATTCGCGAAGTTAATATTCTGGGCGACGGTTGTGGTGACGGGGCCGGTAGACGTGTTGAGGTATCCAGAGATTTGGAAGTTATGCGCTGAACGCGTGTTGACAGTGCCTTGGATGTTGCCATTTTTCGCGGTGTGAATATTTTCACTGATGTTGGGCGCGGGGACAGCAAGCGTGTTTTCGGTGAGGGCTCCGGTGAGCTGAGTGGAGTTGTGATCGAGATAGAGCAGGAGTGAGGCGGTGGCGGAGAAATAGCTGTCCGCGTTGAACACGCTGAGGGCTACGGTGTGGGTCTGGCCGTCGTCGAGCAAGGACGCGAACGGCGTCAGGTTGACGCGGTAGGGCAGGAAGTTCATGGTCTGAACTCCGGGGATGGGACGCCACAGATAGGGGTCGATGCCTCCGGTGTAGATCCAGGGATAGACGGGGGCTACTCCGGCGGGAGTGCCGTCGATGGTGACTTCGGATTCGCGGAAGGCGGTGCCACCGCAGCTTTGGAGTTCTCCGGCAACGTCGTTGGGGACGCAGCTGTACCAGAATTCGTCGTTGGACTGGCTCTGGGCAAAGACATCGAAATAGACGTCCGTGATGTTGGTTGGAAGCGTCAGAGTCTGTTCGAGCAGGTCGGTAGTGGCGTTGAGGGCGACGGTTCCGCCGGTGGGGCCAGAGGAGAAAGCGATGACCTGATCGGCGGTGCGCGGCGGGAGCTGATTCTGCTCCAGCGGGTAGAAGAGGATATTCGCCGCGCCATGGAGGATGCCGGTGTAGGTCTTGTTCACCAGGTTACCGAGATCGACGGTGCCTGCTTGGGGGACGGTGAAGATTGAACTGTAGTCGGTGAGGTCGCGCTCGACGTGCCAGTGGCGGGCTACGTTATGCGAGGGCTCAGCGGTCGTGCCGAAATAGATGTTGGTGGGACCGATCCAGATATTTGCAGTACGGTCGAACTGGCGTCCTTGGGTAATGGAAAAGTTGGCTTGGAGAATGACTTTGGCCCAGGGGCCGGGACAGGCGGCGGGTGGCGTGTAGGTGAAGCTCTTGGGATTGAAGTCAGCGAAAGTGAATCCCTCATAGAGAATAACTTTGCAGGGTGTGGTGTGCGGGCGCGGCACGGGCGGATCGGCGAAGGCGGTGTTGGCGGAACCGATCTGGAGCTGAGCGGCGGCGAGGGCGGAGAGCAAGACGACTAGCGAGAAAAGCGTGGCGGCGAATTTCGATTGCTGGGAGATGGTCACTAGGGCCTCCAAAGAAATTGTGCGCAAAGTTGCGGGGTGGAGAGTGGTTGCTGGGCGAAAAGCCGTGCTGGTAGAGGAGTCTAGTGATGGAGGGAGTGAGGTGTCAAGGCGGTGTTAGTTCTAAATTCTTTCACCCACTAAGGACATTTAGGTACTCGACGGAGAACCTCGAGGGGGCTGATCCTGGTTGAACTCTTTGATGAACTTCCAGCGGACGCGAAGGGCATAACCGCAGAGGGCACAGGGGAACACGGGGAAGCACAGGGGAAACCGTCCGCAGTTTTATTGATGGGACGAGGAGGCGGCGCGGACGGGAGTGTCCGCGCCACACGAGCTAACATTACTTCTTCAGAGACGACTGGTAGCGCTTATTGATTTCTTCCCAGTTGACTACGCTCCACCATGCCTGCAGATACTCGGGACGGCGGTTGTTGTACTTGAGATAGTAGGCGTGCTCCCAGACATCGTTGCCGAAGATGGGAAAGAGGCCTTGCGAGATGGGGTTGTCCTGGTTGGGAGTGGAGAGGATTTTCACTTCGCCTTTTGCGTCGCCTGCCAGCCATACCCATCCGCTGCCGAACTGGCCGACACCGGCGGCGTTGAATTTTTCCTGGAAGGTTTTGAAGTCGCCGAAAGTTTTCTTGATCACGTCGGCGATAGGACCGCTGGGATCGCCTCCGCCCTTGGGTTTCATGATGGTCCAGAACATGGTGTGGTTCACGTGGCCGCCGGCGTTGTTGCGGACGGCGCCGCGGATGTCTTCTGGAATAGCGTTCAGGTCGCGAATCAGGTCTTCTGCGCTTTTCTTGGGCAGCTCGGGATGTTTGTCTAGCGCCGCGTTGAGGTTCTTGACGTAGGCGGCGTGATGCATGTCGTGATGCAGGTGCATCGTCTTTTCGTCGATGGTAGGTTCGAGCGCCGCGTAGTCATACGGCAGGTTGGGCAGTTCGTGCGCCATTTTCACTTCCTCCAAAGTTTGTGCCATTTTCTTTTCCTCCAAAGCCTTAAAGATGACGGGGTGTGATTGAAAGATTCATCTGGGACGGGCTTGGTTGCCGCGGAGACGCCTTATATTTGTAGCGGGAAAATCGTGGGTGCGCAAATCCAGAGTTCCTGTGGCCGCCAATAGCCGCCGAGTCGCGCTCGGCTAGGGGCGGACGAATGCGTCCGCCCCTACGCGAGCGGGGCCCGCCGTTATAATTCTCATTCATCGATTGTGACAAGGTTCGGGGAGGGTACTTGAAAGTTCTATTGCTGGAGAACATCAGTGGGGTGGCAGTTTCGCAGTTTGAAGAGGCGGGGTTCGAGGTGGAATCGCTGAAGGGAGCGCTCGACGAGCGCGAGCTGATAGAGAAGGTGCGCGGGGCTTCGATTCTGGGGGCGCGGTCGAAGACGTGCATCACCGCGGCTGTGCTGGATGCGGCGCCGGAACTGGTATCGGTAGGAGCGTTCTGCATTGGCGTGGATAAAATCGACCGCGCGGCCTCGAGCGAGCGGGGGATTGCGGTGTTTAACGATCCGCACTCGAACAGCCGATCGGTGGCCGAGCTGGCGATGGGAGAGATCATCCTGCTGATGCGGCGGACGTTTGAGGCGAGCACGGAGTTGCACGGCGGGGTGTGGAATAAATCGTCGGCGGGATCGCACGAAGTGCGCGGGCTGACGCTCGGAGTTGTGGGCTATGGGAAGATCGGGTCACAGGTGTCAGAACTTGCCGAGGCGCTGGGTATGCGGGTGGTGTTCCATGATGTGGCACATGTGCTGGCGCGCGGAAACGCTCGCGCTGTCAGCTTTCGCGAGTTGCTGGAAACTTCCGACGTGATCACTTTACATGTGGATGGGAAGGCGCAGAACCGGGATCTGTTTGGAGAAGATGAGATCCTTGCGATGAAAGATGGAGCGTGCCTGATCAATTTGAGCCGCGGGTTTGTAGTGGATCACGAGGCGCTGGCCCGGCATTTGAAGAGTGGAAAGCTGGGAGGAGCGGCGGTAGATGTGTTTCCGAAGGAGCCGGAGAGTGGCAGCTCGTTTTCAAGCCCGCTGAAAGGACTGCCGAATGTGATTTTGACTCCTCACATCGGCGGCAGCACGGAGGAGGCGCAGCAGAATATCGGGCAATTTGTTTCGGCGAAGATGATCGATTATTTTCAGAGTGGGAATTCCCTGATGAGCGTGAACCTGCCGCATTGTCATCTGGACTATGAGCCGGGATCGCACCGTCTGATGCATATCCACCATAATGTGCCGGGAATTTTGCGGGCGATTAACCATATTCTCGCGGATGAGGAGATCAATGTTGAGCGGCAAGTGCTGGACACTCGCGGGACGCTTGGATATGCGATTTACGACATCAATCGGGCTTGCGATGAGCAGTTGCTGGCTAAGCTGCGGGCGGTTCCGCATACGATTCGCGTGCGGGTGCCGGGAGTGGTTGGGTAGGTTGCAGGCGGGCAGAAAAACATTCCCCAGAGGACACAGGGGTCCACAGGGAATGCCTGGATGCGATGACCTCGGGTGATGAAAATTAGCTGAAGGCGGACGCGGCGTTGGTCTTCACCGGAGCGGGAGTTGTGGTTTCGTCAGGCCCAGCGGCTTCCTCGACGTGGGGGCCCGGAGTGGTTACCGGAGAAGCAGGGATTCCGTTGATGTAAATGGTCTGGGCGACAGTACCTCCGCGGACGGTTTCGCCGGCGGGCAGAAGGCCGACCGAGCGGTTTCTTCCCGAACCTTTGGCCTGGTAGAGCGCGTAGTCAGATAAGACGAGTACCTGCTCGTGAGCTACTAGCTTCGGGTCGGCAGCCACCCACGGAAAAACCGCCCATCCGATTGAACAGGTGATGCGCATATCCGCATTGGCACCCTCCACCCGATAAGGCTTGGATCCGACGGAATCGAGAATGCGATTGGCGAGAGTATGGGCTTCCTTACGGTCGGTGTAGCGCGACAAAAGGAGAAATTCCTCGCCTCCCCAGCGGATCACGGCATCGGAAAGCCTAGCGGCAGAGTTGATGCGGCGGGCGACCTCGGTCAAGACCAGATCTCCAATCTGGTGGCCGAACTGGTCATTTACCTTCTTGAAGTGGTCAATGTCGATCAGATAGAAAACCAAGTCACGATTGCGGAGGTCGGCGGCCGGATTGCTGACAAATGAGCGCAGCACCTGTTGCACATCAGCCTCAATTGAGTTGGTGAAGAAACGCCGGTTGCGAACGCCGGTGAGCAGGTCGGTCAGCGAAGCGTCAAGCAACTCATGATTGGCACTGGCCAGCTCTTTTTCGAGGCGGGCCTGTTTGACAATGCCGACAAAAGCGAAGACCACGACGGCGGCCAGCGACAGCACAACGCGGAATTTCCAAACCGAGTTTGGCAGACTTCGGTCGAGGAACGACCACGCCGCCAGCAGGGGCAGGATGAGGGTAACCGGAGCGGCGAGACGCGAAGCCCACCGCCAGTATCGTTCAGTATTGGGATCGCCGTATTCCGACACGGGTTCCAGCCGGTGTGCCATGAGAGCGGCAAACGTCATGCCGGCGAGGCAGGCTGCCGTCGTGGAATCGTACCAACTGCCGCTAAAGTAAATTCCGGCGTCCATGAGCGTATCTACAACGTATTCCATGACGGTGTCGAAGGCGACGATGACTGTGAGGAGGGCGTAGAAATGCCGCCATCGGCCGGAGCTGTAGAGCCAGCCATGGGCGACGAACGAAAGTAAGACAACGTCCTCGGCTAATGCGAGAAACTTGTAGGCCAAGCCATACGAATGGGGTTCGGGGGCCAGGTACTGCCATGGAATGACGAGAAACAGGTACAGGTACAGACCGGCCATTAGAAGTAGGAGCAGATCAAGTGTTCCCAGGCGCTGATGTTGCGGGGTCGGCTCGACGTGAGGCCGCAGAGCAAAGCCTAGAATAAGGACAGTCCAGGCGAGAAAAATTCCGGCGTCCCCCAGGCTCATCGCGGGCGTTTGCTTCGCCACCAGCTCCCAGCGCATCCACAAGATCTGGCTGCAGGATTCGATGGCGTAGCCGGCGCCCAGAAGGATCCACACCAGGCGTTGCCGGCGGGGGCCGCTGATGGCGTTCCGGGCAAAGGCAACCGAGGCGGAGACCATCAAAACGAAGATGATCGAATCGGTGATCGCGGTGAGCCGATAGGATCTCGGGAGGAGCAGGGACGCGACCGCCTGCGCGATCACCAGGCAGACTACGGCCCCGGCCCAAATCTTCGAGTTTGATCGAAGACGCACTTATTTCCCCATTCCTAGGAATTACAACGTGTTCTGCGGCAGAACCCAAGTGACAGAGGTAACGTGGGAAAATTGGTGTTTTTCGGACGGACGGTCTCAGGAATTCGACGCGGCGCGACGGAGACGGTCGTGGACAGCTTCCCAATCAGGCGTGCTGGGCGGAAGGTCCACTGCGATCCAATTGTAATTTCCGGCATCGGCTTGGTGAAGACTTTCGTAGAGCGCGGCGGCATAGGCTGGGGCGGCGGCAGGCATTTGGATCGTCTGGAGAGGCTCACGCGACGGCAGATGCTGGTGCTGGAGATAGATTCCCTGGCCTGGGTCGGGTAGTTTCCCGTCTTTCACCAGCAATAAAAGAGTGCGCGGGCTGTAGTGGCGCGGGTGCATTCCGGGCGAGGGATGGGCTCCGGCTTGGGGTTCCTGCACAGAGGCGACTCGCCCGATTATCGCTTCCAGTTCCGCCCGCGAAATTCCGCCGGGACGAAGCAGGGTCGGCCGAGGGCCGGCTAGCGACAGGACGGTGGATTCGATGCCTACGCTGCAGGGGCCGCCATCGAGGATGTAGTCTATGTCGCTACCAAGGCTGAGGCGGACGTGGCCGGCGGTGGTAGGGGAGAGTTCGGTGAAGCGGTTGGCGCTGGGCGCAGCGAGTGGAACGGCGGCGGCGCGGAGGAGAGCAAGGGCGATTGGATGCGCGGGCATGCGGAGACCGACCGTAGTAAGGCCGGCGGTGACTATGGCCGGGATCGTCCATGACGACGCTGCCAAGCTTTGCTTGACGGGGCGGCCGAATGCGTCCGCCCCTACGTGAGGTTTGGGAAGTACTAGCGTCAGCGGGCCGGGCCAGAATCGGCGGACCAGGCGGTCCGCCATTTCCGGCCAGACTGCGACTAGAGACTGCGCCATTTCGATCGAAGCTACGTGGACGATGAGCGGGCTGGTGGCGGGCCGGCGCTTGACGGCATAGATGCGAGCTACCGCTTCGGCGTCGAGGGCGTTGGCTCCGAGACCGTAGACGGTTTCGGTGGGGAAGGCAACTAGGCGGCCGGTGCGGAGGAGCTTGGCGGCCTGGTCGATTGCGGCGGGATCGACGGGGTGGGGCATAAACGATTGTAGATTGCAGAGGTCAGGTTGTTGATTGCAGAAGTCAAAAACCTCACCACGGATGGCGCCGGAGGAACACCGGGGCGGGCGTATCGACGCAGGTGAAGACCGGTAGGGCGAACGGGTGAACAATTCAACCGGTGGAGTGACGGGCATCTCGTCTGTTCAGCCTGGCAATGACGCCTGTCTCTCCACCGGCTAGGTTGCGAATTACTTCTTCTTGTCTTCTTCTTCCACTACAAGGTTGTTGGTGACGGAGAATACGCCGGGAACGCTGTTGGCTTGTATACCGGCGATCTGCTTATCCATCTGGCGAGCGACTACCCCTTCGAGTGTAATGTGGCCGTTTTTCACGATGATGTGAATGGGCGGAACGGCGCGCATCTGGTACTGGCTCAGAACCTCGTTGCCGTAAATGGCGCGGTAAGCAGCGCGGCGGATTTGATCGTCATTAATGGAGGTTGGCAGGACCTCGATATTGTTGACGACCTTCTCGACGCCTTCAATGTGCTTGATGGCGTTTTCGGCATCGGACTTGAGAACGGGACGCGATACCTGGCCGAGCAGGGTAACGGTGCCGTCGGGGTCGACCTTGTAGGAGAGGTTGTCAAACACACCATAAAAAGGAAGCATCACGAGTTCATGACGGACCTCCTTGATAATGCGGTCGATGCTCTTTTGATTGACTGCGCCAGTTGGTTGGTTGTTCTGGCTGGTGGGACTGGCTAGAACCACTATCGAGAAAATCAGTGGGAGAGCAAGAGCTGCGAGCAGTGATTTCTTCATTGTTTTGACCTCACGCAAGACTTCTTACAATGTGGAACCCGTGAGCTTCTTCGCACTCTCAGACGTCGGAAAGCGCCTGGAAGTTGCTTTTTCTTTCTGCCAGAGGCTGACGCCCGCAAGCTTACTCCAATTCGCTGAATCCAGTCGAACGATTGCCAATGAAACGCTGGTGTGTCCTGTCGCTGTCGGTTTGGAGGTGGGCAGCCTTGGGCGGCTGTCCTTACGCGGACGGGCGAGGGCGCCCGTCCCTCCACTTCTAGGCAGTTTTGGGTTTGCGACGGCGCTCCCGGAAGCCTTCGATCAACAGGTAAAGCACGGGGATAAAGAACAAATTGAGAATCGTGCTCATGATCATGCCCCCGAAGACGGTGGTTCCTACGGAGTGGCGCCCGTTCTCTCCCGCGCCGCTGGCCGTAACCAGAGGAACGACGCCGAGGACGAAGGCGAGGGAGGTCATGAGGATGGGGCGCAGGCGGATGCGGGCTGCTTCGATGGCGGATTCGAGAATGGTCATGCCGCGTTCGCGCAACTTCTCGGCGAATTCCACGATCAGGATGGCGTTCTTGGACGCGAGGCCTACCAGCATGACGAGTCCTACCTGGCAGTAGACGTCGTTCTGCTGGCCGCGGATCCATTGGGCGGAAAGCGCGCCGAGCAATGCCATGGGCACGGCGAGCAGAATAATGAAGGGAAGCACAAAGCTTTCATACTGCGCCGAGAGGGTCAGGTAGACCACCAGCGTTCCGAGACCGAAGAGGATTAGCGTGGTCGATCCGGACGCCAACTCTTCGAGCGAAATTCCCGACCATTCGTAGGTGTAGCCCTGAGGCAAGGTTTTTGCCGAGAGTTGCTGCATGGCTGTGATGGCCTGTCCGGAGCTGAAGCCGCGGGCAGCGGAGCCGTCGATTTCCGCGGACCGGAACAGGTTGTAGTGGTTGATGACCTGGGGCGCGGCCGTCTGGGTGATGCTGACTAAATTTTCGAGCGGGACCATGGAACCGGAATTGGAACGCACGTAGTATTGCCCGATGTCCTGCGGATGCGAGCGGAACTGTTTGTCGGCCTGTATATAGACGCGATAAGAACGGTTATTGAAATCGAAATCGTTGATGTAAGCCGAACCCATGTAGACGCTGAGGGTGTCGGTGATCTGGCTGAGCGGGATGTGCAAGCTCTTGGCTTTTTCACGATCGATGGTTACGACGTATTGCGGATCGTTGGCGGTGTAGGTGCTGAATAGTCCGGTGAGATCTTTCTCCTGGCGCGCGCCGGCCGCGCGGATCAGGTCGTGAGTGGTTTTATCGATATCCTGAAGGGTGTGGGTGCCCTGATCCAATAGTTCAAATTGAAATCCGCCAAACGTTCCGAGGCCTTGCACAGCGGGCGGTTCGAAGGGGATGACGATCGCGCCGGAGATCCCGAACAATGGGCCGCGGAGTCGATGGATGATGGAGGCGGCAGTGTGCTCGCTGCCCTTGCGTTGCGCGTAAGGCTGCAGAGTCAGGAAGGTGAGACCGGCGTTGGGCGTGGCGCCTCCAAAACTGAAGCCGGCGACCGCGAAGGTGCCCCTGATTTCAGGAATAGTTTTGGCGATCGCGGTCACCTGCTGGCCGATCCTCCTGGTGTAGTCCAGCGAAGCTCCGGTGGGCGCTTGCACGGCGACGATGAGATATCCCTGATCTTCAGTGGGGACGAAGCCCTGGGGCACTTTCGTAAAGACGAAGTAAGCGAGACCGAGTCCGGCGGCAAACAGGATTAGAGCGACGATTTCGAAGCGCAGCACCGTGCGCAAGACGCGAACGTAGCCGTTGTTAATCGCCGCCAGAACGCGGTCGACGCGCTTGAAGAACCAGTTCTTTTCCCCGTGCTGACGGCCGAGCAGGAGCGCCGAGAGCGCCGGCGTAAGGGTCAGGGCGTTGAAGGCGGAGATGGCTATGGAGAAGGCGATGGTCAGGGCGAATTGGCGGAACAAAATGCCGGTTGTTCCGGGGAAGAACGCGACCGGCACGAACACGGCAACCAGCACCAGCGAAGTGGCAATCACCGCGCCAGTGACTTCCTTCATGGCGTCAACCGAGGCTTTGACGGGATCGGACTCGCCTTCCTGCAGATGGCGCTCGATGTTTTCGATCACGACGATGGCATCGTCGACTACCAGGCCGGTGGCGAGCGTAATGCCGAACAGCGTCAGCGTGTTGATGGAGAAGCCGAGCAACTTGACGAATGCGAACGTGCCAATGAGCGAGACCGGAATGGTGACTGCGGGGATGATGGTGGAGCGCCAGTCTTCGAGGAAAACGAAGATGACCAAAATGACGAGGAAGATGGCCGTGCCAAGGGTCGAGACCACGTCGCGGATGGATTCGCTGACCGCGTCGGTGACATCGAAGGCAACCTCATACTTCATGCCGGGGGGAAAGTGTTTGGAAAGGCGGTCGAGCTCGACGAGGCACTTGCGATGCACGTCGAGGGCATTGGCGGTGGAAAGCTGGGTGACGGCGAGGCCCACCGCATCGCGACCGTTGTAGTCGAGGTCCGAGCTGTAATCCTCGGCGCCAAGCTCGGCATGACCAACGTCCTTCAGACGAACGAGCGTGCCATCGGCATTGCTCTTGAGGATGATGTTATCGAACTGACTGGTTTCGGAAAGACGGCCGACTGCGCGCACGCTGATCTGGAAATCCTGGCCAGGCATCGCAGGCTGGGAGCCGACTTGCCCGGCCGCGACTTCGACATTCTGTTCCGCGAGCGCACTAACCACATCGTCGGCGGTGAGGGCACGGCTAGCCATGCGAACGGGGTCGAGCCACAGGCGCATGGAATATTTGCGTTCACCGAAGATCAGGACATCGGCGACGCCGGGAACACGCTTCAACGTGTCGCGGACATATACGTCGAGGTAATTGCTCATGAACAGCGTGGAGAAACGGCCGTCAGGTGAGAAGACCCCGGCGCCGAAGACGAAGTTCTGCGAAGTCTTGGCGACTGTGATCCCGATCTGCTTGACCGCGTTGGGGAGACGTCCCTGAGCAGTATTGACGCGGTTCTGGATGTCAACGGAGGCGAGGTCGGGGTCGCGGTTGATGTCGAAAGTGGCGGTAACCGTGCTGACGCCGTTGTTGGTGCTGGAGGATGTAATGTACTTCATGCCCTCGGCGCCATTGATCTGCTGCTCGAGAGGAGTGGTGACAGCGGATTCGACGGTCTGGGAACTGGCTCCGGTGTAGACGGCGGTGACACCGACCTGCGGGGGCGCGAGGCTTGGGAATTGTGCGATGGGGAGAGTCGGGATGCAAACCGCGCCCGCGAGAATAATGAGCAGCGCGCAGACAGTGGAGAATACGGGGCGATGAATAAAAAAGTCGACCATAAGAAACAGTTCTCAGTTCTCGGTTCTTAGTTTTCAGACTTTAGGTCGCCGCTCGCTATTTGTCAGAGCTGGTTTCGAAAAAAGGTTTCTTGGACTTTTGTTAGCTGCTGCTTTCCTGCGGAACTACGGGTATGCCATCGATCAGGAACTGGGTGCCCGAGACTACGACTTTGTCTCCCGGCTTTACGCCCTCGATTACGACGTAGTTGTTGCCTACGATTTGGCCGATCTGGAGCGGCTTTTGGTGGACCACGTATCCACCCTTTTGGTCAGCCTCGGCCACGAAAGCGAAATAGAGGCCGCCGATTCGCGACACAGCAACGACCGGAACAACCGGCTTTTCCTGGCTGCCCCAGATCACACGGGCGCGAATGAACTGGGCGGTGCGCAGACTATCTTTCGAGTTTGTGATCGTTGCTTTGGCGAGCACGGCTTGCGTCGCGGTATCTACCTCCGGCGAGATGAACGTGATGCGGCTGGTCGCAAGCATGTTTCCTGAAGCGTCGACTATCTGGACGGGAAGATTCATCTTCAGCTGAGCTGATTTTTCGATGGGGACGTAGATGTAAGCTTCGAGGCTGCCGGGACGGTCGACGGTGGTGAGGGTTGTGGTGGTGAGGACTCGGTCCCCAACGCGCACGGGAACATCACCTACGATGCCAGCGCGAGGGGCAACCACTTTGTAATAGTGCAACTGGACCTGTTGCTCGCTGACTTGAGCTTCGAGTGAGTGCAACTGCGCCTCGGCGGCGTCGAGGGTCGCGCGCGCCTGATCGAGTTCCTGTTTGCTGACTACGCCGGCATTGGCAAGGCCGCTGATGCGGTCGTAATTCTGCTTCGCCCATTTAACCTGCGCGAGCTGGGCGGCGCGGGCTTCCTCCTGACTTCTGACCGTGGCTTGCTGCTTGGCGGGATCGATCTGCATCAGCGGCGCCCCGGCGGCTACTCGTTCGCCGGAGCGGACGAAGATCTGCGTGATGATGCCTTCGACCTGCGGCATGACCACAGCGGAGTCGCGCGATTTCAAGGTGGCGACATAGTCGGTGGTGTCGTCAACCTTCTGGGACTTCGCCGTTTGCACTTTGACCGGCATGGCTTGCGGGGCGGCCGCTTTCGCTTGCTTGCTGTCGCCGCAGGCAGTCGTGAAAACAAGTACGGCCAGAAGAGCGCCGGGCGAAATCAGAAATGACGCTTTTGCGAAGAATCGAGACATATAGTCTGTTCTTAAATTGAAATTCCTCAGCCTGGGGAAATGCGATGAAACCGTCGACCACCAATATTAGATCAAACGTATAGATTTACGCTAAGGGTAGTAAGCTCTGAAAGAATTGCCGGTTCTGCTAGATTTCTTGTTATGAAACCAATCCGAAGTTTTGCGAGCGACAATAACGCAGCGGTGCATCCCGAAGTACTGGAGGCCATACGGCACGTTAACCAGGGGCATGTGGTGGGTTACGGGGATGATCCGCAGACGGAATCGGCGGTTGAAAAATTCCAGGAGGTGTTTGGATCCGATGCAGCGGTCTTTTTTGTCTTCAACGGGACGGCGGCGAATGCGCTTAGTTTGCAGGCGCTGACGCGTCCGTTTCATGCGGTGCTGTGTCCCGAGCTGTCTCATATTTATACGGACGAATGTGGCGCGCCGGAAAAGTTTACGGGCTGCAAACTGGTGCCTCTGCCGGCGCCTGGAGGGAAGCTCACGGTGGAAACAGTGGCCCATGCGTATCACGGAATTGGGGATCAGCATCACGTGCAGCCGCGGGTGATTTCAATTACGCAATCGACCGAAATGGGGACCGTCTACCAGCCGGCAGAAGTCGAGGCGCTGGCGCGGTTTGCCCATGAACGCAAGATGTTCCTGCACATGGATGGGGCGCGGATTTCAAATGCCGCGGCGGCCCAGCAACTCACCCTGCGCCAGGCGACCCGCGATCGGGGAGTGGATGTGCTTTCGTTTGGCGGGACTAAGAATGGCCTGATGGGCGTGGAGGCGGTGGTGTTCTTTCGTCCGGAACTGGCGGAGGATTTTTTGTTTGTGCGCAAGCAAGGGATGCAACTGGCATCGAAGATGCGCTACATGTCGGCGCAGATGGAGGCGCTGCTGACGAACGATCTTTGGCGGCGCAATGCGGAGCACGCGAACCGGATGGCACGACTGCTGGAACACGAAGTGAAGAAGATTCCGGGAGTCAAGATTGTTTATCCGGTGGAGGCGAACGGGGTGTTTGCGCAAATTCCACAGGAGGCGATTAAGAAGATACAGGACCGGTATTTCTTCTATGTGTGGAGCGAAGAGGAGTCGGTGGTGCGCTGGATGTGCTCGTTTGACACGACCGAAGCGGACGTCAGGGAATTTAAGGAGTTTGTGGCCGCGGTGGTGAGGGACCTCTCGAACTGAAACCCCGCACTCGATTTTTCGTAGAACCTCGCCGCTGTCCGGAGATCGGGCAAGGTCCGGTTTTGCAGACGGAGACCCGGCACCCTATTTTTTCTTGGCGGCCCTAACCCTTGCCCATCGTGCCCGCTGCGCTGCTGCGATTCTCTTTCGTCCCGCAGCCGAAATCATTCGTTTCTTGGGAACTGCTCCTGCCGCTCCGCGCCTGCTCCCCTTGCGTCCGTGCAGGAAGACTTTCCCGAAAGTAGTTAGGGCGGCGGTCACGCCGTGGAGTTCATTCTCAAGTCGCGCGCGTTCCTTCTGGAGTTGTTTGACTACGGACTGGATTAGTGTTTTCGCCATGAAATGGATTCTATCACTTGTAAGTTGGACATCAAGAGACTTCCGCGGGAGCGGCTTGTCAATTGGAGCGCTATTCCCGTTTTGGACGACACTCCGCTCAGGGCAAGGATTTCAGGCTGAAGCCGCCTCCTTGTGGTCGATTCCGGAGACGGGGCAAGCCCCGTCTCTACACTCTACCAATCGCGCTTGGAGTCCGGCGCGTCATCATCCGGTCTGACCTGATTGCGCTTACGATACACGATGAAAATCATACCGACCGACATGCACGTCGGAGGGACGATAAGGATTAGAATCCCACTGCGCAAGGCTTGAATCACGCGACCGCCGGCGGACGCTGCCTGGGTATAGCAGAGCGCGCAGCTCTGCGAGAAGGCCGGAGGAGGAGCGGAGAGCAGGGCCAGTCCAACCAGCGCAATAGCAGTAAGGAGGAGCGGTCTCTCGAGCTTCATCTTTATCTTCTTCTTTAACACCGCTCTTAACATGGCTACTCCCAACTCGCGCCTTACCCTTCATGAATCATTTTGAAAACGGCGCGCCGACCAGCATCCGGAAGCTGTCGGTCCATCCATATTGCATACCCAGCAGGACAGAAACCGTAAAGATGATGACGAACAGCATAAAGCCGCGCTTTTCCGTCCAAAGGTGCATGAAGAACATCACTGCGAGGCCCGCCTCAACGATGGCGACCGCCAGCATGCGAACGAACTTTTGCGAGACGTCTAAATTCTGATAGGCAATGACGAATTGCAAGCCTGCCAAAGCCAGCAGGCAAACATAGACGACCAGGTCCTTGCCGATTCCATCACTCTTGTGTTCTTCCGTTGTTGCCATGGCATTCTGCTCCCAAGCGTTCTTGATCTAGTGGGCGAGATTCAAAAGGTAAACCAACGGTACGACGAACATCCAAACCAGATCCACGAAGTGCCAGTAAAGGCCTAAAATCTCGATGTCATCCGCGTTGTAGCGGCCGCCCTTGTAGCGCACGCCTACAACGATTAAAGCGATTACGCCAGCCGTAACGTGGGTGAGGTGCAAGCCGGTGATGCTGAAGAACGACGCCCCGAACAGTCCGGTTCCCCACGGATTCTTAAAGAGCGTCATGCCTTCGCCAATGAGCGCCAGCCATTCACGAACATGCAGCAGGGCGAATAGAATGCCCGCAGCCGCCGTAATCATGGTCCAGCGGAAGGCTCCGGCCTTGTCTCCTGCCCTCGCCGAGCGCAGTCCGAGCAGCATGGTCAAGCTGCTGGTCAGAAGAATGAAGGTCATCAGTGCGACGTTGGTGATGCTGTGAAACGGTCGGGGCCAGTCGGGAGCGCCATTGCGCACGAATCCGTAGGCCACCAGGCACGCGGCAAAAGTCATGGTGTCAGCGATGATGAACAGCCACATCGCCAGTTTTTTCGTAGGAATTGAGAATACGGGTCCTATCGTCAGGCCTGTCGAGTGTCCTTCCATGGTCAAGTCCGCTTGGCTCACGACGCCTCCTGATTATCGAGTCAGTTAAAGTTTCATCCACAGCAGTAAAAGCAGGTATAGCCACAGAGCACCCATGAAGTGCCAGTAACGGGCGGTCGCAACCAACTGGTTGCGGCGCAGGACCGACTTACTCAGCTTTCGAATTATGTAGATCAACCCACCCAGACCACCCAACACGTGCAAGGCATGCGTGGCGGTCAGTAAATAGAAGAAGGAACTGCTGGGATTCGTTGCCAGGTACAGTCCCTCGGCTCTTAACTGCGTCCAGGCTACGTACTGACCGGCCACAAAAAGCAGACCGAGAAACAGCGTTATGTAGAGCCAGCGCGCCGGGCTCTGAACCTGAGTCTTCAGACCGCCCATGAAAGTAGTTATGCGGCGGCGCGCGACTTCCAGGGTAACGCTGCTGGCGATGAGCAGGAGAGTATTGAAGTAGAGGATCGACGGGAGCGTGAAGGTCTGCCAGTCCTGCGATGCCTTGCGGACGATGAAGGCGCTGGTGAATGCGGCGAACATCATCGTTATGGCGAAAAGGACGACCCATATAGCGGTTGAGGACGGTGGCGGGGAGTAGTCCTGCGCTACACGAACGTTACCGTCTGCCGGAACCAGGTTTCGCCATCCGCCATTGCCGGAGTGTATACGGTCTGGGTCGATTTTTGGCGGTTCATGTACTATCGTTGCCATAACTGCCACACTTCCTTACGTACGCCGGTGTCGTGTGCCTGGACTCGGTCGTCCATCCCGGACCTGAAACCGCTTCTCTCGCTTTTCCCAGCGCTCAAGCGCTAGGCTGGCTCGCCCCTCCGGGGCTCGGTTCGACGATATTTCTTACTTTTCTACTTATTTCTTCTTTTACTTATCCCTTTACTTCTTGACTTACTTCTCCTCGCGTTCTGTTTTAACTTGTTCCGGCGACGCCTGCATGACGTAGTCTCCAACCGAACTCTGCACGCCGTATTGATAGGGGTCGTGGTATACCACGGGATGCTTGCCGCCAAAATTGTCCCAGGGCGGGGGAGTGGCCGTGCTCCATTCCAGGGACGTTGCTTCCCATGGATTATCTGGTGCCGGCTTACCCCAGAAACGGCTATGAATCAGGTTGTAGACAAAAATAAGCTGGGCCGCGCCGGTCACGAGGGCTGCGATGGTTATCCATTTGTGGACGGGAATTAGCGGTTGCAGGAAGTCATCCGGGAACGACGAGTAGCGGCGGATATTCCCGGCCATTCCGAGGTAATGGAATGGCATGAAGATGCAATACGCGCCCACAAAGCTGAGCCAGAAATGAAGCCTGCCCAACGTTTCGTTCATCATTCTTCCGGCCATTTTCGGGAACCAGAAGTAAGTTCCAGCAAAGATGCCGAACATGGCCGCGACGCCCATCACCATGTGGAAGTGGCCCACCACGAAGTAAGTCGCATGGAGCATGATGTCGATCGAGGGCTGAGCCAGGAAGAAGCCGCTTACGCCGCCGCTGACGAACATCGAAATGAAGCCCAGCGCAAACAGCGAAGCCGAGTTGAGACGCAGCTTGGAACCATAGAGACTGAAGACCTGGATCAGCACGATGATCGTGGCTGGGATGGTTATAACCAGCGTCGGGAATGAGAATGCCAGAGAGGAAACCGGATTCATCCCGCTGACAAACATGTGATGCCCATAAACCATGTAGCTGAGGACGGCAAGGGCTCCCATACTATAGATGAGCACTCTCTGGCTGAGCATTTGCTTGCGCATACTGGTAATCAGGATGTGGGAGACGATGCCGATGCCGGGCACGATTGCGATGTAGACCTCGGGATGTCCGAAGAACCAGAAAAGGTGCTGCCACAGCAGAGTCGATCCGCCGGAGTGCGGCTGCAGTTGGTCATTAATCACCTCATTCGAGTTGACGAAGAAGCTGGTTCCAGCCACGTGATCCAGAATGACGAGGATACATGCCGGCATCAGCACGGCAAACGCTGTCAGGCCCATGCACGAGGTAATGAACCATGCCCAGGCGCTGATGGGCAGACGCATCAGGCTCATCCCTTTGACGCGTAGATCGAGCGTGGTGGTGATGAAGTTCAACGCGCCCAGTAACTGGCCAACACAAAACAGCGCAATGGAAACCATCCAAAGGACC
>Ga0210400_10001809_pt1 | contig 20849 bp, 15 predicted proteins | sample IncBWH26MmetaG_FD_155456 | JGI IMG/M metagenome (GOLD analysis project Ga0210400, IMG submission 155456) | Forest soil microbial communities from Barre Woods Harvard Forest LTER site, Petersham, Massachusetts, United States - Inc-BW-H-26-M | ecosystem: Environmental > Terrestrial > Soil >...
CTGCGCTCAGAATGACACGCGTGAGGGGGCTCCGGGCGACAGAGTGGGGATTGAAGAGAGATTCTTCGCTGCGCTCAGAATGACACGCGTGAGGGGGCTCCGGGCGACAGAGTGAGGACTGAAGAGAGGTTCTTCGCTGCGCTCAGAATGACACGCGTGAGGGGGCTCAGAATGACAGGCGTGTGGGGCTTAGATCGTTCCAGTGTGGGTTAACGGATTCGATCAGTGCAACTTTTCTTCTGCGCAGCCAGCCTTTGAGCTGTTTCTCTCTGGCAATGGCGTCCTGTACATTGCCGAACGATTCGAAGTACACGAGTTTCTGGACGTTGTAGCGCGCTGAGAAACCGGGGACCATCTTTTTCTTGTGCTCGAAGACGCGGCGTTCGAGGTCGTTTGTGACGCCGATGTAAAGCACTCCGGATTCGCTGGCCATGATGTAAACGCAATAGGTCTTCTTTTCTGGCACCTCGAAAACCTCCAGAGAGATCCTTCGGCCGCAAAAACCGCGGCCTCAGGATGACAGACTAAGCTAAGCGGCCCTTTTGGGCGCGGCGCCAGGATGACAGACTTTGGGAGTGCTTGCCGTGAGAATGGACGAACCCTTGGAGTCGTCGGCTCTCAGGATGACCATCCCCACCCGGGTGTCATTCTGAGCGTAGCGAAGAATCTCTCTTTGCTCCGACAGGTCAAGCGGGATGACAAGTTCTCCCTATGCTGGCCTCAGGAAAAGCGGGAGCAGGGATCCCGGACTCCAAAAGGGCAAATTAGGGTTCGGAGGTGGGGGAGGGATTTGAGACGGGAGGAGAGTTCGAGGATCTCGAGGTGGGAAGGGCAGTCGGGCCAGTTGTGGCGCCAGCAGACGATGACGTCGCAGCCCGTGAGGGAGTGGCCGTGGTCGCGGAAGTTGCGGCTTTCAAATTCAAATTCGATGCGGACACTCTGCCAGCGTTGCGGAGCGATCTGGCGCTTGGCTTCGCAGTCCGGGAAGCCGGACTGCACGGCTTCGACGGTGTAGCCGAGTTCCCTGGCAACCATGCCGAAGAGCAGCACGACGCCCTGTTCGTTGACCGGTTCGTGGCGCAGGCCGCGGAAATCCATGGGCTGCCCGTAGGTTGGCCGGCCTCTTAAGGGCGCGTGCCGCACATGGTTGCGCAGAAGCGAGGAAGGCGACTTCTGCTTTGGCGCGCGAGCTTCTTTCTGTGCGGGGTTTCGGGCGGGCTTTGGGGCGGGAACCGGCAGGAGCGCCAGGACGTCGGCCCACTCCGGTTTGCCCTGAGCAAATTGGCGAAAAATCTCGGGCACCTTCGACCAGGCACCGAAGCGCTGTTCGATGGTGCGAAGCCCGAATTTTCCCAGTCGAAAGTAGGCGCGACAGGTCGGGATTTTGCGGTTTCTGCGTAGCACGTGGCCCCAATCTTCGAGCAGTTCGCGGTCCTCGCGGCGCAGATTCAGGGTATACGGCTCAAGTCCGGCGGCTTGCAGGGCAGCATTCCAACTGGGGAAGCATTTTAAGACCGCGTGCTCGGAAATTCCGGAGTTGGAGAGGAATTCGCGGCGTGAAGGCCCGCGGCCAGCGCCTTTGGCCATCCGGGCGAGGGAATCCGCGATAAACCCCTTGTCTGGCAGTGGTTTCATAAGCTTCCTCAACGTTCAATGGGATGGGCGGAACAGAAGTTCACGGCCCGTTCCCTGCATCCGCATTTATCCAAGCACGTTGAACATTGGGAAGCGGGCAGCTAAAACAGGGCCGCTACAAAGAAGGGCTATTAACGAAAAACGCCCCGCGAGAGTCGCGAGGCGCAGTATTCTACGCCTAGTAGGGTAGCAAAACGCAGGGTTGTTGTCAAGTAGAATCTATAATCAGTCTAATAAGTATATATGTAAGTCGCGCTCCTGAGGACGCGCTGAAGCGCGCCCTGGAAGGCGACTAAGACAAAGCGGCGTTCCGGCTGCTGCCCGGAACCGGGACAGAGGATCCTAGCGCGTCGCGGGAGATAATTTTGCGCGGCGCTGCTCGATGAGTTGAAAGAACTTGGGTTTTTCTTTCAGCCACAGCGCTTCGAGTTCTTTGCTGAAGCCAATAAGCACCCAGGGCATGCGGCGCTGCAAGGATTCCAGCAGCTTGGGGACTGAATCCTTCTTGCCGCTGATTTCCAGCGACTGGCCCTTGGAGTCCCGGATGATGGCCGAGTAGGTCTTTCCAGTGGGAATTCCGTTGTGATAGTGCTTGGTGATTTTGGGATAAGCCCAGACTACGTCGCGCGCGGCCATCACGTTGGTTTTGTAGGCCGCGGCGTGAATCAGCCAGTTCGTGGTGATCTGCATGGCGCCGAATTTTTCACCGCCGCCCTCGGTGCGCATCTCCGAATCGATGCGCATCTGGACATCCTGCAACATGCCGTATTTTGCGAGTTGTTTGAGGAGCGGATGGTTCTCCGGCTGGAGTTTTCTGCGAATGGGAATTCCCACGAGCACCAGCCCAAGAAGGCCAAACCCTGCGCCCGCGGCCGCCACCAGGAGGTTGTCTCCCTTGCGGAACCCCGTGGCATCCAGCATGAAGGGGAGAAAAGCTCCTTTCATGTCGGGATGCTTGGCGTCCCATTGATGTACCACGCCGTTGAAGACTTCCGCCGGAACCGCCGTCAGTGTTCCTGTGAATTGAAGCTCCTCTTTACCCACCGGAGCCTTGACCAGCAGAAGCCGCTTGTCGACCACCAGCGCGATGATTTCCGCGCGAATCTTGTCGTGATTGTTCGCATCCACTTCGCGCATGCCCGTTCGAAACGCCTCTTCGCCTTCCAGCTTCACGAAAAAGCGTTTGGGCACGTCGGGATTCCAGATGGAAACCAGCTCGGAATTTTGAATCGGGAACGGACCGAAAATGAAGTTGTAAGTATCACGCCAGCCTCCCGCCAAAAGCAGTCCGAGGGCGGCCAGAATCACGCTGCCGAACAGGAAAAGGTTGCGATTGGTCCGCCGGATTTGCCGGCTGATGAAGTCATCCCACATGAGGTCACCTCGGTTTTGCTCGCGAGTCGAGAATAGGGGCCGATAGTCTCCAAGTTATCGGTCCGTTTTGAGGCGGGGCAATGGAACTCCGGTTCGTCGTTGGCCTGTAGGTTACTGTTCGAATGGACGGGGCCGGGGCGCGGCCCGTGGCAATTTTGTATGGATACAAAGGCAAAAAACTTCAGGGAATTTGCATTTCGCAGATTCTTGATTTCAAGAAAATGTTTAGACGAGGAAAAGACCTTGCTGGGAAGAAAAGCGGGAGCGAGCTCCCGCACTCCAAAAGTCAGGTCCGGTATGACGCGTTGATGCGGACGTACTCGGCGGTGAAGTCGCAGGTCCAGTAGCGGGCGGTGGCGGTGCCCGCGTGCAGATCTACGATCAGCGGAACGTGTTCGGTGAGAAGTTTGTTGCTGGCGGCGCGCTCGTTGAAGTCGAGGGGCTGGCCGCGGCGCAAGACGGGGATGCCCGCCATCTTGATGTCTACAAGAGCGGGATCGAACTTCACGCCGGCGCGGCCGGCAGCGGCGAAGATGCGGCCCCAGTTGGGGTCGCCGCCCGCGAAGGCGGTTTTCACCAAAGGCGATGTCGCGATGGTTTCGGCGATGCGCTTTGCGGCGGCTTGTGTTTTTGCGTGACGCACTTCGATTTCGATGACGCGCTGTGCGCCTTCGCCATCGGCAACAATTTGCAGGGCGAGTGAACGGCAGACTTCCTCGAGTGCGGCGGTGAAGGCGCGATGGGCAGAGGTGCCGTTTTTGATCGCAGGCGCGCCGGCTTCGCCGTTCGCCAGAACGAGCAGAGTGTCGTTCGTCGAGGTATCGCCATCCACACTGATGGCGTTGAAGGTGCGCGAAGTCACGTCGCGCAAGGTTTTTTGCAGAAGAGAAGGCGCAATCGCCGCGTCCGTGGCTATAAAGGCCAGCATCGTCGCCATGTTGGGATGAATCATGCCCGCGCCCTTTGCGCAGCCGACGAGATGAACTCTTTTCCCGGCCATTTTGAAAGAAGACGCCGCGGTTTTCGGGCGCGTATCGGTGGTGCAAATCGCGAGCGAGGTTTCCGCGAACGATCGCGCGGAGGGGCGGCGAAAGCGCGCAATGACCGGAAGCGCGCGCAGAATTTTTTCGAGCGGGAGCGGCACGCCAATCACTCCGGTGGAGCAGACAAAAAGTTCTTGAGGCGTGCAGTTGAGCCGCTTGGCCGCTTCGGCAACGGTGCGCTCGGCGGCGGCATGGCCCTCAGCGCCGGTGGCGCAATTGGCGTTGCCGGCGTTTACTACCACGGCGCGCATGCGGCCTTTCGACGCGCGCAAATGTTCTTTGGAAATGAGCACCGGCGCGGCAACAACCAGGTTTTGCGTGAAGACGGCCGCGGCCGATGCCTGCACGTCGCTGGAAATAACCGCCAGATCCAGCGCGCCGGTTTTCTTCAAGCCGCAGGCGGTTGCGGCGAACCGGAATCCGCGCGGAAGAGATGCTTCAGAAAGGGCGTGCTTCATCAACGGGAGATCCGCGGGACTAGCGCGACGCTGCCGGAAGGGACCTCCGATCCTCCGCAACCGCAGCGAGGATGGAGGATTGTTTCATCGTCTGGCTGGCATTCATGGCTTGGCTCCTGTTTTCCTGGCTTTTTTGTTGAGACGTTCTTCCAAATCGGCAATGGCGCCGCGGACGCTTTCCGGTGAAGTGCCGCCGCGTACTTTTTTCGAGGCCAGCGCGGCATCAACACTCAACCCATCGGCGAAGTCCGTTTCAAACGCGGGCGAGATTTTCTTGAGTGTCTTGAGAGGCAGCGCGGTCCAGGCCACATTTTGCTTCTCGGCTTCGCGCAACACTTTGCCGACGATGTCGTGCGCCTGGCGGAAGGGAATTCCCTTATGCACCAAATAGTCCGCCGCTTCCGTGGCCAGCAGCGCGGGATTCGCCGCCGCCGCCGCCAACCGGCCAGCGTTGAACTTTGTGGAAGCGACGGCGCCTGCTGCAACGGCGATCATGTCCGCGACCTGATCGTGCGCGGCGAAGAGTGCTTCCTTGTCTTCCTGCAAATCGCGCTGGTAGCTCGTGGGCAGACCTTTCAGCGTCGTGAGCAAGCCGAGCAAAGCGCCGGTGATGCGGCCGGTTTTGCCGCGAATCAATTCCCAGGCGTCGGGGTTTTTTTTCTGCGGCATCAAGCTGCTACCGGTGGAGTATTCATCGGGAAGAATCACATAGGAAAATTCCTGCGATGAGAAGAGCACAAAGTCCTCGGCCAAGCGCGAGAGATGGGTGGCGATGCCGCTGAGAGCGAAAAGGTAGTCGAGGGCGAAGTCGCGGTCGCTGACGGCGTCCAGGCTGTTGGCGGTGATTTTGGAGAAGCGGAGTTCGCGCGCGACCGCGCTGCGATCGATGGCAAACGAATTGCCGGCCAGCGCGCCGGAGCCCATGGGGCAAGCGTCCGCGCTCGCGGAAGCGTGCTGCAGGCGGGTAATATCGCGCGCGAAGGCCTCCGCATGCGCCAGCAGAAAATGCGAGAGCAGGATGGGCTGGGCATGCTGCATGTGCGTCATGCCGGCCATCGGCAAATTGCGATTGGCTTTCGCCTGCACCAGGAATGCATCGAGCAGGGATTCCAGAGCCTGCTGAGAATGCGCGGCGGCATCGATGACGAAAAGACGGAAATCCGTGGCGACCAGCTCGTTACGGCTGCGGCCGGTGTGCAGTTTCCAGCCCAGCGGGCCGAGCTCTTCGACAAGAGCTTTTTCGACGAAGTGGTGGACGTCTTCGGCGGTTGCGCCGAACGATTCGAGCCATCCGGGATCCGTCCTGGCGCGCTGGGCAATTTTATCCAGCGCCGCGAGCGTTTGCTTTACTTCCGCTGCGGTGAAAATGCCGATTGGCTCGAGAGCCTTCGCCCATGCGCGATCGACGGCAATTTCGTAGGGCAGAAGGCGGCGATCGAACGCAAAGGAGCGCTGGAATGCGTCGAACCGAGCATTTGGCTCACGCTCGAAGCGTCCACCCCATAGCCGGTCGTCTTTGCGTTCGGTCATAAAAAGTTCTTAGCCGTTAGTTCTTAGTCTTTAGTAAAGAAAACTAACGGACCAATGGCGGCGGATTAGAAAGCTGCCGACCTAGTTGCCCCCTTCCGCTTTGGCTTTGGGGCGCACAGTTACGGGCAGCGCGAAAAGATTGATGAAGCCCTCGGCGTCCTTGGGGTTGTAGCGGCCCATGGTGAAGCTAGCGAGGTCCGCGCGATAGAGCGAGAAGGGCGAAATGCGCTTGGTGACGTTGAGCGTGCCCTTCCACAGTTTGAGGCCGACGGCGCCGGTGACGCGCTGCTGAGCGACGTTGAAGAATCCGTCGAGCGCTTCACGGAGCGGCGCGAACCACAAGCCGTAGTAAACGAGTTCGGCATAGCGCAGTGAAAGCGCCTGCTGGAAATGCGCGGTCTCGCGATCGATCGTGAGGCGCTCCAGTTCCTGGTGTGCTTTGACGAGCAGCGTGCCGCCGGGAGTTTCGTAGGCACCGCGGGATTTCATGCCGACGAGGCGGTTTTCGACGAGGTCGGTGCGGCCGATGCCGTGCTTCGCGGCGATTTCGTTGAGTGCGTTAAGCAGATCGATGGGGCCGAGTTTTGCGCCGTTGACGGAAACGGGCGTGCCGGATTCGAAACCGATTTCGACTTCTTCGGCTTTGTCCGGAGCTTTCTCCGGCGAAACGATCCACTGCCACATGGCTTCGTTGGGCGCGTTGGCGGGATCCTCGAGTTCGCCGCCTTCGTGGCTGAGGTGCCAGATGTTGCGGTCACGGCTATAAATATTTTTCTTGCTCTGCTCGACGGGCACGTTGTGTTTTTGCGCGTAGGCAATGGCGTCTTCGCGCGAATCGATGTCCCATTCGCGCCACGGGGCGATGATTTGAATGTTGGGCGCGATGGCCTTGTAGGCCAGTTCGAATCGCACCTGGTCGTTGCCCTTGCCAGTGCAGCCGTGGGAGAGGCCGTCGGCGCCGAGCTTCAGAGCGATTTCCGCCTGGCGCTTGGCGATGACCGGGCGCGCCATGGAAGTGCCGAGCAGATAGGTGTGTTCGTAAACCGCGCCGGCGCGCAGAGTCGGCCAGATGTAGTCGCGGACAAATTCTTCGCGCAAATCTTCGACGTGCGCGGAGGAGGCGCCGGTGGCGAGGGCTTTTTTGCGAGCGGCTTCCAGGTCTTCCTGTTGACCGACGTCGCCGATCACAGCGATGACTTCGCAGCCGTAATTTTCTTTGAGCCAAGGGATGATGATGGAAGTGTCGAGACCTCCGGAGTAGGCGAGGACCACTTTTTTTGGTTTGTTCAGTTGCTTGTTCACAATTCCTCTCTTGCGTTTTGGTGTTGCCGAAAGAGGGCGCAGGAATCCTGCGCCCCTACAAATGAAATGCGCGCATTGCGATGAGACGCGAAGGAGAGCATCGCAAAGCTAAAACAGAGTGTGCAGGATGGCCTTCTGCACGTACATGCGGTTTTCGGATTGATCGAGAACCACAGACCGGGGGCCGTCAAGAACTTCGGGCGTGACTTCCAGGCCGCGGTGCGCCGGAAGACAGTGCATGAAGACGGCTTCCGGCGCAGCCAGGGACATGAGTTCGGCGTTCACCTGGTAGGGCTGGAAAACGGTGTTTCGCACCTGACCTTCGGCTTCGAAACCCATGCTGGTCCAGGAGTCGGTGTAGACACCCATGGCGCCAGTAACGGCTTCGCGCGGATCGGTCAGCAATTCGATTTTGGCCTTGGTTTCGCGAGCGACGCGCTTGCCATCGGCGACGACTTCGGGCGCGGGAGCGTAATCCGCGGGCGTGGCGATGCGGAGATGCACGCCGAGGCGCGCCGCGAGACAGATCAACGAATTGCAGACGTTGTTGCCGTCGCCGACATAAGTGAGTTTGAAGCCTCGCAACGCGCCGAATTTTTCCTCGAGTGTGAAGAAATCGGCGAGCGCCTGGCAGGGATGAAACTTGTCGGAGAGCGCGTTGATGACGGGAATGCTGGCATTGGCGGCCATTTCCTCAAGGACGCGCTGCTGGTAGACGCGCGCGACGATGCCCTGCACCCAGCGCTCGAGATTGCGCGCGACGTCGGCGATGGATTCGCGCGCGCCGAGGGACGCGGATGCCTGGGTGTGGTCGAGGAAAACGACCGAGCCGCCCATGCTCTGGATGCCGACTTCGAAAGTGACGCGCGTGCGGAGCGAGGGCTTTTCGAAAATCAGGGCGATAAATTTGCCGCTCAGCGTGGAAGTGTAGCGGCCGGGACGGGCCTTGATGTCGGTGGAGAGTTGGAGCAGATCGCGCGTGTGCGCGGGGCTCCACTCCGCTCCGGTGAGCAGATCGTTTGACAATGAGACGGGTGCAACAAGAGTCGTGGTGGTCATTTTTTCACCTTGCCACAGCATGAGCGACGCGCGCCGGATTGGGGGACATGCTGGAATCCGGAGCGGAAGCTTGCCGGGGAGTTGTTGCGAGAACGAGTTCGAAGAGCCGGAGAAATTCGCGCACTTGCGCGCGCGTGATGTTGAACGGCGGAAGAAAGCGCAGAGTAAAGTCGTGGGTGCAATTGATCAGCAGGCCGCGCTGCATGGCTTCGGAGACGAAGGGTGCGCCGTCGACGGAAAGTTCGACGCCGATCATCAGGCCTTCGCCGCGGATTTCGCGGATGAAGTCGAATTGGGCGGCGAGTTTGGCGAGCCCTTCACGCAATTCCTCGCCCTGCGCGCGAACATTTTCGAGGAGCTTTTCGTCCTCGACGATTTTCAAGAATTCAAGCGCAACGGCGCAGGCCAGCGGGCCGCCGCCGAAGGTAGTTCCATGCATGCCGGGAGAGACTTTAGCCGCGACGGCTTCCGAAGTGAGGATGGCGCCGAGGGGCAGACCCGCAGCGAGAGGCTTGGCGACGAGAGCGATGTCCGGTTTGGATGAAAACTTCTGGTAGGCGAAGGAGCGGCCAGTGCGGCCGAGACCGCATTGAATTTCGTCGGCGATCAGGAGAGCCCCGTGTTGTGTGGCGAGAGAGCGAGCGCGATTCCAGAAAAGTTCGCTGACTGGATAGATTCCGCCTTCGCCCTGAATAGTTTCGAGGAGAATGGCGCAGACAGTATCGTCGAATTTTGATTCGAGATCGGCGACATCGTTGAAGCGCACGAATTCGGCGCCAGGAACGACGGGGGCAAAGGGCAGACGGTATTTTTCCGTTGCGGTGACGCTGATGGCGCCAAAGGTGCGGCCATGGAAAGAATTTTCCATGGTGAGAAAGCGATGTTTTTTCGCGGGTGCTGCAACGGTTTCTTCGGGATTGCGGCCGAAGAGCCGTGCGAGCTTGAGCGCGCCGTCGATGGCTTCCGTGCCGCTATTGGCGAAGAAGACGCGATCGAGACCCGACCAGGCGGCGAGTTTGCGGGCGAGCGGGCCCTGGTAGGCGTTGTGATAGAGATTTGAAAGGTGAATGGCGCGCGCGGCTTCGCGACGAATGGTTTCTACGATGCGCGGATGAGCGTGGCCGAGCGCATTGACGGCAATGCCACCGAGAAAGTCCAGATACTTCTTGCCGCCGGCGTCGAAGACGTACGCGCCGCGGCCATGAGTCAGGATTACGGGCTGGCGCTTGTAAGTTGGCAGGAGAAACTTCTCGGCATCGAGCAGGCGCGCGTCCGCTTTTGCGGCGAGCACCTTCGAAGGCTTGGACCTAGGCGCTGGCCGCACCGCTGCTTTTTTCTTGGGCGATTTGCGCATTATGCCGCCGAGAGAGCCGCATGGGCGGCGGAAAGCGGCTCGCGCAGGACGCGGGTACCGGGAATGGAGGATGCACCGTCATTTGCAGCCACGGCAGCGGCATGCGACGCGAGCAGCAAGGCTCCGGGCGAGGTGCCCCCGACAATGCGAACTTCGCGGACACCGCCTTCGATGGCGCGCTTGGCGGCTTCGAGTTTCAACACCATGCCACCGGAAACGATGCGGCTCTGGACCAGGCGCTCGATTTCTTCGCAGGTGATTGCCGCGAGGACTCTGTCTCCGTCAAGCACGCCGGCAACATCGGTGAGATAGATCAATTGATCGGCGCCGAGATATTCGGCACAGGCGGCGGCCATGTGATCGGCGTTGACGTTGTAGAGTTCGTTGTCCGGGCCGATGCCGAGGCACGGCGCAACCGGCAAGAGCCCTTCGCGCCAAAGGGATTCGATGAACCGGGAATTCAGTCCCGTAAGATAGCCAACGAAGCCGAGACTGCCGGCGACTTCATCGTGGACCATGGGCTCCGCGAGAAAACACTGCGCATCCGCGGCGGAGACGCCGATAGCGGGCTGGCCTTCGGCGGAGATCGCCGCCGCAAGCTTCTTGTTCAGAAACCCGGCGAAGACCATAACGGCCACATCGCGGGTTTCGCGGTCGGTGACGCGCAGCCCGGCGACAAACTTGCTTTCGATGGACATGCGCTTGAGCGTAGCGGTAAACAGACGGCCGCCGCCGTGCACGACGAGAATTTCGTGGCCTTCACGCGCCAGCGCGGAGACCTGGCTCGCCAAGCCTTGCACCAGGGCATCGTCTTCGAGTAATGCACCTGCGAACTTAATTACGATTCTCATTGGAGTGCGGTCTGCTCCTCTATCCCAAGCATGTGATTGAAATTCTGAACGGCCTGGCCGGCGGCGCCTTTTCCGAGATTGTCGAGGCAGGAGACGATAATCAGGCGGCGCCCAGATTTGTCCATGGCAAAGCCGATGTCGCAGAAATTCGTATGCGCAACATGCTGCAATTCGGGCAGCGTGCCGGCGGGCCAGATACGAATCATGGTACGCCCGGCGTAGAATTTGCGGTAGAGCGCTTCGATATTTTCCGCGGATTGGGACTCGTCAAGGGTGACATAGATAGTGGAAAGAATGCCGCGCGCGAGCGGCAGGAGGTGCGTCGAGAAGACCACTTGCGATTCGCTCAGGCCGGTGTGGTCCAGGATTTCCGGTGTGTGGCGGTGAGTAAAGAGATTGTAAGCCTTGAAATTTTCATCCACCTCGACGAAGTGGAGGTCGCGGCGGGGATCTTTGCCAGCGCCGCTGGCGCCGGATTTGCAGTCGCAAACGACGCTAGTAGAGGGCGCGAGCCAGCCTGCCTGCGTGAGCGGGCGCAGGGCAAGGATGACGCTGGTGGCATAGCAGCCGGGATTGGCGACGAGGCGCGCGTTAGCAATCTCCTGGGAATAGAGCTCGGGAATGCCGTAGACGGATTCCGCGAGCCAATCGGCATGCGGCGCGGGAAGCTTGTACCAGGAAGTGAAAGTATCCGCATCGCGAAAGCGAAACGCTGCACTCAAGTCCACGACGCGGAGACCTGCATTGAGCAAGGAAGGCGCGAGTTCCGCGGAAACCTCATGGGGAGTGGCGAGAAAGGCGGCGCCGGCGTTGCTCGAGGTGATGGCGTCCACCGAAAGGGGACGTAGCGGAGCTTCGCCCCAGCCACGGAATTGTGGAAAGAGTTCGGCGAGGCATCGCGCGCCGCTGGTTTCGCGAACGTAAAACACCGGGGCGTGAAGCTGGGGATGACGGAGAAGGATGCGCGCCAGCTCCAGACCGGTGTACCCGGTGACACCAACGACGGCGATTTGGCGAGGATCTCTCATCTCATGCACGAAGGCGAGGCGGGCGAGCCACCAGGGCTTCAATCTTTTTTTGCAGGGATTCGCGCGATTTCTTGTTGGGGGTGATGATCAGGACGGTGTCGTCACCGGCGACGGTTCCGGCGATTTCCGAAAATTTGGCGCCATCGACGGCCGCAGCGAGAGGCTGCGCCCCGCTGGGCGGAGTTTTCAGGACAAGCAGATTCTCCGCAGGCCGAATGTCGAGAAGAAACTCGCCGAGGGCACGCGCGAGGGGCGGAAGCGGCGCGGGCTCTTCGGGAAGCGCAGCAGCGGGCTTGTAGCCTTCGTGCGTTTTGATGAGCCGGAGCTCCTGAAGATCGCGGGAAAGAGTGGCCTGGGTAACGCGGAGGCGCTGAGCGGCGAGGCGGCGGCGCAGCTCTTCCTGGTTTCCGATGCTTTGATCGGAGACCAAGCGGAGGATCTGGCCATGCCGGAATGTTTTGCCCGCGCTCATGATGTATGAATTATGCATGCTCCTGTATTTTTATACATGCATGGAAGCACCTTTGTCAATTCTTTTTGAAAGTTTTTTGAGCGGGGGCCGGCGGACCGCCAGCGGGACGGGGAATGAGGGAGCCATGTAAGATTCGCAGCACTTGCAGGAAGCGCGCTGGATTTTCCGCGCCGGGGATGTAACCTATCTGAGTACCGCAGACCTCATGGGAACGAACTGCCAGATTTCGGGATGCAAGAACGAAGCGCCGCCGGCGCTTGTCGAGCAGAAGCTGTGCGTGCTGCACTTCACGCTATCGCTGGAAGCGAGCTGCTCCGAGATGCGCCGGGAGACAGCACTTGGCAACGCGCCTCAGGACCGCCAGCGGGAGATCATGAAGTTCATTACGGAACACGGCGAACGCCTGGCGCGGGTGGCCACCAGCGGGCTGCACCTTACGGATGACTTGAAAGCGCGCATCCTTAGCACCTTCTTGACGCTCATGAATCTGCGGGAAAACCTCGACCGGTCCAACATGCGGAGCTCATTTGGGCGCTCCGGGCACACTCTCCGCTGAATCAGAATCCAAGGAAGCTGCCGGGGTCAGTCTTCAGAATCAGGCGCCAATGTAGCGAGCGTAGAGGGAACGCGCGACAGCAGGGTCTTTGGTGCCTTTGAGGATGGCGCGGCCGTCGGCAAAGACCGTCATTTCGTAAGGGGCGACGCGGAAACGCAAGAGAAAATCATTCTGGCGCACGTCGGCGACGATGGGTGTCAGGCGCAGCCCGAGAGCGTGGAGATCCATGTGGCGGCCGCGTTCGTGGATCTGGACGGAATCCCGTCCGCACATAGTGATGTGAGGCTGGACGTCACCGTGGAGATAGGTGAATTCGTGCTTCGCACAGGCGCGGCATTCGGGGTTGCGAGCGACGCGGACGGATTGCAGGTGGCCGCTCCAGACATCGCAGGAGAGCAAGCGTCCATGAAGGGCGTCTTCGCGGCCAGAAAGCAGTTTCAGGGCTTCCGCGACTTCGAGCGAGGCGATGAGGTTTACGATAGGGCCAAGCACACCAATCGTGTCGCAAGTCTCTTCCAAGCCCTGGCCATGGTTTTCGGTTTGGAGCAGGCAGGCGAGACATGGTGTAATGCCCGGCCGAATGGTCATGGTGAGTCCGTAGCTGGCGACAGCCGCCGCGTAGATCCACGGTAGTCCGGCCTCCACGGCAAAATCATTGAGCAAGAACCGCGTTTCGAAATTGTCGGTGCCATCGAGAAGAAGATCGACGCCGGAAAGCAGTTCCTGCGCGTTGCGGGGGCTTAGATCGGCGACGATGCCTTCGACGGCGACACTGGAATTGATGGAACGGAGCTTGCGCTCCGCCGCGACAGCTTTAGGGAGAGCGTGCTGGGCGTCGGATTCATCGAAGAGTATTTGGCGCTGTAAATTGGAAGGCTCCACGAAGTCGCGGTCAATGATTCTGAGGTGACCAACGCCGGCCCGAACCAGCAGATTGGCTGCGGCGGCGCCGATCGCGCCACAGCCGACGACGGCCGCGCGGGAAACGAGCAGACGCTCCTGGCCTTCCGGGCCAATCCGGGGGAAAAGAATCTGGCGCGAGTATTTTTCCTGGAGAGAATGGTCCACGAGTGGTATGGCCCTTGCAGGTTAGTGTACAGACGCCTGCTAAACTACATAGTAGCCCCAAAGTGAACAAAGTGGGCAACGCCCCTATGCTACGCTTCGTCTGAGCTAATGGACGCATGAAATTGAGCTGGTTCAATAGGATGCGAGGGATTGCCGCGCTCGCGCTCCTGATGGGAGCACCGCCGGGACGCGCGCAGACGCCGCATGAGGCGCCGATGAGTGCCGGCACAGTGGAGCCCATCGTTGTAGAGGTACGGGTCGTCAAGGAAGATGGCCAAGTTCTCTCCGCGGCGCCCGGCGGCCTCGCGGTGGAAGCCGGGAAACCGCTCGACCGGGGAAAAATTGCCGAAAGCTTGCACGCGTTGTATCGATCGGGGACCTACTTCGATCTGCGTGCAGTGGTGACGCCGGTCGCTGGCGGCGTGCGGCTGGACTTCGTGGCGCGGGAGAATCTGTTTTTCAACCAGGTGCGGATCGAGGGCCTCGTTGCACCGCCAAGCGATGCATCAGCGGCGGCGGCGATGCAACTCACCCTTGGACAAACCTACCGAAAGGCTGCGGTCAGCGAGGCGTTGGAGCGGCTGAAAGAGACACTTCAGGGGGAGGGCCTGTACCTCGCAGAACTTTCCGCGGAGGAAGTGCCGCATCCAGAGACGCATGAGATGGACATCGTGGTCCACGTGAAGCCCGGCCCACGAGCACGGGTAGGAGCCATACATCTGAAAAACAACACCGAATTCCGAGATGCGGAAATACTCTCCCGGCTGAAGATGCGCGTGGGCGGGCAAATCACGTCCGCACGGGTGCAGCGCGGGACCGATCGTATCCGGAAATTCCTGGCGAAGAAAGGGCACCTGAGCGGGCGAGCCACGGTGCGCCGGGGGGACTACGATACGGCGAAGAACACCCTCCCGCTTGATCTGGAAGTGACGGAGGGCCCACGGGTGCAGGTGACGGTAACGGGAGCAAAGTTTTCCGACGGCAACCTGAAAAAACTAATACCGATCTATCAGGAAGGCGCGGTGGACGCGGACCTGCTTGAAGAAGGAAAGCGCAACCTGCTGGAACGGCTGGAACGCGAAGGTTATTTCGATGCCGAAGTGGGTTACAAGACGGACACGCATGAAATAAAACCCAACGAGAAGGGATGGAAGGGCACGGAAGAGATCATCACCTACGCGGTGAAGCGCGGCGAACGGCACAAGCTTGTAGGCATAGAAATAAGCGGGAATTGTTATTTTGATTCGGAGCTCTTGAGGAGCCGACTGCAGATCTTTGGGGGCGCGTTTGCCTCTCGCGGACGATTCAGCCGGCGGCTAGTGGAATCCGATGCGCAATCGATGCTGCTCCTGTATCAAGCAAACGGATTTCTGGATGCCAAGGTCGAACACCAAATTGAAGACGACTACAAGGGGAGAAACGACGATCTGTTCATCCGGTTCAAAGTCACAGAAGGAAAGCAGACGCGGGTCGCTTCGCTTTCGATCGAGGGGATTCATGCGTTTAAGGAAGATGAACTCCTTGGGGTCATCGGTTCTTCGCGCGGGCAGCCCTATTCGGATTTTGGAGTTACAACGGATCGTGACAATATTCTGGCACTCTATTTCAACGAGGGTTTTCCGGAGGCCAGCTTTACCGCAAACGCAGAACGAGTAAACGCAGCCACGGCCACAAGCACAGCCAGCAACGCAAACAGCGGGTCTCCTAAAGACAATGGCATAAAGGAAGAAAAAGACTCAAAGTGCACGATCGAGCAAGCTGAAGCTGTCGGTTTGGTGTACCGGATTCAAGAAGGTCCACAAACGCGCGTGAGGCGAATTCTATTGAGCGGCTACGTGCATACGCGGCCGCGTGTAATCCAGCGCGAAATACGCATCAAGGCCAATGAACCGCTTCGCGAAGGGGACGTGGTGGAATCGCAACGGCATCTTTACAACCTCGGGGTGTTCAACCGGGTGACGATGGAAGCGCAAAATCCGACCGGCACAGAGCCCGACAAAGACATCGCCGTTCTGGTTGAGGAGGCAAAGCGATATACGGTTTCCTACGGCGGTGGATTTGAAGTTCAACGGCTGGCCAGCACCACCGACCCGACCGGCGGACAGGTGCAGGCAGCTCCACGCGGAATCATCGAAATCAGCAAGCTGAATCTTACGGGGCGCGCGGACTCGTTATCGTTCAAATTGCGCGCAAGCACGATTGAGGACCGCGCACTGCTGGTGTATTCCATTCCAAATACGTTTGGGAATCCGCACTTCAGCTCTCAGGCGAGTGCCTATACCGAAAAGACGCAGGATATCAACACGTTCACAGAAACGCGCTATGAAAGTTCGGTGCAGCTGAGCGACCAGGTGACGCCGCGGACGACAATTCAATACAGCTATACGTTCCGAAAAGTACTGGTATCGAACGTAAATGCGCACATTCAGCCGGAGGCGATTCCGCTGTTCGAACAGCCGACGCTGGTCTCCCAGTTTGGAGTGAGCTGGTTCCGCGACACGCGCAATAACCCGGCCGATGCCAGCAAAGGCAGTTTCAATAGCGCCACGTTCAGCGATGCCGATACTTATTTTGGTTCCAGCGCAAGTTTTCTGCGTTTCTCTTTTCAGAATTCGACGTACTACCCCATCAAACGGCGGTTCAGTTTTGCGCGTTCCGTGCGCTTTGGAATTCTGGTGCCGTACCGCGACACGGTTTCGCTGAGTTTTCCGCCGCCAGCGCCAGGAGCGTGCATTCCTGGAGCGGTAGCTCCCGGGCCGCTCCCGACGATCATCCCGCTGCCAGAGCGGTTTTTTGGCGGAGGCGGGACATCGCTACGTGGTTTCGCGCTCAATCAGGCTGGGCCGCGCGACCCCTGCACGGGCTTCCCGGTCGGAGGACAGGCGCTCCTTGTGCTCAACCAGGAATTGCGTTTCCCGATGCGTTTGCCGTTTGCGGGAACGTCGCTGGGCGGGGCCATTTTCTATGACGGAGGAAATGTCTACAGCCGATTGAACCGAATCTCTTTCCGTGCGACGCTGCCGAGTCCCACATTCGCACTGCAGAATCCGGCGCAGCCGCAGGGCCCGACAAATGTGCCGGTGTGCATCACGAATTGCACCAACGAGCTGAATTATTTTGCCCACACCGTGGGTTTCGGGGTGCGATACAAAACCCCCGTGGGACCCATCCGCGTCGATCTGGGATATCAGATCAATCGTCCGAGATTTGTGATTTCGATTCCTTGCCCGAGCAACATAACCACGTGCCAGCCGGGATCACTCGGAGTGCAGGGCGCGCGGCTCTCCGGGTTCCAAATCTTTTTCAACCTAGGGTCAACGTTCTGATGCGTCAGGTCTTCCTACTGGTCTTTCTTGAAGCAATAGTTATGCTCGGCGCTACGCCAGTGACGGCGCAGGAGGTCGTGGACCGGATCGTTGCGCGAGTGGAAAACGACATTATTCTCATGAGCGACATCCGCACGCTCAGCCGGTATCAACAGTTCGTCGACGGCAAATCGGAAGCGGACGGCGAGGTCCTAGACCGGCTGATCGATCAGTGGATCGTTCGAACGGAAGCCGATGTGGCGCATTTTCCGCATCCATCCGACGCGGAGGTTGACCGGGGAGTGCAACGACTGCAGAAATCCTTCGCTTCGACGGCGGAGTATGAGACGAGGAAAAGACAAAGTGGCCTAAGCGATTCGGAAGTGCGGGGAATGGTGACTTCGCAGCTGTACTTCGACAGCTACCTCGATTCGCGTTTTCGTCCCGGCGTGCAGATCGATTCCAAGGCGATTGAAGAATTCTACCAATCGGGGATCGTGCCGGTGGCTAAAGCTCGCGGACAGGAACCGCCGTCACTAGACGCGGCGCGCGACGCGATACAGGAAGCGCTGGTGCAGCGGGGAATCAACGAACAGGCCGACCGCTGGCTGAAAGAGAGCAGACTCCGGCTGCACATCGAGAAACTGCTCGAAGCGGGGGCGAAATGAAGCCCAAGGCTCGCCACCCGATCTGGACCTGGATCATTCACACGCCGTGGGTGCTGGCGGTCATCGGATTATTGTCGGTAATGGCATTCTTCGGCAGCGGTGCGGGCAATCCTCTATTGAGCCGGTTGCTGATACATCGGCTGGAATCGGCCAGTGGAGGAAAAGCCGAGTTGCGGTCACTGTCCGTTCAGTGGCTAGCCATGCGCGTGACGCTTAAGGGGCTGGTGATTCACGGGAAGGAGCCAAAAGGAGCGGAGCCTCTTTTTTTTGCCGAACAAGTGCAGGCAGGCGTGAGGATCGATTCGTTCTGGGGCCGGCGGTTTTCGCTGGATGAAGTTTTCATCCAGAAGCCGCACGTGCGCATTCTGGTGGAGAAGGACGGTACAAGCAACGTGCCTGTTCCCGCGCATCCTACTTCACCCAATAAACCAATTCGCGACAAGTTGTTCGAATTGCACATTTTGCGCCTGGCGATCGAGGACGGCTGGATCCAGTACAACGACGTGCTGACACCGCTTTCCGTGAAAGGCGGCGAGCTGCAGCTGGCGCTCACCGCCGGCGGCACGCGGGAGCATCCTTTGTATCTCGGCAACCTGCAATGGCACGCGATGCAGTTCACGTCGAAACGCTACGTGCCTTTGCCGGTGAGTCTGACGGCCAAGTTCACGCTATGGCGCGAAGGTTTCACGCTCGAGCAAGGCGTGCTCAACGTGGGACGCTCGCATCTCGATGCGCAAGCGGAAATGAACAGCTTCGTGAAGCCCCAGTGGAGCTTCCGCTATCGCGGATGGGTCGAGTTGCTCGATTTTCGCGAAACTCTGCGCGAACCGATGGTACCGACGGGGCGAGTCGATGTGCGCGGAGAAGGGCAATTGGCCGCCGGGGAGTACAAAGGAAGCGGAAGTTATTCCACGCAGAATATAGCGCTGCCGTACACGGTGTTTCATACCGCGGGTCTAACCAGCCATGGAAGCTACCGGATCGACAACCGCGGGCTGGAAGTACCGGACTTTTTTGCGGGAGCGTTCGGCGGAAGCGTTACCGGGCGCGTTGCGTTGCGATTCGATGGGCTGCAATTCCGGGCAGACACGCACGTGCAAGACGTCAGGCTGGCGGGAGTCTTGCCGGCCATCGAGCATCGTGGTTTCCCGATCGACGAACTGCACTGGGATGCGCTGATGACTGCAGAGACCGTGGAAACCTGGACAGGAAATTTCCAGCATTTTGAGATTGCAGTAAAAACCGTCTGGGACGCCCCGGCGAAGCCGGCGGATCATCATCAGCCGGTGACCGCGGCGTGGAAATTCAGCTACCGGTACGATTCCAACGTCTTGAAAATCGACTCGGGTGAGTTTGGAACGCCATCGTCCCGCGGCAGCATGGATGGAGTGCTGGCCCCGCGCAATTCGGCCCTCAATCTAAAATTTGAAAGCGGCGCGCTGGAAACCTACAAAGACTTCATTGACGCTCTGGCAGGCAACCGGCCGGGTACTCCGGATGCCGCGGAACCAATCTCAGGGAGCGTGCGCTGGGATGGCAAGATCCTCGGCCCATCCGGAGGCCCGACATTTCAAGGACACGTGCGCGGGGAGCGGGCGCGCTACGGCGGAGTATATGTGGATTTACTCGATGGGGATCTCACCTATTCCCCAAGGGAGCTATCGCTGGCGCGCGGGCATGCCCGGCGGGGCGAGATGGGCACGGACGTCGAAGGAACTCTCGCACTGACCGCTTGGAACTTTCTTCCGAAGAACACGTGGTCGGCCGATGTCAATTTCGAAAAGGTCCCCGTCGAGGGCATCCAACAGCTCATCGGCTGGTCGTATCCCGTGAGCGGTTTGTTAACGGGACAATTCCACGGGCATGGAACACGCGAAGAACCGAGCGTTACAGGTCTTTTCGACCTCGCAGATGGAAAAGCGTATGGACTTGCGTTCAATCGTCTTCGCGGGCAACTGAATCTTCTGCCTGACGAAGTGCGCATAGCCGATGCGGAGCTGCGATTCTTTCCAGCGGGAAAAGAAACGGGACGCGGCGCTGGGATCATCACCGGCTCGGCGGGTTACCGCTATGGGGATCAAACGATAACCGCAGAACTCGTCGGAGCAGCGCTGCCTCTTGAGAATTTCGAAGAATTGCAATCTTCCCGGCTCCCAGTGGGAGGGCAGGTCAGTTTCAAACTAAGGGCCAGTGGTCCCGTCAAAGCGCCGCTCGGCGAGGGAACTTTCCGTGTGGTGGATCTCCGGGTCGGCCTGGAAGTCATCGGCAGTTTCGACGGCGGACTGAAGTCGGATGGGCGCGTGGCGCATCTCGAGCTGAGTTCGGCCATGAGCACGGGAGAGATTTCGGGCGGTGGCACCATCGGACTTGCGGATCCATATCCATTGAACGGGAAGATATCGATCAAAGGCATCAATCTGGACCCTTTCCTGCTCTCTGCTTTGCACTTGGGAAAGTTTGGAGGCCATGCAGACGCGGATGGAGACATTTCGCTGAATGGCGCGCTGAAACAGCCGGACAGCATCGTGGTTGATGCCAGCCTCTCACGCCTGGTCCTGACTTACGCCAACGTGCAATTGGAAAACAGCGGGCCCATCCATTTCCGTTCCTCGAAAGAGAGCCTGGAGATTGATCCGGCAACGTTGCGGGGAACGGATACCAATTTTAAGATTTCCGGCTCGATCCAGTTTGCAGGGCGGCGTAGCGTGGGACTGCACCTCAACGGAGCGCTGGATTTGCGGCTTATCAGCGGGTTTGTGCCCGGGGCCGAAATCCGCGGCCCTGCCCAAATCAATGCCTCCATCGAAGGCACGCTGGACCGGCCGCGCATCACCGGGAGAGTACACATCGAGAATGCTTCCGCCCGCGCGGCGGATTTTCCGACGGGGCTTAGCGCCGTAAACGGCGACTTGGTATTCGATGCGACGCGCCTGTATTTCGAGAATGTAAGCGCGGAAGCAGGTGGCGGAACGCTGCGCCTTACCGGCAGCGTCAGTTACGCGGAGAGTCCGCTGCGCTATGACGTCAGCCTGCGCTCCGATCGCGTGCGCATACGCTATCCGGTGGGCATGAGCTGGCAGGTAGGAGGCTCGCTGCGGCTCAGTGGTACGCCATCCGGCGGCGTTCTTTCCGGGCGCGTGATGATC
>Ga0210400_10001811_pt1 | contig 20830 bp, 22 predicted proteins | sample IncBWH26MmetaG_FD_155456 | JGI IMG/M metagenome (GOLD analysis project Ga0210400, IMG submission 155456) | Forest soil microbial communities from Barre Woods Harvard Forest LTER site, Petersham, Massachusetts, United States - Inc-BW-H-26-M | ecosystem: Environmental > Terrestrial > Soil >...
GCCGGGTTGCTGCACGAAGCTGGTGCTGATGTGCAACTCGTCAGCCGCCGGCAGGAGTTGAAGTTTCATAGCCAGCCCACGGGCAGGCCGCGTTCTCGCTGGCAGCAGATCCGGCATCCGCAGTCCGGACTTGGTCCCGGCATGCGCTCGAGATTTTTCGCCGACGCACCGCTGGCCTTTCACTATTTGCCTGAACGTTTTCGAGTGGAGGCCGTCCGTAGAACACTGGGTCCGTCGGGCGGTTGGTTCATTCGAGACAAGGTAATCGGGAAAGTGCCGTTGCATCTGGGATGCACGCCACAAGGTGCTGTAATTCAGAACGGCAAAGTGCATTTATGGGTTCGCTCAGCTGAAGGCAGTGAGCGCGAGATTGTGAGCGAGCACATCATCGCAGCAACGGGCTACAAAGTGGATTTGGAACGATTGAAGTTTCTTGGCCCTGAAATTCGGTCACAGCTCAAAACCGTTGGGGGCAGCCCGACGCTGTCCTCGAGTTTTGAGTCGTCCGTGCCCGGGATTTATTTTGTGGGGGTTGCGGCCGCGAACAGCTTTGGACCGGTAATGCGGTTCGCTTTCGGGGCTGGCTTTGCCGCTCGTCGTATCACCCAAACGTTGACGAAGGCGTTAGCTGAGAGTCCGGCAGCTGCCGCTGTGGCTAAAGTTGCGACCACAGCGGATTAATAACTCAATCGCGTTTTGAAAGGCTGATGGACGGATGAAGCGAGAGACAATCGCGATTCACGCAGGGTACGATGGCGATCCCACGACGAAGGCCGTGGCTGTGCCGATTTACCAGACTGTCGCCTTCGAGTTTGATAGCGCGGAACATGGTGCTGCTTTATTTAATCTGGAAGTTCAGGGAAACATCTATACCCGCATTGGCAATCCCACGAATACGGTGCTGGAAAAGCGCATGGCTGCGCTCGAAGGCGGCGTCGATGGACTGAGCGTTAGCTCCGGCATGGCCGCGATTGAGTATTCGCTCATTAACATAGCCGAAGCGGGAAACAACATCGTTTCAACTCCGCAATTGTATGGCGCCACTTATACCCTGCTGGCCCATATCTTCCCGAAGCGGGGAATCAGTTCACGTTTCGCGGCTAGCGATCGCCCCGAAGATGTGGAAAAGCTGATCGACGAAAATACCCGCGCGGTTTACTGCGAGAGTGTCGGCAATCCGGCGGGAAACGTGGCGGACGTACAAGGATTGGCGCGAGTTGCGCACAAGCACGGCGTACCCCTGGTGGTCGACAACACCGTAGCCACACCGATTTTGTTGCGTCCCATCGAGTATGGCGCCGACGTAGTGGTGCATTCCATGACGAAATTCATCGGTGGAGGCGGCACCAGTATCGGCGGAATGATTGTGGATGGCGGGAAGTTTCCGTGGCGAAAGTATCCGGAAAAGTTTTACATGTTCAATAAGCCGGAGATTGCTTATCACGGCGTGGTTTATGTCGATCACTTCGGAGAGTCTGCGTTTGTCGCGCGCTGCCGAACTGTCTGTCAAAGAAATACCGGAGCTACGCTTTCTCCGTTTAATGGGTTCTTGTTCTTGCAGGGGATTCAGACGCTCGCCCTGCGCATTGAGCGTCATGTCGAGAACGCGCGCAAGGTCGCGGAATTTCTGCGTGCTCACCCCATGGTGGATTGGGTGAACTACGTCGGATTTCCTGATAATCCGCTCTATCCGATGGCTCATCGATACCTGGGCTCGAACTTCTGCTCACTGCTGACTTTCGGAGTGAAGGGTGGCTACGAGGGCGGGCGGAAATGCTTCAACGCTTTTCGCCTTTTCAAGCGGATGGTGAACATGGGCGATGCCAAGTCGTTGTCGTGTCATCCGGCGTCGACTACACACCGCCAACTCACGCCGGAAGAGCAGGCGAAAGTGGGCGTCACGCCCGAGATGATTCGGCTCAGCGTGGGGATCGAGCACATCGACGATATTCTTGAGGATCTCGGGCAGGCGCTGGACAAGACTAGAGCTGAGTCTAAGACAGCTAGTAATGTGCGCTGAGGTGCGGGGAATGTCATGCCATTAATCATTGATGGAGGCCGGGTTCCGCCTCGTTGGTCCGAGAGAAAAGGCCTGCGCCCGGCGAGTTCGCTCGAAAGCCATGCAGCGGGTCAGGAGTGCGTCAAAATTGCGTTTATTAACAACATGCCGGACGCGGCGCTCGAAGACACCGAAATCCAATTTCTCGACCTGCTCGATTCCGCGGCTGGGGACGTTCCCGTGTTCCTCAAGCTTCACTCTCTGTCCGGAGTTCCTCGGGGAGAACGCGGCCAGCAGCATCTAAACAGTTTCTACTTCGGTACGGACGATTTATTGAATAGCCGGTTCGACGGGATGATCATGACCGGAACCGAGCCGCGGCAGCCAAACCTGTGCAATGAACCCTACTGGTCTGCTCTGACTGACGTTTTGGATTGGGCGGAAAGCAATACAGTCTCGACGGTGTTGTCCTGCTTGGCGGCACACGCCGGCGTCCTCCATAGCGACGGCATAGAGCGCTGCCCATTGACTGATAAACAATTCGGTGTGTTTGACTTCGCTAAGGCCGCGAGCCATCAGCTAACCAGCGGCACCACGGAACGCGTATGTTTTCCGCATTCCCGATGGAACGAGGTGAAGGCGGATGCGCTGGCTGCATGCGGCTACCACGTGCTTACTCAGTCGGCCGACGGTGGTGTGGACTCATTCGTGAAGAAGAAAAAGCGGAGCCTGTTCGTACATTTTCAGGGGCATCCGGAGTATGGTGCCGAGACTCTGCTAAAAGAATACCGGCGAGATATAAAAAGATTTCTGCGGAGCGAACGAGAGACGTATCCCTCCATGCCGAAGGGGTATTTCGATCCGGCAGCTACCAAACTTCTGAGCGACCTTCGAGAAGTTGTTCTCTCCGATCGGCGGGAAGAACTCATGGAAGGCTTCCCTGAAGCTGCTGTGGTCGGCAGTCTGCAGAATACGTGGCAGTCCTCCGCCGTGAGCATCTATCGGAACTGGCTGCACTATCTGGTGGCGAAAAGGGTTGAGGTATCCGCATTTCCTGCGATGGCAGCAGTCTGCAATCAACCTTCGCGAAAGCGTTCAATACTGACTTAGGAAAGAGGAGTCACGTGTCAAAAGTAGTTTCGTTATCGCGCGACGCTTCAGTGGAGTGTACGGCTGACGCCGATCCGGAGAGTGCTTTACTCCGATCAATTGTCATGGCCCAGCCGGCAAATATCGAACTAGACGCCGAGCCGATTCCCCAAGAGTGGATTCTGAGCGGAGCCCCAATTGCCCGCAGCAAGAATCTGGTGAGAAGCCGTGACTGGACCTCGAGCGTTGTGGTTTGGGACTGCACCGCAGGCAGCTTCCGCTGGACCTACAGCCAGGATGAGACGATCTTTGTCATTTCTGGCGAAGCCTTCCTGATGCTGGAGAACGGCGCAGAACGCCGGTTCGGTCCGGGCGAGGTGGGATTTTTTCCTGCCGGGACAACGTGCACGTGGCGTGTCGCTGATTACATTCGCAAGGTCGCTGTTTTGCGGGAGAGCATGTGGCTGCCGCTCGGATTCGGCCTCAAACTATGGAAGAAGTTCCTCCGGACCGTCGGGTTGGCCGGCAAGTCTCCGCTATAAACACGCGCAGCACCAGCCACCTCTAACCTTGAAGCGGGGGCAAGCAAGTCAAAATGAAAGCGGTAGCCCTAAACCTTCGTCCCGGCGACTTTGTGGAAGTAAAATCTCCGGGAGAAATCCTGCAGACGCTGGACGACGATGGCACTTCGGACCGGTTGCCATTCATGCCGGAGATGGTGGAGTTCTGTGGAAGAAGGTTTCGTGTCTCTAAGCGCGTTGTGAAAACCTGCTACTACGGAGCGACCTCGGGGATGCGAAAATTCCCCTCGGAAGACGTCGTTCTCCTCGAAGGATTGCGTTGTTCGGGCGCCGCGCACGATGGGTGTCAAAAGGCGTGTACGATCTTCTGGCGTGAGGGCTGGCTGCGCAGAGTTGAGGGCTCGAGCCAATCGATAGTGGATCCTGAAAGCGGCGCGCAATTACGGGCCCGGCTTAAGACTTCGACTGGTCCGAAAACCTATTTTTGTCAGGCTAGCGAAATACTGAACGCCACCAACGAGTTGTCGCGTTGGGAACGATTCGGTAAGTGCTTCGATGAACTTCGCTCGGGAAACTGCGGCGTTGCTGAGATGGGGAAGCGCATCAGCATCTGGTTGTTCTGGAAGATCCGTAAAGTATTTCTGGGTGCGTACGGCCGTGGAAGTCAAAAGTCGACTCCAGTGGAAAGCCTGAACCTTCAGTCGGGAGAGTGGATCGAAATCAAACCATTGGACAGTATCGCAAAGACCTTGGATGAGAGAGCTTATAACCGCGGATTGTATTTCACTCCGCTGATGGGGCAGTTGTGTGGCGAGCGGCACCGGGTCGAGCGCAAACCTGAGAAGATTATCGTGGATGGTACCGGCGAGATGAGGCAACTCCGCAATACCGTATTTCTGGAAGGCTCGCTCTGCGGATGCGCCTGCGTAGCGTTTGGCGGATGCCCGCGCGGCGAATTCGCATATTGGCGCGAGATTTGGCTACGCCGTACGCAGGCCGCGGCGGAGCCCGGACGTGAGCGACCTGTGCCGGCGAAGCAAGAGTCTGTCGCTTGAACCCTGAAACCGCCCGAGGTATTCGCTAGAACAGCTCGCCGCATCACGATCCTGTTATGTCGGAAATAACTCACGATACTATCGCTGACCTCTTGAGAAACCTTCCTGAGCGCATTAGTGACGTTATTAAGCCCTGGTCGGAGCATTCGCCAGATCGACTAGCTCTGGTGGAGGCATCTGGCAGTTGGACCTATCGGCAACTCGCATCCGCTGTCGTCGACACCCAGCGCTGGCTTCGTGACTCGGGTGTACGCCCGGGCGATCGAGTCATGATCGTGTGCGAGAACTGCCGCGCGTTCGTCGTGATCCTACTGGCGCTGGCCGGTCTGGATGCGTGGCCAGTGCTAGTCAACGCACGTCTTTCGGCGCGCGAGGTCGATGAGATCCGAGACCACTGTGGCGCGCGGCGGGTTATCTACACCACGAGCGTGTCGCCGCATGCTCGGGAGCATGCCAAGCGGCATGGGGCCACGATCCAGGAAGCGCCGGGGGCAGGGTCGATTGCGATCGGACCGCTCAACGAAAGAGTTGAACCGGAACCAGTGGACACCGAGGTTGCGCAGCGCGTTGCTGCGTTGATTTACACATCCGGTACTACAGGGCTTCCCAAGGGCGTCATGCTGACGCACAGGAATTTGCTGTTCGTCGCAGCGGTGTCAGCCAAAATCCGGTCTTTGAGTCCCGACGACCGCCTCTATGGCGTCTTGCCCATGTCGCACGCGGTCGGCCTTTCCGTGGTTCTTTTGGGATCGTTGCTGAGCGGCGCCACACTGTACTTGGCTTCCCGCTTCGATCCGGTGGCAGCTCTCGCTACTCTGGAGAAAGAGAAGTTGAGCGTCGTGTTGGGTGCTCCTGGGATGTTCTCCCTGCTGGCGGAGTATGCGAAGCTAAAGGGATTGCAGGCGCTCAAGTTTCCTTCGCTTCGTATCATTTCGTCTTCGGGCGCTCCCCTTCAGCCCGCGCTCAAGTCGGAAGTGGAGAGCCTGTTTGGTATGGTCCTGCACAATGGATACGGGGTCACGGAATGCTCGCCGAACATCTCCCAGGCCAAGGTGGGAGAGCGCCGAACCGATACCTCGGTGGGTCAGATTCTCCCAGGAGTGGAAGTCCAGTTGGTCGGATCTGACCAGCAACCGGTCGCCGACGGAGAGGTCGGAGAATTGTGGGTGTGCGGCCCCAATGTGATGAAAGGCTACTATCGCGCGCCTGAGGAGACGGCTGGAGCCATCAATCCGGAGGGATGGTTCAACACCCGCGATCTTGCCCGCCTCGAAAGTGGTTATCTGTTTATTGTTGGCCGCACCAAGGAATTGATCGTTCGCTTTGGGGAAAATGTCTACCCGGCGGAAGTCGAGGCGGTGCTGAACGCCCATCCCGCCGTCGTTCGTTCCGCAGTCATCGGACGTACAGTCGAAGGCGCGGAGGGCGGGGAAGAAGTCATCGCCTTCGTGCAACTCTCGCCGTCCTCGGCAACTTCAGAAAACGAACTGGCACAACACGCCGCACAACATCTCGCGCCCTACAAGCGGCCGTCGCAGATTCTGCTTGTCCCGTCAATGCCGCTGACTCCGACCGGAAAAGTCATCAAAGGCGAGCTCTCCAAGCTCGCCCAACTCACCAATACTCGCTAACGACGCCGAGCCGCCCGGCTCTACCGCAGCGTCGACCCTTCATACTCCAATCCCGGCACGCGCACCTCTCCGATTGCGTCCAAGATGCCGGGCACTGCCATTCCTTTCGTCAAGAACGTCCAGTCGAAATTCGGACTTTAATCTCAAACTGGTGAGCCAATTTTTCGAGATTTTGCGCCTCTAGTATTAGGGGCCAGAGCGCCCCAATTCTGCCAAAAGGGGAAATCAATGAAAAACTGGAAGCTCACAAAGCCAACTCTGCTGATCGCTCTGGCTCTCGCCTCCCTTGTCAATACGGTAGCCGAACAACAAGGTCCCGCGGCCGCTCCCATCAACCTGGTGGCTGGGGTCGGCGGCCCGGTCTCAAGCTCCAATCAATGGGAAGACTATTCGGCGCTCAACCTCATTGCCGGCGCTTTCATTTTCCCGGCGGTTGCCAGCACCAAAACCACCGTCTTGTACATTGGCTTCACGGCAGGGACCGAGGCCGACATAGGCAATATGGTCCTTTACACCACCAAACGGGGGAGCTACAAAATCACGGCGGTGAGGCCCGTGAAGTTAAAAGGTGCCTCCAACCCGATCATTTCTCTGACCGACACCAAAGTCTGTCCTAGTCAGCCTATTAGCGTCACCAATCCGTGTGTCATTCGGCTGGATCCGATGACGCTGACGTTATCGACCCTATCGGATTACTACTTCGTGATGTATCTCGGGCACAACACAAATAACCAGACCGTCGGTGCCGCTAATGCGCAATATCCAATTACCAGTCTTACCGGTTGGTTCCTGGGCGGCGACCAGACCCAACTCAAGGTAGGTAACTCGATTCCGTCCGGCTACAACGGCACACATCCGTACTTTCTCTTGTACGTCATGAGCAACTAGAGGGAGAGCAGGGGAGCGGACCTGGTCAGAAGCACGATTCTAATTCGCTCCCCCGTTTGACTCTCACCTATCCAAATTTGGAATTTTGCTGCTGGGTTTCGAAGGAAGGCCTGATCCCACCTCTCGCGCAAAGCGCGCGCGAACGAGCAGTTGACTAAAACCTGTTGCTGCCGCCATGCGCCCGGCGGTGAGAAGAGCCCTGCTGCACAGCGTATTCAAGCGCTTCATTCTCGGTTGAGAAGTTCGCAGGAGGATACGAGTCGCGTTTATCCGTACACTTGACTACTCCACGCGCAGCAACAGGACGGGTTCGACCATGAATTCAAAGGTGTTAATGGCATCGACGGCAGCATGAATCGTAGGTTCGGAAACGGGTTCTACAGTGATGACGAACGATACCCGGTCTTTGGGCATGTGTGGCTCCTGCTCCAGGGAATCAATATTGATATCGTGCCGAGCTATGACTTCGGCTACGCGAGCTACGATACCGCGCTGATCTTTCACAGTAAGTCGCAAGTACCAGCTCACGGGCCGCGGACTAGTGGAGAGTCTGAGATCGTGAGAATCCATGAATCCCGAGATTTGCTTGGCACTCATCTGCCCCGCGGTGAGGTCCCTTGCAATTTCGATGAGATCAGAAACCACAGCAGCGCCGGTAGCGTCGCCACCGGCGCCACGTCCGTAAAACATCTGCGTACCAATCTTGTCCCCGACCAAAAAAACTGCGTTGTTCACGCCTTCCACTTTAGCCAGCATCGACCGGCGACTGACCATCCATGGCCGTACCGAAACCTCGATGCCGCTGGCCGTGCTCTCCGCGGAACCAACGAGGCGAATCGTGCTATCCAGACGATTTGCCGAATGAACATCAATCGCTCGAACTTGTCGGATTCCAGAAGTTGGAATCATCGACACTTTCAGGCGTCCGCCAAACGCCATGCGAGTGAGAATGCAGAGCTTGTCTCGAGCATCCATCCCGTCAATATCAAACGTGGGATCTGCTTCGGCGTATCCTGCCTTTTGTGCCTCCTCCAACGCTACTTCGAACTCGATTCCACGGCTCTCCATTTGAGTAAAGATATAATTTGACGTTCCGTTCAAAACACCATACACCGCGCGTAGACGATCGCCCGCAGTGGACTCGTGAATCACCCGCAGAATGGGGATGCCACCTGCTACGCTAGCCTCAAATCCAATGGGTAAGTTCTGAGAGGCGGCAAGCGCAAAGAGTTCATCACCATGTGTGGCCAGGAGATTCTTGTTGGCAGTGACTACGGGCTTCCCGTCTTTCAGCGTTGCCAGCACGAGTTCGCGGGAGTCATCGGTACCGCCCATAGTTTCAACTATCACATCGACATCGCTAGCGGCGATAAGCTGCTTCCAATCGGAAACTGACCGAGCACCTGCAGGAATTTCTGCTGCTCTCACGCCTGAGCGTCGGCACACAGCAGTGACATCGATCCTAATTCCCCTACGCTGCGCAATCAGATCGGCATGCGAAGAAATAATCTCCGCGGTCGCTCGACCGACTGTGCCGGAGCCAGCGATGCCTACACGAACTCTCTTCATGATTAAGATCAGATCTCAGCGACTACAGTTTAGTTGATTGAGCGCCCGGATGCCGGATTCAGCTCCTCGGGAGCGATGCACGATGTTACGGCAAACGACACAGTGTATTCGCACCACCCAATTACAGCTTATCAAGGGCGAGGTCGCGAAGATGACACAATCCGCCCACACGAGCTAACGCCGCCGAGCAGCCGCTAGGCACTACAGCACGTCGTCCTGAAGTGCCCCAATCCCGTCCGTGGCGCCTTCCCGATTACAATCCAATGAAGTGACCCTGATGCCGGGCACTCCCAATTCTTTCGCCAAGGGAGTCCAAAGCCACTCGTTTTTCAGGCCCAGTGTGCAAAACTCTGCATCTTGACAACCCTTCGGTTGCGTAGGAAACTTCCGACACTCCAGTTACGCCTCCCCCAGCTGGGCTCACATGCGAGGCCAGCTAGTTGCGATTCGAAATAGGTAAAGGATTGGTTATTGATTATGAAATCTGGATTGATATTAGCTCCGTTTAAGCACGTGCTGAAGTTCGCATTCGTTCTCGGACTCGTGGCGGTCGTGACCCCCCGGGCCCAAGCGCAGATCTTTAGCGTAATTTACAACTTCACTGGCGGAAGTGATGGCGGATCTCCCTTGGCCGGCTTCACGATCGATGAAGCAGGGAACCTATACGGGACGGGGAGTTATGGTGGTCCTGGCGGATATGGAGTGGTGCTAAAGGTGGACCAAAGTGGTCAGGAGACCGTACTGCACGGCTTCACTGGTAGCACGGACGGGGCAGATCCCCAAGCCAGTTTGGTCATGGATCCGACGGGCAACCTGTACGGGACCACCAACGCGGGTGGGGCTTCCGGTGCCGGAACCGTGTTCAGGGTGGGTCGATATGGAAAAGAGACGGTGGTGTACAGCTTCACCGGTGGAACGGACGGAGCCAATCCGGTGGGAGCTCTGGTCAGGGATACGGCAGGTAATCTCTACGGCACCACTACGGCGGGCGGCTCTAACGGCACGGGTACAGTTTTCCAGTTAGTTAAGAAGAGCGGGAAGTGGACCGAGAAGCTACTCTACAGCTTTGGCCAGGGCACCGATGGAGCAACTCCTATCGCGGGCGTTACCCTGGATGCGAAGCACAATCTTTATGGCACGACTTCTGCTGGAGGCTCTTATGGGTACGGCACGGTCTTCCAGTTAAAGCGGTCGAAATCCGGATGGAAAGAAAATATTCTTTACAATTTCCAAGGGGGCAACGACGGAGGTGTTCCGTACGCTGGCGTGATCGTTGATCACGCAGGCAACCTCTATGGCGGCGCCACAGGGGGCGGCACCGGAGCTGGCGGCACAATTTTCGAGCTGAAGCCGGTGAAAGGCAGCTGGATCTTCAGCGTGCTCTACAACATACCAGGTTGGACCCTTTCAGGGCCTTTTCGAAACCTCAAGATGGATGCGTCGGGTAATCTATACGGCACGACCCACTGCGACGGGGATTATAGCGCAGGAACGGTGTACAAGCTGACACGCTCAGGCGGTACCTGGACATACACGTCGCTTTACGTGTTTACGGGTGCCAACGATGGCCTCTTCTCGTTCAGTAATCTGGTATTGGACAAGCAGGGCAATCTTTATGGTACGACAGCATTCGGCGGCTCGAATGGGTATGGAGTTGCCTTCAAAATCACCCCATAGCTGACAGTGGGGAGTGAACCTTGCCAACCGCTGTCTGAGGTTTCGAGGTTATAGTTTCCCGGCGAGGGTACGTTAAGTACTGGCTGATCTGGGTGTAGCTGTAGGTCATTTGGACACCTCCGAGGCAGCCAGGCTTGCGGGTGTCGCAGTCGAAAGTTGTTCCCACTGGCTCGCAGGCGCGAAACCATCGAGGTTGAGCAGGGAAGCACCGTTCACGACAACGTGGCTGATCTTGATCACGTCCCGCAGGCCAACGAGGCTCTTGTCATCGATCTCGTCTTGTCCGAGTAGGTCGGTATCGTAACCGAAGTCGCGCAGAAACCAGTTCAGTTTCCACAGCGCTCGGGGCGTGCAGTAGAGGCGGCTGGCAACTGAGTGCCCTGTGAGTTCTTTGGGTTCGATGATTGAGAACCGGAGGAGATAGAACGGTTTTCGCGCATCCCATCGATGCTGAGCCCGCTCGACGCGAACGAGCAGTAGACCATCGCGAACTTGAGCTGCAGCGGATTGATCGGCGTCATGCAAGCCTCGGATCCGTCGTCTCACGCGACACCTTCTTTCGCGTTGGGATAGCTGTTGAGTTGGCACAGTAGGGCATCGCGGTCTTTCTCGGCCCAATCGGCCAAGTGCGCGACGAAACCTTCGACCTGCTCGCGAGTGGCTTCGCGAAGAGTCTTGACCCCGCAGAAGTCGGTGGCGTAGGACTTGACCAAGGTGGCGTCGAGCTGATGCTGGCGAATCAATTGACAGAGACGATCGCGGACCGTGCGGCCACCGTACCCGTTCCCGTTTGCAGGCTGCGGTGTTTTTTTCGGTTCGCGGGGAGATTCGGCTTGGCGGTTGGACGAGCCGAGTTCCTCGACCGAGCAAATGCCGATGCCGTACGCCTTGCGCAACGCGCGGTTGACAGCACGCGTCTCAGCGACACGCATCTCCGCCCCATGGACCAGGAAGGAAACATTTGATGGGTCGGCGTCGCCGTAACCGACAAAGCCGCGACAAGTTCGCGACTTGTAAACCGTGGCCTTGAATGCCCAACGCTGTGAAGCAGGATCACAAAACTTGGAGACGGGCTGAATGTGAATGCCAGAGCACCGCTTTCGACTCGCCAGCCCCACCAAACCCGTATGGGTGACGTACCAACCATTATCTAGGTAGATCAAGTCTCCGGCGCCTACTGAGAAGTCGTGCTGGGACGCAATTTCCCTGAGCCGGATGAGGGCTTGCGGAGAAAGGGGTGACCAGATTCTCCGAGCCATGCGGATGCTTGTCTGGACTGCAGCGTTTTTCTTTTTCATAAGCGTCAACCTCGCTATACTCAGCGCTGAGTATAGTGTCAAATCCCGATTTGATTTTTGATTAGGAGTAGGGCTAAGTTTGTACCTGGCAAATGTCCGAGAAGAGAGAGAAAAATCCAAATGCGGTGGCACTGGGTCGCTTAGGTGCAAAAGCGCGACAGGAGAAGTTGACCCCGGAACAGCGGCGGGTGATCGCACAAAAAGCGATTCGTGCGCGTTGGGCGAAGGCAAGAAAGAAGAAGACTTCGAGTTAACTATGTGTAACTTTGCAACGTCGCTTTATTACCATCGTGCACTTTCAGATTCATGATGATCCGGTTCTTTGCCGTTCTTGCCAAGTGGGGCCAAAGCCAGAGAAAAAAACCGGCAAAGGGACCCACAAGAAAAGACCTAATCTGGCAAGATTCCTGCCAAGATAGATTCTGCGACGGATTCATGTCAGACATAGGTGTTCAGAGAACGGGCCGGCGAATGGCTGCACCCAAACAGTCCAGCATCAACAAGGCGAGGGCACGAACTACGTTCAAACGAAGATTGGCAACCCTTGACGCCGCAGTCGGCATCCGAGGAGTAGTACGCCATTGCTCCCTGTGAGGGGAAACCTCAAGGCCAAGATACCGCACCAGTTCCCTGTGAAGTGAGATCTCAAGACCAAGGTCGATAGTCTCCTGCGTTTCCCTCCCCATCCGTTTAAATCTTTCTCAACTTCCTGCCTAACTTGCTGTTTGAACATTGGTTCTCCGTACTTCCACCAGTTGGACCTTGTCCGAGAACCGCATTTTTTGGCAACGATGTCGGAGTGGTTCCGACTTGACGGCCGGTCATGTTTTTTTGTGTGAGTATGCCACCGTGTTGTCTGCTGATCCTACGATCCATAAACTTTCATCTAAACAACTGAGTGGAATGCAAGACATTTCATCCCGTCGTTTGAGACTGTCCGATCTCCCTTTGAACCGATTTGAGGGAGCTCGGTTTTCGGCACAATTTGACCGGGAGACGTGACATGAAGGGCAAGGACGCGAAGATCGATGCCGCCACGAAAAATAAAGAGCGGTTGGCTAGGAGCGCCAAACAGGCTTTGGAAGCAGTACAAGCCGTAAGAGCAATGGCTGCGTTGTCAGAACAGGAGCTGATGCGATACGTGCGGCTTCAAGAGAAAATCAAAGCAGCATCTGGCGGCAAGCTTTTTCTTCCGGATCAGCCTCCGACGTCGATGCAAAACATGCGGCGTTTTCGCGCCTACGTCGGTATGCAGAAGTCGGGAACCACGATCATCGTGAAGTTGATCCATAACTTATGTGAGTCCACGGAGTCGACCCCTATCATCCACATGACACGTAGGAACTGCCGAAGCTCGCCGGGGGAATCGGAGCAGCAGGGGTACCACCTCAGCGAACGCCTGATATGTAACCTATTTCTCTGCGACCACCGTCAGGGTAGTATCCACCAGAGGTATCTGCGGTTGGCGCAGCATTTGCACGCGGGTGCACACCGAGTCAAGGGGCCGTTCGACGCCAATTCTGCGGCCAAAGCCTTTTAGCAGCACCAGGAAAACGCGTGACGGAACAACAGTCCACTAGAACGGCGAAGAAGATGCCAGGCCTTGGAGAATCGCGATGAAAATCAAGAAAACGGTGACGCAGAAAGTCATAGACACGAGTCGCAAGAACGCTCAATTAAGCCCCGGACACGAGACCCTCGCCGGAAAGAATGCTACTGAGCCGGTAACGAAGGATACAAAAGCGGTTGACCTTGGCGTAGACGAGATCCTCCCGGAGGATCTTTTTAGGCGCCTGCGACATCAGGAAGAGCAGCTGAGTGAAGAAGCTTTTAGGTGGCTGCAGACACAGTTCGCCAACCAGCGGTTTTTCACTTATCCACTATTTGATCCTCCCGGCGACGTAAGCGATGAAGCTCGTGAGTCGCTTTCGGATCCTGGCGTCAAATACAACTTTCTTCTCCTATTGCTGCGAAATTCCCCGAGCAGCAAGGAGCGGCTGTTTATCCTTGCAACGTGGCTGTACCGGGAGGGCATTTGTCAACCAGAAGATCTACTAGGCAAGGACTTCTCAGAATACCGGCGGAAGGCCCTGGGCGGCAGCCGAGGACGCCTGTCTATCACAGACTTACGCCAGGCACTTATCGTCAATAATTGGGAATCCTACTTCGATCAGCTCCTACACGGACAACGTACCGGGCTTGGCCGGCGGGGATTTGACGAGTGTGCGATTCAATGCGCAATCAGCAAGCGTAGTGGTCGAGCAGCGGCATGTGAATATGTGTGCGACCGCCTAAAAGTCGACGCGCGTGCACTTGAAAACGCCTATTCCCGGATATTCAGCAGGGTCAAGAAAACGATTTCAGGTCCTCCGACGCAAGATGGTCGGCCAACTTCATAAATTTATTTTCTTAATTTTTGATGCGAGCCGGTCGTGCCCGTGCACTAATGGCCATGATGCTCATTTCGCAGCATGCGATTGAGCTTGAGGAGGTACGTATGAAGATTAAGAAAACGGTCACGCAGAAGGTCATCGTAGCCAACCGCGAAAATGGCAGGAAGGGAACCGGCTCGAAGACACAAAGGGGGAAGGACCTCGTGAGTCGAAATGCTACGAAACATGGTATTTTAGCGCGCAACTTTCGCTTCAAGGACGATCAGGAAAAAGCCGTCTACGAAACGCTAATTTCTGACCTCGACAGGACCATCGATCGGGACGATCCCCTTCAGCGGATGCTCACGGAGGAGGTCGTAATGGCACACGTTCGTCGTGGGCGAGCCCTGAAGCTGGAGCAGAGGCAGTCCCTGCGGCAGAACCCAGCGACAGAGCTCGCTCTCAGGAGCATCGAAAATTCGGACCTCGTGGACACGGGCGTCTGCCTCGTCGATCCCGAGTCTGGGTGGCAATGTACCGAGCTGACCATGGGCGCGAAGAAAGCGGGTGAACATCTAGCCAGAAACGGTCCCTTGGCTCAAAGCAGTGGGGATGGTCATCAGCTACAGTTTCACGCCAAGTTCCAGGACCCCATGGATAAAGCCCTCCGGTACCAGAGGGCCACCGCTCGAGACTTCTATCGCGCGTTGAACTTGCTATGCAAACTACGGAAAGAAGAGAAACCTAGCTCGAGAGATTGACACTGGAACCGCTCTGAAACTTTTGTGTTTGGAGGAAAGCAGCCAATCAGTGTTTCCTCCGAGGCGGAGCCGCATCCCAACTAGGCTACCTGCAAGAACCATGGGACGCAGAGGTGATCGGCTGAGCCAGATCTCGGGCGAGTCGAAACCGCTGCTGAGAACAAAGTGGAATGATCTGTGATCCATGGTGCAACTCCGGGGATCTACAGGCAGAGACGATTGAACGGAAGAACATCGTAAGAAACTCGAACTCGGTGGTTGCTAGAGCGTTTTGCCCAAGCGTCCGATGTGCCGCGTGTCACGTCGTTACATACATTCACGGCTATGCATCGATGGGGAATTCTCATCCGGGGATATATCGTAAGACGATATGTCGCAGTTATCAAACCAGCCGCGGAACATGTTGCACTTCGCTCGAAATGCTCGATAAGACTGGCGGGCTTTTATGTCGAAACAAACCCACTATGTATCCTGATTTCATGGGCTTACAAAATTGAGGTTGCGAATTCATCACCATTCACCACCCAGCGACCCCGTTGCGGCACAGAATTATATGGCAGCACTTCTGCTGGAGGCTCTTATGGATCCGGCACAGTCTTCCAGTTGAAGCGGTCGAAATCCGGATGGACAGAAAACATTCTTTACAATTTCCAGGGGGGCAACGATGGAAACGTTCCGTACGCTGGTGTGATCCTTGATCACTCGGGCAACCTCTACGGCGGCGCCACTGGGGGCGGCACGGGAGGAGGCGGCACGATTTTCGAGCTGACGCCATCGAGCGGCGGTTGGACTTTCAGCGTACTTTACAACCTAGCAGGTTCACCCGTTTCGGGACCTTTCCGAAACCTCAAGATGGATGCATCGGGGAATCTATACGGCACGACACACTGCGACGGCGCTTATAGCGACGGGACGGTTTACAAACTGACACCCTCAGGTGGTACTTGGACGTACACGTCGCTTTACGTATTCACAGGCGGCGCAGACGGCTATTACTCGTTCAGTAACCTAGTATTCGACAAGCAGGGGAATCTTTACGGTACGACGATCTACGGCGGGACGAATGTATATGGAGTCGCCTTCAAGATCACCCCATAACTGACACTTGGGGCGTGAAGCGCGTCAAACCGATCCGTGAGGTTTCGAGGTTTTGTGGTTTTCTGACATCGAGCACAATCTCGCCAGTAGGCGCGGGACTTCCGAGGTCCTTATGAGTGGCGATTCCTTACCATTACCACTGCCACTCGCGCGCTTTGCGGCTGACTCGTGCGAGGCTACCACTCTGTACCGCGAACTACTTAAACCTCTGCTGCGATATCAGGTATGTCTCGGGCTCTCGGCTGACGAAGCGCAGGATGTCGTGCAGGACGCTTTTGTCAGGGCTACGTCTTCCGCCTTGCGCCCCGCCTCCAACTGCTTCAGCGCCCCGATAATCTGCGCTTCCGTGTGCCTGCTCTTCGACTTCTTCCCCTTTCCTTCGTCCGAAATCATACTCGGACATGTTCGGAAAGCGGGGAGCAGTGTGAGAAGCTCTTCGCGCCAGCGCAAGAAAAGCGATTCGAACAACGAGTATTGATCTTAATAGTGCAGTCAAGAAATGTCCCATCCTTGTGTTCGCTTAATGCTGTCCATCCGCGAGTTTCGCCACTGCAGCTTGCACTGCTGCCGGTAACGAGCTCATACGCTTGACATAAGCCGCGACAGTCCACAACTTTTCGTCTGAGGTCCACACTCCGTTGGCAAACATCCCCGATCTGCGGAGCCCATGCTTGGCGATCCAGAAGATCTGTGCCTCAGAGTACTTCGTTCCAACCACAGGCAACTCAGGGATGGCTGGATAGAGCACCGGGCCTCTGCCTGCGAATGGTTTCCCCGGTGTGCCGTGGCAACCGGAGCAGGCATCAAGATAGAGCTTCCCACCCGCGATCAGGTTTTGCTCAGTCGGTTCAACCGGGTTGGTTAGGTCTGGTGCTCTTCGCCGCACCGAAGCGTGAACTGCGGTGTACATTAAAGAGCTCTCCCATCGAGATGGGGGAAGATCGGCCCGGACTTCGGCCAGACCTAACCTCAGGTATCCAAACATGCCGGCGGCAACAAGCATAATCGCGACAAGGATACCGAGTAGGAAGTTCTTCATTTAGGTAATTTCCTTTTTCCCTTTGCCTCACCTCCCACTGTGACAACCCACCGCGTGAGTTATTCCGTGGGATGGGCAGCCACGAAACTTAGTTTTAGAATCTCCTTGTCGGAAAAGCGTTCAGCCAGCACAGATTCAGGCTGTTTGAATCCTGCGCCGGCGACTTGCTCGATTCGGTGAGAGTGCATTTGCCCGCTTGCCATATCACCTTAACGATTCCGATGGAAGAGGGAGAGGAATTATCGCTGTCTTCGGCAACCCACACGATCCCTCCTTTGCCAGTTGTCGCCTCAGTTGCGATCGCACTCGAGAAGGTCCATTTGGTTCCGTGGCCACGCAGTGGTTTTGAGATGCAGGCGAAGCGGAGTGAGCCTGTCGTTTTGTTGAAATGAGCGGCGGTGACCTGGCCCGACAGGTTGTCGCTCACATATAACAACGTCTCGTCCGGGCTTAGCCAAACATTGTTGGCGGCGAGGCCATTGCCAAGGCTCCCATCGGGCCCGCCGTATTTGACAGTCTTGGCTAATTTGCCGGAGGACAGATCCGAGATCTCAACCTCGCTAAAGCCTCCCGAGGCGTCACCGAATATCGCGTAACGACCATCCTTGGCGATGTCGACGCCATCGGGGAATTCACCGTCCTCAACGTAACCGGTCGAAAGCTGCAGGTCGTGGTTCGAAACCGGTGGACCACCCTGAATGTTGAAGGACTCGATGGAGCCGTCGCCGTAGGCGACAACGAGGATGTTCCCCTTCGCAGCCATGCCGTGAGGAAATCCATCGTTCAGGCCAACCGCGCTGACATCGCTTATGAAGGCCAGGGTGCAGCCGGAGCCAATCCTAAAGGTGGCGATGGTTTGCGACGCCGAGAACGCTGCGTACACGTACTTGTCATTGGGGTGCACGGCCAGTCCCATGCCACCCGGACCGTCACTGTCAGTGCTGGAACCAAGGAAGTTGCCCACGACTTCTTGCGTTTGGAAGACGACCGCCGCGATGTCATTGCTGCCGCCGTCGGCGACAAAAATGCATTCATCGGTGCCGTCCGGAACTAGCACTTGCCGGACGATGCCGAAGTATCCTCCGCCCATCCCTTTGCCACCCGTCTTAATGGTTTTGAACTGGGTCAGCTTGGGCTCAAGGGGAGTACCGCCAGCCAGGAAGAACGTAACCGTATTCGGCCCATTTACATCGTCGTTCGTCACCACGTAGTGTTTTGTTTCCGCGCGGAGGCCGATAGGATAAAACACGCAAATGGCAGCCACGACGCTTGCCATTGCAACAGATTTCCACAAACTTTTCATTTTGGATTCTCCTCTTTCTGATGGGTCCCAACCCCTATTGTCGATAGACAAGAGACTGCTGCGGTCTGGACTTATTCGATCGCTCTCGATCTCAAGCACAGACTGTTGCAGCGGCGACACTCAACGCACGATTTAACTGTTTTGTAGAGAAAGCGCCAACGGATTTGGGGCAAAACGCACCTTGGTGGGGCGAGAAGGACGCAGGCTAGGTGAAGTGACAGACGAGAGCTGGAGAGTCAGAAGAAATGACCCAACGGTCCCGCCAGTCTCTCGCGATAGTTGCGGCTGAGGGTCAGCTCAGTGCCGTCTAACAGCCTGACAACGTAGTCACCGTGGAAAAGCGGCTGCAGTTCCTGGATGCGATCAAGATTGACCAGGGTAGAGCGATGGATGCGGAGAAACTTCGAAGGGTCGAGGCGGACTTCGAGTGATTGCAACGTCTCGCGGTGCAGGTGAGATTCGCGTCCAGCGTGGATACGCACGTAATTATCGGCTGCCTCCAACCAATCAACCTCGTCCACACGTAGAAAAACAATTCTTCCCCCTGATTTAATGACCAATCGAGTCAAGCGTTTCTGTCGTGCCTGTAGGTCTTCCAGCAATCCGGTCAGACGTTCATTCCAGAGACCCTCTCGCGAGTGTCGGATCTGTTCCTTTGCCCGCTGCAAGGCATCTTGGAACCGCTCGCGATCAAAGGACTTCAGAAGATAATCCAGCGCGTGGACTTCAAAAGCCTTCACCGCATAGCGATCGAACGCCGTGACAAAAATGATGGCTGGCATCCGCTCGCTGGCGATGGCGTCGAGGACCGCAAAACCATCCATCTCTGGCATCTGCACATCCAGGTAGACGAGGTCAGGCCCGGTTTGCTCGATGGCGGCAACGGCTTGCTTTCCATCCGAACACTCGCCCACAACTTCGATCTCCGCATCGCCGCCAAGGAGAGTACGAATGCGTTCCCGGCCCAGAGGTTCGTCATCCACGATGAGCGTTCGGATTTTCAACCGCGCTGCCCTCCCTCTTGGTTGGAGGCAATCGCCGGGTGCGGCATCAATTGAAATGGGAAAGCCAGCTTCACCGCCAAGCCACCTTCCGCCGCGTTGCTCAATTCGAAAGTGTGCGCAGTGCCGTAAAGTTTCTCCAGTCTTTCTCGCGTGCTTGAAATCCCGATACCATCGGTTGAAGCTGCTGCGGAGCGGATTCCTGGACCATCATCTTTCACCTCGAGGACAAGCATCCCGCCATCCCGGGCGGCGCGCACAATGACGCAGCCCGGCGTGGCGCGAGCCGCGATGCCGTGACGAATCGCATTCTCGACCAATGGCTGAAGGATAAGGTAAGGAGTGCTTGCATCGAGCGTTTCGGGAGCGACCTCGATCCGAACCACCAGCCGGTCAGAAAATCGCGTTCTCTCGATTTCCAGATAGCGTTCCAAGAATTCCAGTTCTTGCGCAAGCGGGACTTTCTGGACGCCTATGTTGTCGAGCGTGAGTCGCAGCAAGTCGCTGAGCTGGGCTGTCATCCGGTCCGCCGCATCGGGGTCCTTGTGAATCAAGGTTGCGATCGAATTCAGCGTGTTGAACAAGAAATGGGGATGGAGCTGCATGCGCAGCGCCTGTAGCTGGGCTTGTGCTAATTGAGCGGAGAGTTGCGCCGATCGAAGCTCTCCTTGCCGATAGCGCTGGTAGTAGAGATATCCCTGGGTAGCCGCCACCAGAATCGAGTAGGTCAACAAATTACTATGGAAGACATAGGCCAACGACATGCCCTTCGGAAGGCCCAAGACGTAACGACGGAACAGATTATCCAACCACCATTTCAGGAGCGTGACTCCCACACCCGCGATTAAATGCATGACCGCGCTTCGCGCCCAATCCTCTCGTTCCAGCGGGAATCTGCGCCCAAGCCAGATGATTCCCGGAGCCAGCAGACCCCACAAATACCAGGCCGCAAGATTGAGCTTCAGAATGATTGCAAGATGCGCTTGTCCCCCAGAATATTTGTACGCGAGATAAGTCTGGCTTGCAAAGAATAATCCAGCCCAGGTCCATCCGGTGAAGGCCAACGTCCACCGCAACCATCGCCGCTGCAACATGGATTTGATTCTCCCACTTCTACCTGATTCCGGAAAGTTACACCAAACAAAACTAGAGCGACAATTAGGGACCCGTTTATCGCCGAGCATTGAGCCAACTCTTGGGATCGCCAACGCTCGTATCGTTGGAAAGTTCATCGACGTGCGTTCTCTGGATTCTAACTCGGGTGATTGTTGTCAATAGGTGGGCCGAGGGTCGATGGGAAACTCATTGACGTGTCCAGCTTCTCTGTGATCTGGAATCGTGCGGCAGCCCCAAGAAACCGCAGAGGGTGAGCGCAATCCAGCTTATCTCTTGATTGATGCAAAGATCGCGCTCAGGCTGTCTTCGGTTTGCCGATCGAACGCAGGGTCGCGGGTCCCCTGAATACCAGCTCGTCCAGCCACTGATTTGACCCCGATATAGACGGCATCGTAAGGCGCATCGTTCAAATT
>Ga0210400_10001812_pt1 | contig 20829 bp, 16 predicted proteins | sample IncBWH26MmetaG_FD_155456 | JGI IMG/M metagenome (GOLD analysis project Ga0210400, IMG submission 155456) | Forest soil microbial communities from Barre Woods Harvard Forest LTER site, Petersham, Massachusetts, United States - Inc-BW-H-26-M | ecosystem: Environmental > Terrestrial > Soil >...
ACCCGGCACGATGCGGGAGCCTAATATAGATTTCACCAGCCAGCAGTCACGAGTCACCAATCATGTTTGAGAATCTTACAGAGAAGCTGCAACGCACTTTTAAAAACCTGCGCGGACAAGGCAAGCTCACGGATGAGCACCTGGACACCGCGCTCGCGGAAATTCGCGAAGCGCTGCTCGAAGGCGACGTCAACGTTGGCGTGGCTGACGAACTCCTTGCCAACATCCGCGCGAAAGCCATCGGCAGCGAAGTCATGCTGCAGCTTTCGCCTGATCAGCAGGTGGTCAAAGTTGTTCGCGACGAGCTGGCCGCGATACTTGGCAAACACGCCAAGCCGATTTTCGCTTCCCGCCCGCCTTCGGTCTGGATGATCGTCGGCTTGCAAGGTTCCGGTAAGACCACCACCACTGGCAAGCTTGCGAAATGGCTTTCGCAGCATGGGCATCGTCCGCTCGTCGTTTCCACGGACGTTTATCGTCCTGCCGCGCGCGAACAGCTTGCGCAGGTCGCGAAAGCCGTCGGTACGGCGAACTGGCCCGGCACCGGGACGGACAAGCCGCTCGAAATCGTCAAAGGCGCTATCAAGGAAGCAAAACTTTCCGCCAGCGACGTCGTCCTCGTGGATACCGCCGGCCGCCTGCACATCGACGATGATTTGATGAACGAGCTGAGCATGCTGAAGAAAGAACTGCAGCCCAGCGAAATGCTGTTCATCGCCGATTCCATGATCGGTCAGGACGCCGTGCGCTCCGCTGGCGAATTTCACAAACGCCTCGGGCTCACCGGCGTGATTCTAACTAAACTTGATGGCGACGCTCGCGGTGGCGCGGCGTTAAGCATCGGCAAAGTCACCGGCGCGCCGGTAAAGTTCGTCGGGCTCGGCGAAAAATACGACGCCCTCGAAGGTTTCTATCCTGAGCGCATCGTCTCCCGCGTTCTCGGCATGGGCGACCTCATGTCGCTGATCGAAAAGGTGGAACAGACCGTCGATAAGAAGGCCGCCGCCGAACTGGAGCGCAAGCTCCGCAAGGAAGATTTCACGCTGGAAGATTTCCGCGATCAGCTCAAGCAGATTCGCAAGATGGGACCGCTCGAAAAGATCGTGGACATGCTCCCCAAGATGGGCCCGCTCCAGAATCTTCCCAAGGATGCCAAGGTCGACGAGGGCCAGCTCACGCGTGTCGAAGCCATCATCAACTCCATGACCAACCAAGAGCGCCGCGACCACAACGTCATCGACGGCAAGCGCCGCAAGCGCATCGCCAAAGGCAGCGGCACCACCGTCCAGGACGTCAACACCGTCCTCAAGCAATACCTGCAAATGCGCACCATGATGAAGCAATACGGCGCCCTGGCCGCCCGCACCAAAATGAAAGGCCTCGGCAAACTCGCCGGCCTCTCTTGAAAATGTAGCTTCGCCTCTTTTTGCGGCGAAGGTCTTTAGGCAACGAGCGAATCAGTTTTTAGTAGAAAAGAAAATGTCAGCAACCTGCAGTGCCAGCTTCTCCGGTTCGAGGTCGGTGCGGTTGCATAGAACAATTACCGTTAAGCCCTCGCCTTCTGTGAAGCGCTCGATCACGGTGCGAAAGCCCATCGTGGTTCCCGTGTGCCACATTCGCCGACGCCCTTGATAAGGATCGAGAAACCAGCCGAAGCCGTAAGATACGGGCTTGCCGGGATGCAGATTATCGTCGTTCGATTCGGCGGGCCAGCGGGGCTCCGATCCGTCGGCAAGTTTCACCGGAGTTACCGCAGGCTGAAATTCTTTTTCGCTCAGCAAAGTGTGATCGCGCAGCGCGTTATCCCACCTGGCGAGATCTTCGAGATTGGAATAGATGCCGCCATCACCGAGCGTCGCGGAAGTTGCGCTTTGATCGGTTTCGGTCAAACCCAAGTTAGGTCCATGACTGAGCGCCAGCCATGAATGCCCATATGCGCGGTTTGAAACCTCGTTTTTACCTTTTCGGTATACCAGGGTGTGATTCATCTTTAGGGGGGCGAAAATTCGATCGTGCAGGAATCGGCCGAATGGTTTTCCTGAGGTTTTGGCAACAATGAGGCCGAGCAAGACATAACCGGAATTGCTGTATGACCAAGTCGTTCCGGGCGTAAACTTCCCGGACTTCACCCTCTGAAGCAGTGCCAGCACTTCGTTGTCGCGAATCTGATGCCCCGGCGTCCAGATGGATTCATCTTTTGCGAGTGCATCCATGAGCTCTTCGTAGTCAGGCAATCCGGAAGTGTGGTTGAGGAGATTTCGAATGGTTATAGATTTTCCATATGCCGGAAAATCGGGAAAGATCTCCGCGAGCGTTTCGTCGTAGCGGAGTTTTCCGTCGTGGACGAGCAGCATGATGGCCATCGCGGTGAATTGTTTCGTGAAAGATGCCAGCCGGAAATTCGTATGTGCATCGATGGTCCTTTTTGTGCGGAGTTCACGAACGCCGTAGCCGCGTTCGAAAACGGTGCTGCCATTTTTGCGCACCAGCACCGCGAGCCCGGGTGCATCAGGAGAAGTCACCCCTGAAAAAATCGCAGCGATCTTCTTGTCCGCCGGCGTTTCCGACGACTGCGCCGGCGTTTCCGCTGCCGTTCCCAGAGCGAGCAGCGCAGCAATGGCAATGATGAGCTTCCGCTTCACCGAGCCTCCTTCGAATACGCCGCAGGATATCACTTGCACTTCATTTCGCGGAGTCACGCGACCCTCGCGGAATGTTACAAAGCTGCGGCCTTCAACGGCCTAAACCGGCTGCACTGATTGTCTGCCTGCCCCGGCGCTGTTCCAGAATGGGACATGATGAGTTCGGCAATTTAAGTACTAAGGTAGTACTCATTGTCTTGTTCTGAACAGAGATAAATCACCTCCAGAGGCATTCTGCTTGCGAGCAAAAAGAGCGGCCCGCCTCAGAAGGCAGGCCCTACAGAGTAGCCATGCGCAATTCCGAACGCCGCTATACACACCGCTACGGGCTACAGGTTCCCTTGGTGTTTTGTCCGATGAATTCTCCATTGACAAGTAGCCACCGCGCAAAATCCATAAACATATCGTCGCGAGGAGTCTACTTTGTGACAAGCCACCCCGTATTTGTAGGGCTGCCCGTTCAGGTAATTCTGCGGATGCCCAGGAGGATCGCAGGAGCGCTACAAACCGAAAGAGTTTTCGACGGCCGGGTCTCGCACATCGAATGGAAGGACGTTCCAAGCGGATGTTCGGGAGTCGGGGTGGAGTTTTTCTACTGGGAAACTGCTGAGAAAGCGGTCCAGCAGATTAAAAGCAAATAAGCACGGGAGGATTGGGCCATGGAGAAACTGCAAGCATTTCAATCTGCCGCACGGCGGGGCGGGTTCGTCGAGGTGAATGAATCCGCGGAAGGAACCGTGCTGTGGCTTAGGAAAAAAACACCAGATATGGCGAGGGAGACGCACCAACGGATGTGCATCGACAGCCTCACAAATAGTGTAACCGTCTATTGGATGCCGGTTCCCGGGAAGGTAAGTTCGAAGACGTTTCGCGGAGTCCCGGCGCTGCAAGAATGGTTCGAATTAACACCGGAAATAGTCTTGCAGCGATGAAGCAGCAGCAGACGCTTCCTGCGCCAGATACGAGGTCAATGTGTCCTTCTAGTTAAAGTCGTGTGCACTACCGTACAGCCAGCCACCCGCCCAATTTGCTCCAATGTTGTCTGAGTCTCGATGAGGCACACAATGACCACAGCTATTCTGCCCGCAAAAATACTACTGGTTGAAAACGATCCGGGCGCCGCCGATAAGATTAGTGCGGCGCTCGCGGCGGCAGGCGGCGGTTCGTTCGAACTGGAATGGGTTCGCCAACTCTCCGAAGGTCTGGAGCGCCTGAGCAAGAGAGGAATTGCCGCGGTCCTACTAAAGTTATCCCTACCGGATAGCCGGGGTATGGAGTCGTTCGACAGGCTGTTCGCCGCCGCGCCCGACGTTCCGATTCTGATCCTGGTGGGAAGCGGTAGTGAAGCGCTCGCGAAGCAAGCCGTGGGGCGCGGAGCGCAGGATTATCTGCTGCCGGATCACCTCGATAGTTATTCGCTGACGCGCGCCCTGCGCAACGGGATCGAGCGCAAGGCCGTCGAAGACGCCTTGTACTTAGAAAAAGAACGCGCCGTAGTCACGCTCAACTCGATTGGCGACGCCGTTCTGTGTACCGACATTTCCGGCAGAGTCACCTATCTCAATCTCGTCGCCGAAACCATGACCGGCTGGTGCCGCGAAGAAGCCATTGGCAAGGCCCTCGCGGAAGTCTTCCGAATTATTGACGGCCCGACGCGCAAGACCGCTCGAGACCCCATGGAGATGGCCGTGGAGCAAAATCGCACGGTGGGACTGACTATGAATTGCGTGCTCATCCGCCGCGACGGATTTGAATCCGCCATTGAAGATTCCGCCGCGCCGATCCACGACCGGGGAGGCCGCGTCATCGGGGCGGTGATCGTTTTCCATGATGTGAGCGCGGCGCGGGCCATGGCGAGCCAAATGACGCACTCCGCGCAGCACGATGTGATGACGAATCTGCCCAATCGGATGTTGCTCAACGACCGAATCACGCAGTCGATTTCCCTGGCTCGCCGCCAGAGCAGACCAATTGCGGTAATCTTTCTGGATTTGGATCGTTTCAAATACATCAACGATTCACTGGGACATGCCACCGGCGACAAGCTGCTTCAATCCGTTTCCAAACGATTGCTGGCGGGCGTGCGCGGTTCGGACACGGTCAGCCGCCAGGGTGGAGATGAATTCGTCATCCTGCTTTCGGAGATCGCTTATCCGGAAGACGCGGCCACGAGCGCCAACAAAATACTTCATTCGCTCAGCGTGCCCCACTCCATTGAGGGACAGGACCTGCATATTGATGGCAGCATCGGTATCAGCGTGTACCCGGAAGACGGAGCAGATGCCGAAACGCTCATCAAGAATGCGGACACGGCGATGTATCACGCCAAGGAAAACGGGCGCAACAATTTCCAGTTCTTCAAGGCAGAAATGAATGAGAAGGCGGTAGAGCGGCAATCGCTGGAAGGCAGCCTGCGCCGCGCGCTCGAGCGAAAAGAATTTTTGTTGCACTATCAGCCAAAAGTAAATCTGGAGACGGGTGAGATCACGGGAGTAGAAGCGTTGATACGCTGGCGGCAGCCCGATCGAGGACTCGTCCCTCCCTCCCAGTTCGTGCCCATCGCCGAAGATTGCGGCCTAATCATACAGATCGGCCGTTGGGTGCTGCGCGAAGCATGCCGGCAGGCGCGCGCCTGGCAGCGCGCGGGACTGCCGCCCGTGCCCATTACCGTCAACGTTTCCGCCGTCGAGTTCCGCGATAAGGGTTTTGTCGAAAGTGTTGGCACGACACTCTCGGAAACTGGCTTGGAGGCACAGTATCTTGGACTCGAGCTGACCGAAGGCGTTCTTATGGAGGATGCCGAATCCACGGCCACCGTACTTCAAGAGCTCAAAGCGATGGGGGTACACCTGGCGGTGGACGACTTCGGCACCGGCTATTCCAGCCTGAGCTATCTCCGGCAGTTTCCCATTGATATCCTGAAAATTGACCAGTCTTTCGTCAACCAGATCACTGCCGATCCCGAAGACTCTTCCATCGTGAGCGCCATAATTAGCATGGGAAAGAGCCTCAAGCACCTAGTGGTTGCCGAGGGCATCGAAACGCAAGAACAGCGGGCCTACCTTCAGGCGCATCGCTGTGCCGAGGGACAAGGCTACCTCTTCAGCCGGCCCCTGGCCGCCGCCCAATTTGCCCAATTGCTGCAGATCGGGATAGCAGAAACTGTCGTCCACTGAGTGGCCGGACCTCGTTGTCCCTGAGGATCTAAGAGAACATTCGAAAATTCGCGACCGAGCTTCCGCACATCCGCCCAGGTGGTCTTCCTGCTGAAGGACAAAAACGGTGTTTAACTATCGGCTCTCGCGGAATGCTACGGAGCTGCGGCGTTCGATGGTTTAAACCACCGCGCCTTGATGGTCCGGCCGCCTTGTCCTGGTGACAAGAGAATCCGTCAACAGTTATCCAGCCACGGTACCGTAAAGCGCAAAACAAAAATTTACAATTTCTATCTTGCGACCCTTCCTCAGCGATTCTCACGGGGCGATTCGTGTAAATTCACATAGGCTGTATTCGGATTAAGTCGGTTTGACATAACGGTATGAACTGTATTGAATTGTTGGTCACCGAGCGGCGGCTGGCTTGGACGGGGCGACTTGGCGGCCCGCCAGCCTGACTTCTGTATTTCTAGGGGATTCCAAAATGACTTTGCATGGTTTGTTGGCGGCGAAGCCAAACTCTCTGGCGGATAGCCGGCGTTGCGGCCAGTCCAACTGGGCACGGTATGGTCTCATATTACCAGCGCTTCTCATGATGCTGACTTGCTTGCCATCGGCCCTCGCTCAAAGCTCCGCGAGCATCAAAGGCATGGTTACGGACCCGTCGGGGGCACCGGTTTCTACGGCGACGGTGACAGCGAAAAACACCGAGACAGGAGCAGTGCGAAGCGCGAGCACCGATGATGAGGGATGGTATCAGATCGTTTGGCTGGCGGTGGGGCAGTACGAAGTGGCGGTTACCAAGCCGGGCTTTCAGCAAGCGACCCGGAGCGGGATTCGGCTGGTCGTGGGGCAGGAAGCCGGCGTTGATTTGAAATTGCAAGTTAGCGCGGTGAAGGCGGAGGTCAGGGTTACGGAGGATGCCCCCATCGTGAGCACGACGACGAGAGATATCTCCGGCCTCGTCGGCGAGCAGCAGGTGAAGGACCTCCCGCTGAACGGGCGAAGTTATGATCTGCTGCTGCCGCTGAACCCGGGCGTCGTGAATTTCACCTGGATGAAAACAGGCGGGACCGGAATATCGAATTCCACCACGGGGAACAACTTCGCTGTTTCCGGGAACCGGCCGCAGCAGAATCTCTTTCTGCTGAACGGAGTGGAGTTTACCGGCGCGGCCGAGAACAACATGCAGCCGGGAGGAACGAGCGGGATGTTGCTCGGCGTGGACGCCGTGCGCGAATTCAACGTGCAGCGCGACTCTTACGGAGCCGAATTCGGCAAGCGGCCCGGCGCACAAGTGGTGATTGTGACGCAGTCGGGAACCAATCAGTGGCATGGTACGGCATTCGAGTTTCTGCGCAACAACGTGCTGGATGCAAAGAATTTCTTCGACCAAGGCTCCGCGCCGCCGTTTCGACGGAACCAGTTTGGCGCTTCCACGGGAGGGCCGGTTCGGAAAGATAAAACCTTTCTCTTCGGAAACTACGAAGGATTCCGGCAGAGCCTGCACCAGACGAGCGCAGCCCTCGTTCCCGACGACAATGCGCGAGCCGGATTTCTGCCATGCCAACTGGTTACACCGAAGCCAAATCCTTGCACTCCCTCCACGTCTCTCGTGAACGTGGGTTTGGGGCCGGGCGTGGCGCCACTGTTTTCTCTTTGGCCGATACCGGACGCCAACGCGCCGGACTTCGGAGGGATTGCCGAGGTCTTCAGCAGCCCGCTGCAAACGATCACCGAGGATTTTGGGACCGCCCGTGTCGACCACATTTTTTCTCACCACGATACTCTGTCGGGGATTTACACCATCGACGACGGCCAGGACTTCACGGCAACGCCTCTCGATCCTTTCAGCAGCGACGTAATGACTCTGCGGGAACAGGTGGTGTCGCTGGAGGAGACCCACGTTTTCTCGCCCGCGTTGGTGAACAGCGCGCGAGTGGGATTTTCTCGCGCCGGTTATTTTTTTACCGGAGAGCCGACGCCAGGGACTCCCGCGGCGAACGTTCCCGGCTTTTTGGTCGGGCATCCCGTAGGAGCTGTTGTCGTCGGTGGAAGCGCGGCCTCCAATCCGACGGCGCAACTCGGCCTCGCCGGAAGCAACAATGGGAGTAACCTGCCCATCGCGCGAAACCTGTACACCTTCGAGGATCACATTGCGCTCACGCGCGGTCGCCATCAGTTCGAATTCGGCGCCTGGTTCCAGCGTTTTCAATCCAATGAAACGATTGCCCTCAGCCAGTTTGGACAAGCCACCTTCACCAGCCTGCAAACGTTCCTGCAAGGAACCATTTCCAGCTTCTTGTTCGATCCTTCGCCAACGGAAATGAATTGGCGCTCTCTCCTTGGCGCTTTTTACGCCCAGGACACCATTCGCGTCACTCCGAAGCTTACGCTGACGCTGGGCTTCCGCGATGAATTCAGCACCGGCTGGAATGAAGCGCACGGCCGCGCCGCCAACTACTTCTTCACCAACGGCGTCATCAACAGCACGCCACACGTGGGTGATTCTCTTTTCCAGAACAACAACGCCAAGGTTTTGCCGCAGCCGCGCATGGGCGTTGCATGGAGTCCCCTTAGCCCGAAGACCGTTATCCGCGCGGGCTTCGGCATGTACAACGATCTGCAGGATGCCCTGGGGTATCGCGCCGATCAGAACTTTCCCTTCAATCCAACCTACAGCCTCGGCACAACAGTTTCGAAACTGCCCATTAATTCTGTGCCGGCGGGAGCCAAGCTGGTTCCTGGTGGCGTCGATCCCAACATGAAGACGCCCACCCTAATTTCCTATTCGCTTCGCATCCAGCGCGAGCTTTCCCCCAACACTTCGGTCACCGTCGGTTACGTCGGCGCGCATGGCTACCACGAAATGATTGGCATCGATGCCAACGAACCGTTTCCAGTGATTTGCCCTGCATCGCCGTGCCCCGCAACGTATCCCGTGGCCACTCCTGCCGGCCCAGGCGGCAATCCTCCCGCGACACCTGGATTCCCCCCAGGTCTCGCGGGCCAACCCGTTCCTACCGGCTCGTATTTCGTTCCGACCACCACCAAGGCCAATCCCGCGCTCAACAATACCTGGACGTGGTTTTCGGAAGGAGTCAGCTCCTACAACGCGCTGCAAGTGGATGTGAATCGCCGCTTCAGCGCGGGCTTGACATTGCGCGGCGTGTACACCTTCTCGAAGGTTCTCGACGACGGAGATTCCCTCAACGCGACCACGTCGGGAGGCGGTCCGGCGCTGGCTTCCAATCCATTCAATTTGCACTCCGATTGGGGACTAGGCACTTTCGACGTCCGGCACGTCGCGGTAATCAATGCCTCGTATACACTGCCCATCGGCCATGGCAAGCTTTTGCTCGGCGACTTAGAGGGATTCGCGAATAACCTGGTAGGCGGTTGGACGGTCAACTCGATTGTTACGTTGCAGGGTGGGTTTCCGTTTTCGCCGCAGCTCAGCTATAACCCGTCCGGCAACGGCGACACGCGAAATCCAGTGCGCCCGTTCAAAAACCCGGCGTTCACGGGACCGATTATCCTCGGCAATCCCGCCAAATGGTTTGATCCCAACGCGTTTCTTGCACCGGCGAACGTCCCCTCCAACCTCGGTTTCTACGGAAACGTTGGAAGAGATACTTTGATCGGACCGGGGCTGGCCACCTGGGATTTCTCTGTGCTGAAAGACACGCGAATTCGGGAACGGCTGAATGTTCAGTTTCGGGCGGAGATATTCAACCTTCTCAACCGCGCAAATTTCAACCTGCCCAATGCGGTGGTCTTTACCCCCTCGGGTGTTTCGCCGACGGCCGGCGTGATCACGAGCACGTCCACCACATCGCGCCAGGTCCAATTCGGCTTGAAACTCCTTTGGTGAAGGACCGGTCTTTACCCGAAGTTTGCAAGCGCAGGTCTCCCGCATCGACTCTGAGACTTCGATTGCCGCGCGGTGCCCCGGCAGGCTAGAATAGTAAGGTTCAGGAGGACCTGACTTAGTGCTAACGATTCGCCTATCAAGAATTGGCAAGAAAAAGAAGCCCTTTTACCGCGTGGTGGTCATCGAGAGGACCCGGCCGCGGGACGGCCGCGTGAAGGAAGCGGTGGGCACGTACGATCCGCTGAAGAAGCCGGCGGAGGTCAAGCTCGACCGAGAGCGCATCCAGTATTGGATGGGACTGGGCGCACAGCCCAGCGATACGGTGCGCAGCTTCCTCCGTCAGCAGAAGATCGCTTAGTCTTAGCGCCTTCCTGAAATTGCGCGTCTTCCGGCTTCGCCGGGGGCGGCATTCCCAGGTACCCTATGAAGGAACTGGTCGAAGCTATCGCGCGGGCCCTCGTGGACCATCCTGAGGACGTGCAGGTGAAGTCCGTCGAAGGATCGCAAGTCACCGTCCTGGAACTGCGGGTGCATCCCGAAGATCTCGGCAAGGTGATTGGGCGGCAGGGGCGGACGGCCAAAGCCATGCGGACATTGCTCGGTGCGTCGGGGATGAAGCTGCACAAGCGGTTTACGCTGGAAATCCTTGAAGATTGACGGCTTGGCGATCGTGGTTTCCGCGGACCGCTGAGCGGTCCTACTTCCCATTGAGCCCTGAAACTCCACGCTGGGTCCTGGTTGCGCGCATCCTGCGGGCGCGCGGCAACAAGGGCGAAGTCGCCGCTGAAATCCTCACGGATTTTCCGGAACGCCTGACACGATTGCGGGAAGTTTTTGTCGGACATGCAGCCGATGATGGCAAGAATGATCCGCGCCGCGTAGCGCTGAAAACCTGCTGGCTGAGCCAGAATCATCGTGGGCAGGCCGTGTTTCATTTCGAAGGCGTAAATTCGATTTCGGAAGCGGAAAAGTTCCGCGGGCTCGAGGTGTTGCTTCCGTTTGAACAGCGCGTGACTCTTCCGGCGGGGAAATATTTCGTGTCGGACCTCATTGGCTGTTCGGTGTTCGAAAATTCTGCCATGCCACCGATCGTGTCTTCTTCGCCGTGTTCGCTTGGCGAATCGCCGTTTCTGCTCGGGACGGTCCGCGATGTGCAATTTCCCGGGGAAGAGATCTCCGGGACGCCGCTCCTGGAAGTGGAAACATCTGGGGGTGAACTTCTGATTCCCCTAGCTGTGGACATCTGCACGAAAATCGACATAGAGGCGCGGCGGATTGATGTGGTGCTGCCGGAAGGACTGCGCGATCTGAATCAGTCCGAGCGCTGAGACGATGGAGCGGAAGACTCAGGCAGGCCGCTCTACCTGGCGTCAATGGTAGTGACGCTATACGCGGGAAGCGTTATGGTCAACGACGATCCGCTTACCGGCATCGTTCCAATAGACACGGGCTGGACGACGGTCTGCCCCGCGCTAGAAGCCGCCGTCATCTGATAGAGGTGAGCGGTTCCGGTAAGAGATTGGCCGTTGATGGCGGTCACTTTGGTGGCGTTGGAGCGATTGATGGCCACGAAGACGAACCGGCCCGGTGTGGCGCTGTCCGAACTCGCGTAAACGACCACGTCTTTCACGCTGCTGGAAGTTGTTTGCAGCGAAGTGTCACCGAAATTGGCGCTGGCCCCGTCGAAGCCGCGGAAAGCGCGAAATCCAGCGAGAGCATAGGAGTAAGTGCCTCCTGGTGGCCAGAAATTCGCTGCGAAAACGCCTTCGCTTCCGAAAACGCCGAGGTTATCGGCCTGCGCAATTGTTCCGGCAATGTGGTTGAAGCCTCCGTTTTCGTATTCCGTTATCGCCATCTTCATTCCCGGATTTGCCGCGTCGATCTTGGTTTGTAGCCGTCTGAGGATGTAAATCGGCCCACCTAGCACAGAGTTCGTAATCCAAGAATTTTCTTTGAAGGTGGTATCCCACAAGCTGCGGGGACTCTGCACGATGGCCTGCACTTGCGCGTCCGTGAGGCTCGCGCCGTTCATGTTGATGACCCGCGTGGTGCCGTCCGTGGCCTCTGAGTACCAATGGAAATCGTACGCATCGACGAGCGGCTTACCATACGCTGTGGAAGCAGCCTTTATCCCTGCGAGGTACTTGTCGGCGAACCAAAAGGTGCTGGAGAACCCAGCACCGGCCTCCCCTTGCCAACTGTAGATCCCGTTGAAGCCATAGTTCACGGGCCCAAAAATCACAACATTCGGGAACTGGTCTTTCAAGGCCTTTGAGAGCGTTACGGTCTTGGCTATGTGGTTGTCCGAAGAAGTATTCGTCGTGCCTTGGACCTCTTCGTGCGTGGAATTCCAGAGATCCGGTTCGTTATCGAGGCTAATGAACGTCGGACGCGCCGGCGTCGTCCCTGGGAGCCCTGCAGACGCCCCGAAGATGCCCTGGCCGGGAAATTTCTGGTCCAGGGCCCAAGCGAATTCATCCATGTACACGTAAGCGTCGGTGTTGGGAGGGTTAATCGTGAACGGCGTGGCGTCTTTTGTGCTCTTTTTTTCGATGACCTGCTTGAACCGCGACCAATTAGGGAAGGGACGAGCCACCGGGCCGCTTTCATCCGCGGACACGTAGCCTTGTAGCTGGAAGGTTACCAGGCTTGCAAGGCCCGCGCCCTGATCTCCGGCAACAAAGCTCCGGACCGCTTCTGCCGGGACATTGCTACTGCTCAGATAACTATCGTTTTGGTAGAAATAGTCGCTTCCGGCGTTGGAGGCGTTAGTTTCCCAGTTGTAGGCGGTCCAACGATTGCCACCCGCGCGATCAAAGGTGAGCATCGGCGGTGCGCCGGAGACGCCGTTATAGAAATTAATGCCATAGATATACGGGGAGATGAGCTTGGTTTTCGCAGGATCGATGGTGATGGTCACGTCCGCCGTGACGTTGGCCGGTGTAGCCGTCGCTTGTGCGGAATTGGCACTTTCGCCGGCGGCATTCAGCGCGGAAACGACGTAGAAGTAGACAATGCCGTTCGTCAGGCCGGTGTCGGTGTAGCCGGTCGCCGTAGGGGCCGCGATTTGCGTGTAGCCGCTTCCGCTGGTGGTCGAGCGCTTGAGGTGATAACTCGTTGCCCCACTACTTGCGGTCCAAGACAGACTGACTTGGGCATTTCCTGCCGTGGCCTGCAAATTCGCCGGCACCGCGGGCGGAGTAGAGGGCGCCGTGGGTGTTGCACTCACTTCCGACGAATTTGCGCTCTGGCCGGCAGAGTTATATGCCGAAACGACATAGAAGTATTTTGTTCCGTTGGTGAGACCCGTGTCGGTATAGCTAGTCGCTGATGGTGCAGAGATTTGTGTGTACGGACCGCCGCTTGTCGTGGAGCGCTTGACGTAATAGAGCGTTGCACCGTTGCTTGCAGTCCAGGACAGCGATAGTTGCGCGTTCCCGGCAGTGGCCACCAGACCCACCGGGACCGGAGGAACCGCCGAACTTCCTCCGCCCCCGTTGTTGCCGTTTCCATAGGCGCCACAGCCCGCCAGCACGACTACCAGCAGAGCTATAAGCACCAAACAATGAAGTCTCCTAGAGAGGATCGACAGCGCCATTGGGCAACTCCCGGAGATGGACATCGACTCTATCTGCCAAGCTTGACTCCAAGATTAGGTAATGAGGAAGCGCGAAGAACCTGTTCGAAGGAACAGAATTGGACCATGACACCTTCGTGCAGCTAGGTATCCTAGCTCTCGCACGGATCGAACGCGGGTTGGTCGCTGGAACTATAATTGGGTGAGAGTGAGTATTTACGAGGATTAATTGTAGGTAGTGTTTCAATTTGAACAGCTTTCCGACATTTTTTGGCGCAGCCTGTCCGGGTGAGAATGAAAGACATGGCTCCAGAAATGCTCCTCGCCGTCCCGTGTCCCAGGTGCGGGGCAGCTTCTGGGAAGCGCTGTGTGCTGCACTCGGGTAGCCAACGCTCCGAACCACACGTGGACCGGAAGCTTTCTGCGGCTGAAGCCGTTGAATCGAAAAGAATTCGCCGAGGTACTCGATTTTGAGAAATCCCCTTATCACCAGTGACCCGTTCACGGATGCCGGTAGATCGCCCGCCTAATCCACTCTTTCCACGTGCAGGTACGCTCGAACCTTCCCTCCTGTTTGTTACACTGGCGGCAGATGCGATTTGACCTTATCACCATTTTCCCGGAGTTCTTTGCCGGGCCGTTCGATCACGGAATACTTCGGCGCGCGCGAGAGGCGGGGCTCGTCGAGGTGAACGTGCAGGATCTAAGGGTATTCACCAAGGATCGCCATCGAACCGTGGATGACCGGCCGTTTGGCGGTGGCGAGGGCATGGTGCTGAAGCCAGAGCCACTTTTCGAGGCCGTGGAGTCGCTTCTCGGTCAGAGTGTTGGGGACGTGAGGCAACAAACCGCGCGCGATCCAAGAACCGCGATCGTCTTGATGTCCGCGGCTGGAAGAGTATTCACTCAGGAGACTGCGCGGCGCTACGCGCAGCTCGAGCGCATCATATTTATTTGCGGGCGATATGAAGGCGTCGACGAGCGCGTGGCGGAGCATCTGGCAACGGAAGAAATCTCGATCGGCAACTTCGTTTTGAGCGGCGGCGAGCTTCCCGCGATGCTGGTGACGGATGCCGTGGCGCGGCTCATTCCGGGCGCGCTGGGGAACGAGGCGTCCTCGCAGAATGAATCGTTCAGCGAGAGTTTGTCTTCGGGGGCAGGCGGGACTAGTGCTGCGCGCCTACATGCGGAGACCGCGGATGCGCTCGGCCGCATGCAACTCGAGTCATCGACTACGAATCACGTTCTGCTTGATTTTCCGCATTACACGCGGCCGGCGGAGTATCGGGGCTGGGGCGTTCCGGAAGTGTTGATTGGTGGCAATCACGCGGAGGTGGCGAAGTGGAGGCGGGCTGCGGCGCTGGAGAAAACCAAGCGCAACCGTCCCGACCTGATCTAGAGCATTGCTGGGCGGGAGCCGGGAGCCACGAGTGCCGCGCTGACAGGGGAATAAGAGCGCGCCAGATTCGGTATGCTGAATAATGAGGCAGGAAACCGCTGATGAAAACCATGTGACGCTGGAGTTCGAGGATTCCGCAGGTTAGAAGAACGCGGGCACGACGAGCGGCCCATTTTGATTGCGACGAGAGCGATTCGAAAGGGATACGAGAGGTTTCATGAGCACGGAAATGAATGGGAACGGCTTGGGGCTCGAAAAGCCCATCGCCATTTACTACGAGCATCCGGACTGGTTCCGGCCGCTGTTCGAGCAACTGGATGAACGCGGCGTGCCGTGGCTGAAGATTGATGCGCGGCACCACAACTACGATGTGGCATCGCCGGAGCGCGAGTACTCGCTGCTCTTCAATCGCATGAGTCCTTCGGCGTGGCAGCGGGGGCTGGGGCACGGGATTTTCTACACGCTCAACTATCTTGCGCACCTCGAAGGTAAGGGCGTGCGCGTGGTCAATGGCTATCGTTGCTTCAGTCATGAGATTTCGAAAGCGCTACAACTGACGAACCTGGAAAAACTGGGATTGCCGTATCCGAAAGCGCGGGTCATCAATCATCCTTCGCAGGCGCTCGAAGCGGCCGAGGCTATCGGGTATCCCGTGGTGATTAAGCCGAACATCGGCGGGAGCGGCGCAGGAATTGAACGGTTCAATTCGGCGGCGGAGCTGCGCGCGGCCGTAGAAGCGAACCGTCTTTACTTTGGCATTGATTCCACGGCGCTGGTGCAGGAAGCGTTTACGGCGCGCCACGGCATCATCACGCGCGTTGAGGTTCTCGGGGGGAAATTTCTCTATGCGATCCAGATTCACATCACCGGCGAGAGTTACAACTTGTGTCCGGCGGATATCTGCCAGAACACCCGAGGCGAAGAATTGACGCGCATCGCGTGCCCGGTGGACGCACCGAAGAGCGGGATGAAAGTAGAAGGCTACGAACCGCCGCGACAGGTGATCGAAGACGTGGAACGCATTGTGGAACTCGCCGGCGTCGAGGTTGGCGGCATCGAGTATGTGATCGATGACCGGACCGGGCGGCAACTTTATTACGACGTGAACGCGCTTTCGAATTTCGTTGCCGATCCTGTGCGCGTCATCGGCTTCAATCCTTACTCGCGACTCGCTGACTTCCTCATCGCGGAGGCGCAGCAGCACCAAGCGAGCCGCCCGGAACGCGCGGTGGTGAGCGGAGGCCCGCGATGAGATACGGCTACTGGCTTCCCGTGTTCGGCGGGTGGCTGCGCAACGTGGAAAACGAAAACATGGAGACGAGCTGGGCGTATGTCCAGAAGCTCGCGCAGCGGAGCGAGAAGATTGGCTTTGACCTGACGCTGATCGCGGAGCTGAATCTTAACGACATCAAGGGCGTCGAGGCGCCTTCGCTGGATGCGTGGTCCACTGCGGCGGCCCTGGCCGCGGTGACCGAGCGGATCGAATTGATGGTGGCGGTACGGCCGACGTTTCATCTTCCGGCGTTGCTCGCGAAGCAGGCGGCCAACATCGATCGGATCAGCAATGGGCGGCTCACGCTAAACGTGGTTTCCTCGTGGTGGGCGGACGAAGCACGCAAGTATGGAGTCGCGTTCGAACAGCACGACGACCGCTACGCGCGCACCAGCGAGTGGCTCGACGTTTTGGATGGCGTGTGGAAGCAGGACCATTTTTCGTATTCCGGAAAGTATTACCGCGTGGAAGATAACGTCCTCGAGCCGAAACCAGTCGCCAAGCCGAGGCCGACGCTTTACGCCGGAGGCGAATCCCCGGCGGCAAAAGAACTGATCGCCGAAAAGTGCGATGCGTACCTGATGCATGGCGACCCGCCGGAAAACGTGGCGAAGAAGATCGCGGATCTGCGCGAACGCCGCGCGCGGCGCAACTTGCCGCCGCTCAAGTTTGGAGTCGCGGGATATGCAATTGTTCGCGACACGGAACGCGAAGCACAGGACGAGCTGGGGCGCATCACGGATGTCCAACAATCCGCGGCGGGCTATGCGAACTACCAGCAATGGCTTGCCGGAACGCAACTGGAGCAGCGCGTTTCCCTGGAAGATTATTCGGTTTCGAACCGTGGCCTGCGGTCCGGATTCGTCGGCACGCCGGAACAGGTGGCGGAGCGCTTGACGCAATTCGAAAGCGCCGGTGTTGATCTCGTACTGCTGCAATTCAGTCCCCAGCTCGAAGAGATGGAACGCTTCGCTCAGACGGTTATTCGCCGGAATTCGTCGGTCCCGGCCTCGGCCTAGCCGCGGAAAACGACGATTACCGCTGATAGCGAAACGTTAGAAAAGTCAGCGTTTTGCCGCGAAATCCGCTAGGCAAAATGTGACGATTTGTCTATAATTGTGGATTGGCTTTGAAGAGTTGGCCCCGCCAGAGTGGGTCTAAAAGGAAATAGGAACATGAATCCGGTAATTCGCAAACTACATGAAGCGCAACTGCGCAAAGACCTCCCGGAATTCCGCGCGGGCGACACCGTGCGCGTCAACGTCCGCCTCCAGGAAGGCGAAGGCGAGAAAGTGAAGGAGCGCCTCCAGGCCTTCGAGGGCGTGGTGATCTCCAAGAAGGGCCGGGCGTCCAGCGCGACCTTTACGGTGCGCCGGGTCAGTTTTGGCGTGGGCATCGAGCGCATTTTTCCGCTGCACTCGCCCACGATCAGCTCGATTGAAGTGGTTGGCAAAGGTAAAGTTCGCCGGGCACGGCTGTATTATCTGCGCGATCTGAAGGGCAAGGCCGCCCGCATCAAGCGCGCCGACCGCGAGGAAGTGGCTGCGGTGGCGACGGCGGGAACGGAAGCGAAGGCTTAAACGGCCCCACTCGATTTCAGCAAATCGACGAACCAAGCCCCAGGTGACTGGGGCTTTGTTTTGGCCCCCGCAGTTCCAGTGTGAAAACTCCTTTCGCTCACGAGCGCTCCGTCGAGCTCGACGTTGTGATTAACGGGGTTTAGCTGCAGCCGCTAGGGCTGGACGTTTGTCACGCCCTCCGCGCCGGGTTTGGGGAAATGCTTTTCGTACCAGGCGATGCAGCGGTCGATGGAATCGATCTGATGCTTGGTTTCGGCGAGGCCGTGGCCTTCGCGCGGATAGCGCACGAAAATTGCCTCCGTGCCCACGTCTTTCAGCGCGATGAAGAATTGCTCGGCTTCCGCGATGGGCACATCGTTGTCATTTTCGCCGTGCATCAGCATCGTGGGCGTGTGCGCGGCAGCGACATGCTTTAGCGCGGAACGTTCCCACGCAACATCCATCAAGTTTCCCTGATGCAGGAATTGGCCGAATTCCATTTCTTCATACTGGTTGTAATAGGTCATGTAGTTGTAGCTGACGAGGTTGGCGATCCCGGCGATGGGCACGGCGGCCTTGAACTCATTCGTTTGCGTGATGAGCCAGTCCGTGAGTTGGCCGCCGTAGCTCACGCCCTCGATACCCAGGCGCTCACGATCGATCCACAAGTAACGGCGCACCGCCGCACTCACCGCGTACAGAACATCTTGTCCCTCGTTTCCGTCCTGATCGCCGAAGACGGCGTCAGCGAACTTCTGTCCGTAGCCGGTGGAACCGCGATAGTTGACGTTCAGCGTGGCCCATCCGCGCGCCGCGTAGACCTGATTTTTAAAATTGAATGCCGGACCATTTTGCCCGTGCGGCCCGCCGTGAATATTGACGATAAGGGGGTGCTTCGATGTGGCGGTCATTGCCAGCGGCTTGGTGAGGAAGGCTTCGACTTCGAACTTGTTGTCGTTGCTGATGAAGGTAAAGGACTCGACTTCGGCAATCTGTTTTCCAGCAAAAAGTTGCGCGTTCAACTCCGTTAGCTTGCGCGGCGCGCCGCTGGCCGTTTTGAGATAGAGTTCCGTCGCGTCTTGCGGCGCTGCGAAACTGTACGCCAGCGCCCCGTCCTTGCCGACGGACCAACTGGCGACGATACCGACGTCTCTCACTACGGATTCCGGCTTGCCGCCCGAAATCGGCAACCGCACCAAGTGGTTACTGCCCCGCTCCTGAAGAGTGAAGTACACGGCGCTGCTGTCCGGCGCCCAACGCGGCGCACCCTGGCGGTTGTCCAAGACGGAGCCGATTTCGCGGCGGTCGCTGCCGTCGGCGTTCATCACCCAAACGTGGGTGTCTTCCATGGTCGTCTCGCGGTCGGTCAGGCCGCGGCGGGTGCCGCGATAGACGATGTGCTTGCCGTCCGGGGACCAGAGCGGTTCGTACTCGCTGTATTCAGTCGCGGTCAGGCGGCGAATGCTGTTGTCCGCAACCTTTAAAGCGAAAATGTCGTAATTGAAAAACTCATCCTGATTCGGCTCGCGATTCGAAGCAAAGAGAATCTCCTTGCCGTCGGGCGACCAGTCAATCGAATGCTCGTCGAAATTGCCCTGCGTGAGCTGGCGCACCTGCTTTGTGGCCACGTCCACCACAAAAATGTGCAGCCGCTGATTGTCGTTGAACCTGGTCATGCCTTCGCCGGCGTCGGGTTTATAGAGGTAGCGCGTGATCACCATCGGATCTCCGGCGGCTTCCGTTGCTTCCGGGCCAGGAGTCGAGGAGATGAACGCGAGCTGCTTGCCGTCGGGCGACCAGGTCACATCGTTGCCTGTGCCCGGCAGCGGGCTGTTGGTGCCGTTCATCGACGCGAGAAAGGTGACCTCAGAACCATCCGGCCGCGCAATAAATAATCCGCCCTTTTCACCTTGGTGGCCCCGAAAGGCGAACCATTTGCCATCTGGCGACCACAGTGGACCGCCGCCGGAGTCTTTTTCGCCGCCCACGCGGACGGATTTCTGCGTGGCGACATCCATGATCCAGAGTTGGCCGTAGGGGCGGCCGGGCCGATCGCGCATGGTCACGGTATAGGCGATGCGCCGGCTGTCGGGTGACAGTTCGACGCTGCCAACGGAGCGCAAGCGCGAGAGGTCGCCGCTGGCAAGACCTTGCGTGAAGCCTGATGGGGCAAAGACGAATAAAGCTGCCGTGCAGCAAAGACAGAAACCGGCTCGAAGCAAAACAGACTGCAAGTATCGACGCATGGCGCTCTCCCTTGTCTCTCGGTAGGTGCACGATTTGCCCGGCCATCCTAGGCCCGGTGCGCTTGGCGGTCAACTTGTCTTCTGAGGAGGACGGCGTCCAGCGCGAGCGGAGAACTAGGAAGTTGCCCTACCCCGGGGACACTTGCAGATTTAGCGCGTTCCGGAAAAGATGTTCCTGTTGACATTCAACAGGAAGGAGCCTATGCTCCTGTTGTTTATCTAAAGGAGAAAATATGGCTCCTCCGCGCGGAGAAGTCTTGCAAGGCACGCTCGATCTGATTGTTCTGCAAACTCTTCATGCCATGGGCCCGCTGCACGGCTACGGCATCGCTCAGCGGGTTAAGCAAGTTTCCGAGGATCTGCTCAAGCTGAACCAGGGCACGCTCTATCCAGCCTTGCTGCGGCTCGAGCAGCGCGGCTGGATCTCTTCCAAATGGGGCGCTTCCGAAAATAACCGCAAGGCGAAGTATTACTCGCTCACTCGCGCTGGGCGCAAACAGTTGCTTACAGAGACCGAGAGTTGGGAGCGTATGACAGCGCTTATGACCAGGCTTCTCGGCGGTACGGAAGGAGCCTGAGATGGGGCGGCTTCGTATTTTCGGCGCGCGTATGCGCGGCCTATTTCGCAAGCGGCAACTGGACGGGGACCTTGATGCGGAGCTTCGCGCGCACCTGGAAATGCTCACGGAGGAAAACATTCGCAAAGGCATGCCGCCCGAAGAAGCGCGCTACGCTGCGCGCCGCGAATTCGGCGGCGTAGAACAATCCAAAGAACTGCACCGCGAACAGCGCAGCATCCCCTTTCTCGACGCGCTCTTTCAAGACCTGCGATTTGCTCTCCGAGGCTTGCGGAATCGCCCGGGTTTCGCGCTGGTTGCGATTCTCACTCTTTCATTGGGGATTGGGTCAACCACGGCAGTCTTCAGCGTGGTCGACCGCATTCTCTTTCGGAGCCTTCCCTATCCTCATGACGAACAGCTGGTCAGCTTTGGTGATAGAGCGCCCTTCGAAGCGAATGAGTTCGTGCTCGGTCCGGATTACGTGGATTGGAAGAAAGGGCAGACTCCGTTTTTGTCGGTAACATCCTTGGTTCCCGGCGGGGCG
>Ga0210400_10001815_pt1 | contig 20815 bp, 19 predicted proteins | sample IncBWH26MmetaG_FD_155456 | JGI IMG/M metagenome (GOLD analysis project Ga0210400, IMG submission 155456) | Forest soil microbial communities from Barre Woods Harvard Forest LTER site, Petersham, Massachusetts, United States - Inc-BW-H-26-M | ecosystem: Environmental > Terrestrial > Soil >...
GATTAGGGGCGCTGGTTACAGAAGTTGTAGAAGATGCTGCTGATATGAAGATGGGTGATAATAATATGATCGCAACGAAGAAAATGACGATGGGTTTTTGATTCATGGGGTTGGGAAAATTAATTATATTGCTTTATTATATATTTTGCATAGCAATTGGACAATACCACTTATTAATTTATTAATAGTAGCCTTCTTGTTTTAGTAATTCCGCTTTTCTGTCAGTTCCCCTGTTGTATTTACCAATATTTCCGTCGCTTCGGATTACCCGATGACACGGAATTTGAGAATTGTAGTTTTTGCTTAATGCACTACCTACTGCGCGAAAAGCTTTTGGGCTGCCAGCCAAAACAGCTACCTCTTTGTAGGTCAATACTTTACCGGCTGGTATTTTTTTAACAATACTATATACTTTTTGTTGAAATGAGGTGCTCATGGGCTTTAGTTAAAATATTTTTTGCGTTTTTAAAGGTAAGTCTTTTAAGCGCCGACTCAAAAGGCAGCCATAAAAAACCTTTATGCTCTTGTGAAATTTTTACCTCTTCGGTTTGGGTTTGGCCTAAGTAAAAAACCACCAGCTTAAAAATCCATGGCGCTTCGTTTTTCGCCTCGCCTTTTAGTTCATAGTTATTGCGAAAAAAATATTTGATATACTCTTTGAATCCCGGGATGATTTTTAAATCTTTGATCCCCGTTTCTTCTTCTATTTCACGTCTTACAGTTTCTTCATTGCTTTCTCCTTCTTCAATGTGGCCTTTGGCAAACTCCCAATGCCCCGAAGGATAATGCAAAAGCAAATAGAGTGGCGCTCCATCTTTCATTCTATAAATAATAGCTCCTGCTGACTTTTCTTTGGGCATGTTATTTAAATTTTTTTAACAAATCATTAATAGATAATGTGTTTATCACATCAGACTTTTCCGCCCAGCCTCTTCGTGCCTGTGCTACTCCGTATTCCATCAAATACATCTGTTCTTTTTGGTGCGAGTCGGTGTTAATAATCATTTTTACGCCCTCGTTTTTAGCACGACGGATATACAAGTCACGCAAATCTAACCGTGAAGAAGAATTAATTTCCAAAATCGTTCCTGTTTCTTTGGCCAGTTTTAATATCTTATCAAAATCCACGTCATATTCATCTCGTTGGCCCACAATACGCCCTGTTGGATGAGCAATAATATCCACGTGAGGATTTCTCATTGCTTTTTCCATGCGTAATGTCATTTCCTTCTTTTCCATTTTAGTATTGAGATGAACCGAAGCAATTACATAATCTAGCTGCGATAACACTTCATTGTTAGTATCAATTGAACCATCCTTGAGAATATCCGCTTCACAGCCGTGCAAAATTTGAAAGCCGCGACTTTTAAATTTTTCGTTAAGTTTTTTAATATATTTATTTTGCTCTAACAGTTGTTTTTCGTTTAAACCGTTTTCAATTTTTAGCGTTTTGGTGTGGTCGGAAATGCCAATATATTCATATCCAAGTTCCATGGCTTTTTTTGCCATATCCTCAATAGAATTTTTACCGCCATTCCAGTTTGAGTGGCAATGTAGGTCGCCTTTAATATCTTGTAAAGTTATCAATTTTGGTAGGGCGCTATTCAGAGAAGCTTCAATTTCCCCGGTGTTTTCGCGCAACTCCGGATCCATCCACTCAAGGCCAATGGCTTTATATACATCTTCTTCGGTTTTTCCGGCTACCTGTTTTGCACCACGAAAAAGACCCCATTCGCTTAATTTGAGCCCCTTATCAATAGCAATTTTTCGCGTAGCAATGTTGTGGTCTTGCGAGCCGGTAAAATATTGCAACGCCGAACCATAGCTTTTTTCAGGAACCACGCGCAAATCCATGTCAAACCCACTTATCATATGAACGGAAGCCTTGGTACCTCCTTTGCCCCACACTTTTTCAACGCCGGGCAAAGCCACAAAAAAATCCATCACTTTAGTCGGATTCTTAGAAACTACCAAAAAATCAACATCACCAATGGTTTCTTTTCTTCTGCGCAACGAGCCGGCAATACTCACCTGCTCAACGTCTTTTAACGTTTTAAGCTTCATGAGCACTTCTCGGGCAATGGGCATAATATCTTGTAGCAGCACCCTTCCCTTGCTCACTTTCAAAAATTCCATTCCTTGCAAGATATTTTTTTCGGTTGTTTCACCAAATCCAAACAGAGGAGCAATTTTGTGTTTCGTAGCAGCTTTCTCTAAATCTTTTAAATTTTTCACGCCCAGCTTTTCATAGAGCACCTTAATTTTTTTAGGACCCAATCCTTCCACCCTCAAAAGTTCTTCCATTTTTACAGGCAACTTTTTTTTGTACTGTTCATAGATTTTAATTTTTCCAGTTTTTAGATACTCTTCAATGTGGTCTGACATAGCCTTGCCAATGCCAGGAATTTCTTCCAACGCTTTTCGCCCACCTTGAAGATAGGTACTGCCAACATCTTCTTTAAACCCTTCCAACGACATGGCCGCTCGTTGATATGCATAAGGTTTAAAAGCCACTCCATCTATTTCTAAAAACTGGGAGATCTCATAAAAAATTTTAGCGATAGCTTGATTTTTAATAGAGGCCATGGGTTAAAAAGAAAAAAGATTACTGAATATTAGGTTTTAAGGGAAATTCGTGAATGTTTTTGGGAACTTTTGGCAGCATATGTTTTTTTATGTTAAAAATAACCACGGCTGCTGCCAAATTAAATAGGGTTGCCAATACAAAAATGAGCGTAAAGCCAATGTAGCCTGCTAAGATACCGCCAATGGCACCGGTAATGCCAACCCCTGTTCCCAATAACGTGCTATCTAAGCCACTTTCGTAGGCTTCTTTTCCTTTATCAATGTGGCGGATAAAAATGGCGTACGAAGAGGGAATAAGCATGGCCATGCCCACCGCATGCACTAATTCTAATGCGTAAATATGCCAAGGCAGATAAGAAAATAAAAATCCCAGCGGAATAAGGGCGGTGATAATAGTTCCTATGATGAAAAACCAAAAGTCGTCTCTTTCACCATGATTTTTGTCTAAATATTGCCCAATAGGAATTTGCAAAATTGACTTAGTAATCCAAAAGCATAGCGAAGCAAATCCCGCAATTTTAGCTCCTTGAGCAACGTTTCCCGCGGCGATATGCCCAAGCAAGAAAATAGCAAACACCGGCCCCAACAACCCCCACGCCGAGTTGATCATAATATCCCAATAGATATAAAAACGTATGACTTTGTTGACTCCTTTAAACATAATAAGTAAGTAATAATTTTTTTATTATATCATGCCCCCTGTAAAAAAGCGCCAGTACTGGCGCTTTCAAAAAACTACCTTTATTATTTTGTGAATTATGAAACTTCGTACTTTATGCTTTTTATTGTATATCGTGCTTCTTTAGGCTCGTGAATAACAACTTCATCCCCAATTTTGTGCCCCAGGAGGGCTTTACCCACCGGCGACTCATTGCTGATTTTGCCCAGGATTGGATTTGCCTCTAACGTGCCCACAATGACAAACTCATTTTTTTTACCATTAATATCTACTTTCACCGTTGCTCCCAAATCCACCGACTGCTGCTTTTCCTTGGGTGGATTTTTTATCAACACGTGGTGCTCTAAAATATCTTTTAGTTCGTCAATGCGTGAGCGCAAGGAATCCATATCTTCATGGTAACTTATAAATTCCGCATTAATGTCTTCAGATTCCAGCATTTTTGGAGCTTCTTCCTCAACGGTTTTATGGTGTTCAAAAACCACCAGTTCATTATATTCTTTTTTTAATTCTTTTAACTTTCCTTTGGTAACATGAAAAATTTTTTCTTCCATAATAGTAGATAAAATGAGTCACGACTTAAAAAGTTAATATTATTCATTCTATTTTTTTTATTTTGAAATGTCAATTCCCTTACTATCACCAACAAAAAAACCGGATTTTTCCGGCTTTTTGTAACTCATTATGATAACTTATACCCTACTTTAAATTACGAAATGGTTTCTTTGTCTTTATTGTCCATTTCGTGATTCAAAGTACCCTATACACTTTATATCCTTCGCGTACTTTTTCTGAAATTTTTAACCCAACTGAGTTGCCCTTTTTAGCAACTTTCACAGGCTTATAGTCAACCTGCATTGATTTTACCTTTTGGTTAAAATCGGTACTCTCTCCTCCCATAATCCTGATTTCATCACCTTCTTTAAAAGGGGCTGAAACCTTAATGACACACACCGCGATATTAGAAAAATAATGACTAATAATACCAACGAGTTTTCCTGCACTCTTTTTCTTGGTTGGCAAAGGTTTCTTTTTTGGTGTTGATTTTGATTTGACCATACTTTTTATAGTTACCTTATTAGTTTTACTATACCACAATATCAGTAAAAAAGGTGGAAGGATTGAGGTCCTTCCACCCCATAATGAACGAGGATTACTTTGTTCTTTCAGACCAGCCGAAAGGCCGATAACACTGAAAGGCCCCAAAGAGCCATCCCACAGCTCATTATTTTGCCTCATATTTTGGACAAACCCACAAGGTACTGCTTTTACTATACCACATCTTACCATAACGTGCAGCAAAAAATCGCCCGTGAGGCGATTTTTTGCTGCTAAAGTTTTATACCCGTGAAAACCTCGTGAATCCGGAGCAAGCTACAATTTCAATTCCTTGTTTTTGCAATTCGTCCATTAATAAATTCATCCCCAACGAGTCCGACGACATATGCCCGGCAATAACAATATTAATGTGGGCAGCTTCGGCTTCTTTGCGGTGCTCTTCGGTTGTATGCATGGCGATAACCGTGCCAATTCCTGCCTGCGCCAGTTTTTCATATATTTTAGCTGACCCTTCAGTGCCTCCCGTAAATTCAGTTACCGCAATCTTGCCAGCCCGATTATCCGGAGAGCCAACAAATAACTTTGGCCCAACGCCAATTTTCATCGCTTCTTTGTATTCGGGCAACTCCTTTAAAAGGCTTAAAATATCGCCCACATATTCTGGATTTTTTTCTTCAAGTAAGCGTTTTATAAAATGTGCCGCCATATTGTCAGCAGGTGTGTGCGCTGCCATAAAATTTACCCCGAGAATTCTCGCCATATCAACAGTTCGTTGATGGTTAATGGCATTTACGCCCCTGGCCACTTCAGAAATACGCACTCGCATTAATGCCTCGGCAATATTAATCGGCACACCGTACTGGCTTAATACATCTGCCTGCAAATGCATCACATCGGCCAACTGGGCAAGGCCCTTGCCTTCGGGATGATGAGCAATGGTTAAGTCAATATTTCCCAATTGTTTGGCCAATAAAATTTCAGCGGGCTCAATATCAATGCCAACCAATACTCGCTTGATTTCTTTGTCATCGGCAACATTGAAAACCCCTGAATCCATATAGGGATTTTCCAGTGTTTCTTTATCAAATTCCTCCTGTTCTTTTGGAGACAATTTTTGAAACTTTTGTTTTTTATAATCTAAAAATTTCTGCACGCCGTCGGTACCGCGAAAGTCAGCCCGCATTCCCAACTTAGTAAATAAGCTATGGATTTCTTTTATCGTCATGCGTTTATCGTTTTATACCTTTTTCCCCTGCTTTTTCTCCAGCGCTTATTGATTCTGGCATTATGCCTCGTGGTATTCCTTTTCATGTTATTTTGCCTTAGCTTTTATTTTTTTAGAAACTTTTACTGCCTTTGGTTTTTCTTTTTTCACCTCTTTAATAACTTTTGTTTCCGGTATTACTTTTAGCGATTCTTCTTTTGCAACTCCCGCAGATTTTATAAATCTTTTGTATAATTCATTGATCATTTCTGCCTGTTTTTTCGCATCTGAAAACGCGGCTCTAATGCGAGCCTTTTCGTGTCGTATAAATTTCTTGTCAGATTTTCTTATTAAATTATTCTTGCTCATAACCGTAAAATAAAAAGCACTTTTAATGCTTTACTTACTCTAATCCAAAATGACTTAAAAATCAAGGGTTGTCAACGTAATCACTTTCTTAAAAATGCCTCCTTGGGAGAAAGTCGGGAAGCTCGCATCGCCGGCCAAAACCCAGAAATCAATCCAATGACAGCTGATGTCCCGATAACCAGCATAATAAACCACGCTGGAGTAATGAATAAATTGAATGGTTTTCCTCCTAATCTTTTTGCCACTAAGTTCAAAACAAAATTAAACACTGCTCCTCCGCTGACACCCAAAAGAATTCCCACCACGCCTCCTGATACTCCCATAATAAAAGATTCCATTAAAAATAAATTGCGCACGTCGCTATCCATCGCGCCCAAAGATTTCATCACGCCAACCTCATACGTTCGTTCCATGAAACTCACGATCATCGTATTAAACATGCCGATGGCCGATACGGTAAGCGCTGTAATGCCAAACACCCCCAACACAATGGTGATAACATTTAACACTTTTTGGGCTTGATTCACTAAATCAAGCCGGGCGGAAATAATAAATCCCTTGTCGGTAAGATTATTTTTTAAGGTATTAACAACATTAACATCTTTTGCTTTAACAAAAGCACTTTTAAACAACGGCGGAGGTTGCGGGAGAGTATTAATGGGCATGATTACCAAAGGCGATGCATTTGGGTCAGTAATAAAACCTATGATTGGCAACGTTTTACCAACATCTACTTCTGTGGATGATCCGTCGGCATTTTGATAATATATTTTCATGGAAACCTGCTTGCCTAATGAAGCCGCGCTCACGGGAAGATTAATGAGTTGCGCCCCTTGAGCCGATAGAATGACTCCTGGATTGGCATCGCTAAATTCTTGTCCTATGTCGGGAACTATGCCAGAAAGCCGGAAATAATTTTCACTCGCCATCCGAGCCACAATTAAACCAGGTGAATCGGTAATTTTAATTTCGGCGGGAAACTCTGCTACTCCGCTTACTTCTCCAACATTCTGAAGTTTAGACAAATCATTTAAAGAACTTTGCGTCATCGTTAGATTAGATTCTTCAGGATAGGTGGCTTCCATGGTGATTAAGGAATCTTGAGTGGTAACTAGTTTGCCAAGAAGAATGTATTGCAGCCCATAGCCAAGTGAAATTAAAAAAACCACCGTTGCAATTCCAATGGCAGTGCCAAGAATGGTCAGAACCGTACGCATGGGTTTAACCATAAAAATCCTCGTGGATAACCGGATGAGATCCCAAAATTTTAACGTGTGGCGAATAATATTGTTATCCATGTTGGTAATTTAAAGCCAATTCTAATTTTTCAGAAATACGTTGGCTGGTATGCATGGAAAGCCCCACGCCAAATTTACTTTTTGGCAACGTTAATGCGTCTTGAAAATTTTTATCGGTAATAATTTTTTGCAGCCGTTCGGTTAAAAGTTCATCAATGCGAACGCGTTGCAGGTGATCGAGTTGCCCGTGGTATTCGGTCAGCAGCCAATGGCGTAATTTTAATACTTGATCAGCAAAGGGGGTTTCTATGTGCTGAGTCAGGTCGTTATAAATCTCGGCGATTTTTTTTCGTTCCTCAATAACGCTTTCCACGTAATTGGAAATTTTCCGGGCTTTTTGTTTCCAAAGCCCAACTCCGCCTTCTTTATAGGGCGTATCAAGAAGATTAAAGAAGTCTTCTGCTTCAAGGATACCCGAAAAGCGATCGTTAAGATATTGCTGGAAACGACTTATTTCATCGGTTGAATATCCGCGCAAAAGCATGGTGGCAAGCACGTAAGCAACTTCTTCTTCCTTGCTTTTTTTCGGCTTTAACTCTTTAAACAAATTTTCGCTCACCGATTCAACTACGCTTTCTGGAGTAATTTTTTCTGTTTTAACCACTTCACCGTCTTTAATATAAAAAATTTTCTCCACATCGCCCAAGCTCCAAGCTTCGTGAGTAACCATAATAATGGTACGGCCATCTTTTTCATGCAATTCTTTTAAAAATTCCAGCACTTTTTTGGAATTTTCAGAATCTAAATTGCCCAACGGTTCATCAGCAATAATAATGGGCGAATTATTGGCAAGTGCTCTGGCGATTCCCGCGCGCTGTTGCTGTCCTCCCGACAGTTCATCAGGAAACCGGTTTGCCAATTGATCAATAGCAAGCCGTTTTAGTATTTTCATAGCTTCTTCCTGGCGCTTTTTTTGGGAAATACCTAAAAAAGACATCGGAAGCGCTACATTATTGAGGACGTTAAGGGTTGGGATTAAGTTGAACTGCTGAAAAACAATACCAACGCCAATTTGACGATAAATAGCAAGCTCTTTTCTGGAAAATTTTGAAATATCTCGCCCGTTAATAAGGATCTTCCCATCTTGGGCTGGCTCTACCCCGGAAATCAAATAGAGCATAGTGGTTTTTCCGCTACCGCTAGGACCAAAGAACGCCACGTATTCGCCGCGCTCTATTTCAATGTCAATATTTTTGAGTGCCTGCTGCTCATAACTCTTGCCTCGGTCGTACCAGAAATTGACATGTTCAAGTTTAATAATGGCATCGGTCATGTTATTAGATCCTCAATAAATTTTATTAATTCTCTGGGCATATTTTCGCTTTTGACCAGATAGCCGTCGGCCCCAAGTTGCGTTGCCCTATCCTTGTATTCTTGCGTATCATAGCCGGTAAACATAATTACTTTAATGTGTTGGGTTTTGGGATTCTCTTTTATTTTTTTCAGCAATGAAAATCCTGTTTCAACAGTAGTAATAGTATGTCCGTCCACAATCATAGGCATAGCAAGATCCAAAAAAACAATATCGGGCATAGTTTTTGGCGAACCAACAAGTTGTTCGGCTTCTCCAATACTTTTAGCTACCGTTAATTCCATAATGTGCTTTGAGTCCTGAAGCCAAAGAACATCCTGAAAGTAAATTCTGATAAATTCATTATCATCAACCAACAATATTTTCTTTTTTTGTTTCATAAAAAATATTTTCTAACAGAATTGCCAAGCACCATTTTTTTTGGCACGGATTTCTTGCGGCATTTCGCCTGAGATATTATTTATTGACGTTCTGGAGAAATTGAAATGTATCTTCAAAGTTTTTGAAAACAATGTCCAAAATAGATTGAGACTGCTGCGGAACGACAATGGTTCTAATGGGCAAGAGGGTTTCATTTCCCGCGGTATCCACAGAGTCTACCTGGATGCTGTACAAACCTCCCGGCTTTAACGTTGAAACTACTACGGCGTGATCGGTGGTAAAATCATTGGTAATTTCAACTTTATTTGCCAGTTTTTGATTTGGCGTAGCAATACCATCTTGATAAAATACCGTGGAATTTGCCGGCTCATCAGTTTTCCAACTAATAATGGTTTGAGTTCTGTCGGTAGTGCCAGGAAGTAATGCCGAACTAATCTTTAGTGAAAGAATTTTCGGAGGGGTTATATCAACGCTCGTGGTAACACGAACTGCTGAAGCTGTAGAAACCTTGTTTCCATCGGCGTTAATGCCAAATACATTAACTTCGTAGGTAGTGCCGGGGGTTAGGTTATCAACTAAGATATCGTGATCCAATGCTTTATCCTCTAAAGATTTCTGATTTGTTTCCCCTGTTTTTACATTGCGATATTCAACGATCGACGTAGTTGGGTCCACGGTGCTCCAAATTGCCCTAAACGAATCATTTTTAATTTCACTAATTTGCGCGCTAATTTTCAACGCTTCGGTTATAAATGTCATGTCGTCAGTTTTGCTTTGGAGCTGGGGAAGGGTAAATGCTTTTACAATAAAGTGGTACAGGGTATTTGATTTGAGTCCGGTTAATTTGAGCGAATGACTTGTAACTTTATTCGTGGTATCAGAAACTTCGGTGACATAGGGATCGTCTTTTGTTGAATCATACTCGTCTTTTGAGGCGTACGCAACTGCTGAATACGCTTTAACGTTAGTACGCCACGTTACGGTCGCGCTAGAATCAGTGATATCGGTAACTTGGGGTTTTTCAATAAATGGCGGAACTAAGCTCGGCAATGCCGCCTCAATGGCATCGTCCACTTGCTGTTGAAACGCATATGCGTCTTTAATATTAATGGTTGACTCTGTAAAGAATTTAGTGGTAAAGTCCTGCGAATCAGAATCCATTGAATTTCCCGACTTATCAACAGCAACAACTTCAAAGGTATACTTGGTACCCGGTGCAAGGCCTGAAAGTGAAATGGCATGGTGTTCGCTATACACGGCATCTCCGGCAGACTGGATTAAATTATTCGGATCAACGCCATATTCAATAATCCCTACGCTATTTTCATTGGTGTCAAAAGCAATGTCGGCCTTAAAGGCAGTAATATTCTCGGCTTTAATATTAGAAATAACCGGCGGAGTGGTATCTGGGACGAGAGTTGAATTGCCACTTCCGCCAACGCCACCAGGCGCAAGAACCGGGGTTGTTCCGGTGGTAAAGGTGCCTTCAGGTGAAGTGGCCTCGTGCCCTGAAGCTGATTGGGATTTTACCACATAGAAATATTGCGTGCTTTGAGCCAGATCATTTAATGCTATGGCATGAAAAATGGTTAGCGTGGGATCTAATGTAGTAGTAGCGGTGTAGTCTCCAGTACTGGTGCCGTATGCTAATTGAGTGGTAGCGGGCTTATCGGTTTGCCATGTCACCACAGCAGCCGTGAGAGCAATAACCGGAGTGGCAACATTGGATATTACCGGAGGAGTAGCATCTATGGGCGTAGTAAAATTATAATAGTTTCCTCCATTGTTATCTTTGGAATAATTATTAGATGCGTCGGTTGATTCTACAAAAAAGTAATATTTAGTACCAGCACTCAATCCCGTAAGAGAAACACTGTGGTTAAAGGCAGGCCCTGTTCCACCAACTAAAACCGAAGAACCTATGCGAGTAGAAGCGCTCAAATCGGAATTGGTGGAATAGGTAACAAAAGAATCTGAATCTTTATTGGTGTTCCAAACAATATCGGCTGAGTTATCGTTGATAGAACTCTGGGTAACATTGGTAATGGTTGGCCCGCCCGTTGTTGTAAAACTAAATCCTGCTCCATCGTTGTCGTTGGTTCCGGTATTGTGAGAAGGATCAATAGATTGCACTCTAAAAAGATAGTTGGTATTGGGAGTTAAATTGGTAAGCGTAACCGAATGGTTTAACACAAACGATGCCACCGATTGTCCGCCAAGACTAAAAGAAGTGTCTGGGGCAATTGAATAATCCACGCGCGAGTCTGATAATTCGTCGGTGGTCCAGCTGATTTTAGCATACGTTGACTGCACTTCCGCCACCGTAACCGCGGTGATTGCCGGAGGAACATTGTTGGTTCCCCCTCCCTGACCATTAGCCGGCTGAGAAACCACCGATGAATATCCTCCAATATCGCCATCGGTGTCTATGGTTCTGATTTTATAGTAATATGTTTGGTCTTGAGTTAAGCCAAAATCAGCAAAATAATTTATCGTGCGGTCAGTGACGGTTGATTGCAAACCATAAGAACTGCCATCAGTTGAACGATACACTTCATACTTTTGGAACGTGGCGCCGGCTACGGAAGTGTACACGCCCCACGAAACAAACATGGCAAAACTGGACTTAGAAACATCAGAGATATCTCTAATATACATATTTCCGGGTGCGTTAGGGGCAACACCGGTAGAAGAAACGGTATTGCCGGCCGTATCACGAACTTGCAGGTAAACAGTAGTGTGGTCGGGAACCGCGGCAAAATTCCATGATGGTGTAATATTAATTGAGTTTCCTCCAGCCGATTGCCATTGTCCAGAAGTTGCATTGAGTCCGTCGGCGGAAAGGTCAGAGTTATTGGATATCCTATATTGCAACGCAGTATCATCGCTGGCATTGATTGTTAAATGGCCTTGCGTTACATCAATAGCAAATGCACTCAACACTGGGCTTTTAGTATCAAGGGTAAAATTAGCAGAAACTGATTGGGCGGTGTTGTTGGCAGCTTCGTTGTCATTTAGAGTTACCCGAACTTTAGCCGTGGTCAAATAATTATTAGCTATTTGAGATTTGGCATCCCAGTAAGCGGTGTACGTAGTAAAAGCATTGCCATCTACCGCTTTGAGAGCGGTGGCATTGGCAGAAAGGAAACCAGAGGTAATAGCAACATAACTTCCGCCAATATTGTATTCAAACGATGGTGCGACAAACCCGGGATTAACAGTACCCGTAGAAGTATCAGTATCACGAATACTATAGGTTATGGCAACCTTGCCGTAATTAGCATCGTTGGAATCGGTGACCTGCGAAACCGTCAACCCGTTAGTGGAATTAAATTCAGGAGGAGCATTCACTACGTAGGTTATGGTAACGCTATTTAATGTTGCGGTTGCCGAGCCATCTGACAACAACGTTACTTTATATTCAAACCACTCATCATCAGCATTGCTGCGCAAGGGATTAGTGGACCCAATGGCGACATTATTATTAGCCGAAGTAAAATAATTACTTCCGCTGCAAGAAGTCCCTGTATCGGCCGCCCCACACCAGCCACTCCAGGTATTGCCATCAGGTGAACTCCTAATTTGCATTTTTATCGCTTCATTTCCAGATTCTCCGCTGGTGGTCCAGGCAACTTTGGCAATTAAGTTCCCTGGGTCGCCCGTATCATACGCCGAAGATGTCAAATCAGCCGATGCATGATAGCTGTTATAAGCTATGGAAATACTGGAAACCGTCGCGTCGCTGGTCAAAACAATTTTCCACCGCAAATTATTGCCTGTAGTGGTAAAGGTGTACTGCGAGCCTGGCGTTACTTGATTAAAGGTAGTGCCGCCATCATTGGATAGGTAGTAGGTGACCGTGCCAAGATCTGCGGCGTCGGTTTTGGTTAAGGTTGCTGAAGTAATATCATCGGTTGGAGTGTTTACTTTAAGCGACTGGGCAACATTGGATCCCGACGGATAGGTTATTCCCAACCCCCCAGAGGCTATCGTAGTAATCTGACTAGAACTTAGCGCACTATTGTAGAAACGGACATCGTCAACCTGCGCATCTATAGCAGGAACACCGGGATCTGTACCAACGTACCCTACTTTAAAGTCAGAACCATTGCCAGGCAGTGATCCTGAAGTATCAGATCCCACTAAAGAGCCGTTTACGTACAGTTGTGTAGTATTTGAGCTAATCACCATGGCAACATGTATCCATTGATGAATTACTGGTGCTGGAGTAGTAGTATTGATAATTCCATTGGACTTCTGTATTTGCCAATTATTAAACCCAATGGATAGAGTAATGCCGTTTGATCCAAAGTAAGTCGTACCCCAACCAAAAATTGTAGCTTGGTGGTTAATAGTGGGTATCGTATTAAAGTATACCCAAGCGCTAACAGTGTAGTTATTTTTACCGGAATACGGTGTGCCAAGATCGACATAGTTAGTGCTAGCACCTACATTTAATGAATGAGAATCTGCGAAACTTACCGAAGGAGCTAACGACGAATACGTACCGCCGTTTATAGTACCAGTGAATCCACCTCCCGATGAATCAATGGCTGAAGTCCCCGAACCTTCATCAAGCTTCCACCATCTAATCAGAGAACCTGTTGGTATTTGCAAAACCGCCGAACTGCTCCACGTAGCACTGGTGTTTGGTGAATCTTTATCGGCCGTTGTATCTGTTGTAGAAAAGTTTTCATTTTTTGTTGTTGAGTAAGTGGCAGTTTTAACTCCGCTGGTGGTATCGGCATTGGTTAATGCCGAATATTTAGTCCAACCGGTTTCGTTGGTGGGATGGCTGGCGGCCGAACCACTAACTCCTCCGCTCCAGCTATTCTGCACAAAAGTAAAGGTGGCAGCATAGGTTGGCAAGCTGGTGTGAATTAATATCCCCCAAACTATCGCAAACAACAGCAGTATGGCTGCCGCCGGGCGCCATCTGGGCACCGGCATTTTTAACCAATAGAAAAACCTGCGAACCAGATTTATTAAACCCGAAAGCAGGTTCTTAAAAAAACTCACGACCCGATTTTGTTGATTGTTTTCTATTTCCATTGAAGTTCTAGGTAATTAAGAATAAATTAATCCATTATACCTAGTTTAGAACTTCATAGCAATATTCCTTAGGCATTTTCTTTGAACCGAAGTTTTTTTACCTCTTCTTTTGCAATTTCCCTATCATCCCACGGGATTTTTTTACCACCAGCAACACACATCCACGGTTCCGATCCTTTCCCCGTAATAATCACCGCGTCATTTGGTTGCGCCAATACAATGGCTTTTTTAATGGCTTCTTTTCTGTCTGAAATTTCGTAAAAATTGGAAATTGGGTATTGGGTATTGGAAATTCCAGATTTTATCTCTGATAAAATCTGGCTTGGGTCTTCGTCATACGGGTCTTCATTGGTGATAATGATTTCTTTGCAATATTGGGCGGCAATTTTTCCCAGCACCGGCCGCTTCCATTTGTCCCGTCCACCACCACAAGAACCGAGTACACAAATAAGTCTGGAACTTGGGATTTGAGATTTGGGATTTTGAGAAAATGTTTTATAGACATTTTCGAGCTGCTCTGGCGTGTGGGCGTAGTCTACAACCACCAACGGATTTTTATTTATAATTTCCATTCTGCCCGGCACACTGGTGGCTTTTTCTAAAGCGCGTGCGCAAACTTCCATAGAAACTCCATAATGTTGCGCCACAGAAATTGCCGCCAGAGCGTTGTAATTATTAAAATCCCCTAGCACATTTAAGTGGAATGGAGAATTTTTTAAATTAACATCGCCTTTTTCCAATCCAAAGACAATAACTTTTTTTGCCGGAATTTTTAAAAAGTACTTGGCATTTAGGTCGTCAATGTTAATCACGTGCACATTTTTTGTAGCAGCAAATAATTTTAATTTTTCATTGCGATAATTTTCAAATCCACCGTGCGACTCAATGTGCTCGGGGCTTAAGTTGGTAAATACCACGGTATCAAAATGGATAAACTTGTGGCGGAATTGCTTAATGCCTTCCGACGTAACTTCCAACACAAAATACTTGCAATTTTCCTGCACCGCTTGGCGCAAAAATTTCTGAGCAGTGAAACGGCCAGGCATGGTCATCTTCAACTGATTTTTAAATTCTTTGCTGCCAATTTTAAATCTTACTGAGGAAATAGAGGCCACTTTTTCACCATTCTCTTCAAAAATTCTGGTAATAAAATCCACGGTGGTAGATTTACCGCTGGTACCTGTAACTCCAACGACAATTAATTTTTTACTGGGAAACCCATACATCACTGCACCGCAAAATGCCCAGCACCAATGGTAAAAATCCAACAAAAACTTTGGAGTAATTTTTTTAATTACTTTCTTAATCATGGTGGTTTTAATTTAGCATGAGTTTGCAATAAAAAAAAGCCAACTACAAGAGCTGGCCTGTCTCAACAAAGAATGTGGTTGGATATTGCCTCGTCCAACGCTTCCGCAATTTCCCTCTCAGTTATTAGATCAGATTTTTCGGGATCAATAACCAAACCCTTCAAGTAAGGGAAATCGGTAATAAGTGCTTTGCAGAGAGCGTTAAGAAAAGCTGTAAGCGCACAGTATCCATTGGCAACCGTGTGGTAGTTGTTTCCCCTTACCACAACCCTAACAACTGCTTCGGAGTTTTTGGCAGTCCTTTCAGCCTCACTCCAACTAATGAGAGTTGTCACACGTGCGCCAAAGATTTCAAAATTTTTCAGCTTGAGCTGCATGGCCAAATTCCTCCACAAGAGTTAGAAACACAAAGGACAGAAGCATCTTGGTGACGTTTTCTACATATTACAATACATTTTTAAAAAATCAATTCTTCCCCAAGTTTTTTAACGCCAGCTTTATTCTTTCCTCCATGTTTTTTATTGCAGGCGAAATATTTTTCAGCGCTTCTTTGGCTTGCTGTTTTGAAAAACCAAGCTGCACCAGCGCATCTTCGGCAGGATCAACAGTGGATTTTTTTTGCCCATCTAGCAATTTTATTTTTCCCGTTAATTCTAAAATAATGGTCATGGCTTTTTTGGCGCCAATGCCCGAAATTCCCGCAAATATTTTTTCATCCTGTTTTAAAATGCGGTCTTTAATTTTTTCAAGCGAACCGAGCGCGGCAATATCTAACGCCGACTTTGGTCCTACGCCGCGAATTTCCATGAGCACTTCAAAAAACTCCAACTCGTCATAGCTTAAAAAACCATATAAGTCCAGTGCATCTTCTCTTACGTTTTGAAAACAGAACAGCTTGATTGCGCTACCAGTTTCTGGTAGTTTTAATGCACTTTGACGTGACAAAAAAACTTTGTAGCCAATTCCAGCCACTTCAAGAATAATAAATTTGTCTTTTTTTAATATGATTTTTCCGCTAAGATAGCTTATCATATATTTAAATCCCAATTACCAAACCCCAATAACCAATCAATTCCCAAAATCCCAATTTTTAAATCACTCCTTGCACTTTCTAATTATCGCTGCCAATATAAGGTTTAATTCTTGCGCTTCTTTCCATAATACTCGCGCTTCTTCTTTAAGATTTGGCACAGCATGAACCATTAATTCCAACCAATATTTTGTTTCCTTAGCTTCTTTTTTTGAAATGCAAAGTTTATTAATAAAGTCTCTTTTGGAACTTGCCTCATCGGCTTCGCAATAGTTTGCCCCAATACTTGTCGCAGCTCTAATTAGCTGTCCAACTAATGGTTTCGTAATTAAATTTTCTGGTATTTTTCTGAGAAAGTCTATAATATTTTTACTGAACTTTGTGGTTCTTTGTTCTAAGTCGTATTTTTTAGAATTTAGAGAATTAGGATTTGATTGGACATTGGTCATTGAGATTTGGGGTTTACAGAATAGGTATTAAGTTTAAAATAAACGTTACGATTATATTATACATGTCTTTCAACTTAATTTCCAAATACCAGCCAAAGGGCGACCAACCGCAGGCGATAAAAAAACTAACTGAAAATTTAAAAACTGGCGTAAAAGACCAGGTGCTTTTAGGCGTTACCGGTAGCGGCAAAACATTTACCATGGCCCAGGTTTTGCAAAAAATACAAAAACCCACGCTGGTTATTTCTCCCAACAAAACGCTGGCGGCTCAGCTCTACCAGGAATTCAAAGAATTTTTTCCGCATAACGGCGTGCATTATTTTGTTTCCTATTACGATTACTACCAGCCTGAAGCCTACATTCCCCAAACCGACACATATATAGAAAAAGATGCCAAAATCAACCAGGAAATAGACAGGTTGCGCCACGCAGCCGCCCAAGATGTGCTAAGTCGCCAAGATGTAATTGTGGTAGCTTCGGTAAGCTGCATTTACAACATCGGTTCGCCGGAAAACTATCAAAGTGTGTCATTTGAAATAAAAGCCGGGCAAAAAATTTCCCGTAAAGACTTTATTTTGCACCTTATTTCTATGCAATATAAAAGAAACGATACTGATTTTAAACCCGGCACATTTCGCGTGCGCGGCGACCAAATTGAAATTTATATAGTTACCGGAGAAAAAATTATTAAATTACAATTTGGCAGCAACTCTATAGAAAAAATTTTTGAGTCGCCGGCGGGCGTAACTACCCACTACAAACTACTCACTACAAACTATACATTGTTTCCCGCCACGTTCTGGGTGGCTCCGCAAAATAAAATTAACATCGCCATTGAAAATATACGCCTTGAATTGCAAGACAGGCTGCGCGCGTTAAAAAAGCAGAATAAATTAGTGGAGTATCAGCGCTTAGAGCAAAAAACCAACTACGATTTGGAAATGCTCCAGGAAACCGGCTTTTGCCACGGCATTGAAAACTACTCCAGCCAACTGGAATTTAGAAAATCCGGCGAACCACCATTTTCACTGGTTGATTATTTTAACTATTATAATAAGGGTGAATTTTTACTATTTATTGACGAGTCACACATCTCTATTCCACAAATTCGGGCGATGGCAGTTCAGGACAAGATCAGAAAAGAAACACTCATTGATTATGGGTTCCGTCTGCCCTCTGCCATTGATAACCGACCTTTAAAGTTTACTGAATTCCAAGAACGGCAAAAGCAAACAATATATGTGTCGGCAACTCCCGCCGTTTATGAGCAAGAAAAATCAGGAAACCATATTATAGAACAAATAATACGGCCAACGGGACTGCTGGAACCATCAATTGAAATTAAAAAAACCGAAAGCCAAATTAAAGATTTAATCCAAGAAATTGAAAAAGAAGTGCTGGCAAACCAGCGAGTACTGGTGGTAACACTGACAAAACGATTGGCAGAAGAAATTTCAGATTATTTGGCAGAGCGAAATATAAAAGCCCAGTACCTCCATTCAGAGGTAAAAACCATGCAGCGGCCAGAAATTTTAAATAATTTCCGGCAAGGAAAATTTGACGTACTGGTGGGAATTAATCTGTTGCGCGAAGGGTTGGATTTACCCGAAGTGGCACTGGTGGCCATTCTAGATGCCGACAAAGAAGGTTTTTTAAGAAACAAAACCACACTAATTCAAACCATGGGCAGAGCCGCTCGCCACCCTAATGGCCGCATTATTTTGTATGCCGACAAAATGACATTTTCCATGCGCTCAGCTATTGATGAAATTAATCGCCGGCGCAAAATCCAAGTAACCTACAATAAAAAAAATCACATTACACCGCAGGCAATTATCAAAGATATCAGAGATTGGGGATTTTCAAAGAAAGAAGATGTGGAATCGGAGTTTGAGGCAGTTCACGATAAAAAATTACTAGAAAAAGAAATGAAAATTGCCGCCAAAAATTTAGATTTTGAACGGGCAGCAGAATTAAGAGATTTAATTAGCAAATTACCTTAAACCAAAAACCGCTTATAAGCGGTTTTTGGTTAGATATTACTGTGAATCACGGTAATATTATTTATTCTTGCTAACAGTTTTTTTTCGAAATCCATGCCTTTCCTTTCCGATATTTTTTCTTGGAGATCGAGGTACTTTTTTCTTAACACTCTTTTTTTCAGGTGTTTTCAACGCTTCGTTTGCTGCTTTTTCCGATACTATGCTCTCGTCATCTGCTTTTTTTGCTTCTTTTTCTTTGTCTTCTATTGCTTCTATTACTTCATTCACCAAATCTTCTGCAGATTTTTGCTGGGCGTCCTTGAAAAGTGTTTTGCCATTGTTTATTCTCTCATCCAAGAGCAATGAGGCATCATCGCTTACTTTTTGATCCGCACGAGCTTCTAAGGATTTTTTAAAAACACGCCACTGTTTTTTTGAAAAATAACGATTACCTTTTTCTAACGGAATGACCACCCCTCCCCCAAAATCTATGTGTTTGGCTGCCTGAAATATATTCCAAAAACCAGTTTTATTTTCATCTAATGCGTAACCATCGCCCACCGCTATACTAAATGCCTCTTGGGAAATTTCCAACTTTTCCCTCCGGCCTTCTAAATATTTCTCAAATTTCCTGGTATCAAGCTTGCCATCTTTACCTAAAAAGTTCTTTTTTTGAGGTTCAGGTAAATTTTTCCAACAATGCTTTTGGGCCTTACGATAGGCAATTTCTTTAACCTCTTCTTCTGTTGCTGGTAAAAGTTCCATCGTTGCATTTTTGGCGCTGGTTACTTTCATTCTCCTGCCGTTTATTTTTCCGTCTTTTAACGCTTCTCTTGCTCGGTTTTCAGCGTCTCTGACCAAATTCCTTCCCTCGCCTTGTTTTTGATACAATGCAGCCAATTCTTGAAATAAACGACTACGTTCTTCTGGGCTTTTAGCCTGCTTCATATCAGCTAACGTTTCTCCTAAAACGTCTTTGGCTTCAAGTATCTCTCTTCTTTTGAGATAGGCCACCCATTCATCTTTCTGTCTTTTTTCCTCTGCTGATAATTCTGATACTTTTTCAGGATCATCAGAAACTTCTACTACATCAGTTTTCTCTTTTTGCAGTGGTACTGGAGGCATAATATTTTCTGGGGTTACATTCGGTGCTAATTGCTCTTTTGGCCTAGGCGCGGGAGGCAAAGGCTGCTCTATAATAGAAGGTTCAGCTACATCATTTCTAGGCAATGCTTCTTGGGTTGCCATTGTACTATTTTGGGGCGAAACCGGTAATGAAGGCAATTCTTCTTCTGGATAAAGTGCCAACACTTCTTTCTCTAACCTATCTAATTCATCTATGGTGGCATCAGATGTTTTAGGGTAAACAGTTGATGCTGGCACTTCGCTTATGGCTATTTTCTTGGTTCTTGGCGGTAATTCTGGCGCTGGTGTTATATTTTCCTGGATCTCTTTTGAAAATTGAGAGCCAAAACCATCGCCTGGGTTACTGGGCGCCATTTCTGGCATTGTTTTTTTTTCAAGACTTTCTATGGCAGAATTTTTTTCGCCCGATAGTTCCTCCTCTTTTAATTCAGCATTAACCTCGCCGGCAGGTTGGGTTGTTGAAAATTCTTTTTTTTCTGAATCTGTCATACCATAATTTTAGCATTTGTAAAATTCAAGGTCAAATGGATAAAAACCTTGCAAAATTACAAAATATTTGTTAGCATAAGTGGCATGGCTATTACAGCATCGGCTAAAAAAGCTATCCGGCAAAATAAAAAACGGAGAACTCGAAATCTTATCTATCTCAACAAAATAAAGCAAACCTTAAAAGAGGCCAAAACTTTTGTGCTGCAAAAAAAATACAAAGAAGCAAAAGAGCTTTTACCCAAGATATATGAAATATTAGACAAGTCAGCAAAAGTGGGAGTGATTAAAAAGAATACCGCTTCAAGAAAGAAATCAAGGATGGCAAAAATGGTTGAAAAGATATCTAAATAATTAAAACAAAACCGTCCCGATAGCATCAGGACGGTTTTTTAGTGAAAATTTTAGCGAAAAATTTTACAGCCCCACCCCATACTTCTCGAAGATAATGGCTTTGGTCCAGTGGCCGGGA
>Ga0210400_10001816_pt1 | contig 20811 bp, 23 predicted proteins | sample IncBWH26MmetaG_FD_155456 | JGI IMG/M metagenome (GOLD analysis project Ga0210400, IMG submission 155456) | Forest soil microbial communities from Barre Woods Harvard Forest LTER site, Petersham, Massachusetts, United States - Inc-BW-H-26-M | ecosystem: Environmental > Terrestrial > Soil >...
AGGAGGCCTAGACCGCCCGTAGCCGCGCCGGAATCCCCTAGGGAGGGGAGGATACCTAGCGCGTCCGTTCCCGTCCCTACGTCGCTTATAGAGACGCCTACGGCTACTGCGAAAACGTCCGTCCCCGCCCCGGTATCGGACATGGTGACCGGGGTAACACTGAGCACGGCCAGGCTGTCAGTACCAGTACCTGAGTCAGTGAGGCCAGGCATAACACCGAGCGTATCGGTACCAGCACCAGTATCCGTCAGGGCCGTCGGCTGGACAACAGCCAGCACATCTGTGCCAGCCCCAGAATCAGCTAGTGACACTACAGAGGTGACCGCAAATGTCTCTGTGCCAGAGCCAGAGTCGGTGAGCGGCGTCGGCTGAACAATCGCGAGGGCTTCTGTGCCTGACCCGGAGTCAGTAAGTGCTACTGGTGTGACTGACAGCACAGCCAGGGAGTCGGTGCCTGTACCCGAGTCTGTTAGCCCTGGCATGACGCCCAGGGCATCTGTCCCAGAACCAGAGTCCGTAAGCGCTGTCGGCTGGGTTATAGCCAGGACTTCTGTCCCGGTACCGGAGTCAGCTAGCGGTACTGTTGAGGTTACTGCCAGTGTCTCGGTACCGGATCCAGAGTCGGAAAGCTGTATCGCCGAGGAAGCAGCCGTTACCTGAACCGGAAGGAACTGCTGGTGATGGAACTTTTCAGTCCATGTCCTACCAGGCATTACCTGCTGTGGCAACTGGATTGTTACAGGACCACTAGATAGCTTGAACGCTACAAGTAGCAGGCCCCATGTAGCGGCGCCAGAGATGGCCCATGACAGGGACTCAGTCCCACCCGTACTATTGCCATAGGCAGTAGCTAGCTGGGCAGCACTATTTGAACCTGAGTTCTTTAGTGGTGTGTATCCAGTCTCTGTATATGTAGTGGAGTAACCGGCATCACCAACAGAGGCAAGCAGGAACTCATTTGCTGCCGTAGAGCTGTATGCTGTACCGCCAGTTATGGTAGCCGGGGAGGCAGTACCAGTATTGTGTCCGGGAGACCCATCAAGCATTGACGTTGTATTACCAGCAAGCAGTCCTGACACTTCAAGCAGTACCGGGACCGACCCAAAGTTTGTCCCATTAGTGCAAGTTATTAGTGGTCCAGTTCCGACATCACCTGATGGGGTATCCATTGCCCAGATCGAGATACCGCCCTGAGCCGACTGGTAGGCAAGCAGCCCTACCTGCGTAAAGCTATTGAGCGCTGCATCCTTAACTGACGTTGGGGCGGTAGAGCTGCTTGAGTCCAGGGACACTATGGCAATAAGCTTGGACCCGGATGTAAGCGTGCCATATGTAGCCGTACAGTTTCCCGATCCCTGTACTGTACCCAGGACAGACTGGAGGACCGTGTAGGCCATCCACGGCCTCCCTCCCAGCTAGTGTATGGCGTCAGGTAAGGGGGCCGATGATAACCCGCTGACTCGCGGCATACACGTACGGGCCGGTGACCTGCGGGTACGTTCCGGGTGCCTGGCCAGTCATGTAGATCTGGTACAATGCATTAGCATCTGCGTACGCCGTAAAGAGTGCGTTGGCCGAGGGGACATCCATGTTGATTGGTGCTGCCTCCAGGTCGGTGGCAGAGTAGGCGATTAGCCACTGGTAGAACTGCTCGCACTGCGTAATAGCATCGCGGAGGGCCGCGAGCTTAGACTGTGCATTGTTGACTACATATGCTGACGTGATCCCAGCAGGGAACCCGATTGCCATGACACTCTCCTGTCAGTTACATCCGAAGACCATGAAGTTGGTGCACGTAATGGTCGGTGCGCCAGTAGTCAGCGACCATGATGAGAACAGCTCGACGTAGTAAGCTGACGTTGAGTTGAATGTCACCGGAGTCTGTGGGGCACCAAGCATGAACGACTGTGGTGATGCCGTAGCCGCGTTGTTGCCTGTACCCCACAGCAGGCTGCCGACACAGTTGAGCGTGGCGGAAGTGCTTACGCCGATGGTGGCGCACGTCACCATAAGCTCAAGTGCCCATGCACCGTTTGTTACCGATGCTGTCGGTGTAAAGGCACCAGTCTTCCCGAGTACCTGACCGGACTGGGTGCCTGCCGCGGCATCCAGGGAGGCAGAGATTGTCTGCGTCATGGCAGTTGATGAGGTAGTGAACCAGCCACCAGCCTTGATAAGCAGCGACCGGCCGATCCCAACGTTGGGGCCAAAGAAGTTACCCTGCAGCTGGTAGGCAGGCATTGTCGTTGTGTTCGGTGCAGTCATCACCGTGTTAGCTGCTGCAGTGACCGCCGTAGCGGCAGCCGGCATCGAGTACAGCAGCTCTGTCTGCGTACCTGTGAGGAAGCTCATCTCACGCCCATGTAATCGTAACGGTTGCGTTCCAGGTCTGGGCCGAAGTCTTTGTGCCTGGGGTAGCGTTGCCGTGCTCGAAGAACACTGCGGTCGGGGTAACGGTGAGGGCAGCGGCTGTGCCGGCATCCACGCCAAACTCCTGGATGGCAACGTTGTTCGCGTCACCAGTCGGGAAGGTTGCCGAGAAGATGATGCCTGCAGCGCCAGTACCGCCGACCGTCGGGGCGCCAGAAACTAGCTCCCAGTTGTGTACGGTAAGGGCACCGATAGCATTGAGTGCTGTGTCCGCATGAGTAACGGCAGTGGCGCTAGTCCCGAGTCCGATACGGCCAACGGTTGCCGAGAACTTTGTGACAGCGCTACCGGCGATGCCGTTCATCATCATAACCCAGCCGGTGTCTAGCACAAACTGGTTGCCCTCATGGATGTACGTCTCGAACGGAGGGACATGGTACTCATTGAACCAGAACTGGTCAGGCTCGTCCGCAGGATTGAAGATACGGTCCCATGATGCCCTCTTCCTGGTCCAGTCGATCTGATCTACATCCCACTTCTCAACCTGGAAGGTTGTGTGGTGTATGCCAGTCTCGCTAAATCCAGTCCCGGCCATAATGCCTAGGCTGTCGCGAGCTGTCCCGAAGTCTGTCATGACTCTCCTTGTTAAACGGTGAACTTCTTGAATGTGCTGAACGGCGAGTTACCGGCCGACTGTGCCTGTACCCAGTAGGTGCCAGGGCCGGGAACCGGAATTGTCGCACTGTTGGTGTACACCACGACCGAGCCGCCGGGGATAATGGCACCTGGCTTGCCACCAGAGTCGGCGGCAACCATCACTCTGTAGTGAGGCGACTTGGTGTCGGTCAGATTGAACGTTACGCTGATCGGATGTACCGACACCGTAACAACGGGCACTGCGTACTGTCCAGACGGTGGCTTGACTACCGATGCCGGACGGGGCCACTGTCCAAAGTCAGGGTCGGTGACGGCGTTCTCACGGACATCGGTGTCCGAGCCGCCGATCGGTGCCGGGGCGTTGTTCTGGTACAGGACCGCACGGTGGTCGAGCAGGCCACCGGACCAGGCAATTGTCTGCCATGCCTTGGTGGCGAGCTTGGCATCCATGACACGCTTAACGGTCCAGTACCCGCCGTACACGCCAACCTCATACGGGTACTTGAGGTTGTTGATTGCCTTGAAGTACTGACCGACCGGGCCGAGCTTGGCCATGGCGTTCGCCGGGGTGTCCGCAAGGGAGGGAGCATAGTCGGGCATGTCGTAGTCTACCGCAAAGTAGACTGCCATGCTCGGCGGGGCATCCAGCTCGGCTAGCTGAGCCTTTGCCAGCTGTCCGTCGCTTGTTCCCTGAGAGGTGCCGTGCGCCGCCGCGTCCGGGGCATACTCGAATGACAGGAAGATACTAATTCCTGCCGCGAGGAGCGCCTTTGACTCTGGTGCTGACAGGTTCTTCCCGATAGAGCTGTACCCGGCTACCGAGTCCCAGCCGATGTACCTACCGACAGCAGTCACCCCTGCCGAACGTAGCGTCTGGACTGACGGCCTCGCTACACTGTAGTCGATAATCATGACTACCTCTCCTTTGGTATTTCAGTTGCGTCTGGGCCTAGTTCCGATACTATTGCCTTTGCGACTTTCATCCGCTCGGCAAGCTCAAGAGTGAGCCGGCTTATCTTTGCCCTTGCGGTATCCATAGCAGCTACCGTTTCCGGTCGTGCTGGTGCCCCATCCCTCTCGTGAAGTGCTACCATTTCAGCCATGGTGCCGAGGGCTAGCTGCGTCCCTTCCAGGTCCGACTGTAGCGACTCGGTAAGGGTGTGGTTCACAAGATCATGAATAACCGTGAGCCTGCGATTGGTGTCATTTGCCTGGCCCCGGAGCCGCCTTACCTGCCACAGCCCGAGGACGGCCGTGATGAGAAGGATGATAGCAGTGATGATGCCAGTTGTAGCGGAGATCTCACCAGCACTAGTCGATTGCGCAGCGGCATCTATAATGTTCACGGGCACTCCAGGTCATTGTACACGGAAGCTAGAGCTGCGTGTAGCTGCTGATCATACGCGCGAGCTGGATTTGTTGCTGGGTTTCCAGGAGGCGGCCTGAGTATTGCGATCTTATGGAATGACCCACAAATCCTCGCAACTTCCTGCTGGCTTGAGGCCCTCTGCTGGGACTGCTGCTGAGCGAACTGCTGCTTGAACTGGCTTACCGAGTTGCGAGTTGACCATAGGTTGCCGATCCCTACAACCACCATGAGGGCAAGCAGTATTGAGATTATTACCTTTCCAATCACGGGCCGTTCCTCCCGTTCGCTATCTGTTCCGAGATTATCTTGACTGATGTCTGAAGTTCACGGACAGTCATTTCCGTCCTTTGCACTGAATCCCTAAGCGAGGCCCCGGAATTGAGATGTACCTGGCTTGATATTTCCGAGGTTATCTTCTCAAGCCTGGCATTGCTGTCCTCGACTCTACTCAGCCTTTGCATAACCCCTGGACGTTCAGGCCTACCAGGGGCAGCTGCCTCCCCGTTGTAGTCATCGATGAAGTGCATCAGCGCCGACACTCCCTTCCACACCTTCCTTATGATCCATCCGATGACGATGAACATAAACGTCGCGAGGGCTACTGCGGCTGAAATCCATTGTGGGTCCACATCAGCCTATCTACTGGCCGGCCCATAGCGGGCTAAGTGCATTGTCGAAGTTGAACAAGATGGCACCAGTACCACCTGTCCCGCCTTGCTGGACTGTACCGAAGTAGGCACCAGCGATCGTGTTGAGGTAAGCAAGAGCATTTAGGGCCCACTGTGAGTCACTAATTCCACCAGGATTCTGTGGGTTAGCGGCACTGCTATACCCGAGTGCCTGCATAGCTGCTAGGCCCTGGCCCTGATTGTTAATCTCGGTGTTCAGGTTCTTGATCTTGACGCATAGGTCCCTCAAAGAATGCGAGAAGTTTGTAAGATTCTGATCCATCGTGGCCGTACTTGCCTGGCTTCCTACACTCACGGGCCTATCCTTTCAAGCATGCTTCCGGAACACGTTATTGTTGGAGCGCCTGTTGTAGATGCCCAGGCCGCCATTATGTAGGCATTCGTTGACACGGTAGTGTTTACCGTTATGGCATCATTATGCCCGTACGTAGGGACGGCAGTGCCAGAGTTCTGCTTGATATCCATATCGAGCGTATACTGAGCCGAGCCGCTAGATCCAGGAGTTGTTGCCTGGAATATCCCCCTTACCATCCAGCCAAAGCCAGCTGTTATTGAGCAGAAAGAAGAGGCGTAGGCTGCTGATGCCTGTTGCGAGTTGAAGCCGAACAGTGAGAATGTTATCCCCTGGGCTGTGCTGCCCTGTGACCCATTGCCCCATGCGCTAAGCCGGTAGATAGTATTCGTCTTCGCGTCATTTGCAGGTATTGTGTATGAGTTAGTGAGCCTTGTCGCAGTTGCCTGTGTTACGGTTACTGGAGAGCCGTCAGTGAGTGCGCATATCGCGTATCCCTCAAACGCGAAGGATGGGATTAGCTGCGTCTCAGCGAAAACCTCAAGACCAAATCCAACCTGGACGTTGCCTGAGAATACTGCATTGCCGCCCTGGAAATTCTGCTGCATATGGGCTATCTGGCCACGAATATCGGCTATGTCGGCAAGAATCTGACTTGGGGTGTATGACTTTGCATTTACCATGATAGAGCCTCAGTAACTGGAACGCATATAAAGTAACCAATCTGGAATGTAACCGGGAACGTCCCGGTTGGCGTAGCTGTCAGGTACATAGTTGTCTGGAATGCTGTTGTAGTTACGCCAAGCGAGCCGAAGGACCATCCAGGACCAGCTAGCGTAATGTTTGTTCCAAAGAATCCACTTCCTCCGTCAGCACCCATATTGATAACAGCACCAGGCGTGCCATTTATCGCCCAGTATATCATGTAGTTCGGATTACCAACACCAGGACCAGGAAGTACCGGGAATGTTGCCCCGGTAGCGTAGCCTCCATTAGCACTAGTTGTACACTGTAGGTAGTAGTTGTAAGGGGAGGCTATAGTACTTGTAACCAGGACAGAGCAGTTAGTTCCGGACCATGATCCGATAAGACCTGTATTCCAGAAATCACCAGATGTATCTATGTTTGTGGCGTACGGGACATACGGCACACCAGTCACATCAATCTCCCACTTGAATGCGTTCAATGACTCGTCAAGAGAGGACACTATCTGGTCTATATTACTTGACGGCATGAATGATGGGACATTGAATATATTGATCCTCTGCCCGTCATCAAGATTTGCCTGCTGGGCGAATAGTGAGGAAACCTCCGGCCTTGTCTGGTCAAGAGCAATTGACTTGTACCTGAAGTCATTAACTGTTCCAACGTCAAGCTTCCATGCAGCGCATTGTGCGAGCTGTGAGTCCGCATAAAAGTTTCCCGACAGCGAGTATGGGTAGTTACCTACACCGGCCGGTGGGGTAGCTACCGAGAGAGGGCCATTCTGTAGCTGTACATTAACCGAGCTGCCATTTATCCTTGAGAGAGTTATATTGTTTCTTAGCTGCTGCTGATCAAATACCGGCTGGATATTCTGCGCTACCTGGGCCGACGTATAGTTGAGTGCTAGAGATGGGTCATTGTCAATCATTGCAACACGACTTACAAATTCAATACCACAGAACCATCTCGGCTCTACAAGAACACCACAGTCAACATCCTGTATCTGCTGCATTATACTCATAAAGGTATCGTCGGGCTGTGGACCCATCCTCACACCAATGCCTATTGAGACATTTCCAATAGCAAACTGCTGACCGGAGAACGTAGGCGTAGCGGTATTGTATACAGCAAGGTTCATAGATGTTGTGTTAGCGGGCACCAGACATTGCGTTATTGATATGGTGCCCGTAGAGAATGGTGATGGGAATGATACTGCTGACAAAAGCGTAGCGGTACCGTTTGTTGCACCATTGTTCTTGAAGTATGTAATTATTACATTGTAGTTGCCTGCCTGTCCGAGGGTGTTCAGGTCGATGTATGCACTAACGTACTGTCCGGCCGGGACGGGTATCTGAGGACTTGTCGCTATTGCACCTGACGCCGTACCGCTGTTGGCAATAAGAATGAAGTTACTCTCATACTCGCCATAGTCTTCACAGCTTGACAGGGTCGAGTTGCTACTAGTCCACCCACCAAGAGCAATTGTTGAGTACGTATTCTGGTACGGAAGGATACTATTCCAGTTCCAGTAACCATCCCCCTGATACGCACATCTTATGCCCTCTTCAGAGCATATCCTCTTGAACCTGTCTATTGCAAGTTCGCCGGCAAATCCTCCAAATGCCGGTGAAACTATCGCGACATATTCAAGTGCACCCTGAAGGACAATATGCCCTACAGCCGTATCCTGGATGTTCCCGTTCGGGTTGATGACAACTGAACTTATAGCACCAATAGATCCGGTGTACGGTATGATAATACCAATTGGAACAGCTGAATTAGGCGCAACGGTAAAGATAGTACAGTTAACACTAGAGCCATTAACAGCAAGCTCCATACTGACAAGCCATGGCCCTGTGCCGTTAACTGGAGGCATAGCGCCAGTGCCGGTATCAAATATCAGCGAGCTTCCTGAATTGTACCCCCGAAGTCCGAACAGCCCACCACCAGACGACACGTAGTAGCACTCAATACGAGCAAGTGTCCCGCTTGCAACTATCCCCCTCGCGAGTACAGCTCCGTTTGGCATACCAGTAGCAGGAACGTTAGTTACAAATCTTAGGATAACATTGTTTGGCGTACTTACGCCAGCAAAGTTGATCGTTACCTGTCCTGATGCACCCTGTGCGCCGGGGCCATACTTGGGTGCATACTTATTCTGGTTGGAGCCAGATCCCCCACCGCCACCGGGAAATCCGCCAATACCTGCAAGGTTAGCTGTGTATGTCTTCAGGGCCGTCTGGAATGTCTCGCCCTTGCCGCCCTTACCACCACCGCTTACAGCCGTAGCCCCGGCACCACCACTATTGCCAGATGTACTACCGCCTGTCAGTCCGCCAGTAAAGGTACCGCCTGAGCCACCGCCTCCACCACCCCCACCGATTACATTGCCGATACCGCCATTGCCGCCATTATGGTGAACAGCAGACTGACTTCCTGTACCGCCATTAGTGGCGCTAACGCCGCTAGTCCCAGCCCCATGAGCGAGTGTGGTGACAGAGTCAGCCTGAAAGAAAGAGTTACCACCAGCTGCGCCCGAGTAGGCTGTTGTACCACTCGCCCTACCGCCCCCACCGCCAGCACCAACGGTCAGGTTGTAGTAGTTGCCAGGAGTTACCGCAACACTAGAGTCAGCAGCAGACTCTCCACCACCTCCAGCAATTACGTGAACGCCATTGCTGCCTCCTGCGCCACCTCCGGTTGCACTTACCGATGTAAGTGTTGTCGTCCCTCCTGGACATAGCCACTGGTAGTTCCCCGGAGTGTTCCATGTTACGGGGCCTCCCCAGCTTTGACTACCAGTATTGCCAGTCCATACACTACCATTCAGCTGCGGTATTGGATCGCTACCGGGAACACCACTATCAGATGAAAGGCCAGGAGTACCTGTCCATGTCATCGTTGAACCTCCAGATTCAATATTCTGGAAGTTAGTTGCCCCAGTTAGCTCCTCGCAAGGCCAGTATGCTATCGGAGTTGTTACATCAGTCTTCCTTGTATAGAACCTCTTCAGCGGAGATCCAATATTATTGCCCTGGATGTACCTGGTAAGAATCCCACTCGCGATTACATTGACGTATATGTAATTGCCAGTTGGGTCCCAGGAAGGTGGCCAGTTACTAACCTCACCTATAAACCTGTAGCCCGAGTATACAACTCCAGTAATAGACTGTGAATTGACACTGACGAATATCCTGGTGTTGCCTGTGATATACGGGTAGAATGGACTACCTGAATTGTTCGGCGTAAATGCTCCGCCAGTATTGTTGAGCGTTAGCGTCATTGTTACTGGGTTTATTGACTCCGTCTCACTTGGGCTTCCCCGCCCAGTAATTTGTATGTCGTTAGTCTGGTATACAAGTCCTGTTATGTCTGCCAGGGAACCATTGAGGAGAAGCTGTACCGTTACGCCAAGTGGATTAAGCGGGAATACTGGGTAGGTAGGAGCCACATACCAAGGGCCTACAAACCCAGAATCGAGTAGGGCAAGGTCATCAAAGTATAGCGATGGCTGGTTTATATTTGACGTGTTCCAGCCAAAAGTAATCTGGTTTACACTTCCGGAAACTCCAAAGGCACTCGCCGTATCGGTAAGCGTGTATGAAATTGTAGTGGTGTCAAATGCGGCAGCCTGGTAAACATTCACGGCAAGGGAAGCCGAGCCAGAACTACCACAGACAAGCTGCCATTCAACTCTTGCCCAGCTATTAAGGGTCAGGGCTGATGCAGCCGTCTGCGTTACGGTCCCTCCAGGATTTACAATTGAAAGCTTTCCTGCAGTGTCATACCGTATGCCGCCGCCCGCCGTACCGGAGCTAGCAAACTTGACAATAAGATCTGATGTTGTGGCAACTGCTGTTGGATTTATGTAGAACCGGCCGTAAATAGTAGATACGGTACCGAGAGAGGTTGACCATCCAAAGTTACAAATACCACCGGAACCGCTTGTACTAACCTGCCCACTTAGCTCTCCATGAGCCTGCCTTGCTCCGGAGAACCTGTTATTTGTACCGCCAGCCACCGGGTTAATGATGTCAAATAGATCGTCAGTTCCGCTCCCGGAATTAACGCTTGATATAGCCAGGCCGTTAAAGCCATTCTCGAAGCCATTCTGAAGGTAGACCATTACTTGTTCCTACTTCCGAATGCCCTCTGTACGCTTCCGCCACCCTTATACCTAACAAAGTTTCTTATGAACTCGGCCATAAACTTCTCAAACTCGCTACTCCCGCCAACAACTTCAAATGTACCTCCGCCACTACCAGGACCAGAGTCGCGAGTTAGGTGCTCATACCCTCCGGTACCATTCATCATAATGTTAAGGCCAGGCTTGAGCCACCCGCCATTATCATACCAGTTCATAGCAGCCTCGTGCGCCGCCGCCCCGATCGGGCCTCCATAAGTGGATGCCATATAGTTCCACATCCAGGCTATCTGTGTACGAGGGTCGGACTGTCCACCTGCCCATGCAGGCCAGGCAGCTACTGGCATCTTGGAGAACGGGAGGGCCTGCGGAATACCATACGCCCCGGATGACGGGTTGGTGGCGAACTGGTTCCATCCAGACTCACGCATGGCCACATAGTTCCATGCATTCCATACCGGACCTGATGCGTACTGCGGGTACATTGACTGTGCTAGGCGCGCGTTCTGATTCGGGGCCGCCGCTGGCGGGCCGCCGACAGTAGGACCAGTAACCTGCTTTGTCGCAACCAGAGTGTTTGCGTATGACACAGCATCCTGGAGGAACTGACCGGCTGCGGAATTCCCAAATGACGGCCATGCACTATTAATGAATGAGCTCTCATTATTTCCGGCCCAGTCAGTAAGACCGCTCATACCACCGATAACTCCGCCACTCGCGAAGCCGGGCACCCCCATCTGCTTGAACAGCCATGCATACTTCTTTGTCTTGTCCTTATCAATAACGGCCTCACCACGCTCAAGCATAGCGGGCCATTCATCCCCTCCACCAAAGCCAGGTACCTTACCGCCTCCTGAGTAGAAGCTCAGGGCACCAAGCTTCTTCAGAACTGAGCCAAGACTCTCGCGAGCCTGGACGGTACCGGAGCCGCTGGCATGAACACCTACATTGACCGTCTTGCCATGTAGCCTATCGACCGAACCTTGAAGATTGTTGACAAAGTTCTTTGCATCAGTAGCTGAAAGCCCTGTCTTCTCAAGATCCGCTATCAGCTGATCACGAGCCGACTTAAAGGCATTGCTATTTATGCCCTGATGGATAATTGCATCCGTCATATTGCTTATGGCTGTCTGTGCTCCGGATGCCTTAAACAATGACGCCTGGAACGCTGCAACAAGATCGTTGTTAAGTACTCCAGCCAGGCCACCGACCTTAATCGTTGACTTATCGACAATAGCATTCATCCCTGTCAGGGACGTACCGTTCTGTCCCACCCACTTGTTTAGATTCTGAAGACTTACGGTACCGGGACCGAGAGCATTATTGATGAATGCAATAATGGTGTCCCTGGCGGTGAGGTTGCTGCCAGCATACGTCAGCATCTCTGCAGACTGGGTGGCAATTACGGTCGTTAGGTCCTTCTGACTTATTCCCTGCTGCGTAAGCGAGTCGGAAAGCTTCTGTGCTGCAGGTATAACTGTCGTGTATAGGTCACTGGCAAGCGTTAGGCTCTGTGAGTTGAATCCAGTCAGTGATGCACCGGATACCTGAGCATCCTTACCCATTTGCAGAATACCCTGCTGGAATGAGATGAATGCCTGCTGACCGCCAAGCAGCACATTTATGAGGTTGTCTTCGGCCGTAGTTACGTTCTGGAGGGCAGGAAGAGTCTCCTGCATAAATTCATTACGCTGGGCATTGGCAGCAGCAGCCTGTCGCCCAGTACCGATCGCGAGGGCGTTCTGGGCATCCGCCGCTGCCTTGGCCTGAATGATAAGGCCAGGTAGTGTCTGCGCAGTAGCGTTCAGGATGTCATTGGATGTTATGCCGGCAGCAGCTAGGAGCGAAGTGTTACCGCCCGCCGCCTTCAGTACCTGGCTGTAATTGCTCATGTCCTTCTGAAGGACAGGAAGGAGAGCATGGTTGTCATTGAGGACGGTGCCAAGCCTCTGTGCATTTGCCACGTAGGTGAATGTACCGATAAGCTCCTTAGCTTGCGCTACGGTTAGCTGGCCGTGACTTGCTGCCGCCTCCTTTACGGCAGCCGCCTGGTCATTAAGTGTCTTGACGTACGTACCGCCACCAACATCAAGAGCATTTTGCGCTGAATTTACTGCTGCTACAGCATCCCTGTACTGAATTAGGAGGTTGATACCAAGCTGATTTACAGGAACCTGTCCAAGGAACTTCTGTGTAGCAGTGACCATTTCATTAGTGGCATCCTTGCTCCTTACAAGCCAGTAAACAAGAGCACCGATACCGGCTGCGGCAAGGGCCGCCCACCCAACAATACTAAGTGCACTTATTGAGGTGAATGCCCCTTCAAGTGCCCAGCTCGAAGCTGCGGCATAGTCGGCTGCGGCACCAAGAGTGAACAGCACACGGATAAGCTGAACAACACCCTGTCCGATCATCTGAAGGCCGGTAAAGAACTGTGCTGCATCAAATAGGAGGAAGTTAGCATTTACAAGGCCAAGCGGGATGAGGAGCCTAGCGAATGCGTTTGTTGTGTACAGAACTGCGCTTGCCGCGAGTCCGAGCCATAGTGCGGCGCCATGGAAAACAAGGAAGCCGTTAAGTATGTCCTGGAATATATGACTTGCACTTAGCGCCTCAAGTGCACCAGTAACGCCAACTACAGCATGAAGAAGGATCTGTGCATATCCAGGAACAACCTTCAGCAAGTTGCCTACGGTGCCAAAGATGTTAGCGACTACCTCGCCAATCATGGCAACGTCCTTTGGACCATCCTTGAGGAATGTCCCAAGTCCGCCACTAACAAGGGCACTCGTTGCCCTAGCCCCGAGGATTTCCAGCTGCCGTCCGGTTGCATCAATGATCGGCGGGAGCTTGCCGGTATTAGCGCCAACAACAGCAAGAGCATCACCAAATAGCTGGATGGTATACGGCTTTGCTGCATCCTCAAGCTTGTGCATGCCATCGGTTAGCGGGTAGACGCTCTGCCCAAAAGCAGTAGTGTCATTGAATGCGGTGCGCATTGCCCTTGATATGTCATTTACCGTTGGTGCGGCACCAAGACCGAACGCAGCTAGCGCAACCGTAGCGGGAACAATGACAGCAACGAATTCAGCAACGGTGTCAGCAAGAACGTGCCATGCAGCTACCTGGCCAATTAGCGGAAGCCTGCCAAGAGCACCACCAAACAGGGTTACCTTTGCTGTAGCCGCAGCACCCCAGAAACCGAACTGAGCAAGCCACCCAGTTCCTGCCTCGAAGAGTGGGATCTGATCCCTTATGACCGCATTGTTTGCGATAGCACCAGCTACAGCATCAGCAAATGCTGTCCTGGCGAGTCCGCCATACCTCGCAGCCGCAGTACCGATAGCGCCCCAGAACCCATAAGTCATCGAGGCAACTCCGGCAAAGCCTCCCATAACCTGCCAGAGCCGGACGATATCATCGTGCGTCATTCCAAAGGCAGAGTGAAGCTTATAGGAGTCAGCAACTAGGGCATCCATAGCGGCCGTAGTACCACTGCTAATGCCGACATTGAACTTCTGGTCTAGGCCGCTGCCAATCCCTCCCGTTGGCGTCCCGTAGCTTACAGGAATAACCTCGCTCTGGACTACATGGGGAAGCTTCAGTGGTGCTACATCAAAGCTTACCGGAATCTCTGCACTCAGGCTGGAGATCTTCTCCATCTGGGTCGCGAGCTGTTCCGGATTAACGTTGATGTCAAGAAGGTCGGAAATACCCTGCTGCTGTATAAGCCTCTTTAGCAACATTAGCTGGGTGGTAATCCGGCCGGGGGATATATTGACATCAGCAAGGTCGGCAATTCCCAGGGCCTGTAGCTTTGCCTTGAGCATTGACAACGCAGACATCATCTTGTTGGTGTCAATAGAGATCCCGCCGATGTTCTGGAAGTCCTTGCCTAGATCCTTAGCTACCTTCCTGAGTGCCTCCATCTTCAGTAGTGCTGATGCGAAGGATGGCCCGGTGAGATCCTTTGCGGTAATCGTGATATTTACTTCATTCGCCATAGAAATCACCTACCTCTTCTTCCTGAGGATGAGCCATCGCAACGATATTAAGCATCCGGATGATACCTGCCTCTTCCTGCAAGATCTGACTTGGCAGGCAGTGAAACCTCTCACACAATCCGATTATGTTCTCGGCCTCTGCAAGTTCTACAGGCTTTCCGATGCACTCCCCAGTCCTAGTGATTGCTCCACCGAAGTCGAGCCATCGCTGGATTCGGTCTTCGAGGGATTTGGGACAGCCACCATCGCCGTCTGCCATGCCATCATGAGCTGGGTGATAATAGTACGTTCCTGGGAGTCGATACCGTCCTGATCAGTTGGGACTGGCTGCCCTGCCAGATCCTCCAGGTCCCATGACACCAGGTGATTCCTGAACAGCTCCAGGATTCGGTCATTGTCCTTGAGAAGGTCCGGGCTAATCTTGATGTTGCCCTCATCGTCAGGTTCCGGACTTGAAACTGCAGCCATGAGCATCTCATTGTACTCGCCTAGCGAGCAGCAGCTCATCTTCACGTGAAGGCCATCAAGGGCAGTTCCCTCAAAGGTAAGGTTGTAGATCGTTGGCTGCGGGCGGAATCCCATAACTTCTCCTTATGCCCAGGTGGGAACGGTACCGTCCGCGAGCGAGCCTGGCACCTGCCAGGTCAGCTCTGCGGTATTGGCACGTGTGATCTGGTAGTCGGTAATGAGGCAGTTGACGGTGATGATCGGCGTAGTAGTGACAGGGGTAGGGGCGATGGACACCGAGCGGGTAACCGAGGTGCCAGTAACAGTCGAGAAAACCGAGTGGCTGAGGTTGGCGCCGTTGTCGAAGATGCCGTTGAGGGTAACGGTGAAGTCCGTGAGTAGCAGAAGCCGCTCATTCGCGAACTTGTTCATGCCGGTCGTGTCCTCAAGACCACGTGGCGTAGTGAAGGTGTAGTTGGTGATGTCTGTGCCGATGTTCTGTAGCGTTGCACTTGCATCCGCCACCTGTAGTGTGCCCGAGAGTCCGGTGAGCTTAGGCATCTCAGCCCCTTCCAACTATTGTTGCTATCTTGTCCTGATGGTTCCTGCTGTCATCCACCCAGTCATCTACCCTGCTGTGGATTCTTACTTCCCTGCGCGGGTTGCCACGCCAGTCACCGCCTACCACGAGAAGCCGTGGAGGCTTGCCGATCGGCACCCTGTGCTCGTCACTCTTAAAGCACCTGTTTCCAGGCCCATAGATGAACTGGATTAGCTCCATACTTATCCGGTTAGTTGCGTAGGCCCTCGACTTGTCATGAGTCAGGTAGTGGTACTGCTTCTGGCCCAGTTTCGATGTAAGGTCTACCGTAGTCACGAAGCCCTTGAGGTAACCATCACACTCATACTCTTCGCACGTGGCCCTGCGCCAGTGCGTAACGAGCGGGGCACGCATCGAATAGCTCTTGTAGTACTGTGGGCCAGCGACCGGCTGAATCCTGCCATTACTGAGAAGTGCGCCACGCATCAGAACGACACCCCAGCAGTCAGGTTCTGTACGAATGTAACCGCGAAGATTGCCTGTGTGAACGTCCCGGCCGAGACTATCTTGAGGAACTCGTTCACGGTGGCTGTGTTAGCTGTCTGTACACGGTACCCGCCGATAGCTGTCTGACTACCGAAGTCAAGGAGGGTTGTGTATGAACCTCCTGATGTCGTAGCGTGAGTTACAGTGATATCGATGTTTGTCCCCACTAGCTCTACAATCTGCAGGTACGCCTGACACCCGAACGCAGTACCTGCACCCTGGTCATAGAACGCACCAGTCGTCGGGCCATTGTCAGTCCTGAGCCCTGCTGTTACCTGACGTCCCCACTCAACACCGAATGCATTAGCCGCCCAGTCAGCCTTTATGGTGAGGTTCCCGGTATTGTCGCGGTTGGGAGCATAACTGCTTTCCTTAGCAATCATACACGCCGAAGGATTCCCTAGCGCATTGCCCTGAAGGTACGAAACGACAACGTCAGCCGACGGCATATTCGCGAGGGCGTTTTGTACTGTTCCGAGCGCGAACCAGTTCCAGGTAGGAGCTGATGAGTATGTGATCGAGATCGTTCCGCTGATTGGTACAGAGTACGTACCGGCAGTAGTACCGACCGACACACTGTTAACGAGCACGTTGGTGATAGTACCGCCAGTGATAGTCACCTTGATCGGGAAGCCGGTCGTATTGGTGACAGGAACGGTAGTAAGCGGTACGCCAGGAGTCGTGATGGTTGGCGTTACCTCAAAGAATGAGGTAGCGCTAATCTGTCCATCACGCTGACCATACAGACGAGAGTGCCCCTTCTGTGTAAGAGTGGTAACGTCAAGCAGTGCGATAGCCCCGCTGATCGTATCGACCGATGCGATGTCGCCGCTCAGGTCGTACCCGCCGACGTAGAAGTTGTCTCCTAGTCCACTTGTCTTATTAGCCACCATCTTAAAGCATTCCCTTCAGCATCGGGGCGAGCTTTGCTAGAGCGTCCCCTTGCCCGAACTCCTGTACATATATCATAACCGCACCGTTATAAGTATCAGCATCAATGACTATGCGAGCTGTTTTGTTTAGCCGTTCCTGGGTAAGAACGCCAGCCTCAACTAGCATCTTCCCGAAGTGCTGGATAGTTATTGCCGTCATCAGGTAACCTCTCCTAGCATTGCTGACTTAATGTGCCCTACCTGGACCCCAGTATGCAGGTAGATCCTCGCAGACACCCCAGCACACCGCAGGCAGAATGAGATGTCCTCACCGTGATCCCTACCGCCAATAACACTTTCACGGAACCAGGCAGGCTGCCCACTTGCCCTTTTCTGAATGTTCTCAAATACTGACCGATGCACCATCATGAACCCAGCTCCGACAGCATCAACCCTCATTACTGATGATTCCGGTACCGGGTCAATGTAGTTCATTGTCATGCTACCTTCACTATCAATGGTAGCCTTGTATGCAGCCGGGATCTTCTTTCCGTCCCAGAACACATGGTACAATGCGCTGACGACCGGAAGGTCTACTGGGTCAGCAACCTCAAGGAGTCGGCTGACGGAATCCGTAGAGAACACTATATCAGTATCCACACAACATAGCCACTCATGATCCTTGCCCAGGAACTGCTGAACCAGTAGGTTCCGGCCAAGCGCGAGTAGAGGGCCTGCAGAGCTTGAGATGACGCCGCCGATAGCCGGGTCAGCATCCGGGCCAGCCACGGCGTTTAGGACAGAGTTCATGAACTCTGCCCGGATTGTACCAGCACTCACAAAACCAATAAGAACCTCGCCGCTCATGTCGTACTCCCCTGGATAAACATGTCATCGATAATGATTGGGATAGTGATTGTCATCACCCGGAACATCTGCCTGTCAATCTCAACGTAACCGGCCTGGGCGCTGAGTGGAACCGAGGCAAACATCCCGAGCAGGTCAACGGACCTAACGCCAGCATCACCGCCGAAGTTAAAGTCTGCCGACATTGCGCCCATAAGGTCAATGGCGGCCGAGAGGACGCTAGGGTCAATATAGTCAAAAGGCTGCTGCCTGAAGTTTGTGTATATCCGGGCATATAGCACAACGATACCGCTCGTGGAGTTTAGGCCTGACCCCTTGATCGGCACAACGCTGTTCACCCACACAGAACACTCAAGGCCGTTACCCGGAGCGTTCTTTGGCTCGTGCTGGTTGACATGCTGAAATCTACCAGTAGCAAGACCATAGCTGACTACTTTGTCAAAGACGGTTGTTACGGCAACATCATTGAAGTTTGGCATGTCATGCCCCATTCATAATTCGGAGGAATGGGGGAAGCTCACGGTAGGCAATAGGCCGGGATATGGCCTCAAGACTTGCCGATATCTTCCGGAATGCATGATAGCCAGTAAACCGGCGGGGCGGCGGATTCCTCTTGTGTGGCCACACAATAAGGTTCATCTCCGATACGCCCTCGATCCAGTCCCCATACGTGACGGGATCGTCAGATATGACAACCGCATCGGGTACCTGAACGTCATGTATAGCAGCCTGTAGGAAGCCAGCATTTGCCGGCACTGGATTGAACCTTGGAGTGCCGCCGTGATGGCCAAGGTACATATACTGCGTCTCAAGGTACGCCCTGATCATGGACACGCCCATATCACCAAGAGTTCGCTCAACATGTTCCTTGAAGCGACCTACCTCACTCTCAGCTAGGCCGGTAACGATCGGGCCGCTAAGGTCAACGGTTATCTCAAGACCTGCCATCGGTACCGCCTACATTATGACGATGCTTGTGACATACAACATGTCCCTTGTAGAAGAGGCCGAATCGCCAGCAGCCCTTTTCATGACAGTTAACCATACGAACAAGTGCACCGGCAATAGCAAGCTCGCCAAGGTCACTTCCGAACCCTGACCAGAATCCATAGTAAGGGCCTGTACCATTAACACCGAGGTGGATATAGAGCCAGTTCATATTACTCGCGTCCTTGCCTTGCGGGTAATCTTGTTGTTCTCCACCCTCTGCCTCAGGTCAGAGATACCGGCTCCGGCCGGTGGGTCACTAACACCATACCCGCCACGGTTCTGTGTTACTGCCTTCTGCGGGGCCGCCTGACCACCATATGCATTAGGCTCCTGGGTAAGCCACACAACGGCCTCTGCAATAGCTAGCTGCCTTGCGAGGGATGGCACATCATTGACCACTATTGGGGCGTTGTTGGAGTGTATGGCGGCCGCAGTACCGAGCTGGCCACGGAGGACGTTTATCTGCCTTCGGGCATAGAGGGTGCCGCTTCCGTGAGATGTCAGGATTGATGCATCCCAGGCCCTCTTGACGACCATTGTATTCCCGACAATACTTTGTATTAGTATCCATTCTGAGTCTACCTGGAGAACCTCTCCCTGGGTGAACTTCGTGCCATCAGCCACCATGACAATATTGTCTGCAGCGCTAGCGGATGAAAGCCCAGAGTAAGAAATTGTTGTGTCTATAAATCGTGTTCCTGTTATTATCATCCTCTCCGAGTCAACAATTATGACGTCGCCAACCCCGGTAGACACGCCATCGCTGACGGTTAGGGTAAGGTCAGTAGCAAGAGCGGAGCTAGCGAGGGTACCGGCCGCCCGCGTCTGCATCCAGTAGCCAAACGTACCCGTTATGGCAATGTCAAGCTGTGGAGTGTTATTATAGCCAAAGGCAAAGTTCATATCCCGGCGAAGCTCAATCCTGGTAAACGGAGGCCCCTCATTGATCGGATGGCAGATAACAGCCGATACCGGGATTACAACAGGATTAGGAAGCAGGCTGCCGGTAGTTACCTGGGTTGGTATTGCAGCCAGCTCGTACTGGTCTAGCCATACCTTCCAGGGGTATGAGTACTGGTAGTTTGGCCAGTCCCATCGCCGCGTAGCGTCGAGCGGGTAGAACTTCCTGCCGGTCAGGGACTCAACAGCATCGGTAGCGGAACAGATGGCACGGTCAACCTGATTGTCGGTGTACGCAGCCTGCTTGACATCGAGTGCCCGGCGTACCTGCTCCCGAGTCGTATAGCATGGCTGATTAACTATAGCCATTCCGTGCCATCCCTTACCCTTGCTGTCTTGGCGCCTCTGTCGAGGGGGATTGCTTATTCAGTTAGGGGCCGCTAGGTGGGCGGGGGTCCCCACCTAGCGGCGTCTATGGGACCAGGAAGCCACCACTAGCTGGCACTTCCTCGCTTGCTCCCTTTAGTCACCCGGAGAGTAGCTGCCGCCCCTGCTGGAGCTGAGTCCGCCGAAGAGTCCTGCTGGCTCTGCTGGCCGGATGTAGTCTCTTGGCCACTGCCATCCGTCGAATGGGCAGAAGAGGATTCCGGGTTCTGAGGCTGGTCCTTGGAGTAGGGGCTGTCCGTCGTGCGGGCAGGCGACCGGGGGTCGGTCATGGAAGAAGTGCCACTCTTGTCTGGCCTGCTTCCGGATGTCGAGGAGCTGGTACCAGGAGATACGTAATCCTCCCTGTCTTCCTGAATGTCTGCTTCCGCTGACCTTGCCGTTGCTAGTCCGAGCTGTTCCTCCTCAGTCTCTGCATTGAAAGCAATCTCTTCTGTCGACGGATTGTAGTAAGAGACCTTCTCACCGGCAGCACCATTGCTGTATCCGGCATCACTTGCTCTTGGCATCAGACTTCCTTCCGCCAGTCTTGACCTGCGGCTCCGGGGAGACCGTCCCCACCGCCTCATCCTCCTGAGTGCCACTCTCAGGGTCCAGAGCCGCAGGGGCTTCAGTGACCGCGTCCTCGGGCGGACGCGGCTTCCTACATTGCGGACATGCATCCAGGCCCATGATGTTTTTGGTGCCGCACTCAATGCAGTCCCAGAAACTTGCCATCATGAAACCTTCCAGGGTCCCCACTCATTAAGCTTGCTGGTTGCCGGGGATGCCTTCCCGACCTTGATAAGCGTTGCAATCTCGGTTGTGACATCGGCGCTACTCGGCCCGGCTGTTCCTGAGATCCTTGCCATGATTCCTCCTATACTGCGGTTACGCTTGCACCGACAACTAGCGGGACATAGGAGCACGTCCAGCTCATCGCGCCGGTATTGGTGGCTGATGTAGTTATGGTGATAACGCCCGGCGATACAACC
>Ga0210400_10001817_pt1 | contig 20805 bp, 20 predicted proteins | sample IncBWH26MmetaG_FD_155456 | JGI IMG/M metagenome (GOLD analysis project Ga0210400, IMG submission 155456) | Forest soil microbial communities from Barre Woods Harvard Forest LTER site, Petersham, Massachusetts, United States - Inc-BW-H-26-M | ecosystem: Environmental > Terrestrial > Soil >...
CGCAGCATTCACTGCATCCGAGTATCCCCGCCAGCACCATCTCGGCGCGATCCTCGTCGTGCAGATAGATGCTGGCTTCCAGACAGCCGAAGGAATGCGCGACTTCATTGACCACACTGTCGATGAGTTCGTCGAGGTCGAGAATCGAGGTGATTCTCTGCGCAGCTTTTTGTACCCGCTGCAGGTCATCGACGAAATCGGCGGGGACAGCGCGAACGGGAACAACTTGGTTGCTGGCGGCGTTGGGAATTGTAGCCATGAGCACTAATCCTGACTGCGCAAGGTGGCCTAACTGCACTCCTGCTGTTGTCACATAAGATGTCCCGCAAGCCTGCTACGACTCTTTCTTTGCTTCGGCAGAATGGCCCTCCGGGCCCCGCGAACGCTGACGTTTTGTTTCTTCCATGCGCTCCCGAATGCGCTTTTCGATGCCCTCATTCGTAGGCCGGTAGTAGACGCGATCGCGCAGATTGTCCGGCAGGCACTGCATGTCGGCGACTTTGGAATCGAGGTCGTGAGCGTATTGATATCCCTGGCCGTAGCCGAGGCCTTTCATCAGAGAAGTGGGCGCGTTGCGCAGATGCAGCGGCACAGAGTCGGCCGCAGTCTGCTCGACGTCACGCTGCACCTCGCCGTAAGCGGTGTAGAGCGCGTTCGACTTGGGCGCAACCGACAGATAAACCACGGCCTGGGCCAGCGCGAGATTGCCTTCCGGCATGCCGATGAAGTCCACGGCGTCGCGCGCCGCCATGCACAACGACAGCGCATTCGGATCGGCTAGCCCAATATCTTCGACCGCCATGCGGACGACGCGGCGCGCGACGTAAAGCGGATCTTCTCCAGCCTCCAGCATGCGTCCCAGCCAGTAAAGCGCCGCATCCGGATCGCTGTTGCGCACTGATTTGTGCAGCGCGGAAATCAGGTTGTAATGCTCTTCGCCGGATTTGTCGTAAAGCAGAATCCGCTTCTGCAAGGCATCGCGAACGATGTCGTCGGTGATCTCCCGAAAATCGTTTTCGGCGGATTCTGCGGGTGCCCCGTCGTGCTCGCGTTCTTTGCGAGAGGGTGGGGATGTTGATCTCGTCAGTCCCGCCGCAACCTCGAGCACGTTATAAGCGCTTCGCGCATCCCCGCTGGTATAACTGGCAATCTTCTTCAACACGTCATCCGAAGCGATCAGATTCATCTCGCCCAGACCGCGGTCATGATCGCTGAGAGCGCGCCGCAGCAACAGCACAATCTGTTCCTCCGTAAGCGGTTTCAGCACGTACACGCGACAGCGCGAGAGCAGCGCGGAGTTGATTTCAAACGACGGATTCTCGGTCGTCGCCCCAATCAGCCGGATGTTGCCTTTCTCCACGTGCGGGAGAAAAGCATCCTGCTGGGCTTTGTTGAAGCGATGAATCTCATCGATGAAAACAATCGTGCGGGTGCCGTACTGCCGCGCCCGCTCGGCGTCGGCCATGACCTGCTTGATCTCTTTAATCCCCGCCAGCACCGCGGAAAACTCAATGAACTCCGCCTTGGTCATGTGCGCGATGATCTTGGCCAAGGTCGTCTTGCCGGTCCCCGGAGGTCCCCAGAAGATCATCGACCCGGTATCGTCGCGGTCCACCTGCGTGCGCAGCGGTTTGCCGGGACCGATGAGATGCTCCTGCCCAACATACTCATCGAGCGTGCGTGGCCGCATGCGGTCCGCCAGGGGCCGCGTGGCCTCGGCGGCACTGCTGGCATTCGGGATGGGCTGAAAGAGGCTCACGACCTCAACTGAACGCGACGGCCTTCGTCGCTTCCACAAACTGCAATCCCGGCGCGACCGGAAGTGCGCCGATTTCCGCCGCGTACTGGTAGAACAATCGCAAGCCTTCCAGACAGCCGGCGTCGAGTTGGTAATGAATATTCTGGGTCAGATAATTTCGCACATCGGCTTCACTCATCTCCAGCCGCGCCGCCCACTCGCGGGCGATCTGATTGACATTCGCTGGCTCCAGCCCGTGATCGCGTGAGTTCTGAAATACTGCGGGCAGATCGAGCGCCGGGTCAGCCTGTAGCAACGCCTCTTTGCGCACCGCCCAGAAGGCGAACACAAAGGGTTTGCCGGTGTGGCGGATCCACTCCTCCGCCAGATCGAGCGTCTCATAACGCGCGCGGTCAACTTTCAACGCCGGATCGCCGATCAGCAATCCCGCATCGTGCCCGGCCAGCATCGCGTCAATGTCCGGCGCCATCGCCGTGAAAGTCCGTCCGCCTCCCAGCCATTTCTCGAACAGAATTTTCGTCAGCGCAACCGACGTAAGCGATGAAGTATCGAGCGCCACGCTCCGCACTTTCTCGATTGGAACCTTGCTGACCAGCAGAATCGAGCGTACCGCCCGCCGTGAAGCAATCGCCACCTCGGGCAGCACCATCAACTCAGGATTCGCCGCATAAGCAGCTGCCGGAATAATGCCGATGTCGGCCGAGCCCTCCGCCAGCGCCTGAGCGCAACCCGAAGGCAGAGTGTAGGAAATATCAAACTGGCTACCTGCCCCGCCGTGCTCAAAATCCCACATTAGGGGGGCCGTATTGAGGTAAGAAATGGCGGAAATGCGTAAACGTCTCATTTTCCACAATTTTAACAAACATCGTGTGACGGATGTCCTTGACTCCGCTCTCGGCCCGTGATTACAGTCCGCTCGGAGCCCAAAGTGTCCAACGCAGCAGTATCTCCCGCCGCGACTCATCTGTTGGAGTGGCTGGCCATTTCCCTGACGCCCGGCCTGGGGCCGACCAAGGCCCGAAAACTGGTCGAACATTTCGGATCGGCGGAAGCCGTGTTCCGCGCTTCCTTGACCGAGCTCGAAAGCACGGGCATTCCAGCCGTTTCCGCCCAATCGATCGCTACGGGAAAGTCGGCGGAACTGGCGTGGGAAGAAATTGCCCGCGCGGCCGCGGCCGGCATCACCATGGTTTCCTTGGACGACCCTTCCTACCCGCCGCGCCTGAAAGAAATTTACGATCCTCCGCCGATTCTTCGAGTGCGCGGCAATCCCGACGTGCTCACCCGGCCCGGCATCGCCATGGTGGGAACGCGCCATCCCACGCCCTACGGTTCCGGCATGGCCGAGCGTCTGGCCTGCGATCTCGCGGCGCAAGGTCTGGTCATTATTAGTGGCATGGCTCGCGGCGTCGACACCGCCAGCCATCGCGGAGCCATCTCGGCCAAAGGGAAGACGGTCGCCGTGTTTGGCACAGGCGTCGACGTGATCTATCCCAAGGAAAATTCGCGGCTCGCCGAACAGATTCTGGCCCTCGGCGGCGCGCTGATCTCTGAATTTCCTCTGGGAACTTTCGCCGCACCACAGAATTTCCCCATCCGCAATCGGATCATCAGCGGCATGTCAGTCGGCGTACTCGTTCTCGAAGCCGCGGAATATTCTGGCACACGCATCACAGCGCGCTGCGCCCTCGAACAGAATCGCGACGTGTTCGCCGTCCCCGGCAACGTCACCAACAAGAATTCCTGGGGACCGAACACGCTCATCAAACAGGGCGCCAAGCTGGTCGCGACCTGGGAAGACGTGTGGGAAGATCTCCCGCCAGAAGTTCGACTTGCGCTGACTCCGCCCGCCTCGCCTGAATCCCCGGGCTCCTCGTCCGCATCTCTATTCCCGGACGAAGGGCTCCCTCCTCACGAAAAGCGAATCCTGCGCCTGCTGAAAGCCGACGAGGCCACGCACATCGACGAAATTGTCGAGAAGCTGGAAAACGATTTGTCCTCGTCAGAAATCTTCGCCGCCCTCTTCGAACTGGAGTTGGCCGGAAAGATCAGGCAGATGCCAGGAAAGAACTTTGTGAAGAGCTTTTAGCTTTTGGCTCTTGGCCTTTGGCTTGAACCGTTTCGCGCGGAGGTGGTCGATGAGGAACTACAAGGACTTGCGCGTTTGGGAGGAAGCCCACCGAATAACGCTTTCGGTATATAGGGCCACGGCGGCATTTCCGAAAGACGAGCGCTTTGGCTTGACCAGCCAGATTCGAAGAGCATCCGCTTCAATTGCGGCGAATCTAGCGGAAGGATGTGGCAGTCGATCGGACGGAGAGATGGCACGTTTCGTCCAGATCGCGATGGGATCAGGCGCGGAACTTTCGTATCACCTGCTGCTGGCAAGGGATCTAGGTTTCATGAAAAGCGAAGAATATGACGAACTAAATGCAAATCTTGAGCGGACGATGCGGATGCTCTCAGCGCTCTCGTCGAAGGTCAGAAAGCCCTCCGCGGCGTAGCGGTTTCAAGCCAAAAGCTAAGAGCCAAGAGCCAAGAGCTTTTCAGCCGTAACTTGTCCCTTTCCGCCCATTCGTGCTAGCGTCAAAAACGAACTCCAACGAAATTGAGGATCCATTGTCAAAAGGTTTAGTCATTGTCGAATCGCCGGCCAAGGCGAAGACCATCCAGAAATATCTGGGTAAGGGCTTCACGGTCGAGGCTTCCCTCGGGCACGTGAAAGATCTGCCAAAGAGCACTCTGGGTGTGGATACCACGAACGGCTTCGAGACGGATTACGTCGTCATCCCCGGCAAAGAGAAAGTTGTGGCCAAACTGAAGAAGCTGGCCGCAGCGGCCGATTTCATCTTCCTGGCGCCTGACCCGGACCGCGAGGGCGAAGCCATTGCCGCCCATCTCGCGTTCGAACTCGGCGACAATGGTAAAGGGAAAAAAGCCAAAAAGCTCAAGTTAAAGAAGGGCGAAGAAGCGCCTCCGCCGCGCATTCAACGCGTTACTTTCAACGAAATTACCAAGCGTGCAGTGCAGGCGGCATTTGAGCATCCCCGCGCCATCGATCAAAATCTGGTCGACGCGCAGCAGGCCCGCCGGGTGCTTGACCGACTGGTGGGATATCAGGTTTCTCCGCTTCTCTGGGATAAAGTTCGCCGCGGTATTTCAGCAGGGCGTGTGCAGACGGTCGCCCTGCGTCTGATCGTCGAACGCGAACGCGAAATCAAGGCGTTCCAGAAGGTCGAATACTGGACCATCGACGCGCACCTCGCCGCCAGCAAACCTCCCGCATTCGACGCGCGGTTTATCGGCAAGGGCGAGGAAAAAGTTGAAGTCACCAACGGAGAAGACGCGGAAAAAATCCGCGCCGCCCTCGAAACCGCCGATTGGATCGTCCGCACGGTCGACAAGAAAGAGCGCCGCCGCAATGCCGCGCCCCCGTTCACCACCAGCAAGCTGCAACAGGATTCCTCGCGCAAACTGCGCTTCAGCGTGAAGCGCACCATGATGATCGCACAGCGCCTATATGAAGGCGTGGAACTCGGCGAAGAGGGCTCGGTCGGCCTCATCACTTACATGCGTACCGATTCCACACGGGTCGCACCGGAGGCGATTCAGGAAGTCCGCGAATATGTGGGCAAAGAATATGGCCCGCAATATTTGCCCGAACAGCCCAACACCTTCAAAGAGAAAAAAGATTCGCAGGGAGCGCACGAAGCGATTCGCCCGACTTCGGCGATGCGCCACCCCGACCAGATCAAACAATACTTAAAAGAAGATGAGTTCAAAGTTTACAAACTCATCTGGCAGCGCTTCGTCGCCTCGCAAATCAATCCCGCCGTCTTCGACCAGACCACCGTCGACATCGACGCCAAAGCCAAGACCGGCAACGACGTCTACTGGTTCCGCGTGACCGGATCGGTGCTCAAGTTCGACGGCTTCCTCAAAGTCTACGAAGAATCGAAAGACGGCAAGGACGAGGAAGATGAAGAACTCAAACACAAACTCCCCGCGCTCGAAGCCGGACAGAAACTCACGCTCAAGGAACTGAAGCCGGAGCAGCACTTCACCGAGCCGCCGCCGCGTTTCAACGAAGCGTCGCTGGTGAAGGAGTTGGAAGAACGCGGCATTGGCCGCCCATCAACCTACGCCGCGATTCTCACCACGATTCAAGAGCGCCAGTATGTGCAGAAAATCGGCGGCAAATTCTCGCCCACCGAAATCGGACTGGTCGTCACCGATCTGCTCGTCGAAAACTTCCGGGATATTTTCGATCTGCAATACACCGCGCGCCTGGAAGAAGAGCTCGACGAAATCGAAGAAGGCAAAGAGAAGTGGCAGGACGCGCTCGCCGACTTCTACAAGAAATTCCAGAAAGATCTCAAATATGCCGAAAAGCATATGGAGAACATCAAGCGCATGGCCAAGCCCACAGACGAGAAGTGCGAACTGTGCGGCGCGCCGCTGGTGATTAAATGGGGCAAGCACGGTTCCTTCTACGCCTGCAGCACGTTCGACAAGGAAGATCCGAACACCTGCAAATTCACCAAAGAAAATCCCATCAACCTGCCCGACCTCGATTCCGCCGACGTGCAGGAGACGACGCAGGAAGAATATTGCGAAAACTGCGGCCGCCTGATGGTGCTAAAACGCGGGCGCTTCGGCCAGTTCATGGCCTGCACCGGATATCCCGACTGCAAGACCACGCGCCGTCTCGACCAAGGCAAAAAAGTTCCGGACATCCCGCTCGACGAACTGTGCCCGAAGTGCGGCCGCAACATGATGATTCGCCACGGGCGTTACGGCGAGTTCACCACTTGCAGCGGCTATCCCGAGTGCAAGTATGTGAAGCAGAATTTTATCGGCGTGAAGTGTCCTGAGTGCAAAGACGGCGAGCTCGTAGAAAAGCGCGCGCGCAAGGGCAACACATTCTATGGCTGCGGAAATTATCCGAATTGCAAATTCACATCAGCCCATAAGCCGCTGCCGGAGAAGTGCCCAAGCTGTGGCAGCGAATATTTGGTGGAGAAGAATCTGAAGGCTGGCCCAGTGATCGCGTGCCCCAACAAAGAGTGCGATTACGAGCGCCCGGCTCCGCCGCCCGAAGCGGCAGCGACCACAGCCTGATAGATTAAGTAATTGAGGAATCTAGTAGTTGGTGAATTTGAAACCGATTACTCGATTCGCAATTACGCAATTACTAAATTTCCCAGTTACCAAATCCAGCTTTGAGGTGCGTTCATGTCCAAAAAGCCAACCACCGCCGATGCTCAACTGATTCTGCAGCTCTACGATCTTCGCCGCGAAGCCGAAATGCGCAAAGCCCGCAACTGGTGGTCTGGCGAATTCTTCCCCCAGAGTGCGGACGACATCATGGCGGTTGCATTCAGCATGGGATCGCAGGAAAACAACTGGTTCCGCCAGGTGGCCGGCTACTGGAACATGGCGGCGTCCTTTGTCCTGCTGGGCGCTTTGAACGAAGACTTATTTCTGCAGCCCGCGTGCAGCGGCGAAATGTTCCTCATCTTCGCCAAGGTTCATCCCTTCCTGAAAGAGGTGCGCGCGAAGATTGGCGACCCGCATTTGTTTATGAACATCGAGAAGGTTGTTACGCGCACCAAGTGGGGACGCGACCGCCTGCAATTCATGCTCAAGCGCGTAGAAACGTTGCGCCAGAAGCGCGCGGAGCGCAAGGCAAGCTAGAAAAATCGAATGCCCTGTCCGTATCCCACCGGTCGATGGGTGGATCGGGATACTGCCGCTGCACACCTCAAATCTCCACCCTGCCTGCAAAGCCGCAGGCACTAAGGATGGAAGGCACCCCGCACTCAACCTCTTCTGTTATCCTAGTCGGCTGTGCGGATGATCTGGTGGTTTCTGATCCTGGGCGTTAGCACCCTGGTGGTAGTGTGCGTGGCCATCGCCCTGTATGTGCGCCTGCGGCGGCACCTGCAGAAATCCCACGCCTTGCACGATGGAACTCCGAGTGACGTGAACCGGTGAAGGGAACGTCGCGTGGATCAGATCCACGAATCAGCAGGGCCCGATTGAGCGCGCCAAGAGGCGCGTTTGGCGCGCGAAGCGCGAGGTTCGTGGAAGGGCACGACTTCAGTCGTGCCGTAAGGCGCCCCAAGATTGAGAGGGCTTTAGCCCTGAGGCGCTCACAGGGGAACATCGAACGCTGAGATTTTGATTTTTTCGCTTTTGGGAGATCGAGCAATGGCAAAGTCGGCAATTCAAGCTTTAAGCACTCCGCAGGAGCGGGCAATTGAGGCCTCGCGCCAAGTCGCTCTGGTCGTCGGCGCGAGTCTCGTAATCGCTCTCTGCGCTCGCATCACCATTCCTCTGCTGCCGCTGACTCCGGTTCCGCTCACCGTGCAGAACCTTGGTGTGCTGCTGGTCGGTTTGCTGCTGGGCAGCCGCCGCGGTTTCGCGGCGCTGGCCCTCTACCTGGGAGAAGGCGCTGTGGGCCTGCCAGTGTTCAGCCAGAGTCCAACGGGGCTGGTCGGAATCGCGCATCTCTTCGGTCCGACGGGCGGATTTCTGTTGGCCTACCCCTTCGTCGCATTCCTGGCCGGCTACATTTTTGAGCGCGGGGCGAAGTCCTTTCTGCGTGCGGCACTGGCCGGACTGCTGGCGGAGATCTTGCTCTTCGCCGGTGGATTGACAGGGCTTTATCTGTACACGCATTCGCTGGCCAAGGCCGCCTATTTCGGCCTCTACTGGTTCATCGCGGCTGAGATTATCAAGGTGATGCTGGCCGCGGCCGTGGCCTCGCGCTTCCGGCGAGGCGCCGTCCAACAATAGATTTCCTGGGAGTTCATAAGATGACAGCAGTAACTGAAACCATCAAAGCGCCCAGCAGCAGTTCCTCCGGACAAGTGCGCGAGATTACCGTGGCGCACAGCCCCGATTCCGACGACGCCTTCATGTTTTACGGCCTGGCCACGAACAAAGTACGCACTCCAGGCCTGCGTTTCACCCACACGCTGTGCGACATCGAAACGCTGAATCAAAGAGCCCGCGACGGCGTATATGACGTCAGCGCGATTTCGTTTCACGCCTACCCGTATGTTCAAGACAAATACGCGCTGATGACCTGCGGCGGCAGCGTCGGAGAGGGCTACGGCCCCATGATCGTATCGCCGCGTCCGTTCACCGCGGCCGAAATCAAGACCAAGCGCATCGCCGTTCCAGGTACGCTCACCACGGCTTATCTGGCTCTGCAGTTGTTCGCCCCCGGAGTCGAAACCGAAGTCGTGCCCTTCGACCAGATCATCCCGCAAGTGCTCGAAGGAAAATTCGAAGCCGGCCTGATCATTCACGAGGGCCAGCTGACCTACGACAAGTCCGGCCTGCACCGCATCGTCGATCTCGGCCGCTGGTGGCAGAAGGTGACCGGTCTGCCTTTACCCCTGGGCGGCAACGCAATCCGCCGCGCCCTCGGCCCAGAGTTGATGCCGCTGGTCTCGGCCGCGCTGCGCGAGAGTATTCAGTACGGCCTCGATCACCGCGAAGAAGCTTTGTCCTATGCGATGCAGTTCGCCCGCGACCTCGACACGCAGTCCGCCGACAAATTCATCGGCATGTACGTCAACGAGCGCACCCTCGACTACGGCCCCGACGGCCGCGAAGCCGTCCGCCGCTTGCTCGACATGGGCCACAAGGCCGGCATAATCGGCCCGGAAGCGAAAGTGGATTGGGTGTGAGAAGGGAGCTTCTAGCTTCCAGCTAAGAGATCCATGACCCAGACTATCCGTCAGAGGATCGGAGAGGTTACGCGAAATCCGATCTTTTGGTTGTTCGCAGGCCTCGCGGTGTTGTGCTTGTTCCCGCTAGTTTGGTTTCTTGGCGGCAAGAGTGCTGTTGAGCACTTCGTCCTAGAACGAACAAGGCCGTGGGCCGTCTTCATTGTACCCGACGATTCAATGCCCCTCCCCGGTCTGGAGGCAAAGCTGTCAGCAGGTGGCGTGACGATCTGTAACAGGGGAGCCGCCGACTGGAACAAAGTGCTCATTCAAATTGATCAAGGCTATCTGACGTCGCTGGATCACCTTCGTGCTGATCGGTGTGCGGAGATCCCCGTTTACGAATTTAAGACCGAGTCCTGGAAGCGAATGCCCCCTCCCGCCGACCTTCAGATCACAAGAGTTAGGGTCTTGGCCACTGTCGCCCAGACGAGTTACGCTCAGAAGTCGTTGCTAACCCAGAGCGAACAACCGCCGCATTGAGAGAGAAGAGGACGCCAGATGCGACCTCAGGAGACCGATTTGTCAGGCACTGTCGACCATACCAACGGCTCGCAGGCACTCCTCATCGACGCCGACGACACGCTCTGGGAGAATAACATCTATTTCGAGCGCGCCATCGCGCGATTCATCTCGTTCCTAAATCACCACGAGTTCTCGTCCGAACAAGTCCGCGAGGTGTTGAACGACGTCGAGCGTGAATGCATCGTCACGCATGGCTACGGTCTGCATAGCTTCGCCCACGCTCTCGTTGCCACTTTCGAGCGCCTCAGCCCGCAACCGGTTACCCCGGAGTTGCACGCGCAGATTCGCGGCTTTGCCGCCAGCATTGAAAACCACACGATCAAGTTTCTCGCCGAGGTCCCCGAAACGCTCGAGTATTTGTCTGGCCGGCACCGTCTCATCCTGGTGACGAAGGGGCACGTTCCCGAGCAGTCCGGAAAAGTCGAGCGCTCCGGGCTCAAGCAGTATTTCGCCGCAGTCGAAATCGTGGCCGAGAAGGACGCCGCAGCCTACACCCGCGTCGTCGAAAAATATGAGCTCGCACACGACACAACCTGGATGGTCGGCAACAGTCCGAAGTCCGACATCAACCCCGCCCTCGCCGCCGGGCTGAACGCGGTTCTCGTCCCTCACGGCGATACCTGGATTCTGGAGCATGAAGAAGTCAACCCAGCTCCTCCACAACAGAAACTCCTGATCGTCGGCCGCTTCGCCGAACTGCGCGAGCATTTCTAGGTCTGGCAGAAAATCTCTAACCACAGAGGACACGGAGGAACACGGAGGAATCAAACCCTCTGTGAAAACCCTGTGTCCCCTGTGGTTAAGCCTTTACGCCGTAAAAGTAATCCAGAGTCGTCAGCGTGTGCGCCCGCCATAGCCCGCCAGTGGCGGAATCCGACTCGTCACCATGTTTCCGCATTCGTCACTACCGCATCAAACTAACCAACACGCGCCCTCGCGCTGCGCATTTCCCGCATGTTACCCTCATCTTGCTCTGCGATCTGTCTCCCACTTCGTCTGTGGCGATTCAGACCCAAAATTTACGGCGGTTGTTGCACACAGTTGAGGCGCTTTCCGAGCTCGGGCCCGCGCTAACGGCGGAGCGCGACTTCTCGGAAACCTCGCGGCTGATGCTGTCGGCCATCATGGAAGCGGCGGGCGCGCGCGAAGGTGCGCTCCTGCTGTTCAATGATAAGCCCGCCATGCTGACCTCCGCGTCGGCTCAAGGGTTCGCGCTCATGCCCGACCCTGCCTTCATTCCTCTCCTGCCCAAACATGTGCACGCGCTGACCGCCGCGCGCGGTCCGATTGTTCTGAACTCGTCAACTTATTCTGTCTTTCTCAGCTCCAACGGCAACGTCGCGCCGGAATTGTTCAAGTGCCTCGCCCCCCTGAAAGCCGCAGGCCGCCTCGCCGGTGTGGTCGCGCTGGGCCGCCGTCCCGGCGACGCCCAGTATGAAGACAGCGAACTCGATGCGCTGAATCTTCTGTGCAGCTATGTCGCATTGGCGGTTCAGAATCATGCCCTGACCCAGAGCATCGCCCAGCGCGTCTCCGAAAATCTGCGCCTGATGGCCTCGCTGCACGGTTTCTACGACAACGCGCTCGAAGCCTTCGCCACCGCCATCGACGTGAAGCACGTCAACATTCACGGTCACTCTCTGCGCGTAGGCCGTTACGCCGCCGCCATCGGCGAAGCCATGGGCATGGAGTCCAGCGAGATCGCCGCACTGCGCAGCGCCGGATATCTTCACGACATCGGAAAAGTTGCGGTCGATCGCCGCCTCTTCAGCAAGCCGGGCGCGCTCGACGCTGACGAGATTCGCGAGATGGCCGACCACACCACCGTCGGCCACCAGATCGTCAGCAGCGTCCAGTTCCCCTGGCCAAAAATTCCTGAGGCGGTCCGCTGGCACCACGAGCGCAGCGACGGCTCCGGTTATCCCGACAAGCTCGGTCTGGACGAATTGCCCATGGCGGTGCGCATCATCGGTCTAGCCGATTCCTTCGACGCCATGACCAGCGCGCGTCCCTACCGCGCTCCGCTCTCGGTGGGCAGCGCGCTCAGCGATCTCGTTCGCATGGCCCCGGACAAATATGATCCCAACGTGGTGCAGGGCCTGCTGATTCAAGTGCGTCGCGACGCGGTGGGCAGCAACCGCACTCCCTTGCTCGACAGCATGACGGTAAACATAGCGGCCGCCGACATCGATCAACTCGCCGCCACCCTGCAGCACAAAGTTTCCCGAGGCCGCATGTATCTCACCAAGGAAAGCGGCCACTAGCCTGGCACTCCCGCAGTATTCCGATTTTCGCTACAGACATGTTCCGACTTCCGGAACCTCGCCCGACAGCAACTTTTTCTTCCGCCAGGGTTCATAATCAAGAGACTTGTCGCGTCCGGGGCATTCATGAGATCCAGCCTTAGCAGCCCGAGCTTGATGAAATCCAGTTTCATGCCAGTCAGGTTTGGAAGGCTCGCGCTGCTTCTGCTGTGTCTGAGTCTCGCCATCGCCGCCCCGGAACTGCTTGCCAGGAAAAAAGACAAGTCACCCGACGCAGGGTCGACCGAACGGAAGCGAGCGGTACAGGCGCTGAACCGCCTCACCTTTGGCCCGCGGCCGGGCGATGTCCAGCAGGTCATGGCGCTAGGCGTTGACCGCTGGATCGATCTTCAGTTGCATCCCGAAAAAATTCCAGACGGCGCCGTGGAAGCCCGCCTCGCACCCTTCCGCACCCTGCACATGAGTTCCCGCGAAATCGTCGAGGAGTTCCCCGACAACCAGATGATCAAGCAGGTCATGGACGGCAAGCAGGCCATGCCCTCCGATCCCGCGAAGCGCGCCGTATTTGAGGTGCAGATCGCGCGCTTGCAGGACAAGCAGCAGGCGAAAAAACAGGAAGCCGCCGCACCCGGCCCCGCTGGCCCGGCTGCAAGCGACACCGCTAAGACAGCGGAAGAACTCGCAGCCGCGGCGGCGGCCGTAACCGCCGAGCCCAGCGCTGCCGCGGAGGCCAACTCCGTGTCGAACAACGCCAGCCCGGCGAGCACAAACGACATGAGCACGTCCAACGGTGCGCCCGCCAACGAAATGTCGACAGCGCCCGCGGCCGATACGAAATCCGGGCCGGGGAACGATGCTCAGGCCCGCCGCCGCGAAGATCGCCTCAATGCCGATCTCAAGATGCAGTCGCTCATCGATCTTCCGCCTGACCAGCGCTACAAAAAAGTCATGGCGATGTCGACCGCCGAGCAGCTTGCCTTCTCCGAGACCCTGCGCGGCAAAGGCGAAAACGTTCTCGATGGCATGGATCCCAAGCAGAAAGAAACTCTGATGGCCATGAACAATCCGCAGGCTGTGGTCCTGTCGGAGTTAGTCCAGGCCAAGCTGCTGCGCGCCATCTACAGCGACCGCCAGCTCGAACAGGTGATGACCGATTTCTGGTTCAATCACTTCAACGTTTTCGTCGGCAAAGGTCCGGAGCGCGAGTTCCTCACCAACTACGAGCAGGAAGTGATCCGTCCCCGCGCCCTGGGAAAATTTGAAGATCTGTTGGTAGCGACCGCCAAGAGTCCCGCGATGCTGTTCTACCTCGACAACTGGATGAGCGAGGGCCCGGACTCCCCGCAAGCTCTGGGAATACCGGCGCACCCGGGTCGTCCGTACGGACCCTATGGCCAACCACGGCGCTTCCCACCGCCGAATCAGAAGCGCAAGCAGGCCAGCGGCCTGAATGAGAACTACGGTCGCGAGTTGCTCGAACTGCACACCCTCAGCGTGAACGGCGGCTACTCGCAGCGCGACGTTACTGAGGTCGCCAAAGTATTTACCGGATGGACCATCGAGAAGCCCTATCAGGGCTTCGGCTTCAAGTACGATGCGCGCATGCACGAACCTGGCCCCAAGTTTGTTCTCGGGAAAAAAATCAAGCCCAATGGCGAAGACGAGGGCAGGGAAGTGCTGCACATGCTGGCGACCAGCCCGCAGACCGCACACTTCATTTCGCTGAAGCTGGCGCAGCGCTTTGTTTCCGATGATCCGCCGCCCGCGCTGGTCGACCGCATGGCGAAAACTTTCGAAAGAAAGAAAGGCGACATCCGCGAAGTTCTGATCACGCTCTTCCATTCGCCGGAGTTCTGGTCCGATAGCGCATACCGCGCCAAAGTAAAAACGCCGCTTGAATTTGTAGCGTCAGCAGTCCGCGCAACCGGTGCCAGCGTAGACGACGCTTTCCCGCTGGCTCAGAGAATCGGCAACATGGGAATGCCACTCTACTCGGCGCAGCCGCCCACGGGCTATTCGATGAAGGCCGATACCTGGGTGAGCTCCTCCGCGTTGCTGAACCGGATGAATTTCGCTCTGGGCCTGACCGCCGGCAAAGTCCGCGGTGTAACCGTGGACGCCGTGCGATTGGCCGGAAGTCCGCCCGCCCCGCCGGATGCGTCCACAGTGCTGTCCGCGCTCGAAGCAAATTTGCTCGCCGGCGACGTTTCCAAACAAACCCACGACTCGATCATCGCGCAAATCGAAACCCCGACAAAAAACGCCGCAGCCAACCAGCAGAATCAAAGTCAAAGTCAGAATCAGAATAAGAATAAAGAGCAGCACGATAAAAACGTTCCGCAACGCAAGCCAGCCGATGCCGCCCGTCCACCAGACGCAAGCGCGATCGCAGGCCTGCTGCTGGGATCGCCGGAGTTTCAAAAAAGATAGCTTCTAGCTGCTGGCTAGCCAGCCCAAGCCGAAGAGCTAGAAGCTAGTAGCTAGAAGCTAGGAGCTGTTTTTATGTCTCTAACCCGTCGCATTTTCCTCCGCAACAGCGCGCTGGCTGTCGTCGGCACGGCCGCAGTGCCAAGCTTTCTCACCCGCGCGGCTTTCGGCGCCGCCGAGACTGGCGGTCGCACGAAACGCTTGGTTGTGATTTTCCAGCGCGGCGCCGCCGATGGACTGAACATCGTTGTCCCCTACGCCGAGCCGCAGTACTACGCGATGCGCCCCAGCATCAACATTCCGCGCAAGGCCGTGCTCGACCTCGACGGCCGATTCGGGCTGCATCCGGCGCTCTCGACGTTCCAGCCGCTGTGGCAGCAGGGACATCTCGCCATCGTTCATGCCGCCGGATCGCCCGACACCACCCGCTCGCACTTCGACGCGCAGGATTTTATGGAGACCGGAACTCCCGGCGTGAAAATCACCGAAGATGGATGGCTCAACCGCTCGCTGCACAGCCTGCCCGCGACAGCGCAAACGTCGCCGTTTCGCGCCATCGCGCTGGGGCCGTCGGTGCCGCGAATTTTAAGTGGCGCCGAGCCTGCGGTGGCCATGAACAACATCAACGACTTTTCCGTGGGTGGCAAGAATCCCAAAGCATTGCCGTCTGCGACCGCATTTGAAGCCATGTACGATCATTCGTCCGACAGCGTGCTGCACGGCACGGGCGCGGAAACTTTCGATGCTGTCAAAATGCTGAAGGCCGCCGATCCCGGGAAATATGCAGCCGCTCCCGGCGCGAATTATCCCAAGGGCCGCTTCGGCGACGGCTTGCGCCAACTCGCGCAACTCATCAAAGCGAATCTCGGTGTACAAGTCGCCTTCGCCGACATCAGCGGATGGGACCACCACGTCAACGAGGGTGCGACCGAAGGCCAACTCGCCAACGTGCTCACCGAGTTCTCGCAATCGCTAGCCGCGTTCTGGACCGATCTCGGCGATCTCGGCGAAGACACCGTCGTCGTCACCATGTCAGAGTTCGGACGCACCGCCCGCGAAAACGGCAACCGTGGCACCGATCACGGCCACGCCAACGTAATGTTCGTACTGGGCGGCCCCGTAAAAGGCGGCAAGGTGTACGGACGCTGGCCGGGGCTCGACCAGTCACAACTCTACGAAGGCCGCGACCTGGCCCTGACCACCGACTTCCGCCAGGTCATCGGCGAAGCCGTCGCCCGCCACCTGGGCAACAAAAATCTGGCCAATGTCTTTCCTGGCTACGACAATCAGCCCGGAAAATTCCTGAAGGTGCTTGGTTAGGCAAGTTCACCCGCGCGGGAAGCGCCGTCGCAGAGCTCCGACAAAAGCCCCGTCTGCCTTCGCGGAAATCATTTCCAGCGGCGAGAATCCTCGCCGCCACGCCAGCCATAACGTGATCAGCAACAACGCGACGGTTATCGCAACATTCGGCCACGCGTTCAAGCCCCACTGACCGCGCCAGGTCAGCTGTACCGCCGAAGAAAACGGCGACAGATAAGGGATGGGCCACTGATCCCCATCCGGGCCGCGCGAGCCGAGCACGTCCTCGAACAGATGCACGTGGAAGCTGAGGAGCACGAGCAGTCCAGTTGTCCACTTCCGGGTGGCGATTGCAAACGCTACCGCTGTGACGACTAGCGCGAACGCTAAATTGTGCAGCGAGTGGTGATACAGCGAGAACCACAAGAGCGGATGCGCCGAGCCGCGCGTGAGCAACTCGGGAATGATGCCGAGGCCGTCGATGTCCGGGATGACGCACGCCAGCGTCACCAGCGCTCGGTCTTTGCGATTCAAGCTGGCCCAGTTGGCAAGCACCCATCCGCTGAAGAAGTGCGTGACCGGGCTCATTGGATTTGTCCCGCTTAGATCTCGATCAGCACATCGCCATTTTCAATCTTCAGGGGATAGATCGCAACTCTTGCGCTCGCGTTGTGCGCCGCTTCGCCGGTTTTGGGATCATACTGCCAGCCGTGCCAGGGGCAGACGACTTTGCCGTTCTCGATCATGCCCTGGCCAAGCGGGCCGCCGCGGTGCAGGCAGACATTGTCGATGGCGCTGTAGACGCCGTTCACGTTGGCGATGCAGATGGTCTGATTGCCGCAGGGGAATTCTTTGGCTTCGTCGGCGGCGGGGAGGTCGGATTGGGTGGTCAGTTTGGTGAACATAGCAATTAGCAATTGGCACTTAGCATTTAGTCCTCAGCGGCATTATGATCCACGGAAACTCGACTTGACTAAAAGCTAATTGCCAAGTGCTAAGTGCTATTTCGGCTGCATGGTTTGCGCGATCATGACCTGGCGTTTGAAATTTTCCACCATGTTCGGATCGAGGCGCACAGCGGTGGGCTTCTTCGCCAATGTCATCGTGTCAATTTTGTCCTGCAGTTTTAGCAAGGCGTAGAAGAGATTTTCAGGACGCGGCGGGCATCCGGTGACGTAAACATCGGTAGGGACAATCTTGTCGACACCCTGCAGCACCGCATACGTATTGAACGGTCCGCCTACCGACGAGCATGCGCCCATCGAGATTACCCACTTGGGATCGGGCATCTGATCGTAGATACGTTTCACGACCGGAGCCATTTTCAGCGTGACCGTACCAGCGACGATCATCAGATCGCTCTGCCGCGGACTGGGACGAAACACTTCCGAGCCAAACCGCGCGATATCGAAACGCGACGTGGACGAGGCGATCATCTCGATCGCGCAACAGGCCAGGCCAAACGTCATTGGCCACACGGCGGACTTGCGCGCCCAGTTGAAAACGTAATCAACCGTGCTGATCATGAAATTCTTTTCGAATTTGTTCTGCAGCCAGCCCATGAATGGTCCCTTCGTCGGTTGTGCCCTACACAGGCAGTCTAGGTAAGCGGCGATACGGTGTCAAACACACTGGCCACCGCGCGTCGTTATGCGTCTCCTGCGAGCCTAGAAAATTTCCATCACAAATGTATTGGAGCCGTTCAGGATGTCGGCGTACAGGTAGGTGTCGGCGTTGCCGCCGTTCAGGTTGAAGTAGTCCGAGCTGCTCTCGAACCCGACTCCGGTGAAGGTGCCGGTCATCGGACAAGTCGGCATTAGAGTGATGGAGACATCGAAGACGTTGCTGGTGCTTTGTTGCGTGAAGGTTCCGTTGGCCTCGCATCCTGCGAGATTCGTGGTCGCGAAGTTCATGTTGTTGCTGGTTCCGCTGGGCGTAAAGGTGAGCGCCAGAAGAACGGGCTGGCCGTTGAACGCGCCCTGCACGGCGCCGGTCTTAGCACCCGAGACAGCCGTGACCGCGCCGGTCAGGGGCGAGAAGGAAGCCACGGAGATCGTGCCCGTCGGGCTGCCGGTAAGCGTTCCGCTGATTGCCGTTGACGAAGTTACATTGCCCCCAACGGCGTCCGTTAACACCACGCCGCTGCGGGGACCGCCGGGCTCGGAGTACTCGGTGACGTTCCCGGAAAATGAGCAGGCACCGGTAAGGGTCGGCATCTGCAGAGTGTCGCCCGTACTCGCAGGCTGAGCATTGTCGAAGAACAGGGCGAGACCCGCGGAGTCGATAGCCCCATAACCTTTTACTGTGCCACTGCTAGTGGTGACGGTAATCTGCCACGGGCCGACAAGGTTGTAGGAGCCAGTGCATGGCATGATCAGATTGGAAGAACTGCCGCAGCCAATGCTCAAGCCGGCGATAAAGACGAGGATCGCGAGGGCGAGCAACCAGAGAGATTTGTGCAGCACGCGAGTTTCTCCTTGGGCGGGGTGTGGGACGGGGCAGATTCATTATGGCGCGAATTGGGAGGTTGGCGCAAAGAATACCTTCAAGGTGTGCTGGGCATTGGGGGACAAGGAATAAGGCTCATAGTCCAAGGATACGGTAGTTCCCCGAACCGACTGGCTCGTCGCATCAGGCTCAATGTCATGTCTCATGGGTTCGACAGTAAATTAGACGTACGTCTTGGCTCTGAACGAAAGGACTGTGTGCCGGTTCTAACCGGCTATAGCACTCATCGACGCGCCGGTGGCCACCCTTTGACGCTAGCGTTTTTGCAAAGCGTGGGTCTGCCGCGGCACATCGGCTTGGACGAGCTGGTGACTACTCCGCTAAAATCAATGTAGGTTCTGTGATGCCACTATGTCTCTGACCAAGCCACAAGCGCTCGACATGTTCAACTCCGATGACCTGATCGGCATTGGGATGGAAGCCGACGCGGTGCGCCGCCGCCTGCATCCTGAGGGGACGGTCACCTACATCATCGACCGCAATATTAATTACACCAATTTCTGCACCGAGTACTGCACCTTCTGCGCGTTCTACCGGCCGTTGAAGGGGCCGGCGGCGAAGGAAGGCTACATTCTCGAGTTCGACACCATTTACGAGAAGATTCGCGAGACCGTCGAACTCGGCGGCACAGGCGTGCTGATGCAGGGCGGGCTGCATCCGGATCTGAAAATTGACTGGCATGAGCGGATGCTGCGCGGGATCAAGGAGTGGTTTCCCCAGATTCATCTGCATTGCTACTCGGCGTCGGAAATTATTGCCATTGCGGAGTACAGCGCGCTCTCCATTCGCGACACGATTCTGCGTCTGCGCGATGCCGGCCTCGATTCGATTCCCGGCGGCGGCGCCGAAGTGCTGGACGATGAAGTCCGCTACAAGATTGCGCGCCTGAAATGTTTGACCGACGACTGGCTCAACGTGCATCGCACAGCGCATCAGATCGGAATGCGGACCACCGCGACCATGATGTTTGGCGTGGGCGAGAACTACAAGAACCTGGTCAACCATTTTCAGCGGCTGTATGAATTGCAGGAAGAGACAGGCGGGTTCACCGCGTTTATCCCGTGGAGCTTTCAGCCGCGGCACACCGCGCTGGGCGGACGACACTGGGACGAAGCCACGGCCGTGGACTACTTGAAAGTACTGGCCATCTCGCGCCTGTATCTTTCGAACTTCCTCAACGTGCAGTCAAGCTGGGTGACCCAGGGATTGAAAGTCTGCCAGATGGGCCTCCGCTTCGGCGGCAACGACGTCGGCTCGGTGATGCTCGAAGAAAACGTAGTCCGCGCGGCGGGTGTGACCAACTGCACCACCGAGGAAGAGTTGCGGCGAATCATCCGCGACGCCGGCTTCCGTCCAGCGCAGCGGGATACGTTGTACCGCCAGTACTTCCTGAATTAGTTCAGATGGAAAGATTTTGGAAAAACGTGGGGTGCCCCATGTCTCGCAGCCTTTTCGAGACATGGGATTCGCGTCCCGGAATTTACCAAGAATGTTGGGAAAAATAATTCGTTTTTGTATCATTGAACGATGGGATTTCCGATTAAAGTCTGCGCCGTTTGTTCGGAAGAGTTCGAGCTGAAACCGGGGAAACCTGGGTTTGCCAACCGCTGTCCGGCGTGCAGCGAAGAAGACTCGGCAGCTGCAGGTTCGAAGGCGGCGGATGGATGGAAGGCGGACAAAGGCGCAAACGCGGCTCGTCGCGATGCCATGCGCAATCTCCTTTACCGCAAGGACAGTTGAGCACTGATGCCTAGGCGCTGCTAGCGGACTGTCGGACAAGAGTGTTCGACCCACACTCGTCAGTCCATGATCAGGCCGTAGAAGAAGCAGATGATCAAGATGCCGACGCCGAGGCTGATGCACAGACGTTCGAAATCTTGAATCATTGCATGTCTCAGAGGAGACGGACTGGTGCGTGACGTACGTTTTTCGGCCCGCAGAATCTGCAGAGTCTGGCCACAATGGGTGCAGGTCGCCAACTTCTTCGTGGACACCAGAGCGACGCCACAAAAACAACAAGCAAAATGGTATTCGACGGCGACTGGGGATGCTCCGCGCTTACGCACGCGGCGAACCTGAAGGGATTTACCGCAAGTGTTACAGGCGATCTTCTTTTCGGTGGAGACAAGGGCGGAGCCGCAGGAACATTGCAGGTGGAAAACCCGCTCGACGTCGCGCTCGACAACGATCTCCGCGGTCATATAGCGCCTCGACCCGGCTGAAACTATATCACGAAATTGGCCTCTTTTCCGCACTCCGCGCGGCGGACGGACGAAGGCCA
>Ga0210400_10001818_pt1 | contig 20801 bp, 14 predicted proteins | sample IncBWH26MmetaG_FD_155456 | JGI IMG/M metagenome (GOLD analysis project Ga0210400, IMG submission 155456) | Forest soil microbial communities from Barre Woods Harvard Forest LTER site, Petersham, Massachusetts, United States - Inc-BW-H-26-M | ecosystem: Environmental > Terrestrial > Soil >...
ATGTGGGCTCGGGGTTTAAGGTTTCACAAGGAAGTTCCCAGCCGATCTGGATAAGGCTGATCGCGGCGCAGGAATTTCCCACAGATCCGTCCCACGATCAGGCAATCAAGGCTGCTTCGGCCAAAAAAACTACGACCTACATGCTCCATTTTCTCGGCTCTTCAACCGATGTACTGCGTCAGGGAATCTACACCCTGGAACATGACAAGCTGGGCACCTTTAAGCTGATGCTCGTTCCCAGCGGTGACGGACAGCAATTGTATGCGGCGGTCATAACGCATTTACAGTAGAGAGACTCCGCCCGAAGAAGCTCCTGAGTATCGGTCTGCGAATTTTCGGCTTCCGGCCTGGTTTCGGCTGTTCAGCCGTCAGGGGAGCCTCGTATATACTTTGCTCTCACCGCTATGCCCGCAGCCAAAAAAAGACTGGTGCAAAAGCGCTATCTAATGCGGCGCCGGTATTTCAGGCACTCAGGCAGATCCTTCAGCCTTACGCGCCGCTGCCGAGCCTGAAGAAGCCTTGCAAAAACCGCTGGGGCTTACGGGTGAACTCATCCAAGACTAATCACCTGCCGGCTGGGATTGAAGCGAATCATGCCGCGAGTGATTGGCGTAAGTTTTCCAACTGGGTTGGTAGCTATCATCCGCCTGATTCCCCCAACTCACCCAACCTTCACGCTCGCCACGGGCGAACAGTTCAAGGTAAGGCCCCCGGCTGCAGGATTCAATGACTGCATACTGCTCGTCGGGCTTGCGCGAATGTTCGCGCTTCCTGCTGGAGATGTAGTTCACTTGCGTACGACCGGGCTGCAGGGTGCGAGCGTTACTGCCCCTGACGCCAAACAGGAGAATCTCCGTAACGTTGCGGAAATAAAATCCCACTCCGCGACCGTCAGAGCCGCCATCCTTTCGTACCTTGTGCCAGATAATGTTGCTCTTGTAGTGAAAGCCCCAGGCGTGCAAAACCTCAATACCCAAAGGGAGAAGGGCATTGGGAATCCATAAATAAAGGTGGCATGTGTCGCCGGCCACTTGACACACTGGCAACGCCTTGATTTCTTCCATCGTCAGCGTTGAGTACCGGGACAATCGCCTGTGCTCAGGAGCTACCTTTCCTGTCCTGTTCTGGAATTGCCATGGTGGATCAGCCAAGATCGTGGAGAACTTGCGGTCTCCCAAAAACTTCAACAGGTGTTTTGCTGCTTTCATGTCACCCGTCACCCCTCAAATAGTGGTTGCTGCCGAGCTTTGGTTCGAGTCCCCCTGAGAGCCTCTGCCCGGTCGGGCCGCGCTTTGCGTAGACGGCCCTTCTCATACCCATTCATGTCAATCAATGAAAAACATACAACAGATAACGTTATCTGTTCACTGCGCAATATTGTGTGCTAGAAAGTGAGTTACTGCCTTAAAGTTGGTGCAGGTCTTTCGCTGCAGGTCTGAAGGATGCCCGATCTTGCAGAACCCGAGACGGCTTAGTCCAGCCGTCGCCGTGCCAAGGATGCCGCTCATAAGATTAGGTCGGAGCACGAGCCCTCAGGTCTCACGCCAGTAGCCTCTCTTATCGTATAAGACATATTGATATTATCAACATAATTATTAATTTGACTTATGGATCAGCCGACGCGATCATCACGCTTTACGTGTTTGCCGGAGCAGGGCAAGTGCCATTGAAATCGCAGAGTGCGTTTCTGCCGAAAGGTGCAGCATTTGACAGTAGCAGCAAGAACCTGTTATTCCTCATCATTATCTGGAAGTAATGCAGATGAACAACTCCTTCGCACCACACATCACGCGAGCGGCTTCGGTCGAGGAAGACTCCCGGTCGTCACGCTTTGGTGTGTCCCGCGTCGTATCCGTCCTGGTTGTAGTAGTCATTTCCATTATTGGGATTATTCGGCTTGGAGCCAGCGGATGACGGCCTGAAGAGAGAAAGATCAGCAAGTAAAAAGGCCGTCATCCTAAGCGATGACGGCCTTCGCATTTTAGGGGAGAAATCATGCCACTTACGGCAACAGAACATCGCAGATCAGTCTCAGTCGAAGAGAAACCCACGCCGGAGCCGATGCGGGGCGCGCGCATTCTTCTGGAAGCGCTCATTCGGGAAGGAGTAGACACCATCTTTGGATATCCGGGCGGGGCCGTGCTTCACATCTACGACGAACTGGCCAAGATCGGTCCACGCCTGCGCCACGTGCTTGCTCGGCACGAGCAGGGTGCGGTGCACATGGCTGAAGGCTACAGCAAGGCTACCGGCAAAGTTGGGGTTGTCCTGGTAACTTCTGGGCCTGGCGCAACCAACACCATCACCGGCATTGCGAATGCGTATATGGACTCGACTCCGCTGGTCATCATTACCGGGCAAGTCCCGCGCAAGATGATTGGAACCGATGCCTTCCAGGAGGTAGACACGATCGGCATTACGCGCCCATGCACCAAGTACAACTACATGGTGCGCGATGTGCGAGAGCTGGCCGAGATTGTGCATGAGGCCTTTTATCTCGCGGGCACCGGCCGACCTGGGCCGGTCGTGATTGACGTGCCCAAGGATGTCACGGCGGAGCAAACCACGTTGTTCGACCCGGTGGAAGTGCGTCTTCCCGGTTATCAGCCATGCGCGTTCGCTGATCACGAGGAGATCAGGCACGCGGTAGAGAGGGTGCTTGCCGCGAAGCGTCCGGTGCTTTATGTGGGCGGCGGTATTGTGCATTCAGGCGGGTCCGACCAACTGCTTGCTCTTGCCGAGTACCTGCACGTTCCGGTCACGCCAACGCTCATGGGACTGGGATGCTTTCCCAATGGCCATCCACTCTGCCTGGGGATGCTGGGGATGCATGGGACCTATTGGGCCAATATGGCGATGACGGAGGCGGACCTGATTCTGGCCATCGGAGTCCGGTTCGACGATCGCGTGACCGGCGCAGTGGAGAAGTTTGCGCCCACAGCGGAGATCATTCACGTCGATGTTGATCCATCCTCCATAGGAAAGAATGTCCGCGTACACCACTCGATCACCGGCGATGCCCGAAGCGTTATGCAACAGATGGTCGAGGAGTTGCGGGGAAACCACAGCGGGCTCTCTTCGGAGCACTTGGTTTCTCCCAGCCGGCTGGATGCATGGTGGCAGCAAATCGAGGCCTGGAAGATTCATGCTCCACTGAGCTATGTGCGCTCTCCGGAAGTCATCAAGCCACAACAGCTCTGCGAGGAGCTGGACCGTTTGACCGGCGGCGAGGCCATTATGGCCACCGATGTGGGTCAGCACCAGATGTGGCTTGCGCAATATTACGGCTTCCGCAATCCACGCCAGTTGCTCACCTCCGGAGGGCTGGGAGCCATGGGTTATGGATTCCCTGCCGCCCTGGGGGCGCAACTTGCATGTCCCGACAAGCAAGTCATCGCCTTTGTAGGAGACGGCGGATTTCAAATGACGGCCCAGGAGTTGGCGACAGCCGTCCAGTACGGCACCAACATCAAGATTGTGGTGATGAACAACAACTCGCTGGGCATGGTGCGGCAGTGGCAGGAAATCTTTTACCAGAGGAACTACTCCCACGTCGATATGGAGTGGACTCCCGACTTCATCAAGCTGGCTGAAGCGTACGGAGCTACAGGCCTCAGGGCGACCCATCCCGGCGAACTGACCGCGGTGCTGGAGAAGGGGCTATCGACTCCTGGAGTTGTGGTCATGGACATCGTGGTTGAGGTGGAAGAAAACGTCTTCCCCATGGTTCCTCCCGGCGCGGGAATCAGCGAGATGGTGCTGGGATGAGACACACACTCTCAATTCTGGTTGAGAACCGTTACGGCGAGTTGGCCCGCATCGTTGGGCTATTCAGCGCCCGAGGATACAACATCGAGAGCCTCACAGTGGCTGAGACGCTTGATCCGGCCGTATCGTGCGTGACCATGGTGACCTCCGGCGATGACCGCACCATCGAGCAGATCGTAAAGCAGGTCAACAAACTCGTCCGGGTCTTGAACGTCACGGATCTGACCGGGACACCGCATCTGGAGCGGGAGATGGTACTGATCAATGTACGGGCCGGGAGCAACGTCGCATTCCAGGCGGTGCTATCGCTTGTTTCGCAAAACCAGTTGCGGGTGGCTGAGGTCATGGAAGACGGCCTCATCATTGAGGCCACCGGTAAATGGGAGCAGATGAATGAGCTTGTGCGACAGCTTGTTCCGTTCGGCATTCGCGGGATTGTCCGAACCGGGACTGTGGCTCTGGCGAAGAACCCAGTCCCTGAAGCTGTTGCAACTGGGTAAAGCAACAAAAGTCAAAACCTACCACGGAGACACGAAGGCACGGAGAAATCTAAAACCAGTTTTCACCGCGGACACGCGGAGGCGCGGAGGAAACCAGAAAAATCATGGAAGGAAATAAACGAATGAAAATTTATTACGACAAAGACTCAAACCCGCAATTTCTGGCTGGGAAAAAAATCGCTGTTATCGGATATGGAAGCCAGGGGCACGCGCATGCCAACAACCTCAAGGACTCCGGACATGATGTGGTCGTTGGCCTGCGCCCCGGAAGTTCTTCATGGTCGAAGGCGCAGACTGCTGGGCTGAAAGTGGCCAGCACATCAGAAGCGGCCTCGGTGGGGGACATCATCATGATGCTGGTGCCCGATGAAACTGCTCCCGATGTCTATCGCAATGATATTGCCGGAAAGCTGCGGACCGGCAAATACCTTGCGTTTGCCCATGGGTTCTCGGTCCATTTTGGCAAGATTGTTCCTCCCAAAGACGTCAACGTATTTATGGTTGCGCCAAAATCTCCTGGGCACCTTCTGCGTTTCGAATACGGGCAAGGCCGCGGTGTTCCCTGCCTGTTAGCAATCCATCAGGACGCCTCCGGCGACACCCGTGAAGTTGGATTGGCTTACGCCTCCGCTATCGGCGGCGGGCGGGCGGGTGTGCTGGAAACCAGCTTCAAAGAAGAAACCGAGACCGATCTTTTTGGCGAGCAGGCGGTGCTCTGTGGCGGACTCACGGCTTTGATCCAGGCGGGATTTGAAACTCTGGTGGAGGCCGGTTACTCGCCAGAGATGGCCTATTTCGAATGCCTGCATGAGATGAAACTGATTGTCGACCTGGTTTACGAAGGCGGCATCGGCAACATGCGCTACTCGGTCTCCAACACCGCTGAATATGGCGACCTGACCCGCGGACCACGCGTTATCAATCAGTGCGTACGCTCCGAGATGAAAAAGCTGCTGCAGGACATACAGTCAGGACAGTTCGCAGACGAATGGATGGCGGAGTGTGCGGCCGGAAAGCCGCGATTCAAACAGCTTGAAACGGACGGCCTTCAGCACCCTATTGAAACCGTGGGCGCCCGCCTGCGAGGAATGATGCCATGGCTCAAAGAACGGCGCCTGGTCGATAAGGCGCATAACTAATGGAGAATGCAATGTCTTTCTATGATTTGAATGCAATGAAACCAGAAACATCCCAGGACCTCGGCCTGCAAAACATCAGGATCAATGACGGACGCATCAACGTTGTGCGGCTGGAGATCAAGAGAGGCGCGTTTACGCCAAGCCATTGTCATGAAGCGGAGTGTGTGGTGGTTGTGCTCCAGGGAGCATTGCGATTTCACATGCCGCGTGGAGCGGTAACACTTACCGAGAACCAGATGCTGCGCATCCCTGGCGGCGATGAACACCTGTCAGAAGCCCTGGCGGACACCGTTGCCTTAAACATTTCAGGCGCGCCATCCGAGACTGGCTGCGGCCCATTCCGGAATTACGACCCCGACCAATATCTCTGGGGCGTCTGAACAAAATAGAGAGTGCACGATCAGGAGGGGAACCATGGATTTTGAACATACCCAATGGGCCTGGAGGACCGGCAAGTACGTGCGCTGGCAGGATGCAACTATTCACGTTTCCGCGCACGCATTGCATTATGGCAGCGGCGTCTTTGAAGGGTTGCGTTGTTATCCAACCGCAGACGGACCCGCAGTTTTTCGGATGGAGGCCCATCTCGACCGCCTGTACGCTTCCGCGGCCGTTTACCGGATGGCAATTCCGTATTCGAAAGAAGAGCTTGCGGAAGCTGTCTGCCAAACGATCCTTCGCAATCAATTCACGGACTGTTATGTCCGGCCTATCTGTTATTTTGGAAGTTCGAGCCTGGGTGTGCATCCTCGTAAATGTCCGGTTGAACTCGCGGTGCTCGCCTGGCCCTGGGGAGCTTACCTCGGGGCCGAAGGGCTGGAAAAGGGAGTGCGTATCACGGTTTCTCCCTGGCAAAAATTTCATTCCCAGATGATGCCAACCACCGCCAAAGCCTGCGGGCAATATCTAAACTCCACTCTTGCTCTCCGCGATGCTGCCGATCGCGGCTTTGACGAGGCCCTGCTTCTGGATAAAAACGGAGACATCGCGGAGGGCTCCGGTGAAAACATCTTTCTGGTGCGGAACAATCAACTGCTCACCAACGATGAGCGCCACTCGATTCTATTGGGCGTGACCCGCGACTGCGTGATTCAAATCGCCCGTGACCTGGGGTGGGAGGTCGTGATCAGAACATTGTCGATCAACGACCTTCTGGAATGCGATGAGGCATTCTTTACCGGGACAGCCGCCGAGGTTGTGCCGATCCGTGAACTGGACGGCAAACGGATCGGTTCGGGCAAACGTGGACCGCTGACAGCCAGAATCCAGAACATATTTTTTGACGCCACTTCAGCACGAGACGATCAGTATCGCCATTGGCTGTTTCCGGTGCATCAATTCAAGGACGCCCAGTTCAAGGACGCTGAATTGAAAGAAGCCCAGTTTAAGGAAGTCCTGCAATGAGCCAGCACCGGAGCGGGCTGATTACCCAGGGAGTCCAGCGTTCCCCCAACCGGGCGATGCTTCGCGCGGTCGGCTTTGAAGACTCGGACTTCAGCAAACCCATCGTGGGCGTGGCCAATGCCTACAGCACCATCACACCCTGCAACATGGGACTCAACGAACTGGCGGAGCGCTCAACCAGCGCCCTGCGGGCTGCAGGCGCCATGCCGCAGACGTTTGGCACCATCACCGTGAGCGATGGGATCTCCATGGGCACCGAGGGCATGCGCTACAGCTTGGTCTCGCGAGAAGTGATTGCCGATTCCATAGAAACTGCGTGCCAGGCCCAATGCATGGACGGCATTCTGGCCGTTGGCGGCTGCGACAAGAACATGCCCGGAGCCATGATAGCCATGGCCCGCATGAACATTCCCGCCATTTTTGTTTATGGCGGCACTATCAAAGCAGGACACTACAACGGAAAGGACCTGACCATTGTCAGCGTCTTTGAGGCAGTGGGCGAGCACAGCGCCCACAAGATCAGTTCAGAGCAACTGGCCGAGGTCGAACGGCGCGCCTGTCCCGGCGCCGGTTCTTGCGGAGGCATGTACACGGCCAACACGATGTCCTCAGTAATCGAAGCCATGGGGTTGAGCCTGCCTTACTCCTCTACCATGGCTGCCGAAGACGAAGAGAAGAAAGAAAGCGCCGCGCAATCCGGCCATGTACTGATGGAAGCAATTCGCAAGCAGATTCTGCCCCGCCAGTTGCTCACGCGCAAGGCCTTCGAAAATGCCATCACGCTGGTGATGGCTGTTGGCGGATCAACCAATGCCGTGCTGCATCTGCTGGCCATAGCTCATGCAGCGCAAGTTCCGCTTACACTTGATGACTTTGCTGCGATCGGCCCCCGAGTCCCAGTCCTGTGCGATCTGAAACCTTCCGGCAGATACGTTGCCACTGATCTCCACCGCGTTGGCGGCATTCCCCAGGTCATGAAGATGCTGCTTGCCAACAACCTGTTTCACGGCGATGCCCTCACCATTACCGGCGAGACGATTGCGGAAGCGCTGGCCTCGGTACCCGATTCACCGTCCACGAACCAGGATGTGATCCGGCCCTTTGATCATCCTCTGTATAAGCATGGGCACTTGGGAATCTTGCGTGGCAATCTGGCTACAGAAGGAGCCGTTGCCAAGACCAGCGGCATCAAGAACCCCCAAATCACTGGCCCCGCCCGCGTATTTGAGTCGGAGGAAGAATGCCTGAACTCGATTCTTGCCGGCGAGATAAAGCCGGGCGACGTGATTGTGATCCGCTATGAAGGACCCAAGGGCGGACCCGGCATGCGCGAGATGCTCTCTCCCACCTCTGCGCTGATTGGGGCCGGGCTAGGCGACTCTGTTGGCCTGATTACCGATGGACGTTTTTCCGGAGGGACCTACGGCATGGTGGTCGGCCATGTTTCACCGGAGGCGGCCGTCGGCGGCGCTATTGCGCTTGTGAAAGAGGGGGATCGGATCATCATTGATGCGTCAAAGCAGCTCCTGCATCTGGATGTCTCCGATGGAGAACTGCGGCAACGCAGAGCAAACTGGAAACCGCCCGCTTCAAGAGCAGAGACCGGCGTTCTGGCAAAGTACGCGAAATTGGTCTCCAGCAGCAGCCGAGGCGCGGTGACTGACTAGCGTAGGGGACAGTTTGTAGGGACTGAAGCCCGATGCACAGGCGATTCAAGAATCGTTTTTAGCCATCCAGAGGCCGGTTAGCAACCAGCAGAATTCTCGTGCACCTTAAGCGCAGCAGTTTCCTTCGGCTCGCGGGCTCACCTCTAGGACAGGCTCTTCGCTGCCGCAGGATGACACTGATCTTCTCTCTGCATCCGGTTATCTTCGCCCTTCGTCTCTCTTCCTGCTGAGGGAATTAATCGAACCCACTACAGCACCGTCAAGTTCACGGTCGTGCTTGCCTGCGCCGCGGGGCTGGTGGCGGTTACGGTGATGGGGAAGGTTCCCGCAGGAGTGCCTGGAGTCGAGTTTCCTCGGCCACCGCATCCGGCGAAGACCAGTAGCATCAGCAGGCCCGCCAGTAACATTGCCAGACGCAGCCGACCGTGTTTGCCTTTTTTCCTGCTGAATCCCAGTCCTGCCAATCCCAACAGCGGGAAGAGCGCGGCGTAGACCGGGGCTGTCCTGCTGCCGCCAAACGGCATTATCGAACCATGAGGGGTGGCGGTTGTCACCGTCATGGTCACCGTGGCGGTGAGCTGGTTTTCTGACGACGGATTAAAGCTACAACTGGAGTTGATGGGCAAACCACTGCAACTGAAGGAAATCACGCCTACGCCGGGGCTGGATTCAATCGTAAAGTCCATGGAGCCGACACTGCCGGCGCTCACCGTGAGAGTGCCCCCATTGGCAATGATTTGAAGAGGCAGAGTGCTGGTGTGCGTGGGATCGGAAGCCGTGTCGTTGGCGGTATTAAGTTCCCCGCCGCCGGAAACTGTGGCCGTGTTGACGACATTCGGCGGAACATTGGACGCCACATTGACCGTTAGAGTAATAGACGGGTAGCTGGCGCCGGCGTTGAGAACGTCAGCGCGCGTGCAAGTCCGAGTATTCAATGTGCACGCCCAGCCTGTGCCGCTGATGGCAGTGGCCGTCAGACCGGCGGGTAAAGTATCGACGACTGTGACTGTACCCACGGTCGCTCCGCCGCCAACGTTGCTTACCGTTATCGTGTAGGTCGCGCCTGTCTGTCCCGGAAGAAAATTGCCGGTGTGAGTCTTGGCAATCGTGAGGTCCGGACGCGCCAGCACAACAATGGAAGCGGTCGCAGTGTTACCCGTACCGCCGTTCGCCGAAGTAACAGCGCCTGTGGTATTGACCTTGTTACCGGCAGTGACGCCAGTCACATTCACGGAGAAATTGCATGACCCACTGCCTGCGATGGTAGCGCCTGCCAGGCTGATGGCGCCTGAACCTGCGGTTGCCGTGATGGTTCCGCCACCACACGCGCCTGTCAGCCCGTTGGGAGTGGCGACAACCAGCCCGCTGGGCAAGGTATCAGTAAACGCGACTCCGGTGAGCGCAACGGAGGCATTGGAATTGGTAATGGTAAACGTCAGGCTGGTGTTGCTGCTCACCAGGATACTGGCCGCTCCAAATGCCTTCGCAATGGATGGAGGCCCAAGGTTGGTGATGTTGGCTGTAACGGTGGCATTATCCACGACCGCATCCGCATGTCCGGCGCCCGCTGCAGTGGCGGTATAGGTAGCGGTGGCCGTACCCGATGACTGAATGGATGTCTGCTGGTTGGAGAGCGTTCCCAGCACAGGATTATTGAACTGAATAGGGAGGCCAATGAGGGTTGACAGGTTGCCAACGGCAATGGCGGCGCCGTGATTGTCCTGAAGGAAGCTGGCAGTAAGTGTAGAGGTGGCGCCAACAGCAATGGCTGCGGGGTTGGGCGTGTGGCTGAGCACAATCCAGGGATCGAAGGTCACCAGAATATTAGGATCGTTGACAGTGTTGCAGGGAGCTGTGCTCGGTCCCTGATTGCAGCCCCACCAGTTGTTAGTTGCATCCACCGTCCCATTAATGTTGTCGATCCCGGTTCCCGCAGCGGCAGTGTTGGTCACAATGCGGCTGAAGTTGATGTGGAGGACCTGTGGCGAACTGGCATCCACATGGATGCCGCCGCCGTTGCCAGTGGCGGAGTTTCCGGTGATGGTTATCTTGGAAAGTGAAGTTATGTCGATATCCTGGTTGTCACTCCACAAGCCGCCGCCGTTGCCGCCGGAGCTGTTAAGACTGATAACCGTGCCCTGGTCAATCGTCAGGCCCTGGTTGCTCCAGATTCCTCCACCGTCCCCTGCCGCCTGGTTGCCGGAGATGGTGCTGCTATGGATGTTGGAGTGGCTGAACGCACGGAGATTGATTCCACCACCCTGCCCCTTAGCTCCGATGGTTTGCGGCACCTGATTATTCAGCACCTGGGAGTTGGTCATGGTCAAGGAGGTGAAGCTGCCCACCAGGATGCCGCCGCCTACACCGGCATTGCCGGTATCTCCTAGCTGAGCGGTGGTTCTATTCGCCACGTTATTCTGGATGGTGCTATTGGTGATGGTGACTTTCCCCGTGCCTCCGGGATTGGCAAGGGAGAGCCCGCCGCCATCGCCGTCGGTGGTCGCATTATCGGTGATAACGCAGCTTGTGATGGTCAGGTTTCCGGCCCCGTCAAATCCTGCGCTCCAATCGAGAGCGCCCCCGAACTGATCTCCAGTGCTATTCGCAGACGGATTTGTTCCAAAACGCAGCGTCAGGTTGGAAATGCTGGTATCAAACCCTGCTCCCAGGCCCTGGGGGTTAATTGAAAAGATCTTATCGATGCCGCTGCCCGCAGTGGCGCCGGCCTCAATAATGGTGGTGGCGGAATTTGCGCCGACAATGCTTACCGCGTCGGTGATATCCAGATCACCAGTGGTGGCATCGTGGGGATCGGCGCCTGCGGCTGGAGCAATGGTGAGCTGGTACGTCCCAGCTGGAACCATAATAGTGTCCGCCCCGGCACTCGCGTTGGCTTCAATAATGGCCTCGCGCAAGCTGCAGGTGTTGGGGTTCCCCGGCGCACAGCCGTTGGCCGTTACCGTATCGGCGGTTGTATTGACTGTGAACGTGGGATCCGGCAAAGGCATCATCACGAAAGGGGCTACATGGCTGTCATGCAGCAAGATCACTCCCGGACGTCCGTCTATGTTGACCCGCGCCGACAAAGCCGTTACGGGCGATCCGTTATAAGCCTGGACTGAGACCGCTCCTGGGACAAATGAAGTTGCGCCGGCAGGCACGTTCGGATGAGAGATGACCGTCATCTGACTTGCGGAAGGGTTGAACACCATCACATCATCGGTGGCGTGGCTGGAGATTCTAGTACGCAAAAGCACAGGAAGCGCCGCAGGATCGCTGAAAGGCGCAACTGCGGCGAAGCTCTCCACGATAGTCCAGCCCTCATCAAACGCTGCGGCCTGACGAGGAACCACCGGGTTGGGCTGGCCACGCAGTGACGCCAGGCGCATGGCTTTGGCCTCTTGCGAGGTGAAGGCGCGGGAATCGAAGCCACTGGGGGCAACGATGTGGATGCTGCCATCGGAGGTCAACAAAGCCATCTGCAGGCGCAGGCCGCGATCATGAACAAACGAACCAAGAGCGATTGAAACCGGAGAAACCGGCAATGAAACGGTTTCTAATTGCAGAGAAGAAGAGTGCAGAATCTGGAGCTGGCCGCCGGAAAGGACAGCTGCGTCCGGGAGGCGATCTCCATCCAGGTCTCCGAAAGCCACAGCAGAAGCCGCGCCTGTCAACGGGAGACTCGCCAGACGCGCCGGCCCCTGAGCACCACCGCGATACAGAAAGAGAGAAAAAACTTTTTGCGGGCCGGACATACCGACGATCAGGCTGGTGAATTCCCCAACACGTCCGAATTGACCAGCAGCCAGCGCAGTGATTGCGCCGGGCAAACTGATCACCTGGCGGCTGGCAAACTTTCCTTTGCCGTCACCGGCAAACAGATACAAGGCATTTCCGCCGCGTGACGCCACCACCAGATCCAGATGGCCGCTGCCGGTAAAGTTTCCAGTTGCCAGGAAATCCGGCCTTACGGGGATGTTGAATACCTGGGCGTTGGGCAGAAACGGAGACGGAAACTCGCTGCGGGCGATGGCCAGGAACGATGTGCGGCTTTGGGGAGCAAAGGCGTCCAGATTGCCCCGGTGAAGGACTACTACTCCGCCAGTTGGGGTGTTGTACCCAACCAGCAGGTCGGGCACGCCATCTTCATCGATGTCAGCCGAAGCGGAAGACAATGGCTGTGCTTGTCCCATTGCCAGTGACTTTACGGCCACAGACGGTCCCAGATGATTCACCTTAACCGGTTGAGTGTCCTGCACGTAGATATGCGGTCCTTGCGGGGTCTGCTGGCCTATGGGCTCAGCTACGGACAGGGCGGCTTGCAGTCCGAACAGGATCAAAATAAGTGCCGAAAAAGCGAATACTCGCCTGTGGGACAACAAAACCAAACTGATCACGAGGTTCTCCTTAAATCCACAAATGATTTAACTGAATGGGGGCCACAAAGATAGCAAGTCCTGGGAAACCGGCTATGATTGCAAGCTGATAAATAGGGGGAATTCAGATACTACTCTGCTTGTGTACCTACGGTTTGTCAAGCACGAAAATCCCTGGATGCCGACCTGACAGCCCGCTGGAACTGAAAATCAATTTAGCCACGAATTCACGCGAATAGACACGAATTAGAGGGCTCCAAAGTTTGTGCAGCAACACCCGCCTAGCCCCTACCATTACCTCTACCCCTTCTGAAATAGCCGCTACGCCGCTACATTTTTCTTCCTCTGGTTTTCTGAGAAGCTACAAAAACTTGACTCAATCCGGCACATTTGAACAGATTCATTGAAAACATTGGGGTTATCGGTATCGAGCTGCTGTTTTATGACGCCTTAAGGCCGATTTCTGACGCCCTGAAGCCCGGTTCTGACGCCCTGAGCGCTATTTCTGACGCCTTGAATTCTGTTTCTGACGGCCTCACCTTTGCCGATGACGACCTGAGTTTGAAGAAGCATTCAACCGGTTTAACTGATTCAACAAGTCTCTTGCGTCACCCTGCTTTGGAACTGAGACCTTGAGACAAGCCGCGATTTTGTTGGCTCGGAAGCACCCTGCGGATTTAGGATTCCTTCGCCTGTAGGTGGATACACGAAGACCAAGCTGAAAAAAAGACCACGAATTTTAACGTCCTCGCGGATGACAGCGGGTTGTTACATGGGCCTGCGCTGGGCAGGCTTATCGAATTATATAGATATTACTAAGGCGGTGATCAGGAGAATTTACCCCTAAATCCTGGGAGGAATAACCGGACTATAGAGAATGCAGATCAGGCCTGGGCTGATTCCAGCTTGAGCCGGCTTAGTCTGGCGGGCTCGAAACCCGGATCGAGCTCACACGCCTCTGCCATGTACGCGAGAGCATCCGCAGAATTTCCCAGACCCTGTGCACATAAGCCAAGGTTGTAGCTTGTAGCCGCGGACGCTGCCAGGATGCGCTGCGATGTTTTGAACATGAGCGACGCATCCTCAAAGAATCGAAGTTCCAGCAATATGACACCGCACTGGAAGGCAAGGATGTTTTCACCTGGACTGACAGGATAATGATTGGCCCAGGTTCTCAAGACCGCATTCCGGAGATCTTGCCGCTCTGCCGCAATCGTCCGAAGCTGACGGGCAAGCACTGGAAACAACCGCATCAGAGCTATGGGGTCCCATTGGCTTAGCCTCAACACTGCCAGTATCTGGGAGACGGACATTTCTTCCATGTGGGGGTTTAGCCAGGCCAGCAGCGCGAACAGATCGTCCGGACCGAAGGCCGCTTGAGATTCCCGGTACGCTGTGCCGGTTGCTGGAAATTGATCGCCGGGCCGACCATGAAGGAAAGCACAGATACTCAAGCTTGAGTGATGTTTATCGGGCGCCAGAGCTTCTCCACCGATGCTCTTAAAATATTTGCCGATGGCATCAAAATTCACGACCTGCGAGAAACAATTAGAGGCATGGAATTCCAGCGTGGGAGGTCCCTGGCTCAGCAACAGCACATCTTCATGCGTAATGGCTTTATCGGCAGCCAGGACGAGGAGTCTGCCATCGGTGAAGTTGCTAAGCTCTTGCAAGGGTTTGAGAGCATGCGCCGGAAACAGCACCGTAGCAGCCGAAAGACGGGATCGATAGAGTTCTAGAATTTCATTCCAGGCCGGATCCAGGTAGCGATTGGGCGGGATGTTGACGTTCTTGAACGAAAGCTGCAGATCCGATAATTTTTCAGCCGGGCTGTCCTCACTCTGCCGGCCTTTTTTCACCGTGGTTACCAAGGCCTCAAAGATTTGCCCTTCTGTGATGACAAAAGCATCTTGAGGGAGGCTATCAAAGACATAGTTTGCGATCAGCACCATAGGTCCGCTGGTCTTCCTGCCAGCGACAAAGCTTGATTGCACCATCTCATCGGCCTGAAGGAACTCAAATTCCAAGATCCCCAGATCGACAAACTCCGCGAGATAAGCATTGGATCGCCACGCTTGAATCATATTTTCGGAGCAATCCGTCATACAGTAGCGGACTAATTCGATAGGCATTTTCTTTTCCCGCAAGAGCGCCGTCAGATGCCGTAAGAACAGGTAAGAAAATTTTCCTGGCCCTGCGCCAAGTTCCAGAATGCGGAGTGGATTCCGCGGCGACAGCCCATTCCCTTCAAGGTTGATGCAATCAAAAAGGAAGGCAGCGACGATACGGGCATAGATCTCGGCGATGAAAGGGTTATTGGTAATGAACTGAGGAACCATATCCTCAGTCCAGGCCTTAAGGCCGCGCTGAACGTAGAATTGCCGCTGCAATTCCCAAATCACCGAGCGTGACAGCGATACGTCACTTTCGAGGACTTGATCATCTTTTGAGGCCTTCGGTGATCGGTCTTCCATGCCTATTTGTCCGTGGTTTTCAGGTATTTTATTCATTCGATGGACATTTGGGGGGGCGATAGTTCGAGCAGTTTCGCTGAGAGATCTCCAGAAACTCCCTGCTTTTCTTAGTGTGCTCCGCTTTCGCTGCGCACAGGCCTACGGCGTAAGGAAAAAGGCTCATTTCGTTTATTACCCAGCACTTATGAGGCAGCACGGGCGCAGAGACGTGCCCGTGCTACCTCAACATACTGGGCTACTTTCGGTTCGTCCCCTGCCGGGGACTGGATCCTCGACGGTTCCACATTGTGCCCCGATTTTGGTCCTCTTGGGTGGGCCAGCAGGCCCATCTAGCACTCAAGGGCAAGCTGTGGCGGGGCTACTCTCAATACGGTTCACTTAAGTTTTCCTCGAACCTACTCGATTAATAGGCCGTAAGAGAAACCTTATGCCATCCCTACGGGACTTGTCATTTATCTCTAACACCCCCCAGCACTTACGTGCCGGGCTCAATAATTACGCCCCTCCGGGGCTGGGATTCATTGTTCTGCGAGCATCTTCGAATTCCTTAAGTGAACCGTATTGGGGCTACTCTCACTCGTCCCCTGCTGGGGACTGGATCGTCTCTATCCTCCACATCGCCGCATTCCTTGGAGCTTCTGTATTGGCAATCTATCGTTCCGTAGCGTCTCTGGTTCTTGCAACCATCACGCCAAGGATGGTCGGGGCTGTTATACAGAAGACAGAGGGCTTGGGATAAATCATTTCCCAAGCCCTCTGGTTTGATATTGCTGATTGCGATTAACTACGGGCCGGAAACACTCCCTGGAGAGCGATGATAAAGGTAAGACCGAGAAACGGCGGCATGTTGTTATGGGGCAGGTTGCCGCCGGCAATGGACGTACCGAATGGGTTCATTTGCACATTGCTTGCCGGAACTGAAGCCGCATAGACATTGCCAAAGCCTTTCTGTCCCGAAGCCCAAGCGTTATTCGCAGGATTGAACTGAGTTGTTCCCCCTGACGCCTGTGCCGTGTGGGAGTGGGCCGGCATTTCCGTTTGCAGCAGAGTCACGGTTTGTTCACCGCTAGTCTCACCCAAATCACGCAGGCTTAGTCCAGGACCCTGGCCCGCTTGCATGGGAGCACAGCCTTGAAGATTGGGAAGGGCGAAGTTGCTCTTGCCATCGCCACCATAGGTGGTGCCGAGCAGGGAGAACAGCGCAGTGTTCTGGCTGATCGACATGAGCTGGCCATCGCACAAAGCCCAGCCCTTCGGGGCAAAATTGCCAGTAAAGATTCTGATTTCAGCTAAAAACGGATTCGACATTCAATTCCCTCCTGTTAGTTCTGCGAGGGGAAAATCCCCTGAAGCGCAATGATGAAATTAAGAACCAAGTACGGAGACATATTTTCATGAGGCTGGCTACCTCCGGTCGGCAAAATGCACTGCGGATTCATGGCAGTATTTGCTGTCGTGTTGTACAGGTTAGAAGAACCGGCGCACCACAGATTTCCGCCTGCACTTGGAGAGGAAGGATTGGCAGTAGAACCCACTGGCACGTGGTTATGTGCAGGTATCTCAGAAATGTTGAGAGTGTGCGTGGTTTCACCGCCAAGCTCTCCGAGAGCGATTCCGTTCCCCACATGCACGGAGCTACGGCCTTGCAGGTTTGGCAGACCGAAGTTTACTCTTCCGTCTCCCCCATAGGTCGTACCCAATATTGAAAACAAAGCCTGGTTTTGGTTGATGGGCAATAGCTGTCCATTACAGAATGTCCAACCCTTAGGGGGAAAATTCCAACTGATGATCTTGATTTCGCCCAGAAATGGCTCTGACATAAATTACCTCCTCCTCAATATGCGCCCTAGTACTGATAAAGGGCTGTTTACCTATTTAAGATCATCACAGCCGAGGGCGACTGCCACCCCACCAGCGGAGCTGTTGGGGACCCCGGCGGCTGTGCTCCACAGTTCTTGCAAAAGCAGCCTTACGTCTGGGACGGAAAAATTCCGAACAGTGAAAGAATGAAGTTAATCACCAGAAATGGAACCATGTTGTCATGCGGTTGCGATCCACCTGACGAGCCTATGGCGGTCGTCGCCATAGCGATGCTGGGAGGTGTATTGTCATACAACGTGCTAGGACTGGAGGACGCCCACACACCTCCGCTAGGACTCGATAAATTGCCGGCGTCGGTAAAAGCCTGCGGCACATGGCTGTGCGCCGGAATCTGGCTGGTAGTTAATGTAACCGTCTCTGCTCCTCCCGTCTGTCCAAGAGCAAAACCCGGTCCTACGTGGACGGGAACCCTGCTCTGCAGGTTAGGCAGGGCGAAGGTGTTCTGTCCATCGCCTCCATAGGTAGTCCCTATTAAGTTGAAGAGGGCGTCATTCTGGGAAATGGGTATGATTGCCCCATTGCAGAATGCCCATCCCACGGGGGCGAAGTTTCCGGCGAACATCCGAATCTCCCCGATAAACGGTGATGACATAGTTTATTGGCTCCTTATCCTTATTTTTGTACAAGGGCCAACCAGCGCTTGACGACCCGCGTGCGCAAATACCACGCACACCGGGAACCTGGTTACGGGCTGGTCCCTCAATCCGCTCTTGCCCCCTTGGGCGACAAACGGTCAAACGTCTTACGCTTACATCAAACCACTTACGGCACCACTGAACAGCTTGCGAAAAAGCTTTTCGTGTTTACCTTGGACATGCAGGGGCTAAAGCCCCACTAATTTTCGAGCTCTTTCGGCACGAGTAAACTTCCTTCGGCCCGCATACTCACCTCTAGGACAAGCTATGCCCTGATACAAATCAACCGCTGGTGGCTATTTTTTTCCGCAGGCTGTGAAGCCGTTCCTTTTCAAACCGCACTAGTGCTGGGGCCCCTGGCTCAACACGGTCAGGTTCACCACGGTGCTAGCCGATTGCCCCGTGCTCGCACTTGTGGCAGTCACAGTGATGGGGAAGGTCCCGGCAGGCGTACCCGTTGGCCGGAAACTCCCTCCGCCGCATCCCACGAAGGTCAGCAGCACCACCAAGCCAGCCAGCAGCATCGCCAGGCGCAAGCGGGCGGCCTTGCCCTTCTTCCTACCGAGTCCGAGGCCCAGCAGAGCCAGAACCGGGAGTAACGCCGCATAAAAGGGAGGCGTGATTTGTGATCCCTGTGGTACGGCTGAGGCTGAACCCACACTTGTCGAGATGGTCATGGTCACGGTGGCGCTAACCTGGTTTTCCGATTGGGGGTTAAAGCTGCAAGTGGCGCTGAGCGGCAATCCGCTGCAGGAGAAGGTGATGGCTCCCAGACCGGGGCTGGAATCCACCGTGAAGTCCATGGAGGTGTTGCTCCCAGCAACCACCTGTAAATTACCGTTGTTGGAATTGATCTGAAGTGGCGAACCAATGTGGGTAAGATCAGACGCGGTGTGGCTGTTGGGATCGCCGCCTCCGGAAACCGTGACCATGTTCGTAACATTCGCTTGAATGTCGATGGGCACATTGACAGTTAATGTAATTGGCGGATACGAGCTTCCTGGCTGCAGAACATCGCTTCTCGTGCAAGTCAGGGTACCGACATTACAAGCCCAACCGGCGCCTGACATAGAGTTCGCAGTCAATGGGTGAGTTACATTTGGCAATGTATCAACCGCCGTAACTGTGCCATTCGTCGGTCCTGCGCCTGCAGAATTGCTGACAACAATGGTGTACACGCCAGTAGATCCACGGCTGAAGTTACCGACATGGGTCTTAGTGACCGCTAGAGCCGCATTGCTGATCGTCAGCGTGGCCGTTGCGGCGTTGCCATTTCCACCATTGGCTGAGGTAACTGATCCTGTGGTGTTGTTATAGGTTCCCACAGGCCCCGTAACGTTCACACTGAAGGTGCAGGAAGCTCCAGCCGCGATCGTTGCACCAGACAAGCTCACAGTTCCTGAACCTGCAGTCGCAGTGATCGTTCCGCCACCACAACTACCACTCAGCCCGTTGGGCGTGGCCACGACGAGATTGGCCGGCAAGGTATCGGTAAATCCAACTCCTGTTAAAGCATTGGGATTGGCTGCCGAGTTGGCGATGGTAAAGGCCAGCACCGAATTGGTGTTCGGAGCGATGGCGCTGGGAGTGAATGATTTGGCGATCGAGGGCGGCCCAAACACATCGATACTGGCCGTCGCTGTTGTTCCATTTCCACTTTCAGTGGAACTGATCACGCCCGTGGTGTTGACCTGATGTCCAGGAGTGACACCCGTCACGTTGATAGAGAACGAGCATGAACCACTGGCAGGCAATGTTCCGCCAGAGAGGCTGACAAAGAACACACCGGAGATCTTGCCGATCTGCACCGTGCCGCCGCAGAACGATCCGATCACGCCCAGAGGCGCCGTCGACAACCCAGTCGGCAGGCTGTCTCCAAACGCGATGTTCGTAAGTGATACAGTCGAGTTGGGATTGGCGATATTGAATGTGAGGCTGGTAGTTCCACCGACCAGGATGCTGGCCGCGCCGAAGTTCTTGCTGAAGGTCGGCGGCGCTACCACCGTGATGTTGGCCTGCGAGGTATTCCCAGTACCACCTTCGTTGGAAGACACGGTCACACTGTTGGTCAGCACACCTGCCGTTGTGCCCTGCACACTTACGGAAACCACACAGGATGTGCTGGAGGCCAGGGTGCCGCCCGACAGGCTTACCGTGCCCGAACCCGCCGTCGCCGTGGCTGTGCCGCCGCAGGTGTTGCTCAGGTTCGGCGTCGGGGCCACTACCAGACCCGCCGGCAGACTGTCAGTGAACGCAACTCCCGTAAAGGGCACGTTGGCATTTGAGTTAGTAATGTTGAAAGTAAGCGTGCTGATGCCAGTTGTCTGAGCGATCTGGGTCGGGTTAAACGACTTGGTGATGCTCGCCGCAAGAGCTACGCTCAGCGTGGCTGTGTTGCTGGCCGCACCCGTACCACCGTTGGTCGAACTAATCGGACCCGTGGTGTTGGTCACCGTTCCCGATTGCGTCCCGGTCACATTCACCACAACCGTGCACGTCGCGCCCGGCGTGGCGATGCTCCCGCCCGTCAGACTGATACTGGTCGAGTTCGCCGCCGCCGTCACCGTACCACCGCAGCTATTCGTTACTCCCGGCGTCGACGCTACCTGCAACCCGTTGGTCAACGTATCACTGAACGCAATCCCGTTCTCCGCACTGGTGTTGCCGGCCGGATTGGTGATCGTAAACGTCACCGTCGTCGTCCCATTCAGCGTGATGTTCGCCGCTCCGAATGCCTTGCTGATCGCCGGCGGCGCTACCACCTTCAAGGTCGCCGTGTTGCTGGCCACCCCTGTTCCGCCTTCGGTCGAACTGATCGCCCCCGTGGTGTTGTTGCCATCGCCTTCCACTGTCCCTTGAACATCTACACTCAACGTGCATGACGTGTTGTGGGCCACACTGCCGCCCGACAGGCTGATTACTCCACTGCCCGCCGTCGCCGTTACCGTGCCGCCGCA
>Ga0210400_10001819_pt1 | contig 20792 bp, 17 predicted proteins | sample IncBWH26MmetaG_FD_155456 | JGI IMG/M metagenome (GOLD analysis project Ga0210400, IMG submission 155456) | Forest soil microbial communities from Barre Woods Harvard Forest LTER site, Petersham, Massachusetts, United States - Inc-BW-H-26-M | ecosystem: Environmental > Terrestrial > Soil >...
GGCCGCGACCGATTTGCTGGCTTCGACGGGCCGGGACATGGAGCAGCAGAAAGAGTTGCTGGCGATTGTGAACGAGGAGTGCGACCGGCTGAATCACCTGGTGGAAGAAGCGGCGGAGATGGCCAAGCTCGAATCGGGCGAGTTCGAACTTCACTTGCAACCGGTCGGGATCTCGACGTTGGTGGAAGCGGCGCTGAGCCATCTAAAGAAGGCGCTTGGTGATCGGCGGATCATCGTAAATGCAAACGGAGATCTTCCTTTGGTGCGGGCGGACGTGGATTTGGCGAAAGATATTCTGGTCCAACTGGTGGACAACGCGAATCTATATTCAAAGAAGGAACATCCAATCACCATCACGGCGGAAGAGACGGGTGAAATGGTGACGGTGAGCGTGGCGGACCGCGGCCCGGGGATCGATCCCTTTGAGCAGGGGCTGATCTTCGACAAGTTTTATCGCGGCAAAGACCAGCGGTACCAGGTGCGCGGCACCGGAATGGGACTGCCGATTGCAAAGGCTATTGTGACGGCGCACCGAGGCACAATTTCGGTGACCAGCCAGCTTAATTCGGGATCGGTTTTTTCGTTCACATTGCCCGTGGCCCTGCGGAGCGAAAACCGATGAATTCGGCGAGCATTTTGGTGGTGGACGACGAGGCGCAGATCCGGCGCGTCCTGCGGTCCACGCTGGCGTTTCGCGGGTATGAATTTGTGGAAGCGGCGAGCGGGGAAGAGGCGCTGGAACTGGCTCAGAAGACAAAGCCCGACCTGATTTTGCTGGACGTAAATCTGCCCGGGATGTCGGGCGTCGAAACCTGCAGGGAATTGCGGCGGTTCACGGCGGCTCCCATCATCATGCTGACGGTGCGCAACGCGGAGCGCGACAAAGTGGTGGCGCTGGACGCGGGCGCGGATGATTATGTCACCAAGCCGTTCGGGATCGAGGAACTGCTGGCGCGGGTGCGCGCTTCGCTGCGGCGGCATTCCAGCGCGGAAGCGATTCCCGCGTTTCAGTCCAAAGAACTCTCGGTGGATTTCGAATCGCGGCGTGTAACCGCGTTGGGAGAAGAGGTGCACCTGGCGCCGAAGGAGTTTGAGGTGCTGAAACACCTGATCGCGCAACAGGGAAAACCTGTTTCGCACCGGCGGTTGTTACAGGCCGTCTGGGGGCCGGAGTACGGAGAAGAGACGGAAAATCTGCGCGTTGTGATAAACCAGTTGCGGAAGAAAATTGAGAAGGATCCGGCGGAGCCGAAGTTTATCCTGACGGAGCCCTGGGTGGGGTATCGTTTTCAGCCTCCGAAGGCAGCGGCGAAGAGTTCGGGGAAAGCGCCGAAGTGCTAGCGGCCGACCAGTTTCAAATTAACCGCGGGTGAATCGCGTGGGAGAAATGTAGTGGCCGGTCTTAAGACCGGCCACTACATGTACACGAGCGGCCCGCCTCAGAAGGCGGGCCCTACACGGTATTGAGTTACTTCTGAGAATCGAGATCCAGGTTTAATTCGAGGACGTTTACGCGGGGTTCGCCGAAGATGCCCCAGGTTCGCGCTTGGGTGTGGCTGGCGACCAGCGCTTTGACCGCGGCTATACTCAGGCCGCGGGCTTTGGCTACGCGCGGAATCTGAAAGTCGGCCGCGGCCGGAGAAATTTCTGGATCGAGGCCGGAACCGGAAGCGGTAACGAGGTCTGCGGGGATCGGCACGCCGGGATTTTCCTGCTGGAGTTTCGCGACATCGGATTTGACCCGGTCCACCAAAGCCTGATTCGTGGGCGCGAGGTTCGAAGCGCTGGAAGCGCTGGCGTCGTACCCGTTGCCGGCAGCGGAAGGCCGCGGATGGAAATATTTGTCGGCAGAAAAGGATTGGCCGATTAATTTCGAGCCCACCACGCGGCCATTTTTCTCGATGAGGCTTCCGTCGGCTTGTTTTGGGAAAAATATTTTGCTCAGACCGGTGAGGCCCAGTGGATAGAGCAATCCGAAAACCAGAGTGGTGACCAGAGTGAACCGTATTGCGAGGATGAGTTCTTTTTTCATAAGCGCCTCTACGCCAGCCGCAGCCAGGAAACAAGAATGTCAATCAACTTGATGCCGAGGAATGGGGCGATCACGCCACCCAAACCATAGATGAACATGTTTCGGCGCAACAGGGCAGCCGCTCCCAACGGTCGATAGCGGACGCCGCGCAGTGCCAGTGGAATCAGGCCGATGATGATCAGCGCATTGAAGATGACCGCGGAAAGAATGGCGGACTCCGGTGTGCGCAGCTTCATGATGTTCAGCGTGTTGAGAAGCGGGAAAGTGCCGGCGAACATCGCAGGAATGATGGCAAAATATTTTGCGACGTCGTTGGCAACAGAGAAAGTGGTGAGCGCGCCGCGCGTAATCAGCAACTGCTTGCCAATCTCCACAATTTCGATGAGTTTGGTGGGATTGGAGTCGAGGTCCACCATGTTGCCAGCTTCTTTCGCGGCTTGCGTGCCGGTGTTCATAGCAACGCCCACGTCGGCTTGAGCAAGCGCGGGTGCGTCGTTGGTACCGTCGCCGGTCATGGCGACCAGTTTCCCTTTGCCTTGTTCATGGCGAATGAGCGCCATTTTGTCTTCGGGCTTGGCTTCGGCGAGGAAATCGTCCACGCCGGCCTGGCGGGCGATTGCGGCGGCCGTGAGCGGATTGTCTCCGGTGATCATCATGGTGCGGATGCCCATGGCGCGGAGGTGATCGAAGCGCTCGCGGATGCCGCCCTTGACGATGTCGGTGAGTTCGATGGTTCCGTAGACCCGGTGATTTGCGGCGACGAGAAGCGGCGTGCCGCCGGATTTTGCCACGCGTTCGACGTGCTCCTGCACTTCCGGCGGAACTTGCTGCCCTTTTTCGGCGATGTAGCGCTTGATGGCTTCGGGCGCGCCCTTGCGGATTTCGCGGCCGTCCATATCCACACCGGACATGCGGGTTTGCGCGGAGAAGGGAATGAAGACGGGATTGTGGGGAGCGAGTTCACGGCCGCGCAGGCCGTATTTTTCCTTGGCGAGGACGACGATGGAGCGGCCTTCCGGAGTTTCGTCGGCGAAGGAAGCGAGTTGCGCGGCGCTGGCGAGGTCGGCGTCGGTGACGCCGGGTGCGGCGTGAAAGGCGGTTGCTTCGCGATTTCCGAGAGTGATGGTGCCGGTTTTGTCGAGAAGAAGCACGTCCACGTCGCCGGCGGCTTCAACCGCGCGGCCGGACATGGCGATGACGTTGCGCTGGATCAGGCGGTCCATACCGGCGATGCCGATGGCGGATAGCAGGCCGCCTATCGTGGTGGGGATCAGGCAGACAAGGAGCGAGATGAGGGCGAAGACGCTTTGCGGCGCACCGGAATAAATGGCAAAAGGCTGCAGAGTGACGACGGCCAAAAGAAAAATGATGGTCAGGCCGGCGAGAAGAATGTTAAGGGCAATTTCGTTCGGAGTTTTCTGACGCGAGGCACCCTCGACGAGGCTGATCATGCGGTCGAGGAAAGTTTCGCCGGGGTTGGAGGTGATGCGCACTTTGATTTCGTCAGAGAGAACGCGTGTGCCACCGGTTACGGCGGAGCGGTCGCCGCCGGATTCGCGAATGACGGGCGCGGATTCACCGGTAATCGCGGACTCGTCAACGGAGGCTACGCCTTCGATGACTTCGCCGTCGCCGGGAATAAACTCGCATGCGGAGCATACAACCACATCGCCGGCGCGGAGCTTTGAGCTGGGCAGCAGCTCTGTCGTTCCGTCTTCACGCAGCTTGCGGGCTTCGGTTTCGGCGCGAGCTTTGCGCAAAGTGTCCGCCTGGGCCTTGCCACGCCCCTCGGCCATGGCTTCGGCGAAGTTTGCGAACAGAACCGTGAACCAGAGCCACAGGGTAATTTGGAGGCCAAACCGGAAATTGCCGGTGTGCTGGACGATGTCTGCGATCAGAACGACCAGTGTGATGACAGCGCCGACTTCGACGACGAACATCACCGGGTTTTTGACCATCAAGCGGGGATCGAGCTTCCAGAAAGAGTCAATTATGGCGTTGCGCAAAATTTTGCGGTCGCCGAACGAAGTTCCTTTTGCCTGGGGATTCGGAGTCATTGGTTCCTCAAAATGCCTTTCCCGCGTTCATCAGCAGGTGTTCGAGAATCGGCCCGAGGCTCAGAGCCGGGAAGAAAGTGAGCGCGCCGACGATGACGATCACGCAAATAAGAAGAGCGGTGAAGAGGGGCCCGGTGACGGGAAACGTCCCGAGCGATTCCGGGACGTGTTTTTTCGCGGCGAGATTGCCCGCAATGGCGAGAATGGGAATGACGGCAAAAAAGCGGCCGAGGAGCATTGCGACGGCCAGGGTGGAGTTGTACCAGAGCGTGTTGGCGTTGATCCCGGCAAAAGCGGAGCCGTTATTGCCCGTCCCGGAAGTGTATGCGTAGAGAATCTGCGAAAGGCCGTGGGGTCCGGGATTGCTGATGCCCGCGAGTCCCGCTTTGGTGACGATGGCGATGGCGGTGAAGAGGAGGATGGCGAACGATGAGACCAGGACGGAAAGGACGGCCATCTTCACATCAAAGGATTCGATTTTCTTGCCGAGATATTCCGGCGTGCGGCCGACCATCAACCCAGCGATGAATACGGAGAGAATGACGAAGACGACCATCCCGTAGAGGCCGGAGCCGACGCCGCCGAAGACGATTTCGCCGAGCATGATATTGATCAGCGGAACCATGCCGCCGAGCGGGGTGAGGGAATCGTGAGCATTGTTGACGGCGCCGCAGCTGGCGTCGGTGGTCACCGTCGTAAACAGAGCGGAGTTCGCTATGCCGAAGCGGACTTCCTTGCCTTCCATATTTCCGCCGGACTGCGTTTCGGAAGCGGTGGTGTTGACGCCTTTGAGCATCGGGTTGCCGCGCGATTCGAAGGCATAGGCAATCAGGACGCCGACGAGAAAAAGGGAGGCCATGGCGCTCCAGACGGCCCAACCATGTTTTGCGGAACCGGTCATACGGCCGAGCGTGTACGTGAGCGCGGAGGGGATGGCAAAGATCATCAGCATCTGGAGAAGGTTGCTGAGCGGCGTGGGGTTTTCGAACGGATGCGCGCTGTTGGCGTTGAAGAAGCCGCCGCCGTTGGTGCCGAGCATCTTGATGGCTTCCTGAGAAGCGACTGGCCCCTGGGCGATCACTTGCGTGGTGACGGTATCTTGCGATTTTGTGCCGTCAGCGGCCTGCTTTTCGATGGTTTGTGGTTCGACGACGCTCGCCTGCGTGTACGGCCGCAGATTTTGCACGACGCCTTGCGAAACGAGCACCAGCGCGCCGGCAATGCAGAGCGGCAGAAGAATCCAGAGCAGGCTGCGCGTGGTGTCCACCCAGAAATTGCCGATGGTCTTTGATTCCTTGCGGGCGACACCGCGAATCACAGCGATAGCCATCGCCATGCCAACGGCGGCGGATGTGAAGTTGTGATAGGCCAACCCCGCCATTTGCGTGAAATAGCTCATTGTGGATTCAGGGACGTAAGCCTGCCAGTTGGTGTTGGTAGTGAAAGAGACGGCTGTGTTCCACGCGAGATCGGGCGCAACATTGGGGAGCTTTTGCGGATTCAGCGGCAGCCATTGCTGCGTGCGCTCGATCACGTAGAGGAGCAGGAGCGAGACCCCGCTGAAGAGGAGCATGGAGAAGCCGTAGCCCTTCCAGTCCATCTCTTTTGTATCGTCGACGCCGCAGACGCGATAGATCAGCCGCTCGATGGGCCGCAACACTGGATCGAGGAAAGTGGATTTGCGTTCGTAGACTCGATAGAGAAAGCCCCCGAGCGGCTTGGTAACCGCAAGCACGAGGCAGAAAAAGAGGAAGATCTGGAACCACCCGTTGCCGGTCATGATTAGAAGTTCTCCGGTTTCAGAAGGGCGTACAGAAGATAGCCGCAGAGCAAGAGCGAGATCGCGATAAGTAGGATGTTTCCAATCATGGGTTTACCGGCTCACTTCAGGCGCTCGCAAGCGCGCAGGTAGAGGATGCTGACAGCAAAAAAGACAACCGTGCAGATCGCAAATATAAGGTCACGCATGCTTTGCTCCTGATTCCCCATTAGAGTAGATGATTATCCTAAGAAAAGGGTGAGTGCCGCGTTAGGGAAACGTAAGCGGGTGGAGGCCCCAAAAGGCCCCGCTTGTCCGGATGAATCGGGCGTGGGACACTGGAATTACGCACCGCAAATGACGGATCAAATTCTCGCTGCTCCTTCGGAAACTGCCGCCGCCCCTGAATCACGCCTGGAATGGGCGTATCTGCACCTGGGATTTGTGCTGATTGGCATCACCATGACGATGCTTGGGCCGGTGCTGCCGTATTTCACGCGCATTTGGAATTTGACGGACGGCCAGGCGGGACTGTTTTTTTCGACGCAGTATTTTGGGAGCTTTCTCGGCACGCTGATGACCAGTTGGCTGCTCCCGCGCCTGGGTTTTTCGAAGGTGATCAGCGCCGGATATTTTTGCTTTGCGCTGGGATTGGCGTGCCTCGGGCTTGGCCCCTGGTATTTTTCGACGGGGTTCGTGGCGATTTGCGGGATCGGGTACGGGCTGACAAATCCCTCGATCAATCTGCGCGCCACCCAGTTGCCGTCTTCGAACGTGGCGGCGGCGGTTAGCCTGCTGAATTTTTCGTGGGGAATCGGGGCGGTATCGAGCCCGTTCCTGGTGGCTTTTTTCCTTGGGCGTCTGAGCTTGCGCGCTCTGGCGGGGTGGCTTACCGCGTGCTTTCTTGCTCTCGCCGCGGCCCATTTCTTGCAGAAAGCAGATCCTGCGGCCTCCTTGGAGACGCCACCGAAACGATCGTTTGCCGTGTGGCGAGCGGCATTACAGCCGGCGCCGTGGATTTCGCTGGCGCTGCTCTTTTTTCTCTACGTCGGGGTTGAAATCTCCGTGGGCGGCTGGGTGGCGCTGGACGAAAAACGAATGGTGGGATTTAACCCGGGCCAAATGGCGGCCGCGCCGGCGTATTTTTATGGATTCCTGCTGCTGGGTCGGCTCCTGCTTCCCATTGCCCTGAAATATTTTTCGCAGCGGGCGCTTTCCGTGGGAGGCCTGGTGTTGACGGCCGCCGGCGTCGCGCTGGTGGCGTTTGCGCAGACGCCGGCGGGGCTGCACACGGGAGCCTTGCTGGCGGGGTTCGGCTGCGGGCCTCAATACCCGATTTATGTGACCTGGCTGGCGGCGATTTTCAGGGGCGATTCAACGTGGCTGGCGGCGCTGTTTTTCGGTTCCGCGGGGATCGGCAGTTCATTGGTTCCCTGGCTGGTCGGCGTGGTGGCGTCGGAAACGCACTCGCTGCGTTTTGGGTTTATGCTGCCTCTCGCTTCGGCGCTGCTGATGATTCCGTTTGCAATTCGTACCTGCCCGAATGCCGCCAGTTCACAATCGGCTGTCGCCTGATTCGGGTCAACGGGATTCACTTAATAAGTTCGGATGAGAATAGAAGGGCCTCCGAATCCGGGGGATCGGAGGCCCTTGATATTTCAAATGCAAGCTTCTCTAACGCTCGATGGTCAGCGGTTCGGTCAATCTGAAGGTGATGGAGGACTCCGCCGGAAACTCGACGTTCTTTCCTCCGGTGGCGCCAGAGGCCGCCAGTCCGCCTCCTGCACCGACACCGGCGCCGATAGCGGCGCCCTTACCGCCGCCGGCCAGGCCGCCGATGAGCGCGCCGACCGCCGCGCCGCCGCCGGTGACGACCGCGGTGCGCTTGCCCTTGCCTTTTTGGGTGCCGCCGTACGGACTGGTCGAAATCGTGTAGCCCTTGCCGTGAATTTCGACACGCGTCAGACGGACGGCAAGAACAGCTTCGCCTTTGAAGGCGCCTTGTTTCTTGGCATCGACAACGGTTCCGAAAGCGTGTGCGCCTTTGGGGATGCCAGTTCGGCCTCCGACGACGACGGGTTCGGAGACGGTGGCTTCAAATTCGTCGCCCGGCTTGGCTACGCGTGAACTGAGTGTGCTGGACAAAACCACAGTGATCGGGGTTTCCGCAGGTACGACTATGGGCCTCGGTGGTTCCGGAGCGGGTTTCGCTTCCGCGGCAGATTGTGTCGAAGCGCCCGGTTGACTGCTGTCGGTGGATGGATTCGTCGAGGTATCGCTCTTGTTGCAGCCAACGGCCAGACCGAGCATTGCCGCCAGTCCGAGTGTTGCCCATCTGTTGTTCATGGTTTCCCCCATTTTTTGGAATGAGTAATTTATTGAAGCGATGCCGCTCAGGTGATTGTCCTGCCTGGGTTCGCTGGGCGTCGCGGCTTGCGTTAGCTCGAATGATAGCATCTCCTGCTTCGGGAGAGTAGGCGAGGCCCGCGCACAATTTCTTCTTGGTTAGCGCATTCAAAGACCGACCGCCTTCCCGGCAAATTTGCCGAAGCGTAAGCGGCCGATTACAATTTTGCACATGATGCCAGAAGCGAGAGTTGCAGCGCCGCTTACCGCGGCGGCGGCCGCGCGAGTTGCGGCAGAAGTGTATGGCCTTACAGCTGAAATCCGGGTGCTGCCGGGCGAGTATGACGATAATTTCAAGCTGGAGACGCCGGATTCCCGCGCGTTCGTGCTGAAGGTGATGCACCCAGCGCGGGAAGACGAGTTTGTGGATATGCAGTGCCGCGCGCTTACTCATCTTGCGCGCAAGGCCCCGCATCTGGCCCTGCCCAGAGTGATTCCTAGTCGCACGGGGGAACTCTGCACGCGGGTCACACTGGAGGATGAAACTCCGCGGCTGGTGTGGATGCTCTCCTATTTGCCGGGGACGATGCTGGCGGAAACGAAGCCGCATACGCAGGAGTTGCTAGGGTCATTGGGAAGGCTGATGGGGGAAATTGATCTGGCGTTGGCGGATTTTTCGCATCCGTGCGCGCAGCGATTCTTGAAGTGGGATCTTTCGCGTTCCAACTGGGCGAGAGATTATCTGGGGCATATTGCGGAACCGAATCGCCGGGCGCTGGCAAAGAAATTTCTCAATTTGTTTGAAGAGGAAGCCGTGCCGAGGTTTCCGCTGCTGCGGCGAAGCGTGATTTACGGAGACGCAAACGACCACAACGCGCTGGTGGATTTGAAGTCGCGACGCGTGGTTTCCGTGATCGATTTTGGCGATTTGCACGAAGGATTCACGGTGGGGGAGCCGGCGATTGCGGCCGCGTACGCGATTTTGGGCAAGGGCGATCCACTGGCCGCGGCTGGGGCGGTGCTAGCGGGCTATCACGAGATTTACCCGCTGACGGAAGAAGAGATTGCGGCTTTTTTTTCGTTGGTGGCGGTTCGGCTTGCGGTGAGCGTGGTGAATTCCGCGCATCGCAAAACGCTGGTGCCGGATGACCCTTACGTTACAGCTTCGGAAGCGCCGGCGTGGGCGGCACTGGAACGGCTGGCGGCGATTGACCCGCAGGCGGCCCTGGAATATTTTCGGGCCGCGGCCGTCAAGGTGGCGCCAATCGCCGGACGAAACTCTTTGGAAGGCTCGAGGGCAGAACTGAAAAAAGAATTCACTTTTGAAGAAACGCTGGCCGCGCGGAAGCGATTGTTGGGCGGGAATCTTTCTCTTTCCTATGAGAAGCCGCTGAAGATTGTTCGCGGCTCGATGCAGAGTCTCTACGACGACACAGGGCGGGCCTACCTGGACGTTTATAACAATGTCCCGCTGGTGGGCCATTCGCATCCGCGCGTGGTGCGGGCGATTCAGGAGCAGGTGGCGCTGCTGAATACGAATACGCGCTATCTGCACGACAACATCCTGAATTACGCGCAGCGGCTTACGGCCATGCTGCCGGATCCGCTGCAGGTGTGCTACTTCGTGAATTCGGGGAGCGAGGCCAATGAGTTGGCCGTGCGGCTGGCGCGGACGCACACCGGGCGAGAGGATCTGATCGTGCTTGAGCATGCCTATCACGGGCACACCTCGACGCTGATCGATATCAGCCCGTACAAATTTGATGGGCCGGGCGGGCGCGGGCGTAAGCCCTGGGTGCATGTGGCGCCGATTGCGGATGATTACCGCGGGGCGTACCGGCGCGGCGAAGCGGAACTCGGGAAGAAGTATGCGGCGCACGTCGGCGAGATACTGGCCGATTGCAAAAAGAAGGGGCAGCGCGTGGCGGCATATATGGCGGAAACGCTGCCCAGCGTGGGCGGCCAGATTGTGTTTCCGCCGAATTATCTGGCGGAAGTTTATCAACACGTTCGGGCGGAAGGCGCGGTGTGCATTGCGGATGAAGTGCAGGTGGGATTCGGGCGGCTGGGGACGCACTTTTGGGGATTCGGCACGCAGGGAGTGGTGCCGGACATCGCGGTGTTCGGCAAGCCGATGGGGAATGCGTTCCCGCTGGCGGCGGTGGTGACGACGCGGGAAATCGCGGCTTCCTTCGCGAACGGGATGGAGTTTTTCAGCACGTTTGGGGGGAATCCGGTGGCGTGCGCCGCGGGACTGGCGGTGCTGGATGTGTTGCGCGATGAAAACTTGCAGCAAAACGCGCTGACCGTCGGAACGGAGTGGATGCGGGATTTGCGCGAGTTGCAGGGAAAACATCCCCTGGTGGGAGACGTGCGAGGGTTGGGACTTTTTCTGGGGATCGATCTGGTGACGGATCGCGAGACGCGGGCTCCGGCGACTCGGCAGGCTTCGTATGTGGTGAACCGGTTGCGCGAGGAGGGAGTCCTTGCGGGGACGGATGGGCCGCATCACAACGTGATCAAGCTGCGGCCGCCGCTGTGCTTTACGAAGGCGGATGCGATGCGATTTACTTCGGCGCTGGCTGCGATACTTGAGGAACCCGCAGCGCGGCCCACTGTCTAAGCCGAATTTGGTCGTCGATTCTGGATGAGGCTAACTGGTTACGAGAAGTCGAGTTCGAGGTCATCGATGAAGCACCAGCCCCAGTTTTCGCCGGGTTCGAGCGAGCGCATGATGGGGTGCTTGGTGCGGTGGAAATGCTTGGTGGCGTGCTTGTTTTTGGAAGAGTCGCAGCAGCCAACGTGGCCGCATTCCATGCACAGGCGGAGATGCACCCAGGTGTCGCCCGTTTTCAGGCACTCTTCGCAACCCTTTGTGTGCGGCGTTACTTTGTGAATGTGACTTAAATGCGTGCAAGCGCTCATGATTTCCCCACCCCGATTTGAATATTTTCCGTTGCCATCATTAATATAGCGAATATTGCGAGCTGCCCAGCCTATGCTGGGACACAAGGACTCCGCATTTATGCTCGGGCCTGTCCAAAGGATGCCTGACCAGGCCCAGCGGTGCCAAACTCTTTTTTGAAAAATTGAAACCTTTTCGGGGTTGTTGAGTCGAATGAAGACAACGAAAGTCCGCTGGCTTGCCTTTCGCAGCCCGGCGTGATTCTGTAAGGACACTATGAACAATCCCATTGCCGCGTACACCCGCTGGCTGCACACGCGCTGGCCGGCAGGAACGGTTGAGAAGTTGCCGGTGACCGGCGAGAACGGGATCACCAATCTGCCAGGGGTGCGGATTGCGGGAGATCTTTCCGGAATTCCCCTGCTGAAATTCTCGTCGCAGACGGCGACCAATGCCGTGCGCGCCATCCTGAAAGAACCGGATTTCCAGAAACGCGACACTTCGCAAGCGGATGTGCTGGACCTGGCCATTATAGGCGCGGGCGTTGCGGGCATTTCGGCTGGCATTGAGGCGAAGAAAGCGCAGCTTCGCTTTGCGGTATACGAAGCGACGCAGCTTTTCTCCACTGTGGTGAACTTCCCGAAAGCGAAGCCGATTTACACATATCCCACGGAATTGAAGCTCGACGGCGGCCTGATTTTTCAAGCCACGGTGAAAGAGGCGCTGGTGGAAGAGATGGAGGCGCAACAGCGGGCGGCGGGGATCGAACCAGTGGCGGCGCGAATCGAGCGGTTGGAGCGCTCCGGGAATTTGCTGGTGCTGCAGCACGCGGATGGAAAGACGACGCGCGCGCATCGCGTGATCGTGGCGATCGGGCGAAGCGGGAATTTCCGGAAGCTCGGATGCCCCGGAGAAGATCTCGACAAGGTTTACAACCGGCTCTTTGATCCCAAAGAGTACGCGGGCAAGGAAGTGCTGGTGGTCGGCGGGGGCGACACAGCCCTGGAAACGGCCATTGCAATCGCGGCTTGTGGCGGCAAGGTGACGCTGAGCTATCGGAAGAAAGAATTTGCGCGGCCGAAGCCGGAGAACGTGGAGAAACTGCAGATGCTGGTGAAAGATCCAGCGGCTCGGGTGGCGGTGGAGCATCCCACATCTGAGCGGGTGACCACGGCGGCAAGTTCGTATATGCGTGGCGAGAAGGCGCCGGGCTCCGTGCGGCTGATGATGGAAACGTCGGTGCAGAAGATTGAACCGGCAAGCGCCACGCTCCGCGACGCCGCGGGCAAGTCGCAAACGATCCCCAATGACGTCGTGTTCACGATGCTGGGGCGGGAAGCCCCGCTGGACTTTTTCCGGCGCTCGGGAATTCCGATTCGCGGAGAGTGGTCGGCCAAGACGTTGCTCAGCTTTCTGGCGTTCGTCGCGTTCTGCTCTTTTGTTTATATCTGGAAAGCGAGCAGCCACCTGAACCAGGTCTTTCAGCAGCGGCACTGGTTTCCATTCAACGTGCCCGGTTGGCTGCACGCCATGGGCGGTTCGATTGCGGCGGCTTCCGCCGATCCGCGGACGCTGCTGGGCACGCTAACAATTGATCTGGCGGAGCCGGGATTTTATTACTCGCTGGGCTACACCTTGGCGATCATTCTGTTCGGCGTGCGAAGAATTCGCCGGCGCAACACGCCTTACGTGCGTACCCAAACGTATTCGCTGATGGCGTTTCAATTTATCCCGTTATTCTTGCTTCCCTATATTGTGCTGCCCTTCATGGGGCACAACGGCTGGTTCGATTCCGGCGCGATGAAGACGATCGCCGACAATCTGTTTCCAGCCGCAAATTACGGGCAGGGGCGCGAATACTGGCGGGCGTTCGGGTTCGTGCTGGCATGGCCGCTGTTCGTGTGGAACGTTTTCACGTCGCAACCAATGTGGTGGTGGCTGGCGATTTCCTTCCTGCAGACGTTCGTGATTATTCCGTTGATCATCTACCGGTGGGGCAAAGGCGCGTACTGTGGGTGGGTATGCTCATGTGGCGGCTTGGCGGAAACCATGGGAGACACCAACCGGGAAAAGATGCCGCACGGGCCGTTCTGGAACCGGCTGAATATGACCGGGCAGGTGATTTTGTTCGCCGCGGTGCTGATAGTGGCGTTCCGATTCGTCAGCTGGATTGCGCCGAATTCCGGGATTGGGCGTACGAGCGCACAACTCTTCTCGGGGCTGTTAAGCCAATGGTCGGTGCTGGGCGTTCAACTGAACTACTACCACGTGGTGGATATCGGGCTCGCGGGGATCATCGGCTTGTGCATGTATTTCTGGTTCAGCGGGCGGGTGTGGTGCCGGTTTGCGTGCCCGCTGGCGGCCCTGATGCACATTTACGCGCGATTTTCGAAATACCGGATCTTCCCCGAAAAGAAGAAGTGCATTTCTTGCAATGTCTGCACTTCGGTTTGCCACCAGGGAATTGACGTGATGAATTTTGCGAACAAGGGAATGCCGATGGAGGATCCGGAATGCGTGCGGTGCTCGGCGTGTGTGCAGATGTGCCCGACGGGAGTGCTGACGTTCGGGCGTCTGGATTCGAGCGGCAAGATTGTTTATGACAAGCTAGTGGCTTCGCCTGTGCAGATGAGAGAGGCACATTGAGATTTGTAGTGGCCGACCTTAAGGTCGGCCACTACATTTTAAGCTAGAGCGCCCGTGCAACTGGAGCCGGCGCCGGCTGTGCAGCCAAAGCAGTGGCCAGCGGTCGAGACGCGGCGGCCGGCCCAGCCGCTGAAAGTTTCGACATCCCACACGGCGGCCGCGCTTCCGGGCTGCTCCAATTCCATGTCCAGCATCTGGTTAAAATCGCAATCATAAAGCTTGCCGTCGTAACCGATGCTGACCAGCGTGCGGCACATCAGGCCGTGCAGCGTGGCGGGATTGAAATTTTTCCTGAGCAGCTCCATATACGCGTCGTGCTTGCCCTGTCGCTGCAGGTCTTCCTCAAACCGGTGAATCGGCATGTTGGTGATGGTCAGCAGATGGTGAAACTCGATGCCGTGCCCCTCGCGCAAGTGCCGCTTGTAGTCGGCTTCGAGCTTTGCCTGCGGCGGAGGCAGCGACGGGCCGACGGGATTGTAGACCAGGTTCAGTTGCAGGTCCGAGCCGGGCATGCCAAAGCCCAGAGCGTTTAATTTGCGCAGCGCTTCCATGCTTTTCTCGAAGACGCCTTTACCGCGCTGCTTGTCCACATTTTCCGCCGTGTAGCAGGGAAGGCTGGCGATAATCTCCACGCGGCGCGCAGCGAGGAATTCGGCGAGATCGTGCTGCGAGTCCTCCAAAAGAACAGTCAGGTTGCAGCGATCAATGACGTGGCGGCCAAGGCGCTGCGACTCTTCGACCAGCCAACGGAAGCTCGGATTCAACTCTGGCGCGCCGCCGGTGATGTCCACAGTGGTGATGCTGGGGCTGGCGGCAAGAAGTTGCATGACCCGGCGGGCGATTTCAGCGGGCATGATTTCCGTGCGTTTGGGACCAGCGTCAACGTGACAGTGGTGGCAGGCCTGGTTGCAGAGCTTGCCGACATTGATCTGCAGCGTGGTGGTTTCCGCGCGCAGCAACTCCGCCAGGCCATTCTCGCGCAAGATTTGCGCGAAGCCCTCGGCATACCCATCGCCGCGGGGAAAGATCGGGAATGGCGAATTCGCAACGGCCATCAGCAGCACCCGCTCTTTCGATCGCCCGGCGAGCAACAATCCGCCGGCGCCTCGGTGGTGAGGGAATAGTCTTCACCCTTGGTCTCGCGTGGATTTCGCAGCAGCGTCCCGCTGGTGCATGGAAATGGTTTGGCGTCCTCTTTGGCAACCGGCACAAGCGGCGGAACAAGCGCGAAGGATTCGCGGTAGGGAGCTTTGGAGTAAAGATTAAAAGTTTTTTCACAGACGGCGACTCGCGACCCGCGGCGCAGTACGTGCCCGTCGTCGTCGACCACCTGCCGGAACGGTCCTTTATATATCACCGCCTGCTTGCGTTCCCAGCACTCGCCCTGCTTGCCCTTGTAAGCCGCAACTGTCACGCTGCGGAATTCGATGCCCTCGACGGTGCGCCAGGGTTCCTGCTGGCGCTCCTGAATTTCGATCCCGTAGAAGCCCGCGTTTTCGAAAGCGTCGAGGAAGAGGTCTTCCCGGAACGCGCCGGAGATGCAGCCGCTCCAGAGTTCCGCGTTCTGCTGCAGGTGCAGGGGAACGTCTTCGTCGGAAACGATGTCGGAGATGACCGCCCGGCCACCGCGCTTGAGGACGCGAAAGATTTCCGAAAAAAGTTGTTTTTTGTCTTCCGGGCGGACAAGGTTCAGGACGCAGTTGGAAATCACCACGTCCACGGAATCATCGGGCACGAGCGGCCGAGCCACGCGAATTTCGTTCATCATGGATTCGAGTTTCGCAAGTTCGTCCGCCGTGCGCACGGGATGCGCGGCGAGCCACGCATCCACTTCCGCCATGTTCAGGCGCAGGTCCTGGATTTTACCTTTGCGAAATTCCACGTTCGCGTAACCCAGACGCCGCGCCACTTCCGGCGCGTTGCGCGCCGCGACTTCGAGCATGGCGTCGGTCATATCCACTCCAATAACGCAGCCTGTTGGGCCGGCGATTTGGCACGCGAGGAAGCAGTGCTTGCCGGAACCGGAGCCAAGGTCGAGAACGGTGTCGCCCGCATGAACATACCGGGTGGGGTCGCCGCAGCCATAATCAATGGAGAGAACCTCGTCCGGGATTGCTTTCAGGAGAGCAGGATCATAGCTCGCGGGGCAGCAGAGCGAGGCTTCGCTTTTCCGGGCACCCTCTGCGTAGCGCTCGCGAACCGCTTCTTCTTTATTCAGCGCGGGTGTGGCCATGGTGGGTCTCCTCTGAAGGACTGGCTAACCATTTAGGATTCGCGTCTAAGCGGGAAGTTACACGAATCCCCGGAAAATTGCACGAATCCGTTCATCAAAACGAATGGTCAAGCGGGCTTCTTCGCGGCAACTTCTTTCGCACGTTCCTTACGCTTCTCTTCCTTATCCTTATCCGAAGGAGGAAAACTCTTGAAACTGTCGGTAAATTCGTCTTCGGCTTTTTTCGGATCCTTATCAGGATCGCTCAGTTTTCGAACCAGATAGACGCGCCAGACAAGAGCTTTGGCTTTGGGATTGATCATGTCGATGATCAGGGTGCCCATGTGCCCGCTTGCGGAGGCTACAGCGTTATACGCATACGCCCAATCACTGCTGATGTAGGGTCCGTAAGGCCCCCAGTTGCCCATCACCGTTACGTTTACCTGCGTCTCCGGGTTGGCCCAATATCGCACGATGAGATCTGGATTCTGCCCGGGGCTTACCTCGTGCAAGCCTTTCTTTTCGAGTTCGCGCACAACCATGCGGTGAAAGCGGATGTTGATCAGGTCGGGATTCAGCTGAATTGCAACCAAGTTTTCCACCCCGCCGATGTATGCGAAAGTTTTGAATTTAGAAAAGTCAACACTGGGATCGAAATCGATGGTGGTTTTTGCGGAGACGAAGAGCGCGAGACCGAAGAAAAGCGCCAGAAGCGTGAAAAAGAAACGATTCAAGGTACGGTGGCCGAGCAAAACCGGGTTTCTGTCCGTCATGGGGCTCCTTGGGCCGGCGAGGGGCCATATCCAATGCGCCAGATTTGGCTAGTTTAGGCCAATCCGAGGTCCTTTGGCGAGATATGCACGGCGGAGCCGCGGATATTGCGCCGGACAGAAAAAATATTGCTAGCCCTCAGCGTCGGGCGGTTCGTTGTTGAACAGGCGGACCAGTTCGGCGTGTTCCATCACAACCGCGGGGTCGCGCTGGATGGCCTCGAAATATTGCTTCTGAAAGCCATCGCCGGTTTCCGAGGGAGCGAAGAGTTTTCGCGCCAGTGAAATGGGGACGCGGGCGTCCTCTTCGGTAACGGCTGCGTCGCTCGAAAGCGCTTCGTCGATGCGCACGACGAACTCAGAGATATTGTGCAGCCAGGCGAATTGCGGGCCGTCCACTACCAGGCGAAAGAGTTCGCCCGTGGTGACGACGCCGTGGGCCTTCTCGTAGTCGCGCCGCTCCATGTCCAGCAATGTCTTGTGCAAACGAAGCAGCGCCTGCCGCAGGGCGACAAGCTTCTGGCGTGCCGGCGTGTCGCGGCCGTCGCCTTGGTTTGTATATGGATCTTTCGGTTGAGCCAAAGTAATTGCTCCCACACTATTTTGCGACAGTTTCGAACGGCTGGCTAGTTGGCGGTTGCGCCCTTCGAGCGGATGGAGATGTTGTTTTTTACGCTGGTAATACCGGAGACGCTGGAGGCGCGCGTGGACGCGAGGCTTTTATCGGCTTCGGTCGTGACCGAGCCTTCCAGAGTTACTTCTCCATTTCGGAGAATGATATGGATTGCGGGTACGTCCGAAACGGCGTATCGCTGCAACGTGGAGTCCTCAAAAATGGAGCGATACACGGCGCGGCGAAGATCGTGGTCGGTTGGCGATTTGGGGAGGACTTCGATGAGGTTCTTGACCGAGGAGACGCCTTCGAGGCTCTTTACGGCGGCTTCGGCGTCGGCCCGAAGAGTGGGGCGCAGGACATATCCGGTGAGCGTGACTTTGCTGCCGTCGAGGGTGAACGTGATGTAGTCGAAAACCGAATAGTAGGGCAGAACGTGAAGTTGATGCCGGATTTCGTGCGTTATCTGGCTTTCTTCGGTCGTGGGTGCGGCCGCGGCCACCGCCACAGCGGGTTTCGCAGCCCGTGGTTGTTGCGCAGGCAATGCTGGAGCGGCCAGAATCAGACCAGTAATAACGAGCGGCGCGAACTTTTGGCAGAATGTGAAACGCATATCCCCAAGATTACCAAAGCCGGCGCGGAGCCTGGCAGAATGTTTCGATTCGCGCACCAGCGGCGGTGTACGTTGCCTGCGAGTGTTCCGTCAGTGTTAGCATACGACAGGGAATCGCGCTCTCCTTCTCCTCGTTGTTTGCTCGATTGCCCCGGGAGGACGCTTTTCAGTGTTGGCCATCGCACATCGCGGTGCATCAGGGTACGCTCCGGAAAATACGCTGGCGGCATTTCGCCGCGCGATCTCGCAGGGCGTCACGTTCATCGAAACCGACCTGCACCTGACGCGGGACGCGCATTTCGTTGCTATTCACGACTCGACGGTCGACCGCACGACCAGCGGCCGCGGCGAAGTGCACCAGATGACGCTGTCGGAAGTCCGCAAGCTGGATGCGGGATCCTGGTTCGCGAGCGAATTCATCGGCGAACGCGTGCCGACGCTGATGGAGGTTCTGGATTTTGCGCGCAAGCACGACGTGGTGTTCTACCTGGAGCTGAAGCCAAACGGATTCTGGGGAGGCGAGCACGCGCTGATCAGCAATCTGCGCGAGTCGGGAGAGATTCCGCGTGTGGTGGTTATTTCCTTCGACCCAGGGATACTGGCGGGCTTGCGAAAGCTGGAGCCGACATTGATGACCGGCCTGCTGCACGATGGGCAGATTGAGAATCCGTTTGAAAAGGCGCTGGAGATCGGTGCCCGGCAGCTTGCCGTGCGCGGCGACCTGATGACCCCGAATTTCCTGAAGGAAGCGCACAAGCGCGATCTGCAGGTGGTCTGCTGGACAATCAACTCCCCCGCGCATATGCGGTTGCTGGAGGCCGCGGGAGTGGACGGGATTATGTCCGACTATCCGGACCGGCTGCTGGATTCGCTGAAGAAATAGCGCGGTAGATGGCCGCAAATTGCGCCACGCTAAGCTGCTCGGCGCGCGCATCTTCCCTCAGTTTCAATTCCTTCAACAATTCACGAATCTCCTGCGGTTTTGCGATCTGGCGGAGATTGTTCGCCAACGTTTTCCGCTTCTGACTGAAACAGGACTTCACAAAATCCAGAAAATCTTCCGCGTTGCCCACACCGGATTGCGCTCCCGGGCCTGGAAGACGAAGGGTAACGAGCGCCGAAGCTACTTCGGGAGGAGGGTTAAACGCACCCGGTGGGAGCTTCAGGACAAACTCCGGCCGCGTGTAGAACTGCGTGGCGACGGAAAGATACCCGTAATCCTTGTTGCCGGGTTCGGCGGCAAGGCGGAGAGCCACTTCCAGTTGGATGACAATATTGATTTCGTCGATCTGGTCCGCAAACGAGAAGAAGCGATGGAGGATCGGCGAAGTGATGTAGTAGGGCAGATTTCCGTAAAGCCGGATGCGCCGGCCAGCCGCGAGAGCGAGCAGGTCGGTCTCGAGGACGTCGCCAGCAACGACGGTGAGATTCGGGTGCCTGCTGGCGAGTTGCTGTAATCTCTTGACGAGCGCCGGATCGACCTCGACGGCGTAAACCGGTGCGCCGCTGCGGACGAGGTACTCGGTCATTTCTCCATGGCCCGCGCCAATTTCAATCCAGCAGTAATTTTCAGCGGCCGGGCTTGTGAGGCTTTCCATCCCGTGCGGGGAAACGCGAATGGCCCGGGCGATTTTTTCGCGCCATCCCGCATCGTTCAGAAAATGTTGTCCAAGCTTCTGTCTGGCCATGTGGGTGTAATCCGTCAGTCTATCAGTAGTCTTACGCTCCGTGGCCATTTGGGCTGATTGGGCAAAGGGTTTCAGAGGCAGCAGAGCAGGTTGGCGTTGCGCAGGAAGCTTTGTGTTGCTGGCGACTCGCGGTCGGCCTATACTTCGGCGCCAGGAAACAACGCATGTCGAATGCAACTTCCGCGGAATCCCATGGCGCGCAGTGGCTGACGACGATTGCTTCGCTGGCGGTGGGGGCCGCGTTTTTTGCGCTGTGGTTCTGGCTGCTGTCGGGCTGGCTGGGATTTGACGTCGCGGCAGTTGGCGAAGCGCGATGGCGGTGGATTGGGGCTGTTCCGTCGGTGCTGGGCTTTTCCGTGGCGCTGCGGTGCATCTGGGATTTTGGCCGGACTGGGCGCGGAACGCCAGCGCCGTTTGTTCCTCCCCAACGGCTGGTGGTGGTCGGATTTTATCGCTATGTAAGAAACCCGATGTACATGGGCTTCTTCGCTGGCTGGATGGGCTTGTGGGTTGTTTTCGGAAAAGCGAGCCGCGCGGCCCTGGTGATTCTGTTGGTTGCGACAGCAGCCGTAGTTTTGTTTGTGAAATTTTATGAGGAGCCAGCGCTCCGGAAAATGTTTGGCGCGGATTATGAGGAATATTGCAGGAACGTGCCGCGCTGGATTCCGCGAACGCGCCCCTGGAGCAGGTGAGGCTCCCCTGAAACGCGGTGGACTCGATTGACAAATCTGAAAACAGGAAACCTGGCAAAATTTGCGGAAGGAATCCGATTGACGCTGGGCGGGGCCTCCGATAGCGTAGGAATTTCGCACTGAACCTATGCGCATTCTCTTTGCAGCTTCGGAAGCTTTGCCTTACGCGAAGACCGGCGGCCTTGCCGATGTGCTGGAGGGATTGCCTCGGGCTCTGGTGAAATTGGGCCACGAAGTGGCGGTGTTTCTGCCGATGTATCGCGGCGTGAAGCCCGCCTCTGTAGCGATGCCCAGCTTGACGATCCCACAGGGCACGCGGCTGCGCTTCCCGGCCATCAAGAACGGCTCCGTGCTTCGCGGCGTGCGTTATTTTTTTCTGGATGACCCATTGTACTTCGACCGCGACGGCATTTATGGCGACAACCATCGCGAATTCCCGGATAACGCCGAGCGCTTCAC
>Ga0210400_10001820_pt1 | contig 20781 bp, 21 predicted proteins | sample IncBWH26MmetaG_FD_155456 | JGI IMG/M metagenome (GOLD analysis project Ga0210400, IMG submission 155456) | Forest soil microbial communities from Barre Woods Harvard Forest LTER site, Petersham, Massachusetts, United States - Inc-BW-H-26-M | ecosystem: Environmental > Terrestrial > Soil >...
AAATTGCGATGGGCGATTGCTAGGCAATACCAGTTGCCGCTGGGGACATTTCTGGGGATTGGGGCGCTGGCGGTGGTGTATGGGGGGCCGGTGATTGCGGGATACTGGCCTGGCCTGCGAGAAATAGTCGCATAGTTGCCCAATTCCAGAATCGTGGGCTGAAAAGAAAAGGGATTTAACGCAGAGAGCACAGAGAACACAGAAGTTCACGGAGGAAGAGGGGAGGAGTCGGAAGACGAAGGCGATGTTGGCAGCGATCCAAAACGGGAGCAGCACGCAGCACCTTTGGGGGATTGCCGCGGGACTGGGGATTGCGCTCGTGGTGGCCATGGTGCTGGCGGTGTTCCTGATGCGGAAGCTTTTTCAGAGTTCGCGGGAGCAGCAGAAGGAGGAATTCAAAACAAGCGGGCCGGGAACGGAGAATCCTTCGGCGTTCATGGCGGCTTCGATGCAGGGAGTGATTCAGCAATTGCGCGAACAGGAAAAAGAACTGGAACGGCTGCATCGAATTGAAAAAGAGCGCGCGGAACAGACCGAGCGGCTGAGCGAAGAAGTGACGAGGAACATGCCGGCCGGTTTAGTGGTGGTGAACGCGACGGGAATCATCTCCACTTCGAATCCGGCGGCCGAGCAGGTTCTGGGGATTCGCGGACTGGGATTCCGGCGCTACAGCGAGGCGCTGGGGGCCTCCTCAGAGTTGACGATGCTGATCGCCGAGTGCCTGGCGAGCGGGAAAATTTTCCGGCGCGAAGAGGTGCAGCATATTCCGCCCGCTGGGGACATCCGCCACCTGGGCGTGACCATTTCCCCGATCCGGCGAGGCGAGGGAAAGATCAGCGGCGCAATCTGCCTGCTGACAGATTTGACGGAGCTTGCGGCTCTGCAACAGCGCATGCAACTAAAGGAAAACCTGGCGGCGCTGGGGGAACTGTCCGCGGGAATCGCGCACGAATTCAAGAACGCGCTTGCGACGATTTCGGGTTACGCGCAGTTGATCGAGCTGGATTCTTCCCCAGCGGAGGCCCTGGACTACGCCGGGCGGATCCTTCAACAAACGCGGAACATCACGCACGTAATAACGGAGTTTTTGAAGTATGCGCGGCCGCTGGAGATTCCCGACGAGCGGGTGGCGCTGCAAACGATGGCTGAGCAGGTGGTTACGGAAGTGGGAGAGGCGCGGCCCGAAGTAAACGTCCGCTGGGAAGGAACCTTTGGAGAAGCGGGCGGAGACGAAGGGTTATTGAGGCAAGCGCTGCTGAACCTGGCGCGAAACGCGGCGGAAGCATGCGCCCTGAGCGTCGGCGGCGGGCAGGTGGCCGTTCGCGGAGAAATTGTTCACGGGGAAGAAGTGGATTTCCAGCGGATCTGCGTCAGCGACAACGGACCGGGGATTCCCCCGGATGATTTCCCGAAACTGTTCCGGCCATTTTTCACGACGAAGGCGAGAGGGACGGGGCTGGGTCTGGCGGTAGTGCAGAAGATTATCGTGCAACACGGGGGGCAAGTGGAGGTGCGGAACCGACCTGAGGGAGGCGCGGAGTTTATCGTTACGCTACCCATGCCGCGAGGCGTACCGGAAGCAGTAGAATGAGAGCAGACACGCATCTAAAGGCTTGTCAGGGAGTTCTCGTAGCTCCCGGAGGTGGGACCATATGCGACTGAGAATCGGGATGATGGCTTTTGTGATGTGTGCGGCATTGTGCCTGGCCGCGCTCTCAGCGGGCGCGCGACCTCAGGGCACTTCTCCCCAACAGACGGGCGACCCGGTGGCGGATGCTGCCAGGAAGGCACGCGAAGCGAAGAAGGAAACGCCGAAGCTGAAGAAAGTTTATACCGATGATGATGTGAAAACGGGCGCGCCCCAGCCAGCGGCGGCGCCGGCTTCCGCCCCGGTGGACGCCAGCGAAAAGCCGGCCGCGAAGACGGGAGCGGCGGTAGACGCTGCCAAGACTGTAGATGATTCCAAGAAAGAGGATCCGAACGGCGCGGCGGCGTGGAGGAAGAGGTTTCAGGCTCAGCGCGACAAGATCGCGAAAGCCGAGAAGGAACTCGATATTCTGGGACGTGAATTGGAAAAGGCCCAAGTCGAGTATTATCCTGACCCGCAGAAGGCGATGAAGCAGCAGAACACGCGCGCTGACGTCAACGCGATTAGCTCGAAGATCGACGCCAAGAAAAATGAACTGGAGCAGTTGAGGCAGGGGTTGAGCGACCTGGAAGATCAACTGAGAAAGTCGGGCGGCGATCCAGGGTGGGCGCGGTAGAAAAGGCCAAACCGTAAACCATTGGCTGTAAACTATTAGAAAAACCCTTCCTTTTCAAGGCCAAGGAATTCATTGAAGCGTGAAGGCGGCTTGCGTGCTCGCATGAGCTGCTTCCCTTCTCTGCACAGGTGCTTCTGGTTGTGCGCTAGCGGCGGCATGATTCGTGGTAGAAACGAAAGAGATGGAACCTCTCCTCCTTGTTGAAGACAAGACGGAATTGCGCACCATGTTGCGCAAGGCACTAGTGCGCGCGGGCTACACGGTGGACGAAGCGCCGGACGGCGCGGCGGCGATTCAGAAAGTGCGCGCGCGCAGGTATCTGATGGTGATCACGGACTTGAAGATGCCGGGGGCTTCGGGGCTGGATGTCTTGCGCGAGACTAAGCAGGCGGATGCAACGGTACCGGTGCTATTGCTGACGGCGTATGGCTCGGTCGAGGAAGCCGTGGCCGCCATGAAAGATGGCGCGTTCGATTTTCTACAGAAGCCGGTGGACCTGGAACATCTGAAGCTGCTGGTGAAACGGGCGGCGCAGCAGCAGGAGTTGCTGCGGGAAAATCTCCTGCTGCGCGAGGAATACTCGACGCGCTACGGATTTCCGCGGATCGTCGGCGAGCATGCCTCGATCCGGGAAGTGAGCCAGCAAATTCAGAAGGTGGCAGCGACGGATTCGACTTGCTTGCTGCTGGGCGAGAGCGGAACGGGGAAGGAGTTGTTCGCGCTAGCGATCCATCATTTGTCGCCACGGCGGGAGCATCCGTTTGTGGCTCTGAACTGCGCGGCGATTCCGGAAGGGCTGGTGGAGAACGAACTCTTCGGACATGAGCGGGGCGCTTTCACCGGAGCGGGAGCGCGCAAAGTCGGCAAAATGGACCTAGCGCACCGGGGAACGCTTTTTCTGGACGAAATTGGCGAGTTGCCGCTGGCGATCCAGGCAAAACTTTTGCGCGTGCTGGAAGAGCGGCGGTTTGAACGGGTGGGCGGAACGCAATCGATCGACGTGGACGTTCGCATCGTGGTGGCCACGAACCGTGACCTGCGGAAAATGGCGGAAGAAAAACTGTTTCGCGAGGATCTGTACTTTCGGATTTCGGCGGTGCCGATGACGATTCCCCCGCTGCGCGAGCGCGGGAACGACGTCTTGCTGCTGGCGGACCACTTCCTGGAAAAATTCAGCCGCGAATTTGGCAAGCCCGGGTTGGAATTGTCTGCCGAGGCACGCGACCGGCTGCTGCACTACCGGTGGAGGGGAAACGTGCGCGAACTGCAGAATACTTTGGAGCGCGCGGTGATCCTCGCGGATGGATTGAGCATTCCCGCCGAGGGTTTGCAGTTGCCCGCATCGAAGCTGGACACGGAGCGGCTGCCGGCCGGCATGCTGGCGGAGAATTTTGATTGGCAAGGCTCGCTGGAGGAAGTCACTGGGCGAGCCGCGGGCCACGTGGAAAAAGTTTTATTGGAAAACACCATGCGAGAGTGTAAGTGGAACAAGACGCGTGCGGCGGAAAAGCTGGGCGTTTCACCCAAGACACTGCTGGCGAAGTTGCGTAGCGCCGGATTAGAGGAATAGCTTGAAGAGCGGCCCGCCTCCGAAGGCGGGCCTTACAAATCATTTTGGGCGCACGGCAGTGTGGAGGGCTACGGTACCGAAAGTCCAGACGCGATAATCGACGGAGTCGAAGCCCACTGCGCTCATGATGGCGGCGAGTTCGGACGGGCGAAAAAAGCGTGCGACGGATTTCGGGAGATACTTGTAGGCCGCTTGGTCACCGGAGATGAGACCGCCAATTTTCGGCAACACCTTGCAAAAGTACCAGCGATAGAGGTCACCCATGCGGCCTTCTGGCGGCTCGGCGAATTCCAGAATCGCGGCGGTGCCGCCGGGCTTGAGGACGCGTTGAATCTCGCGCAAGCCGGCTTCGTAGTTGGCGAGATTGCGAAAGCCGAAGGCGGTGGTGACGAGATCAAAGAGGCCGTCCGCGAACGGGAGCCGAAGCGCATCGGCTTCAAAAAAAGCCATTGGTGATGCAGCGTTTTGGTTCGATGACGGCCGGAGGGCAGTGCTCTTCTCTCTTGCTCGAACGAGCATAGGATGGGCGAAATCCGCGCCGACGATGCGCGCTTTTCCGGCGCGCGAGAGAGCGAAAGCGAGATCGCCTGTTCCGCAGCAGAGATCGAGGGCAAGAGCATCGGGCCGGTCGAGAACGGAATGCAGGAGCGTGGCGGTGCGGGCGCGCCACAAGCGATCGAGCTGCAGCGACAGGAGATGATTCAGCAGATCGTAACGCGGAGCGATCTCCGTGAACATCTCGCGTACTTTTTTCGAAGCGTCGGCTTCGGTAACGGCGCCCTCGGGGCGCGTTCCCTTGACCGGCGCCGCGGCCTCAGCCATGCTGGCCTCGCGAAAGCTTGTTGCTGGCAATGATGAGTTGCGGCGTGAAATGGAGAACGCGCTCGACGATGTGTAGAGGGACCGCGTCGTACGAGCGCGCTTCTCCGATGCGGGGCGATAGGACAAAACGAAGAATCCCGGCGCGCGTTTTTTTGTCGGAGCGCATGGCGTGGAGCAAAGCCGCGGGCGAAGTGCGCGGCCAGGGCGGCAGAGGCCCCAAGCGGCGAATCAGCGCGACGATGCGGGAAACGTCGGCGGCGCGCGTCAATCCGAGTTCGTGCCCGAGGAAGGCCGCAGCGATCATGCCCCAGGCTACGGCTTCGCCGTGTTGATAGCGGCGGTACTTCGTGACGCTTTCGAGGGCGTGAGCGAAGGTGTGGCCGTAGTTGAGGATTTCACGCAAGCCGGCCTCGCGTTCGTCGCGGCTCACCACGCGTGCTTTGATCTCCACGTTGCGGGGAATTAGAAAACCGAGCGTGCGGCGATCACGCCTTAGCACCTTGTCCATGTCTCTTTCGAGCATCGCGAACATTCCCGCGTCGGCGATAATGGCGTGCTTGATGACTTCGGCAAGGCCGCCGCGAAATTCACGGTCGGACAACGTACACAACAGCTCCGGATCGGTGAGCACCAACAGTGGAGGATAGAACGAGCCGACCAGGTTTTTCCCTTCAGGAAGATTGACGCCAGTCTTGCCGCCGATGGAGCTGTCCACCTGGGAGACGAGTGTCGTGGGGATATGCACAAGTTTTACGCCTCGCAGGAAAACAGCCGCGGCAAAACCCGCTACATCGCCGACCACCCCGCCGCCCACCGCGACCACCATAGATCGCCGATCGGCGCCTGCTCGGCACAGCGAACGGGCGATCTGTTCGACGCTGCGGAGATTCTTCCCGGATTCAGCGTCATCAAAAAAATGAAGGGATCTGCCTTTCGGAAGCCGCAAACCGCGCTGGACCGTTTTCCCCACGGCGCGCCACGCTTTCGGAGAGGAAACCACGTGGACGCTGGAAAATCGCCCCAGCGCGGCGATTTCCTTGGCGGCGCGGCGCATCACGCCCGCGCCTGAAAAAACAGAGTAGGAACCGCCAGACGACTTCACGTGAATGCGTTTGATTTTCATCGACGAGGCATTTTCAATGTAACACACGCTCCGCTTGCATCCCATGCCGGGCCCGCTCGGCTCAGCGGCGCAAATCCTTCGTGCTAACATACGAGGGCGGCAAGCTCCTCACTCCTATGACGACCTCCCACAAAAACTATCGCGCCGATTACGCTGTGGTGGGCAGCGGAATCGCGGGCTTGCGCGCGGCCATTGAGCTGAGCGCGGCCGGAAGCGTGCTGGTTCTGGCGAAATCCAACTTGAGCGATTCGGCGACAGCCTGGGCCCAGGGCGGGATTGCTGTGGCCCTCTCCGACGAGGATGAAATCGGGCTGCACGCGCAAGACACCGTCAACGCTGGCGATGGTTTGTGCCGCCTAGAGGCCGTAGCCGTGCTGGTCGAAGAAGGCCCAAAGTACATTGCACAGCTCATCGAGTGGGGAACGCAATTCGACCGTGCAGGAACGAAATTGGCCTTCACTCGGGAAGCCGCGCACAGCCGCTCGCGCATTTTGCATGCGCGTGGCGACTCAACGGGCCGGGAGATCAGCCGGGCGCTGCTCGCGCGGGCGCATACGATTCCACACCTGCACCTGCGCGCGCACGCATTCACCACGGAATTGATTGTCGAGCGCGGGCGCGTCGCGGGCCTGCGCTTCATCGATGAGACAGACGGCTCGGAGCACGAACTGCGTGCCGGAGCTGTACTGCTTGCCACCGGTGGAGTGGGGCAAATTTATAGGGAGACCACCAATCCCGAAGTGGCCACCGGCGACGGCATGGCCATCGCGTACGAGGCGGGCGCGGTGCTTTCCGACATGGAATTCGTGCAGTTCCATCCGACGGCGCTGGCCGTGAAGGGCGCGCCACGGTTTTTGCTGTCCGAGGCGCTGTGCGGCGAAGGCGGGGTGCTGCGCAATATCGGCCTCGAACGGTTCATGAAGCGCTACCACGAAGCGCAGGAGCTGGCGCCGCGCGACATCGTGGCGCGCGCTATCGTCAGCGAGATGCACCGCACGCAAAGCACACATGTATTCCTGGACATGACCAAGATGAGCGAAGAGTTCCTGAAGAAACGGTTCCCGCGAATCTACGAAACGTGCGCGAGCTTTGGCCTGGATTTGGCGACCGACGTGGCCCCAGTTTGTCCCGCCGCTCACTTCATGATGGGCGGAGTGAAGACGGACCTGTGGGGCCGGACTTCGCTCGCGGGCCTGTACGCCGCGGGCGAGACGGCCGCGACGGGAGTGCACGGTGCCAACCGGCTGGCGAGCAATTCCCTGCTCGAAGGACTAGTGTTTGGGGCGCGCGCGGGGCAAGCGATGATTAAGGACGCGCCGGTCGGAAAGCGCAGCGGCGCCGCGCTGCCCGGCAGTCCGGCGCCGTCGCCGGGAAATTCTTCAGCGGCGCAAAAGGATCCGCCAAAGGCGGTATCAAAGCCGTCGGCAGTCGGGGCAACACTGATGAAAATTCGCGACGTGATGTGGCGGGAAGTCGGGATGCTGCGAAGCGGGAAGGAATTGGCGGACGCCATCAAGCAGTTGCAATCGCTGGAGTTCCCGAAATCGCAGAAACCCGCGCGCGAGGCCCAGGAACTCCGAAACTTGCATACGATGGCATTGTTGATTGCGCGTTCCGGATTGGCGCGCGAAGAGAGCCGCGGGAGCCACTATCGTTCGGATTTTCCGTACCGCAACGATGAGAATTTCGGAAAACACTCGGCGGTGGAAAAGGCCAAGGACGTTCGATTCGAAGCGCAGGAAAGTGCCCTCTCGTCGGAAGTCGGCCGCTAGATTATTTGGATTGGAGTTGCTTCACGCTTTCCAGAAAAACGTGGCCGGTGATGGCGAGAGTTCTCGCGCTGATTTTGTCGAGCGTGTCTTGCGGCGTGTGCCAGTAACCGTTGTTCAAAAAGTCTCCGATGACATCCACCGAGGGGACGCCTCGCTTCAAGAAGGAATCGTGGTCATCTTCGGCAGATGTAGGCTCATTTAGAAAAATATCCGAGTAGCCCAGCTTGGCTGAGGTGTTCCAAATGAGATCAACCAATGCCGGTGTGGAACTGGATTCGCGCAGGAACCGGGCGGTGCGGCCGCCGACGATGTCCGCCAGCAGAAATGCCTTGATGTTCTTGAGGTCACCGCTGGTGGATAAGCGCGCGGCCAACTGGCGGCTGCCGTAGCGGCTGTCCGACTCGCTCCAGGCCTTGACGGCCTCTTCCCCATCGAAAAAGGCGATCCACACCGCATATTTCCCGTGCTGCTGGCAAAGCAAGCGCGCCAACTCCAGCATCAATGCTGTCGAAGAGCCGCCATCATCGGCTCCCACAAAATTGTCGAGCTTTTTCGTGTCGTAGTGGGTGCCGAGAAGAATCACCCCGGGTTTTTCACCGGGGATTTTCACGAGAATGTTTTTCATGGGGAGGCGCCCGGCGGGAGTATCGGAGTTGAAAGCGTCTGTCTCGACCGCGCAGCCGTAGCTCTTCAATTCCGACAGCAGGTATTCCTGCACTTGCGCGATAGCGGGCGAGCCCGATGCATGAGGACCGAAGCTGACTTGCTTGGCGACGTGCGCGAAGGCTCGTTTGCCGTCGAAGCCGCCGGTTTTGTCGGGAGGAGGCGCGTCATCGGCGGTTTGCGCGGGCGCGGGAGCCGCGGCGCTCACCAACGGCGGCTGGCTTGCAGCCTCCCGGGATTCGTTGCCGCTGGCCTTGCAACCGGTCAGGCCAGCAGGAAGGATGCAAAGAACAGCAGCCGCTCTCAGAAGTAGTTCAGAAAACGAACTCATCTAGCGCGCCTCCGCGGGCGTAGCCAGCCGCCGCTCGCGCCGCCTCGTCACCACGGCGGAGACCGCGATTCCCACAAAATAAAGCCCGACCATCGGCGCCATGAAAATGAGCATGGTCATGGCATCGGGAGTGGGCGTCACGATGGCCGCCACGATCGCAATGACCAGAATCGCATAACGGAAATTCTTCCAGAGAAATTTCGGCGTGACGATCCCAAAGAGCGACAGAAAGAAAATCAAGATCGGCAATTCGAACACCAATCCCAGCCCCAGCAGAACCATCAGCGTCAAATCGAAATACTCGTTGATGCTAATCATGGGCACGGCGGGTCCCTGGAAGCCGACGAGGAACTTGAGGATATACGGGAGAGTGACGAAGTAACCGAAGGCGATTCCGGCAAGAAAAAGGAACACGGTGGAAAACATGAAACCAGTGATCGCGCCGCGTTCGTGTTTGTAAAGAGCGGGAGCGACGAACAGCCAAATCTGGTAGAGCACAACCGGAGAAGCCAGAACTAGCCCCAGGTAAACGCCAAGCGTAATGACCAGATTCAAGTATCCAGCCGGGTGAGTATAAACGAGGTTTTGATGGAGGCCCGCCCCTTTCAACGCCTCGAGCATCGGCTTGGTGATCCAGCTGATAAAGTATTTCGAAACGTACACGCCGATGAAAGCGCCAATGCCGATGGCATAGAGCGAGTAAATGATGCGTTTGCGAAGCTCGCTGAGGTGCTCGAAAAAGGTCATCGCGCCGGCCGGCTCTTCCGCCGGCGGAGTGATCTGCGAATTGGATTCAGACTCGGGCACGGATTCAGGCTGGTTGCTGGTGGTCATGAGGAGTTTCTTGGGAACTCGTAGTGGTGGCGCTTTCCGATCCATTTTCAGCCGGTTCTCCCGGCGAGCGTGGAACCGATTCGGCCACCGGTGCGATCACCGGGTCTACCGCTGCGCGGGTATCCGCTTGAGCCTCTAGCGCAGGAGCTTCTGTGCCCAACGTGCCAACTGCCCCGGCAACAGCGGGGGTCACGCCAGTCTCGGCGGCGACCGCCGAAGCTGCGGCAGCTTCTGCAGCCTTCTTGCGCTCCGCCTGCAGGGCCTGGCGCTCCATTTCGCGCATCTCCTCCTCGAAAGCGCTCTTAAAGTCCGTGGACGCCTTGCGGAACTCGGCCATAAGTTTGCCCAAGCCACGGGCCAGCTCTGGCAGCTTTTGCGGTCCAAACACCACCAGGACCACGATAAACACCACGATCATGTGAGGAACGCTCAACATTGCGCTTGGGAGCCGTCTAAAGGGTCCATGGGCATCATAGAAAGGGTGTACGCCGCTGTCAAACCGGAGTTTATGGGGTACGCCATGTGTTATAATTTTGGCTTGAGCTGTCGCGCGAGGAACCGATGAATTCAGAGCGTCGCGGACTTGTGGTTGTGGTAGCCGTACTGCTGGTATCCGCCGTACTGGGGGGCATTTACGGCCCCAATGTGCGGGCCACAGCCGCCTCGGCGGATGATTACCAGACGGCGGTGCGGGACTTTACACGGGTCCTGAACGTCGTTCAGAACAACTACGCCGATACCGTTGATGTAGACAAAGCCGTTTATCAAGGCGCCATTCCGGGCATGCTGCGCATGCTCGATCCCCATTCGAGTTTCTTCGACGCCAAGCAGTTTTCGCTGCTGCGCGAAGACCAGCGCGGAAAGTATTACGGCGTGGGCATGGTGGTCGCGCCACGGGAGAATCATACCGTGGTGATGGCGCCGTACGTGGGCGCGCCCGCGTATAACGCAGGGATCCGGCCGGGCGACGTGATCGTCAAGGTCGACGACAAATCCACCGATGGACTGACGACCAGCGAAGTCGCGGACATGCTCAAGGGGCCGAAAGGCACGGTGGTAAAGATTACCGTTTCGCGCGAAGGTTATACCGAGCCACTGGTTTTCACCGTGACGCGCGACGAGATACCGCGGCATTCGGTGGATATCACCTTCATGCTCAAGCCAGGCGTTGGCTATATCCGGTTGTCGGGGTTTAACGAGACGACAGATCGTGAGATTGCGGACGCGCTGAAGCAGTTGAATGCCTTCTCCCTGGACGGCTTGATTCTGGACATGCGCGGGAACCCCGGCGGCTTGTTGAATGAGGCGGTCGCTGTTGGCGACATGTTCCTCGATAAGAACCAACTGATCGTTTCGCATCACGGGCGGACTTCGCCGGAGCGGCGATACTACGCCGTGCGCGGCAATCAGGGCGTGACCGTGCCGCTGGTGATTCTGGTAAACAACAATTCGGCCTCGGCAACGGAAATCGTTTCCGGCGCGGTGCAGGATCACGACCGCGGCTTAATCGTCGGGGAGACGACGTTCGGCAAGGGCCTTGTGCAAACGGTGACGGCGCTGAGCGAGAACACTGGACTGGCGCTGACTACGGCGCGGTACTACACACCCAGCGGGCGGCTGATTCAGCGTGACTACAAATCAGTTTCGCTTTATGAATACCACTATGAGCGCAAGGTACCCGAACATCCGACGGAAGTGAAGCTTACCGATAGCGGTCGCCAGGTGACGGGCGGCGGCGGCATCACGCCGGATATCGCCGTGCCTGCCCCGAAGCTGACGAAGTTCGAGCAGTTGCTCTATCGCGACGACGTGTTCTTCCCCGCCGAGACCGGCGTGGGCGGATTCACGCGTTACTACCTCGGGACCAAGCCGGGGATTACCAAGGATTTTGAGGCGGACGACAACCTGATGAGAGTTTTCCGCGAGTATCTGGGCACGCACAACGTGCGCTACACCGAACCAGAGATGGCCGAAAGCCTCGACTGGATCAAGCGCAAGATCAAACAGGAAGTGTTCATGTCCAGCTTCGGACAGCAGGAGGGCTTCAAAGTGCTCCTGGAAGCGGATCCTCAAGTGCAGAAGGCCGTCGAAGCAATTCCGCAAGCGCGCGCGCTGTATCAGAACGCCAAGAAGATCGTGGCGCAGCGCGCGGGCGGGGCCATCGAGCAGCCATAAGCTCACTCACGGAATTAGATTTTCTGCGTCTGGGGCCCAGCATCCCGGCCATGCCGGGACACGTGCTGGGCCCGTGGTATTTACGAGCAGTAGAACGCGTGTTGGCAAGCACCTAGGCGTTTGCTAAAATTGCGTTGCTGCTCGTGGGCGAGTAGCTCAGCTGGGAGAGCGCCTCGTTCGCAACGAGGAGGCCGGGGGTTCGAATCCCCTCTCGTCCACCATCGTTTCAATAACTTACGCAGTTTTCCGTACCAGATGCAGTAGGCCAGGTTGGCCAACTGGAAGCACAAACCCCGTTCCCAGACGCTCGGCCCAATCCAAACGATAAGCACGGTCGTTGAGAAGTTTCACGTACCTCTCGGATACGTGTGCCGGTGCGTGTCCGCTCCAAAAATGCTTGAGAGCTTCTGGGCAATCAGATTTCTCAAGGTGAGTGATGCGGAAGCGCCGGAAGATGTTAAAGCCACCCTTGACGTGTTTCATCTCGTCGAGGATGGGGTGGAGGCTGTCTTGAAGAGTATTCGCCTGCAGGAGTTGGGCGCCAGTGCTCGTGCAGAATAGCAGACCGGACGTGCGAAGGCCCACGTATTCCTTGAGCATTGCCGCGAGTGATGGGCAAAGGTCTACCTCACGGATGCCGTTCTTGGTCTTTAGGTATTGCTGGATGATGCCCCGCTTGGCTTTCTGTGCGACAGTCAGCGTGCGGAAGTCGGAGGAGATGTGCTTGTCGATCTCGAGCCCCAAGGCTTCCCCGGCCCTGAGGGGACCGCAGCCGGCAAGTAGAGCGTAGAGCATCTGATACTGCCCTTTCGCCGCAGCGACGATGGCTTTGACGCCATCACTCGTTGCCGAGGGTTGGCGCTGTGCGTCAATCAGCGGGGCGTCGATGTACTCCTCGTTCCACTTGCGCGGAAAGAGTTCCTCGCCGTCCTCATTGATTGCCGAGGCCACAACACCCTTGACGATGTTCACGTAGTCGCGGATGGAGGCAGCGGACAGAGATGCGCTCATCTTTTCGACCAGTTCCTTGACGGCGCGGTTGCTGATGTCGGCAAGCAACCGGCCCTCGAAGAAGGGATAGATCCACTTGTCCAGAGCGTATCGGCGCGTATCGATCGTCGTCTGTTCGAGTGGATTGCGTTTACGGTTTGCGAGGGACTGGAGCCAGATTTCCCCTTGTTGTCGCAAGGTGTTGGAACAGGTTGACTCGATGAACGTCTGCGCAGAGTTGATGCCGAGCTGTTCGAGCTTCTCGGCCGCGCGGCGTTCGGCAATCGTGCGGGTGCGGCAGATACCGATAGCGACAACATCTCGCTTCGGATTCTCTTGCCCAGGAATGTCCCGCCAGAACTGTACATAGGCAGGAGCATCCTTGAGCCACGGGTTGGATTTCGTTCGATTCTTTTGGAATACATAGCCCTGCTGATATTTGCGCCTTGCCAGAGATTTGCCCCTTCTCTGACGCGGTGCTGCAATCGAAGAAAGTGTAGCAGAATCACGCAAAGGCAAGAACCCCTTGGTCAGGACGTTGGTTGCGATCTTGATGCGGAGCGATGGTCTTGAGCTGCCATGGCCGGTCTCGTGCCCAAGTGCACACTTGAGTGAACGACGCGACAGTCGAAGAAACCTTTGTTGTGCGTCCTAGCCGCTAACCTCAAGAACCTCCCCGACGTAGATCCCACTAGGCTGTCTGCGTCGACCTTACAACCTCGGCTTCACCGATGCAGTTATCAGGAGGCCGCTCCTCTTACCCGAGCGTGACCCAGAACGACATGGTCGCGAGCTAAAGCCATTGGATTCAATCGAACGAAGGTAGTAGGCGTGGCGGATAACGTCTTTTCGTTAATCGCATGACTTCTGACTAACATTTCCCGGAACGGGCCAGGACAGGTTTGATAGTCACGTTACTGGGCTTTGGCGGTCTGATGCGTGTTCCCGCTCGAAGCGAGGCGCGCCTTGTGCCTGGTAGCACTTCTCTTGGCCGACAGATCCGCAGAGACCTGGGCAGTGACTTTAGATGTGTTTACTTTGTAGCGGATCCCTGTTCGCAAGAGATTCGCTTCTTTCGACAGAGTCTCTGCCGAACTATAGCCTGGGCACTACAGATCTGGCACAAGGGAGCACAAAACTAGGAAACGGTAGAGGTCGGCCGCGGTCATTGCGTCCCACGTGGGCCGCCTCGATACTGGCGGTTTTAAGATGAAGGACAGCTGAACGTGTGAGGCCCTGATCGAGCAGCAATCTCATCGGACGTGTGGTACCGGCAAGACCTTGTCGTCAACTAGAGCAGCGGCGAACGCCAGCGCCTGCCGAATGTTTGTCTTATGGGACCGTTTGGACGGCCTTACCGATCAGAATGACCAAAACTCGCCGCGCTTCACTTCCCGCTCCAATCGGAGACAGCATCGATAAAATCCTGATCCTCTCTGGCATGAGCACTCCGCGCAACAGCCAGGGACTGCCTGTGGGCTTCTGCCACGAAGGAGGGTGAGCGCAAGTCGGGCACCCAGATCTGGATGGGCCGTAAGCCTTGTTGAAGCAACAGCTTGCGATGTAGCTCTAAGCTTATCGCGAGACGACTTGGATCGAGTTCGTGCTCCCATGTCTACCTCAGTTTGCAGCCGACTCACATCGCTTCAGAGTTTGCCGAAACTGCGCGAATCCACTTTGAAACTAATTGCGGATTTCTACGATCGTTCCGTTTCCAACAGGGCCGCTTGCTCCCGCAGCTTATCGGGAGGGACTTCCACGGCTTCACCATCGCGCCAGATGTAGATTGGCATGCCCTGGCGAGCGTGTTCCACAATCACTTTCTCGACAGCAGCTTTCAGCGCCATCTCGCCGCGCACATGCAGCGGCAACTCGAGGACGTTTGGTGGCGGTTTTGTCATGGCTTCCCGTAGCGAGCGACCAGCAAGTTGTAAAGCGCTTCATTCATTATATGGAGGCTACCCTGTTTCTCAAAGGCCACGATAGCAGGTGTCGCGGCTGAGTTATCGAACAATATCCAAGAGTCGCCGAGAGGCCGATAGTGCAGCAGGAAGTTGCGAATCGAACGGTCGAAACCCTCGGTATTTCCAAAGGCTCCGCACACCAAGAGTCAAGACTCTGGACGATAGCTCTTTGCAGGAAACAAGTCAGGGATAGAATTAGGATCCACTCCCGGGATGCGTCGCTTCGGCAGGGCAGGAACCGGAGCTCGATTGTACCGAGTGTTCCATTTGATCCATGCCTCCCGAAAGAAAACCCCCGGAGCAGGGTTATCCAGAGTGGCTTCAAAATCCGCGTCCGAATAATACTTGCGCGCAATCTCCACATCCTGCTCAGTCCCGTAGTTCATGAGGTAAGTGAGGAACTGCTGAGTCATTTCAAGCGCCTGTTCAGGAGGCTCGAACCATATGACCCGGCGTGCGACTGCTTTAAGATCTTCCGGATAAGTCATTGTTTGTTTGCCGACCGCAAAGACCCGGTCTTCCCTTCAAGACCACCAATCCTTCTAATTTTACCACGGACACCGCGGCGAGCAGTTCTTTTTGCTCAGGAGGATTCAGTTGATTGAGATCGCCTTCACCAAAGCTCGTGAGGGCGCGGAGAGTGATTGTCGCATCGAATTGCGATCCGTACACGGCTCCGCCTGCAGCTAGAGCAGTCTGCAGATCCACGCCAGCTCTCATGAGCGCCACAATGTCAAGATAGTCTTTAGCCTGCGCTCGCTGTTGGACAACTCCGACCTTGCAACCGGCAAGGTCGAGGAGGGATGCAATGTGGATTCCATTCCCGGGAGAGATGTCAGGATCATGAATTCGCTGGAGGCCAAGTCCTCCAAAGAAAGAGACCTGGACGGGTCCTTGCCTTTCGACAGTGCACGTCAAAGTGTTCTCAGCAATTTGCGCTACCGAGGCATCTTTGAGATAGGGCAGCCGACCAAGAAGATCTCTGGGATGAAAGTGCTCCGTCGTGAAAAAATCAAAGTCTTCTGAGCGGCGGTGACCAAGACGTAGAGCGAGCGCTGTCCCGCCGTAAAGGACGAACGATTTCGGTGTCGGCTGGAATTCTTCCCAGAGAAGCCGTTGAGGCGAGGGCAATATTTCCAATCTCGGCGTGAACAATTCTTCCTCCGCACGTCAGCTGCGCTATCTTTGCGTACTCGAGCGAAAGCAACTCTAATTAAGCTACCGCGGCTAGGATACGGTTGCATGTCGGTTCTCAAGAAGGTTACGAATGAGGAGAACAGGACGTCCTCTTCCAACCTGCTGTTAATTCGTAACCACAAGCTTCCACCCTAGGTCGATAATGTTCAACTATTCTAGTCGGACGTGGACCTTCCGCGACCCTCTTTATTATCCACCATCTGATAAGGATGCATCTTGGTACGGTGCTTGGAGGCCTCCTGATTTCGGTCCGGCAATCCCTCCCTAGGAGCATCCGCTTGTGCTGCCACAATTGACGCATTTGAAGCAAGACCCGTTCGGCACCATTAGCATGCCGCAAGTTGAGCACGAAGGGGCATCTCCGGTTGGGTCGCCGCTATTGCTTGACTGGATCGCTTTGCGGTTTGCCACGTTTACCCCTGGCGAACTAACGGCGGGGCGAATCATGTCCTCGCCGCTCGATGCGGCTCTCGGCTTCAGATATTCCGATGAGAGGAATTTGCCGCCGAGCCAACGGGCAATGAAATCCAGGACGGAACTGGTGTAGCGAATGCTCGGATCGGAGTTTTCTGCTGGCATCTGTTCCTCCACACCGATCGAGCATGATCAAAGGCTCGCGCCAGAAACCCCGGCAGCGGCGACCGGAGTGGCTAGGTAATGCGAATGCGAGCATCCGACACAACACACGGCTTTCGTTGTCGCCGCAACGGCTGCGACAAATACCCGGGGGATTCCAAGCGTCTCGCCGGCGCGTGACCAGAACTCGGGCACAACGGATCGTCCCGCCAAATCAGCGTCGGCACGCAAGAGTTCCAGGTCAACGCTCCCATTCACCCCGCGAAAGAGAACTCTGTTCTCCAGTAGAGGGCGTCTGCCATGTTCGGCCGTTCCAGGTTCATGCTTCGTGATGAGCAATTGGCAGGTTCGGCCGGTTCGAAATAATTCGATTCGCACAAGGATTGCAGCTACTACCACTGCGTGAACTCCGTTCACTCCGATGGCATCGATGGGATGGAGGTAGGGTAATTGCTGACCCTCAGGCCCACAGAACGTAACGTACCGGCCGACTTCCTTCACTGCGCCGCCTGATTCGATCCCTCGGACCACATAGCGATTGGCCAGATGCTGGTGTTCGAGGCTCACCTGGGATTGCACAAAAATGCCAACCTCAATCAAACGCCGCAGCACTCGCTTCGACAGGGTGAGCCCCCGACTCGCCAAGGAATCTTGCTTGTCAGGCATGTGCCACCTCCTCACGCGGATCGCTGAACGGGGATGGGACAACCCACCGCTCGACGAATCATTTCTCGCGTGCAACCCGCCCAGCAGAGGTACTTCCGCGGGTCTTCGATGGAGATAGCCAGGTTGTCGCCACTTCGATCCTGGCCGGCCCCGGCACAGGACGGACATTGCGTAACGTAGTTCCTGCCGACCTTCCGAACCTTGCCCACATGGTCCAATATCCGAAACGCGTGACCGAATGTGCGAACGGAGTGAACAGACTGGCCAGGCGAGGGGCGTTTTCTATCAAACCCAGGTGGCATGGTTTTGCCCGCGATGAAGCTCTCCAGTTGGTCCTCGCTCAATTTCCGCAGCCGGTTCAGATAGGCTATCTGTTCTTCCAGGTCGTAGTCCGCGCCGTAGAACCAATACCGCCGGTTTGCTCCCCGGTGTATTCCGAGCGGTCCACGCATGGCGTTCCCAAATTCTCCCTCTCGCAACTCGTCGTGCTTCGGGAAGACTTCGATGCCTTCCGCCAACCCAACGCCTCTGATTCGCACTCCGAGTTCTAACGCTAAGTTGTAGATGTAAATTCGGCATTCGCGAGCTAAGGCAGGCTTCTCCATGAAAATCCAGAGATGCCCACCGCGTTTGCTCATCTCCAAGGCGGCCTCCACCTTGTCCTCGTGGAGGAAGTATTGCAGCTTGAGCAGGTCTTCCATCGCTCCAGCATAATCGGCATCAATCGCGACCCACTTCGACCGTTGTGTCGCGGGGTTAATCGCGTACAGCCCGATGGTGACTGCGCCTTCTAGGTGACGGCGGACCGTGCCTGCGGTCAGGCTCAACTCATCGCCTTTCCCTCTTGCCTTAGGCCGAAAGTAGTAATGGCGCCCGGTCTCAGGATTGGGTCGGAGAGATTGAAGCGTATAGGCCCTGCGGTTTACGAAAAGACGACCATAGTCCCTTACGACCTGGGGACTCGCCTTAACTGTGGTCTCCACGCCTCCTCCATCCCAAGCAGTTCTTCACGCGCAAAGCTCGCGCTCTACCTAAACCGGTACCCAGTCTTTGTCAAATAAGTGGGATTAGGAGCTAAGTCTTTGCTCTGCTTGGTATTGCTGGGGATGACAGAGCGGGGATTAAAGCCGTTTCCCGCTAGGCGGGCTTATTCATTACAGGTTCCGCAACACTACCGCTTTGCTGCGGTCGAAGACCCGGCTCAACGATCCATCGATTCTTGCCCACAAGAATATACGGCCGCTCCACGAGGTCGAGGAATCGGCACTCCCGCACCAGCCTGTCAAAATCGCTGACCGTATAGCCTCCGAATTTCTCGTCGTCAAAATCCAACCAGAACCAAATCATCGCACGGCGGTCATAGACGTAGAAGGCACCAGACTCGGGGTCCTCGGGAACGACAAGGAACACGAACAGGGCCTTTGGGAGCTGGATCCATCTTTCGATCTTGGGGTGCTCAGCCACATCCAGCAGTCTCTTCACCGCTCCATCCGAGCATCTCCCAACCTCGTCTGGTGTGTTCCGAAGATCAACCACTGGCACTACGTTCATCTTTCCAAACATGGAGTTCCTCCTCTCAAATGCGAAGTAGAAGTAAAAGATATGGGTTACGCATACCAGGTGTCCGAACGAAACCTCCGACCCTGTAGCCACAGGGCCTAAAATGACATTTCGTTTTGCTGAAGGGCTATGCTAGGGTCTAGAGTTCCCGACAACTGAAAACTCTAAAAGCAAGGAGGGCGAAGGTGCTGATTAGCGATCGCTTGCGGTCCATACGTGAAGAAAAGAATCTGTCGCAAGGGGACATTGAGAAGCGCACAGGCTTGCTCCGCTGCTACGTCTCGCGGGTTGAGAACGGCCATACGGTTCCAGCCGTTGAGACCATTGAGAAATTCGCGCGAGCTTTAGAGGTGCCCATCTATCAACTGTTTTATGACGGCGACAAGCCTCCCAAGCTTCCCAACTTCCCCAAGAGAAAGACCGCGGCAGACATTGCATGGGGCGCGACGGGCAAAGATGCTCGCTTTCTGACAAAGTTGCGTCGTCTTTTGGCGAAGACAGCGGAGCGGGATAGAAAACTCCTGCTCTCAATGACGCAAAAGATTGCAACCCGCAAGGTCGCCCGTCCCCACGGCCCAGTCCAGAGCTAAATAAGGAACTGGCACAACCCTACCTAGGGCGAACCCCAGAGCCCTATCGGGCCGCTGGTGGCGTCAGCCGTTGCCCAGGGCTACGCCAAAAGCCGAGATGGCGCTCCGACTTCGTACCGTGGCTACTATTACACATCCTGACACGTCAGGGGAAAAATGTCCCAGGCGGAGCGAAAAGTTACATCGTAAACGGCAAAATGACCGGGGGATTCGCTTTTGTGGCCTATCCCGCGGAATACAGGTCATCCGGCGTGATGACCTTCATCGTTGGCGTGGATGGAGTGGTGTATCAGAAAGATCTCGGTAATAAAACCGAAGTTCTTGCCAAGGACATGAAGGAATACAACCCCGATTCCAGTTGGCAAAAGACTGAAGAGCAGGAGGAGATGGCTGCCGACCTGAAAGACAGTGGCAAGAAATAGCGGAGACGATCTCTTAACGACCCCATGGTGGTGCCGGTCATCGGTCCTACCGAATGTTTCCGTTGAACAGGTCGACCATATCCATCAGTTATAATCGTCCTCGCGCGCCGACTTTGGTAGCTGATCACGGACTCGTCGCGCCTCGTAGAAAGTCGCCCGAAGGGAATCTGACTATGCCTTCCACTGAAAAACTCGACACTCACCACAAAGCGCTCACCCTGAATCTTGATGCATCCGCCTTCGGTTCCTTCGCCGAAATCGGCGCCGGACAGGAAGTCGCGCGCTGGTTCCTTGTAGTAGGAGGCGCCTCCGGCACGGTGGCCAAAACCATTTCCGCTTACGACAAGGAAGTCAGCGACGACCTCTACGGCTCCGGATCGCGCTACGTATCCCGGCAGCGGCTCGAGGCCATGCTGGACCACGAATGGAGCCAGCTTCTGACGCAATTAGGCAAAACCCGCGGGCCGCAAACTCGCTTCTTCTCGTTTGTAGATACCGTCTCCGCGCGCAACTTCGCCGGAACCAACGAGCCTCACGGCTGGATGGGCCTGCGGTTTCAGTTGCACCCCGGGGGCCCTCCCAACGACGTGCTGCTGCACATCAATCTGCTGGATCCTTCCAACCTTCTCCAACAGGAAGCCATCGGGATTCTGGGCGTCAATCTCATTTACGCCGCGTTCCACGAATTGCAAACCAAGGAATCATTTCTGGAAGGTCTGGCACAAGACGTCGTCAAGGAGCGAATCGAGATCGACTACGTGGATCTTCGCGGGCCAGCGTTCGAGAGCTGGGATCGCCGCACCTTGCTCGCCCACTTGGTGTACGCGGGACTCGCCGAGGCTGTGTTTTTCCCCTCGAAGGGCCCCAGCGTTCCCCCGACCGAGACTCTCTACAAGAAAGCCATCGTGCTTGCGCCGGGAACCTTTAGCCACGTGGATGCAGCTCACGCGCAAGTTCACGCGCGATTGCTGGCTTCGGCGATTCAGGAGCTTCGGAAGGAGCAGGGCGAAACAGAGGCGGCGCCCGCCGGCTTTTTTTGCCTGACGGCTGATTCGCTCACGCCGAACGAACCGGCTCCGGAGATCCCCGACTTACTTCATCGCATCGATGCGCTTCTCGTCGCCGGCGGCGACGTGCTCCTTTTTCGCCAACGAGAGCTCTACCATATGACCGCTCTCGTGAATCGCTACACAAAAGCACCCCTGCGCTTCGCCGCGGGTCTTTCCCTGATTATTCGAGGGTTTGACGAAATTTACGGCAAT